>RCNC010000786.1_pt1 | contig 20720 bp, 16 predicted proteins | sample 2041301 | NCBI WGS metagenome assembly RCNC01 (sample SAMN09708231, study PRJNA481090) | Marine sediment metagenome, whole genome shotgun sequencing project. | biome: marine sediment; feature: ocean; material: sediment; isolation source: Sewage treatment plant 13A marine sediment (STP13A) ...
CGAATCTCTTAACAGATCAGGCTGAATGAGTTTTTTCAATCTTTGTTTTGATACTGGTAAATTGGATTATGAGTGTTCTGGAGTTTGGCGTATTGCCTCTATCTCAAAAAGATACTTCTGATGGAAGTTGACTCCAGTTCATGCTGTGCGGTTAATGTTGCCACATCGAACATATGGTTTTTCGACGAGTTCCCAAATTAAAGGTGTCTACTGTGAAGTTACTGCCTCAGGCAAGATCGCAGGGATTGACCTTATTCCTGTGAACCTTTCAGTTGAGTGTGAAAATTAAGTTCAAAAATTTACCGTCATTGCCGACGTAGTGACGGCAAACCGTCAGTAAGTCAGCACCGTCAGAAAAACCCCATTACTATTTCACATCAAGATGATACCGCTTCAACCAGCCATGAAGATTTGAAACTGATGTACCGTTCAGTGACCAACCACCTTTAACAGCATGAACGGCAATTTCACGTTCCTGAGCCTCTTTCATGATTTCAAGTATCTGCAGTGTTGACCTGCCAAGCCGCGATAATTCAGAAACAATAACAGTATCATCCTTTTGCAGTGTACTGAAAACTTCACTGAATTTACGTTTACGCCAATCTTTTACACCTGAAACCTTTTCCTGAACCCAATCAACGTTGCCGAGTTTTTTATCATTGGCGAGTGCCAGTATTCCCGCTTTGTTTTTGTCAAGATCCTGCTCGTTGGTTGATACTCTGAGATAGTGCAATCTTCTGTTTCACCGCATAGCCTGAGGCGTGTTTGTCGATTTGCGCGGGGGACAAATGAACAGCTCCACTTCGCGCACTTTTGCGTCGTTCATGGCGTGGGTGAAAGAAAAAGAGCTGTGGCGGAATATCGCTATGCTCACCAAGGAAACGAACTGAACGGTAGAGCGATGCCACAGGCGCCTGGAGAATGAGTACTGACTCACCCTCTAAAAGTAACCGGCAATGTTTTTGTATAACGTTGCGCTCCACACCATTCGCACAGCTCTGGAGCCAGATCAGGCCAGCGAGAGCGAGAAAAGTCGCAGAACTCAGATAGAATGGCAGATTATAGAATTCCCCTGCAGATAGCGGGTTGAGCCACTCTGCAGCAAGGGGTATGAGAACAGTGATTGCAGCAAAGCAGATAGCAGCAAAAACAAGGCCTAAGGTCAGGCGTGTATGAAATGGGGCTGTCTTGTGGATTTCTCCATCAGTATTTTTCTGTATCAGTATAAGACTGTTGCAGCCCATTACTGCAAGGCCTTTATAGGCCAGGCGGGCTTCATCCTTCTCTGCAAAATAGCTGATGAGTGTTGAATGCCCCATATATTACCCTCTGCTGGACCCGCATTGCAGCTTCATTACGAACCTCTTTCCATGAAGAAAAACGTTCATAATGGCTGGCTCCATGTCACCGGCTGGGATCTTTTTCTCCCAGCGGTGCTCTTTTATTTTTCCATGTTCTCTCTTGCCGATCGAACAGCTTCAATTCCCTCTACCAGTGAAACGGTATAGATCTGTACCTCAACCGGTTTGCACAGCAGGCTCCTGGTTCCAAGCAGCACGCCGAACTGGTCTGAGATGAGGTGGATGTTCACGTGTTTGCGAGTCTTCCATTCCGAAATCAGCTTAAAAACGGTCTCGTCTTCGATGTCGTGAAAAATACCATAACTGAGGAGTCCATTGCCGTTCGTTGGCGCTTCAACCATTGAGAGAAGCGTCTGGAGAACCTCTTTCTGCTTCTCAGGTAAGGTGTTCAGAACTGTTCTGACTATTATCATAGCATGCTGGCCCCTCGCCAAAGTTGACATGATAGGGCAGCCATGCCGCCCCGTGACGTCATGTTCGTAAGATTCGAGTTCATCCTAAAAGAATCGACATCTTCACATAACTCATGAATGTTTCCCTTCAAAATTGGAAACGACATCCTGCAGGGATTCCTGCAAAGCAACCCATGCATCCTCTACGCCACCTCTCAACTTTCCCCCGCGGTGCTCTTCAGCTTCATCTAACGTGTTTAAGCGTGCTTTCGTTTCTACTTTTCTTCTAAACGTATGCACAGAGATCCTCCCTAAGCGATGAAAGACAGCCTGGTTTTTATCCTTAAATCAACATCAAAAGTGTTGCAGTCACCTTCTGCTTTCATAAAATTTATAGCACCATGGGCGAAGGATGACGGACCACAGAGCATGGGGCAAACGTTGGATACATGCTCTGTGTTGTTACCCTCTATAGAGCAATCTTTACACCAGAAGACACCATGTCTTACTTGAGTAGTGTATGTACATGATATCGATTGGTATTTTTTAGAAAAAAGGTGCCAGGCAGCAATGATTTTGTCAAGACAGATGGTTATATTTGCTCAAATGGTTAAATGTGACCGTCTGTTCTGGAAAGATCCACACGTGCAGGAATGTGCTTGCTCCGACATCAGGTTCTTTTCCTTGGCGACCAAGTTGCCTCATTCCATAATGATTCGGGATTTATAGGTCTGGTCGGAATGGGTGTGAGTTCGGAGGGATGATAGAACTGTGTTCCAGGCTGCATCGCTTGTAGCGACAGGGCCAAGATTATGGTTTCTGAATATTTAGTTTGCGCATGCGGGCCCGCAGAGTGCTGCGGTTGAGACCAAGGATTTCGGCGGCACTGTTTTTGCCACTGACTTTCCAGCGGGTCTGACCGAGCACCCTGAGGATATAATCTTTTTCAACTGCCTCTAGAGTTTTCTGGCTTTCTGCTAGATCCCTGAACGATCTTTTAAACTCATCAACAAGGTGCAGCTTGGGGCCAGAAGAGTTGATCACGGCCCTCTCCAGGACATTTTCCAGTTCCCGGACATTGCCCGGCCAGTGATACTGCTGCAGCACAGTCATTACACTTGCGGGAATGATTTCGATGGTCTTGCCCAGCCGCTTGGCAATTTTCTTCACATAAAATTGCACCAATAGAGGAATGTCTCCCAGACGGTCACGGAGAGGTGGAAGAGTGATGGGAAAAATATTTAGCCTATACCAGAGATCTTCCCTGAATTTTCCTTTTTTCACTTCCTCCTGCAGGTTTCGGTTGGTGGCTGCAATAATGCGAACATCAACTGAGCGCGTTTCTGAACTGCCCAGTCTTTCAAATTTTCCGTTCTCAATAACCTGCAGCAGTTTTGGCTGCAGGTCAAGCGGCAGTTCGCCTATTTCGTCAAGAAACAGGGTCGCACCGTTGGCAACTTCAAAACGTCCTATTCTTCTAGAGTGAGCCCCGGTGAAGGCTCCTTTCTCATGTCCAAAGAGCTCACTTTCTATGAGGTTGGCCGGCAGCGCGGCACAGTTCATCTTGACCATGGCCCGGTCTTTTCTCTTACTCAAACTGTGAATCGCTCTGGCTACGAGTTCTTTACCGGTACCAGTTTCTCCTAAGACCAAGACATTGGTATCGGTGGCTGCAATCTGCTCCACCTTATAAAAGACATATTTGATTTCATCACTTCGGCCAATAATGTTTTCATGGTTGAACTCCAGTTTTATCTCTTCCTGGAGGTAGGCCCGCTCAGCCTCCAGCTGGTTCTTGAGTTGCTGAATCTCTACAAGAGCGGTCTCGGCGGCTTGTTTGTTTGTCTCTGCCTTTTTCTGTGAAGCCCTGAGCTCATTAGTCCGTTTTGCAACAACTTCCTCGAGATTTCTCTTGTAATATTCCCGTTCAGTCACATCTTCAATTGATAAAAGAATCAGACTGGCTTCATTTTCTTTGTTATAAATGCGCCTGGCATTCAGATGCAATAGCTTAAAGCCGATGTCATCAAAGGTATGTTCAACTTCAAAGTCTTTAAAAACGGTATTCTGTGGAAGGATGGTCTCCAGCAGCTCTCTCAGTCTGGGAATATCCCATTGATGATTGGCAAGTTCATAGATGATAGTACCCTCTGTGTCATCAGGATTGACATCAAAGATGGTGAAGAAAGCCTGGTTGGCCTTAACCACCCTGAAATCAACATTGAGCACCACGAGGGGTTCACGTACTGACCCTAAGATGTCATCGAAAATCTGCAGAAAGGCTTTTTCCATATGTTTTTTCACCACGGCCTCGAACCGTGGTGCGCTTCAATTGCACATTTTGGAAATCAATACAATTTTAAAATCATCGATGTCCGGTTTTGAAACATTAAAATAATCAGACGAGAAAATGTCTATTCTTAATTTTAACCTATTTCCAGTCTGTTATCTAGAGCCAAATCGTTGATTGAGATGGTATCCCTCTCTGCGAAGAGATCATATCTGCGCTTCCAAAGCAGCTATCTGTTCCATTCTTTGCGAAATCACCCGGTATTCGATCTATTACAACATCAGGTCTCTGCGTCTTTTCCATGCTCTCAAAATGTCTGGAAATGATGACCTCAATGAGATAAGAGGCGAGGAAGTATTGCTGTTGTCTTGCTTTTGATAAGCAAGCTCTGTAGCAACAACCGGTTGAGCGCCAGGGTGGTGTTAATTACTTCGATATTGCTATATAATATCATACATTTATATCGCTGATAAAGCTGAGAGCAGTCATCTTGGAATGGTCATATACGACCGATGGGCATATGTCAAAGTAGTTCGGCCATTCAGGGGTGCATGGAGGTTCCTTGAGCGGCAGATAGGCAACGTTCTACTTTGTCAGTAGAATTTTCCTCCAGGAGTGCGCCAGTTTGACCATTGCAGCGTTTGGGAAAGGGTCATATTTAATCAACCGACTAAATATGACCCTTCCGAGGCTGGTGAATCTGCAAAATCAGTCATACTGTCAAAATTAGTTTAGCTCAAAAAAATATACCTTGAAAAAGCTTGACAATATGCAAGCCAGCCTGGCCATCGCTTTTACCTGGAAGCAGAGCACCAGCGCATAGATGGTACCGTATTCCGCATCCAGTTGTCGGCCAACTTACTTAGCAGTGAAAACAGGAACGTCATCCTGGCAGTTATTCAAGATACAACTCAACGAAAACGTGCCGAAGAAGAGCGTAAGCGGACGATGGTTGGGCGAGATCGGTTGATAAGCTGCATTGAGCAGAGTGGTTTTTATATTTACCTAACTGTTATGATGATTAGATTCTGATGATGCCACTTCTGTGGTTTGAACCAATGTTTGCAGGAATGAGACGGTTTCATGGTGTTAATCTAAAAATTAACGGTTGCCAGACGGTGATTGAGGAGGTGGGCATGGAAACAACAGTTGAAGGAACGGGGAATTGTCTATGTGGCGCGATTCAGATAAAAGCTGCAGCCATAAATACACAGGTTGGGACTTGTCATTGCAGTATGTGTCGAAAATGGGGAGGCGGACCCATGATGACCGTTGACTGTGGGACAACAGTCCGCTTTGAGGGTGAAGATTATATAACCGTTTACGATTCATCTGAGTGGGCAGAACGTGGTTTCTGCAGTAAATGCGGGACCCATCTGTATTATAAATTGAAGGAGAGCGGGCAATTCATTATGACGGTGGGGCTTTTTGACAATGAGGAAGGTTTTAAATTTGATCATCAAATTTTTATTGATAAAAAACCTTCATTCTACAGCTTCGCCAATGTTACGAATAACATGACCGAGGCAGAGGTGTTTGCAAAATATTCTTCAAAACAAGAAAAATGAATCGAAAAAGCTGCCGCTGAAAAAAAAGGACTCAATTGATTCAGCAGGCATGTTTTAAATAGATTAACTTCTCGTCAATCAGTCTCAATGGTATGCTCATGCCATGAGAGTGCCTGTGTATACAAAACTTCTGCTATCACATTTTCTTTGTGACCACGCTTGTTCTGGGAACCATGAGTGTTATGGGAAGCGAGAGGAAGATTCCGAACGTCACACTTGCGTTGTACACTTATGCTGAGCATTATGATAGATACCAGACTATTGGGTGCGAAGTATCGCTTCATGCCACCACAAATGTTTCGAGAAGGTGAGACCTGAGATGACCGAGAACGCGAAAGAATTCAAAACGACTCCGGCACAGGAGAATTACATTCAGACAATCTATCGAATGTCGCAATCTGGGCTGGTAAGACCGAGCGAACTGGCGCAAAGATTAGGGGTACAGCGCGCGAGTGTCTCAAAATTTATTCTATCGCTTGTGCGTAAGGGGTTTGTATTGCATGAATCCCATGGGGATATAGAGCTCACCGAGAAAGGAACAGCCCTCGCTCAGGCGATCATTCGGCGCGATGAGTGTTTAACACGACTTCTCGTCGAAGTATGTGGCATGGATCCGGAGAACGCTCACACTGAGGTTCATCGCCTTGAGCATGTGATTAGCGATGAAGTGCTGCTTCGCTTGGAGATGCTTGTTGATTTTGCCGCTTCTTCAGAGGCATGGTTGAAACGACTGCGCTATCGGACCAATAGTGCCTGGTCGAAACGCCTGGCAACCCAGGGCGTCAAGGTTGGAGAAACACCCGTACATCCCGAGCAGACTATCGAAGAAAAGTGAGTAACGATTTTTTAGCGCAAAGCTGGATAGCGGGCAAAAAAGAATAGTTACCCTTGGCTAACTTATGTGTTCTTTTTTCATCACCTTGTTCGTTTTTTGTTGATCTCTAGAGCGAACAAAGCTATCCTTACAGAAGGAGAGTTAGCCCTGGCTAATCGGTTTGTTGCTGCCGTCTGCTTGACCGAGCCGTCAAGAGCAACTATCTGTTTTAGACAATTGTACATTTGAGGGAAAAAAGAACCAAAAGGTGAGGTATAGGCGATGCATCTAATCACGGGAATGATCATAGCTGCACTTGCGGGGCGCACCCAAAATAAAAAAGATTTGCAAAAGATTCCCTACCAGAATACCGGGCCGCTGAGGATTGCTCATGTTCTGCCAGGTCGGGTTCGTTTTATTGTCCCGGATTTACGTGAACTCGATGAGCGTGTGTTGGCAGGAATTGATCAATTGCAGAATTTAAAAGAAATAGATCAGGTGACGGTCAATGTGATCTCTGGAAGCGTTCTCATCAACTTCAATGAGGAGAAGCTCGACCCGGTTCTGCTTTTTAGTGTTGTGGCACGATTGATGGGGCTTGAGAAACAGTTGGAAGAGCGGTCACATCCGCTCCTGCTCGAAGAGCTCAATGCCTTTGGGAATAGCCTGAACCGCGCAGTCTATGATGAAACGTTTGGCCTCATTGATCTCAGAACCGTGGCAATTGCTGCGTTGTTAATGATTGGAGGCAGACAGGTGCTCAGAGAAAAATGGGCGAGTATTCCATCTGGAGTTACCCTTGTGTGGTGGGCGTTTAATCTTTTAAGCAGAAAGAATGGGGCGGGTTGATGAGCGTGTTGGATCGAAGTATTTCTTTTTTCCTAAAACCCAGGGTGGTGCATTCCATTCCAGGAAGATTGAGGTTGCATTCGCCGCTTCTCAAGCGGGTTAAACTGGAAAACAAAGAATGGGTGACACTTGTTACTGAGCTGATCAGTACCCCTGATGGCATAGATGGAGTAAAAACCAGCGTAACAACAGGCAGCATTTTATTGCAATATGACAGCAAAAAGCTCACTGAGACTGAAATTATGAGCTTTATTTCGTCGCTGACCACAATATTCCAGACCCATCGCCAGGAGTTTGACCAACTGTTCGAAGAGCATCCAGCCGTTATCATGGATCGATTAAAGAGCTGGTTACAAAACGCTCTGTCGCACCGCCTTCACCTGGACGAACAATTGAGGATACCAACAGATGTTTTCCAATAAAAAAACGCCCTTGATGAACTGTGAAATTCGACATGCCCTGCCCGGGCGTGTACGAATTTATTGCCGGGGTTTGGGGTATCTCGAGGCTTTTCGGAAGGCTATTGTCGAGGAGCTTGAGGATGGAGTGGCAGTTCGCACTGTACAGATGTCAACGATTTCCTGCACTGTCCTGATTCATTACGAGGCAGTCGAGGCTTCTGCGGAGGAGATTCTTGATCGTATTAATACAGTTATGGGATCCTGGTCGCTCAGCGCCTATAAAGAAGAGCGCTCTGAGCGTAATGCGATGACACTGCAGGAAAGGCGTCTGCAGGAAGAGCCACTGGGTGCCTTGGCGCAGCGCATTGGTATCATCTCGGCCACGCTTATTTTCTCCTGGTTACGACCAGGGGCAAAGCCAACCACCTTGCTCGGCCGTTTCATGAGTATGCCGGCGCTTACCGCAATGAGTTTGGCCTGGCCGATATTTCAGAGCGGCTTCCGTTCGCTGGTGATCCAAAAACGGCCGAACGCCGATACGCTCAGTTCAAGTGCAATTCTGGCTAGTGTTGCAACAGGACAAGGTGTATCAGCGCTGACAATCATTTTGCTCGCCGATATTGCTGAACTGCTCACTGCCTATACGATGGATAGAACCCGACGAGCGATTCGCGACATGCTCGCTGTGGGTGAAGAATTTGTCTGGCGGATCGATGCGGAGGGAAATGAAGAGCGTGTGGCTCTTTCGTTGCTGAAGCAGGGTGATCAGGTTATTGCCAGAACAGGAGAGAAAATCAGTGTCGATGGTATTATCGAGTCGGGTGATGCCGCGGTCGATCAGAGTTCCATCACCGGAGAATTCATGCCGGTACAGAAGAGCGGTTCAGAGGAGGTATTTGCCGGCACAGTAGTAAAATCTGGCCGTATTGTCGTAAAAGCTGAGCGCGTTGGTGATCGAACGGCCATTGCCAGAATTATCAACATGGTTGAAGAAGCGGCTCATAAAAAAGCGACTATTCAGACCAATGCGGATCGCTTTTCTGCCCAATTGATCCCCGTGAATTTTGGCCTGGCCCTGTTGGTGTATTTTTTAACAGGCAAGACCAGCCGCGCGCTGAATATGTTGATCATTGATTACTCCTGTGGCGTGCGTTTATCTACGGCGACTGCATTATCAGCAGCAATTTGCACCGCCGCACGCAACGGTGTTCTGGTGAAAGGAAGCAATTATCTGGAAATGCTTGCAGAGGCAGATACGGTAATTTTTGACAAAACGGGAACGCTCACGGAAGGCAGGCCGGTGGTGAGCTCGGTGATTTGTTCGGACGATAAAATTACTGAGCGTGAGTTGCTCTGCATTGCAGCTGCCGCCGAGGAAACCAGCAACCACCCTATGGCGGGCGCAATTGTCGAACGAGTGAAAAGAGCCGGATGGTTGATACCAAAGCATTCTGACAACGAGATCATCATGGCGCGCGGGGTTTCAACACGTGTTGGTCGTTCACTCATTCGAGTTGGCAGCCAGCGCTTTATGCAGGAAACGAACATCGGTCTCACTGCTGTTGAAGAATATGCACAACGTCTTGCCCGCAAAGGTGAAAACGTGGTGTACATCTCTCGTGGCAAAAAATTGATGGGGATTATCGGTATCCAGGATGTGTTGCGTGAGGATATGAAGAAAGCGTTGAATCGACTTCGATATTTTGGTATTGACGACATCATACTCCTGACGGGCGATATTGAGCATCATGCGGAAATCGTCGCATCTCGAATGGCAATGGATCGATATCATTCTGAAGTTTTACCTGATGAAAAAGCTGAAACGGTACTTCATCTGCAGTCCAAGGGAACATCGGTGGTGATGGTTGGCGACGGTATCAATGATGCACCTGCACTGGCATATGCTGATGTGGGAATTGCCATGGGAACAACAAGAACCGATATTGCCATGGAGGCTGCAGATATTACCATTACCGGGGACGATCCTCTGATGATCCCCTCTGTCATCAGGCTTGCCCAGAAATCAATGAGTATTGTTCGTGAAAATTTTGCCACTTCAATTGGTGTTAATACGCTTGGCATCATGCTTGCCTCGGCTGGAGTCTTGCCGGTTTTTTGGGGGGCGGTATTGCATAATAGCTGCACCGTTGCCGTAGTACTTAATTCATCCCGATTATTGTTTCACAGCATGGAGCATGGCAGATGAAATTGGCACTCTCGGTAACATTAGTTCACCAGCTTGCAGGCAGGTTACGCGTCAAGCTCTCCAGATCTCCACGTGACAGAGAACGTTTTATTGATGGTCTCGTTTCGCATGAGGGTTTTCTGGACATATCGTTTAACCCAATTTCCCACAGCCTATTGATCACCTACGAAGGTGATCATCTGACAACACAAGAGATACTACTTAGAACAGCGATCGCCTTGTCAATGGAATATGATTTTCAACCAGTACAGGTAAAGGTCGGGACAGATATAGAAGTCATGACAGACGGGGCAATGATGGCGGGCTTGTTACTGCTCAGTGCAGGTGCTGTGAAAATGAGTGTTGGCGCGAAAAACACTCTCTGGCTGAACCGGGCAGCAGGAATCGGTGTCGCAGCTGCGGTTTTAGAGCATGGCTGGCGAGAAGCAAGAGATCAGGGTTATATCCACCCAGAGGTCCTGTCACTCGGTTACTTGGTAGCTTCTTTGTTTCGCGGCACTATTTTGCGCGGTGCAGCGGTAACCTGGATAGCCAGCTTTGGTCGGCATCTACTGGAAGGGCCGGAAAAGTGTGTCGAAGTCTGTCCACTCGAACAGGAAAATTCTAAAACAGGAGTACGGACTTACCAGGTTGCCCTCGTTCCTCAGGTCGCCCGGCGCTCTACCCTCTTCCAACTTGTACAAGGATTATTGAGTACCATTGGCCTGAGCGGGTTTGCTAAAGAGAGCGATGTTTTGTTTCAAGAATTACGAAATGTTGCCCAGGCCCACGATCAAGTGCTCGAAGGCCTTGACCTGCAGCAGAATGGAATCCCTTTAACTTTTAGACAGGAGATCTGATATGAACATAACCTCAAATCATGTTATCGGCTTTGTGGCTGGGGCGGCGGTGGCCGCTGGTGGCTTTTATCTTTACAAGAAAAACCAGGCTCAGGTCGATACTTGGCTGAGACAACAAGGTATTAATATTCCCAGCCGCGCGACTGTTGACCCGAGTGCGATGTCGCTCGAAGACCTGGTCACTGAAAAAGAGCGGCTGGAAGATGTTATAGCTGAGCGAGAAATGGCCGCTGATGCCAGCCAGGAAAAGTCCTAAAAGGTGTCGCGGAGCATCTATAAGGCGATAAGCGAATGTACCTCGTCACGTTGGTGCAAAAGGCAGGGTGAGATTAAAGGTCGCCGTTAGCTCGGGCATTAGCAACGCTCATATGACACAGATCAGTAATTTATTATCTTGGAAATAAAATAGCATGAAAACCAGTCACACGGGGTTTAACCCAGATTATGCAGAAGATGCCCCGACACTTGAACAAGTTAATGGATTGGTCGGTGACACTATCCTCGAATTCGGTACGCCCTGGTGCGGACACTGTCAGGCGGCACGCCCCGCAGTACAGGAAGTGCTGACCGAGTATTCCGAGCTGCCCCACATAAAGGTATATGATGGAAAAGGTAAACGACTGGGTCGTGCGTTTGGGGTTAAGCTTTGGCCGACTTTGATCCTATTGCATGATGGCAAGGAAGTGGCGCGTCTGGTACGGCCTTTACATGTTGAAGAGGTACGTCAGCTCGTGGAGATATCCGAATAATTGAAGCCAAAAAAATGGGGACACGATTTCGTCTCCGCACGTCTCCGCAAAAAAATGGGGACAGACCACGATTTCCTCTCCAACCTGTTATGTGAAGGTGTTTTTTGCAGTAAACGATGCCTTTGGCCAATACTCAGTTGAATGCCCGCATAATAGGCTAAGAATCTCCCTGACAACCTTTTCAAAGCTCTTGTCATTAAATTTCACAATTCAGCCTTCGTGCCGAAAATCAGCAGAATCCTGCAATCGTCAAATCACCTATTCCAAACAGAAGTAGGAATAGATGCTGTTGTATAATGCCCATCTAACCACCAGCCAGAATCGAATATGCAAATTAGAGTTGGTTTTAAATTCATCCTCACCATACTCCTCCACAAGGGCATGAGAAATTGAACAGTATTTTATCAACCCTCACAATACACCAAGGTCATTTGGAATAGCTGCGAATAGGTAGTTTTCAAAGAAGATGTGGAAAATAGACTGACAAAAATACGGCCAAGGGACCAGACAAGGGATGAAATAAAAAAAGATTTAACCAGTATTGGCTAAGTCCCATAATTTATTGGCAGCGGGGGCAGGATTTGAACCTTCGACCTTCGGGGTATTGACTTGGGTCCTTCAATGCCCGTTCGTTTTTGTACCATGATCTGCTATCAGAGCACGGAATGTTAGGAAAATGCACCACTCATTGATTGATTAGCCCTAATAGAATGATTAATTACTGCTAAGAGGGTGAGTTAGATCTCGACACTGTTATCACAATCTGCAATTACCAATTCAAGAGAACAGGGAATATATCATGGATACCAGGGTAATACCTAATTCCAACCGGGAAGAACGCATAAATAAGCTCAAACGAGCCTTTGCCTATAATCTTTTCTACAAACAGGGGATGACCGCCCATAACGCCAGTCTTAATGACCTGTACCTGTCGGTGGCCTATACGCTGCGCGATCGAATGCAGCACCTCTTTGTCAATTCCGTGGAAGCCTTGATGGAAAGAGACTCCAAGATTGTCTGCTACCTCTCTGCTGAATTTCTCATGGGTCCGCACCTGCACAACAACCTCGTAAACCTCGGGCTTTATGACGAGTTTGCCCAGGCGGCTGAAGAGACAGGGCTGAATTTGAAAGAATTAATCGAGCATGAAGAAGAACCGGGACTGGGTAACGGCGGACTGGGACGATTGGCAGCCTGTTACCTTGACTCACTGGCGTCTTTGCAGATTCCTGCTATCGGTTATGGAATTCGTTACGAATACGGGATTTTTGACCAGGAAATCGTTGATGGATGGCAGAAAGAGATCAGCGACCGTTGGCTGCATCCCGGCAATCCCTGGGAGATTAAAAAGCCGGACCTTTCATGTGACATAGGTTTTGGTGGTCACACCGAGGTATACCAGGGAAAAGGCGGAATCCTGCGAGTACGCTGGATCCCTGCTCGGGTTATTACCGGGATACCCTACGACACTGCGGTGCCCGGATATAAAGTAAATAACGTCAACCTGCTCCGCCTCTGGAGTGCTGAAGCACACACATCATTTGACTTTGAGGATTTTAACACCGGCGACTATTACGGTGCGGTGGAAGACAAAATAAAGGCAGAGACCATCACCAAGGTGCTGTATCCAAATGACGAGCAGTTCCAGGGCAAAAAATTGCGGCTGGAACAGCAGTTCTTTTTTGTCTCCTGCTCACTGCAGGACATGATTCGTATTCACCTGCAGCTCAATGAAAGTCTGGATAACCTGTTTGATGATTTCGCCGCCCAGCTCAATGATACCCATCCTGCCGTTGCTGTGCCGGAACTGATGAGGCTGCTTGTCGATGTTCATTTTTATGACTGGGACCAGGCCTGGGATATTACCTGCAGAACCCTGAGCTACACAAATCATACGCTGTTGCCCGAGGCCATGGAAAAATGGCAGCTTGATCTGTTCGGCTCCCTGCTGCCGAGGCATTTGGAGATTATTATGGAGATCAACCATCATTTTCTTGAGTCAGTGCGGCAGAAATACCCCGACGACAACGGACGCCTGGAGAGGATGTCGATCATCGATGAGTCCGGTCCGCGCTATGTTCGAATGGCAAACCTGGCCTGCATTGGCTCCAAGGCCATAAACGGCGTGGCCGCCATGCATACGGAGCTCCTGCGAAAGCATACCCTGGCCGACTGGCACAGTATGTACCCGGGAAAAATCCGCAATGTTACCAATGGAGTTACACCGCGGCGCTGGATTGCAGTAAGTAATCCACGGCTGACCAGGCTCATCACCGATGCGATCGGTGAGAAATGGCTCACCGATCTTGAAGAGCTGAGACAGCTGGAAAAGCTTGCCGACGACGCTTCATTCGTGCAAGCCTGGGATAAGGTCAAAATGGAAAACAAGCAGGAATTTGCAGATTTGATCCTGCAGCACGAAAACGTTATCGTCGATCCCCATGCCATGTATGATGTTCAGGTAAAACGAATTCATGAATATAAGCGGCAGCATCTTAATGTTCTGCATATCATTACACTCTATAACCGGATAAAGTCTGACCCGGACCTTGATATAACCCCCCGGCTCTTTGTTTTCGGAGGCAAGGCCGCCCCAGGCTATTTCATGGCCAAGCGCATGATTAAGCTGATCACCTCCGTTGGCAAGGTGGTGAACAATGACCCCGATATGCGGGGGCGTCTGAAGGTATTCTTTATCCCCAATTATAACGTAAAGATCGGCCATGTCGTCTACCCGATGACAGATCTATCGGAGCAGATTTCCCTGGCAGGAAAGGAAGCTTCCGGTACCGGCAACATGAAATTTTCCATGAACGGTGCGCTGACCATCGGTACCCTGGACGGTGCCAATGTGGAGATCCGGGAAGAAGTTGGTGCGGAAAATTTTTTCCTGTTCGGCCTCACCGTCGAAGAAGTAATGGAAGTTCAGCGTTCTGGCTACAAGCCTTTAGACTATTACAACGAAAACGAGGAACTGAAGTCCGTGATCGACTTGATTGCATCAGGTCATTTTTCCAATGGTGATCGCGAGTTGTTCCGACCCATCGTGGATTCCCTGCTTTATGACGATCAGTACATGCTTTTTGCCGATTATCAGGACTATCTCAACTGCCAGGAGCGTGTCGACCAGGCCTACAGGGACAGGCAGGCTTGGACCAGGATGTCAATTTTCAATTCGGCCCGCATGGGCAAGTTCTCATCGGATCGTTCGATTATGGATTACTGCAGAAAAATATGGGATGTCAAACCGTTTCCTGTTGAACTCAAGTGGCAACGGATTCCGGAGGGCGGGGTGCTGTTAAATTCGAAAACCAGGGAGTCATGATACGGGATCAGATTGGCTAATGCCAGTACAAAAGGGGTCAGACCCCTTTTGTTATTCGTTGGAGTCTATTGTGTTTCCTGCAGATATTTTTTTACCTGATCAATCCACAGCGTGCGTTCTTCAGAGGGCGCAAAGGTGAAAAATGTACCGATGCTTCGCTGTACTCCCATAAAATCAATGAGAAAATCATAAACGGAGTTAGAAGATTCAAGTTCGGCATTCAAGGCCTGGTTTTGGGCATCTAACAGGTCGATGATCGATTTGATCCCCTGCACATAGGAGTCGGTTACCAGTAGCAGGTTGCGTCTGGCAGCATCGACTGCATCCCGGGAGAGGTTGATCGATGGATAGGATGCCCTGATATTGTTAAGGGATAGCAGGACCCGCTGGCTGACTCGCTCTTGCGTTGCCATCCGTTCAGTCTGAAGCTGAATTAACTGTTCTCTGTTCCTGCCAAGCGTTGCGTTTTTTCTACCACCCTCAAAAAGAGGCAGGCGGGCAAAAACGCCAATCTGCCAGTCAGTATCATCAAGGCCGGTGGCCTCTTTGTTCCGTTGCCCTTCGCCACTTTCTGAAAACAGATAGTCAAGATCACCATCAATCGATATGGTCGGTACCCAATAGTCACGCCGAGACTTAAGGATCAGGCGCTCCTGGGCTGCAATAGCTGAATCAATAACCTTTAGCTCAGGTGATATATCGATCCCCTCCTGAAGGGCAAACATATTAAATTTCTTAAAGTACAAGGGATTATGGATGAGTTCATAGAACAAACGATCACCGCCAATCAAGAGGGGATCACTGAGGTCAGTCTCTTCTGCGATAAATTCCTCCAGCAGCGGCCGGTTGAGAATCCGGTTTAGAGTCTGCATCGAGTCTAATGTGGAAGATTCCGCCCGCAGCACGATCTGCCGATCATTAGCAAACTTGGTCTGCCAGCGATAGAGTTCATCAGGCCCGGCAACTCCAGTGCTGAGGCGAATCTGTGCCCGTTCAAGGTTTGCCTGAGTGAGTTGCATATTCTCTTTCTGCAGTTGCTCGATTGCCTTGCGTCGCAACACATCCAGGTATGCAGTTGATGCCTGAAAGATAATATCCAGTCGGACACTGTCTCGGTCAAACTCCCGACCAGTTTGCAGGCTTTTTTCAATACTATAGCCAGCCCAGCTGTTTTCAGAGTATATCTGTTGTGAGACGGAAATGCTGCCACTCAGGACATTTTCAGGCGAAGTTCCCCGGGCAACTGCCGCACGGTCAACATCAATAGTCCTGCCTCCGGCTCCAATTAAGAGCTGAGGCAGCAGTGCAGATTTAGCCTCTCTCACTGCATATGTACCTCCGAGTACTTGCCGTTCTGCTACAGCAAGGTCCAGGTTAGCGGCCAATGCTTCAGCAACGACTTCGGGCAAATTTATTCGTCGTTCAATATCATCACGCGCTTCGTTGATCAAACGGGCGCCTGTCATATAGTCCAGACTTGGGTAAATATTGATAGCTCGTGCTGTCGCCATATTAATGGTCAATTTCTGACTTCTTGAGAAGGTTACTGGCAAGGTTGAGGGGGCTTCGCCGAGCAGGATCTCCTGAATGGAGATCGCGGCCTGGCGGGCCACCTGTTCGTAGGCGCCTTCAGGCATCGTTGTCGCAAAAAATCCAGCTTCGACATATTCAAAGCTCGTCATTGCAAAGGCCGCTATCTTCCGTTCTAAAAGCATTTGGCTCAATTTTTTAAGTTCATCAGGTGATACCTGCCACAGCGGGCCGACCATGACTGCTTTCGTGTCATCAGGGATCTGCGCGACTGCATCAACTGCCGATGTGCCAACAGGAATAAGCTGAAGGTCAATGGAGTGTTCGAAACCTGCAGACCGCGCGAGCTTTTTAATTGCAGGAACCCCATTAATATCACGCTCATCAAGGAGAATGCCGAGGCTCTTGAATGGAACCAGTTTGCGAAATGCGATCAGCTCTTGATCAATCGGGGTTCCAAGATTCATATAGAATAAATTTTTCACGCCACTGCCGACACCATCACGTGGTGCCTCCTGTGCTTCTGCATCAAAGACGAGCGCTGCAACGACAGGTTTAACCAGGTCGGGTCGCTTGAAAGACTCCGTTGAGCCGATGCTTCCGAGCGTGATAATAAGATCGGTTTCAGGGTTGTTGAGCAGGGTGTCAATATGGCGATTGACGCCGTTCTGGGTAGAGTCTGCTTCCAGGGTCATCTCTTCTGGAAAATCGACAAGAAACTCTCCTTCGGCCATTTTGAGTATTTCTTGTTTAAATTGGTTTACAAGATCCGGCTTGTTGACCAGCGGCCCGTCGGTGACGATACCAATGTTGAAATGCGGCAGTGAAGTCTCAAATGATCGAGGTAACTCTTCAGCCAGAACTGCCTGCGAGAGTGAGAAAACCAGAAAACAGCACATTATCAAATAAGAGAGAAATCGATTTCGCATCTGAGAGCTCCTGAGTTGCTGTTTCATGTGGATGGTATTTTGAAAAAAGTTGCATAGAGAACTGGTACAAAAACCAGGGTCAATACGGTTGCAAAACCAAGACCGAAAACGATAGTTACAGCCATGGCAATGAAGAAGGCATCCTGAAAAAGCGGGATCATACCCATCATTGTGGTCAGGGCCGCCATCATCACCGGCTGCATCCTGGATACTCCGGATTCAATTATCGCTTCAAGCCCAGGCATACCCTGCTTTATGTTAAGGTCGATCTGGTCGATGAGAACAATCGCATTTTTAATGAGCATACCTGAGAGGCTCATCAGACCAAGCAGCGCCATAAAGCCGAACGGCTGGTTCAGCAGGAGCAGGCCGGCGGTAACACCAATGATAGAAAGTGGTACTGTCAGCCAGATGATCAGGGGCTGCCTGAAGGCATTGAAAAGAAAAATAACCACGAGGATCATCATTCCGAAATACATGGGGATGTTCGCTGCCAATTGGGCTGTTGAATCGGATGAATCTTCGACCTCCCCACCCCAGGCTATAAAATAGCCGGGTTTACCTTTAAGTGGGATGATATCGTCATATTTAACCGGAATTGTACTTGCCGTGTATTCTTTACCGGCCTGTAGTGATTTGCCACTATAGGTTTGAAGATCCACGCCCAGAGCCTGCTCGATCTGGGGTTTGAGCCGGGCCAGAAGTTCAGATGGCAGTCCCTCACGCGCATCGGCATGCACCTTGATAAACGGTCGCCGGTGCCAGCGCGATACGCGGGCATTCTCCCAGGTGGTCTCCACCCCGTTGATCACTTGCAGGATCGGCACCTCCTTCTGGGCGGAGGGACTGTAAATCTGCAACTCTTCCAGATCCTCCATCCTGCTCCGCTCGCCCGCTGGGGCGCGCGCTATGATCGGAATGAGATCAATTCCCTCACGGTAAATCCCGGTCGTTGTCCCGGAAAAATTGGATTCGATGGCCGTAGCAATCATGGGTCGATCAATACCAAGTGTCCGGGCCCGATCTTCAGCCAGCAGTGGTTGCGGCAGCTTCATTTTTTCGCCCCACTCCGTCCTGATTGCCTTGGAGTTGGGATCTGCAGCGATAATGTCCATTACCTCATCGGCCATTTTCCTCAGCTCCGCCGGATCAGGCCCATTGATGCGGAACTGGATCTTCCCACCCTCACCGGGACCGAGAATCATCTTCTTAACGTTGACGACGGTATCTGGAAACATCTCTTCTAAATCATTTTGAATCTGCGGAAGCAGCTGATCGATCAGGCGATAGTCTTCAACCGAGACGAGCAGATTGGCATATTGTGTGGAAGCATCCACGGGAACGGAATAAACCAATAAGAAACGCGGATGTCCGGCACCTACGGCAGAAGCGACTTGGGTGACCCCGTCAAGCTTGAGCAGATACTCCTCCATCATAGCCACACCCTTTTCCGTCTCGCGGATGTGGGTTCCCTCACGAAACTGGCATTCAATGATGAACTGGGGTGTCGTCGAATTGGGGAAAAACTGGTTACTGACGAAGCCAAACCCGTAAAGGGCGATTCCGAACATTGCGCAGACGATGGCAATGGTAACGAAACGCATTTTGATGGCAATGGTTACAAACCCACGGTAGATCTGGTAGAATTTTCCGCCATAGGGATCTTTCCGTTCACCGCCAGCCTGCTGTTTGGCTTTTTTCCCGAGAACAAAGGATTTGGTGATGAGTGGGGTTACTGTCACGGCCGTCAACCAGGACAGGGACAAAGAAATCAAAATGACATAATACAGCGACCGGGTATACTCACCGGTGGAATTATCCATGCCGCCGATAGAAGCAAAGGCCAGCACGGCCACAACCGTTGCCCCAAAGAGGGGTGTAGCGTTCTGCCCGACCACCTCCTTGGCCGCCTGAAGCCCATCCGTGCCTTGCTCCATGCGCACCTTCATGCCATCGACCACCACGATGGCATTATCAACCAGCATCCCCAGCGCGATGATCAGGGCACCGAGCGAGATGCGTTCCAGAGTGATCTGGTAATAGCCCATCACCATGAAGGTGGCGGCAATGGTCAGGAGCAGAATAAAGCCGATGATCAGCCCTGAGCGCAGCCCCATAAAAAGGAGCAGGACAACGACAACAATAGCGACCGCTTCAAGTAGATTGATGACAAAAGAGTTAACCGCCTTGGTCACCGCCTTGGACTGCATGGCGATTTCGATCAACTCCATACCCAGAGGAATTTCGCCCTGCAGCTCATCAATCCGCTTAATGACGCCCTCGCCCATGGTTACTGCATTACCACCGCCAATGGTTGATATGGCAATACCAATGGCATGCACCCCATCGAGCCGGAGAATTTTACTGGGTGGATCGACATAATCACGGACCACCGTGGCCACATCGCGCAGGTAGATGAGTTTGCCTCCTTTAGAGGCGATAAAGAGCCCTTCAAAATCCTTTTCAGAGTCGAACTCCCCGGTGGGTTTGATGGCCATATACTCCGGCCCGATTTTGACTTTACCGGCACTGACCGGGAGGTTCTTGGCCTGCAGGGCATCAAATATCTCCTGCTTGGTGATCCCGAGCGAAGCCATTTTAGTGCGCGACATCTCGACATAGATGGCTTCACTCTGCTCAGCGAAGAACGTGACCTTTTTCACGTCCTGGACAACGAGGAGCTCGCGCTTGAGCAACTCAGCCACGTCCTTGAGTTCGGCATAGGTATAGCCCTCGCCGGTGAGGGCAAAGTAGACGCCAAAGACATCACCGAAATCATCATTGACAATGGGTGGGCCGGAACCGGGCGGCAGCTCGGGGATGACATCGAGCACCTTGCGCCGCATCTCATCCCAGACCGCCGGCAGTGCCACTTTGTCGTAGCTGTCCTTGATCTTCACCTTGACAACAGACATACCGCGCGACGAATATGATTCCACCCGTTTGAGCTGACCGAGTTCCTGCATGGCTTTCTCGATCTTCTCGGTGACCTCCTTTTCGACCTCTTCAGGAGATGCGCCGGGATAGGGTGTGGCGATAACGGCGTCCTTGATGGCAAACTCAGGGTCTTCCAGTCGTGGCAACCCCTGGTAGGCAAGATACCCCAGGACCAGAACCACCACTGTCATTGTCCAGGTGATGACCGATTTTTTTATGGAAAATTCTGCGATATTCATGGGCTATTTTCCCTCTCGCTGGCTTTCCCAGGGACGGACTTTCATGCCGTCCTGCAATTTACTCACCCCGGCAATGACAATTTCTTCACCACCCTGCAGTCCTTCGGTGATCATGACATTTTTTGAGCCTTGGAGACTGCCGATTTGCACCAGAACTTTCTTCACCGTCTCACTCTGCTGGTCAAATTGCCAGACATAATCCTGGTTGTCTGCGTCATTGAGCACGGCAATTGCCGGGATAATAATAGCAGACCCCACGGCATCTCCTTCCCCGGCGGAAGCGGTCACTTT
>RCNC010004189.1_pt1 | contig 20707 bp, 19 predicted proteins | sample 2041301 | NCBI WGS metagenome assembly RCNC01 (sample SAMN09708231, study PRJNA481090) | Marine sediment metagenome, whole genome shotgun sequencing project. | biome: marine sediment; feature: ocean; material: sediment; isolation source: Sewage treatment plant 13A marine sediment (STP13A) ...
AAAATGCCGGTGGCATCGTGGAACGGCACGCCCTGCGAAACCAACCAGGAACCCTTGGCCTTCAGGTCGGAGTAGCCCCGGGTGGCGTTGCCGCGCACGGGCGAATCCTTCCTGATCGCCACCGCTGCCTGATCGACGGTGAACACCCGTTCGGTGAAGTACTGATTAGGCTGCAGGAAGTGGAGGTAGGGGATTCCCCTGGCCGAGAGCAACTGGTGCATCAGCAGCGAGGATTCGGCCCAGCCGGTACTCAGGCACTCGAACATGGTGTCCGGATCGGTCACCTGCTTCTCAAGGGCGGCGATCCCCATCAGGGAGGTCGCCGTCCCGTCGGTTTCCAGGCTTTGGAACCGGTTTACCTCCCACGAGTACCTGGCTTGGAGATTTTTATTCCACACATTCAGCACCAGGTGCAGACCTGCGCTGTGCGTATCCTGCAACCGGACGGAGACAGCACGCTGCCGGTCCTTGAGGCGGTGGATCCGGTAGAGCGACAGCAGCCGCTCCGTAGTCAGGGTGGAGTGATCCAGCAGGTTGATCAGCGGCAGCATGTGCAGGCTGCTGGGCATGGCCAGCGCGATACCCGACCCGCGGTTGAAGGGTGAGAGGGCCACCTCGTTGAAACCGTCGATGTTCAGAACCAGGTCGAAATGCTGGCCCTGGGAGAGGAAATAGGCCAGGATCTGCAGTTGCTGCGGCTGCTTGTATCCGCCGCCGGCGAAATTGAGCAGCACCAGGTCCCGGCCGGCAAAGCGCTGGTCGGCGGACAGCACCTCCTTGAACCGGTCGCCGCCGAAGACAGTGAACTGGGCACCCACCGATCCGCCAAAAACACCGATGATCACCTGCCGGTGGTCCTGCCGGGCCAACGGGTAGTCGACTTCGAATCTGAATCCGTAATTGTTGGTGTATTTTCCCTTGACCCGTTTCCGGTTCGGTTTTGTGGAGAAACCCCAGTAGGGCTGGAATCGATATTCGGACCAGACCTGATCTCCAGGATCCTCCATCTCGGCTGGCGCCATTTCGGTTGGACGGGTGTAGAAAAGCGTACCCTCGGCCCGATAGAACACCACCAGGCCCACCGCCTCCACCAGCAGGGCGAGGAGGATCAGGTTGCAGAGCAGGATGGTGGTGATGCGGAGCGTTCTCTTCATTTCCGTCTCCTGTGGCCGTTTACCGGGCCGCCACATGTGTGGTACGGATGCCCGGTAGTATATACTTTGGTTCTCTGGGGAGAAAGAGAAGGGCCCTGTGGCCCCACCCTCTTCCACCCGGGGATGAACTTGTAGTAATATATGGAGTTATAATAAGTTATCCGCGGCCAGCTTTCGAAGGAGAACTCCCATGTCCGGCCACAATAAATGGAGCAGTATCAAGCACAAGAAGGGGAAGGCTGATGCCAAGCGGGGCCAGGTCTTCACCAAGGTGATCAAGGAATTGACCGTGGCCGCCAGGTTCGGCGGGGGGGATCCCGAGGGCAACCCCCGGTTGCGCAGTGCTTTAGCGGCGGCCAAGGCGGCCAACATGCCGGCCGACAACATCAAGCGGGCAATCCAGAAGGGCACCGGCGAACTTCCCGGCGTGACCTACGAGGAAGGGACCTACGAAGGCTACGGCCCGGGCGGCGTGGCGATCATTATCGAAGTGCTCACCGACAACAAGAACCGCACCACCCCGGAAATCCGCCACCTCTTTGACAAGCACGGCGGCAACCTCGGCGCAGTCAACTCGGTGGCCTGGATGTTCGACCGCAAGGGCTACTTCCTTGTCCCCAATACGGCCATCGCCGAGGATGATCTGATCGAACTGGTGCTCGAAGCCGGCGGCGACGACGTGCAGGCCGACGAGGAGAATTTCGAGGTCTTCACCAGCCCCGAAGCCTTTCCCGATGTCCAGGCCGCACTGGAGGTGAAGGGCGTGCAAACCGTCGAGGCCCTGCTCTCCATGATTCCGCAAAACACAGTTGAGGTGTCGGGAAAGAAGGCCATGAAGGTGATCAGGATCCTCGAACTGTTCGAGGATCACGAAGACGTGCAGAATGTCTTTGCCAACTTCGACATTGATGAGAGCCAGCTGAACTGACGCTCCCGCCGGGGAAGCGATCCTGGACAACACATGCCCCTCATCGTTGGAGTCGACCCGGGCATCGCGGTCACCGGTATCGGGGTGATTCGGGCCGAGGGCTCGGCATTGCACCATGTGCACTCCGAGGCGGTGACCCCGCCGCGAAAAGGCCCATTCGAACAGCGTCTGCTGGTGATATTTCGCCGCCTCGGCCAGGTCCTCGACCAGCACCGGCCGGATGCGGTGGCCCTGGAAGACATTTTCTTTGCCCGCAACGTCAAGTCGGCGATCAAACTGGCCCACGTGCGCGGCGCGGTGATGGCCGCCGCCGCCGACCGGGGCATTCCGGTGAGTGAATACCCGCCGCTCTCGGTAAAGAAGGCGGTGGTGGGGGTGGGCCGGGCGGACAAGGTCCAGGTGCAGCAGATGGTGATGATGCTGCTCTGTCTGGAGGTTGCACCGTCCCCGCTGGACGTCAGCGATGCGTTGGCCGTGGCCGTCTGCCACGCCAACACCTCGTCAACCCTGGTTCGGCTGGACAGCGGCGGCGATGTTCCCACCCGGGGGCGCCGCTCGGGATCGCGGCGGGGCGGGAAACGGTGAGAGAGAGACAATGATCGCGCGCCTGACCGGAACAGTGCTGGAGAAGGAAGCCGACCGCTTGATCGTTGATGTGGGCGGGGTGGGCTACCTGGCAACGGTGCCGCTGGGGACCATGGCCCGGGTGGGCGAGCCCGGCGCGGAAATCTCGCTGTACATCCACACCCACGTGCGCGATGACACTCTGGCTCTTTTCGGTTTCAGCACGAGCCTGGAGAAGGAACTCTTCGAGCGGCTGATCACCATCTCCGGCGTGGGGCCGCGGCTGGCGGTGACCATCCTCTCCGGCCTCAGCCCCGAGGCTCTGGCCTCGGCGGTGCGCCAGGGTGATCTGAAGTCGATCCAGGGCATTCCCGGAGTGGGGAAGAAGACTGCTGAGCGGATGGTGCTGGAATTGCGTGACAAGCTGGACGGCCTGGGACTGGCCGAGGGCGATGGCGAGACAGAAGCCGAACCGCTGTTGGACGAGGCGGGGCAGCTGGCCGCCGATGCGATCTCCGCTTTGGAAAATCTCGGCTACCGTTCGGCCCAGGCACGGGAAGCCGTACGACGTGTGCTCGCCGGTCAGACCCGCCGGGCCCGGGAACAACTGAACCTGGAAGGCCTGCTGCGCGGAGCGCTGGGCCGCCTGAACCGTTGACCACCGGAGATCGGACGTAATGGAAGCTGACGACACAATGGGCGAACGGATCATCGGTGGTGACACCATGGACGATGACTCTCGCTTCGACCTCACTCTCCGGCCGCGCAGCCTCGGCGAGTATATCGGCCAGGAGCAGATCAAGGAAAACCTCTCCATCTCGGTGGAGGCGGCCTGCAAACGGGGGGCCCCGCTGGATCACGTGCTGCTCTATGGCCAGCCGGGGCTGGGCAAGACCACACTGGCCTACATCCTGGCCCTGGAAATGGGCACCAATATCCGGGTCACCTCGGGGCCGGTTATCGAGCGGCCGGGGGACCTGGTGGCCATGCTGACCAATCTCGAGGAGGGCGAGATCCTCTTCATCGACGAGATCCACCGGCTGAGCCCGGTTGTGGAGGAGATCCTCTACCCGGCCATGGAGGATTTCAACGTCGACATCCTGGTGGGCCAGGGGCCCAGCGCCCGCTCGATCAAGGTGGCGCTCAAACCGTACACCCTGGTGGGCGCCACCACCCGGGCCGGCCTGCTCACTTCACCGCTCCGTGACCGCTTCGGCATCATCCATCGTCTGAGCTATTACAACGACGAGGAGATGAAGCGGATCGTCAGCCGCTCCGCCGGCATCCTCGGTGTTTCCGCGGAGGCTGAAGGGGTGGGTGAGATCGCCAGTCGTTCACGGGGCACGCCCCGGGTGGCCAATCGGCTGCTGCGCCGGGTGCGCGACTTTGCCGAAGTGCGGGCCGACGGGGTGATCAGCCACGACGTGGCCTGCCGGGCGCTGAAAACCCTTGACGTGGACGGCCGCGGGCTCGACGACGTGGACCGCAAACTGCTGCTGACCATCATCGAGAAATTCGAGGGCGGCCCGGTGGGCTTGAACACCCTGGCCGCTTCCATCGGCGAGGAAAAGGACGCCATCGAGGAGATTCTCGAGCCCTATCTGCTGCAGATCGGGTTTCTCGATCGCACCCCGCGGGGCCGCTGCGTCACCCGGCTGGGGTACGCCCACTTCGGCCTCAAGCCGGACGGCAGCCGTTCGGCCCAGGAACAACTCTGGTGACATGTCCCACCTCGAGCTGAAAGATTTCCACTACCACCTCCCCCCCGAACTGATCGCCCAGTCCCCCCTGGCCGAGCGGCACGATTCGCGGCTGATGCTGCTGGAGCGGGCAACAGGCCGGGTCAGTCACCATCGCTTCCGGGATCTGCCCGGGCTCCTCTCCCCGGAAGACATGCTGGTGATGAACCACACCCGGGTGTTCCCGGCCCGCCTGCTGGGCCGCCGTGAGGGCAGCGGCGGCCGGGTGGAACTGCTGCTGGTGCGTGAGCGGGAACCCGGTCTCTGGGAGGCCATCTGCCGTCCCGCCCGCCGGCTCAAACCGGGCAGCCGGGTACCGCCGAGGTGGTGGAGCGTCTGGGACCGGGGCGCCGGCTCTGTCGCCTGGACCACCGGGGGGAGCTGGGGCCGCTGCTGGAGCAACTGGGAAAAATGCCCCTGCCGCCCTACATCCGCCGTGGTGAGGAGGACCGGCAGGCACCCCAGGATCGGGAACGCTACCAGACGGTTTACGCCGAGCAGCGCGGCTCCATCGCCGCTCCCACCGCCGGACTGCACTTCAGTGCGGAGGTGCTCGACGAACTGGACCGCCGCGGGGTGGAGCGTCTGCCGCTGACCCTCCACGTGGGGCCGGGAACCTTTATTCCGGTGCGGGTGGAAAAGGTGTCTGAGCACCGGATGGAGGTGGAACTCTATGACATTCCGCGGGAGACGGCTGCGGCCGTGGAGCGGGGGAAAGGGCAGGGGCAACGGCTGGTGGCGGTGGGCACCACCACCACCAGGGCACTGGAATACGCCTGGTCCGGGGCGGAGGGCCGGTTCAGCCGGCTGGAGGGGGGAGCGGACATCTTTATCTACCCCGGCTACCGGTTTGGCTGTATCGACGCACTGCTGACCAATTTTCACCTCCCGGAATCGACGCTGATCATGCTGGTCAGTGCCCTGGCGGGCCGTGAGGCGGTGCTGGCGGCCTATGCCGAAGCCGTGCGGGAGCAGTATCGATTTTACAGTTATGGAGATTGTATGCTGGTCCTCTGACCGGGGGCCGGGCGTATGGACCTGTTTGTTAATCGATCCGTTTGGGGTATAATTCGTCAGCTTTACCACAGTATTGTCATCAGATGCCTGGTCCCCGAATAGAGCGGTGATACCGTCCTGGCGGAGATGGGCAAGCACACTCGTGGAGGATACGGCGTATGCGCAGTGGAAAACTTTTTTCTTCGAAAACCAGTATGTTTCTGGTGGTCCTCGCCCTGACTTTTGGCCTTCTCTGTCCGGCGACGCTCCAGGCGGGTGACGAAGGCTATTACGTCGAATCTTTGGTCAAAAGCGGCGCCATGATGGGCCAGCCGCCCTCCGAAGAATTGACCAAGCTCTACATGACCCCGACCAAGATGAAGATGATCTCCGGCGAGAAGGGTGAGATGATCTTTGACGGCGCTTCCAAAATGCTGACCGTCATCTCCCACTCCAAGAAGGAATACTATGTGGTGGCGGAGGAAGAATTTCAGGCGATGATGCAGATGGGCATCTCGATGATGGAGAGCATGATGGGCGATGCCGAGCCCTCGGTGGTGGCCACCGGTGAGAAAAAGAAGATCGGCGAGTGGAACTGCGAGAAAGTGGTGATGACCCTCGGTGACAAAATGACCCAGGAGATGTGGGTCTCCAAGGATGCCGGCATCGACATGGACTCCTACCTGGAGATGACCGAGATGATCGGGCAGGCTGGCATGCTCAAAAAATTCCAGGACGAGATGAAGAAGCTCGAGGGCTATCCCATCATGACCAAGACCACGATGGATATCATGGGCCAGAAAGTCGAGACTGAGACCGTGGTCCAGGTCATCAAGAATGAGACCTTTGCCGCCTCCACCTTCAACGCCCCCGAAGGCTACACCAAGAAGGAAGGCAGCATGATGGAGGCGATGCAGGCCATGCAAGGCGGCCAGTAAGCCTGACGGACGCATTTCCCTGAGTCCGGCCGACGACCCGCCCGGGCCGCCGGCCGGCATCAAACTGAACCGCAGTATCAACTTGGGTGGAGTCCGCAGATGGAACGCCTGGGGTACGAATTCCCACAGCCACTGATCGACCTGCACGAGCAGATCTCCGGCTATGAGAGCTGGAAGGTGGAGTATTTCCCTGTCCGTCGGCACCACGGCATTGTCCCGGGGTTCGGCTACACCTTTACCTATTTCAACGCCCGGATCGTCCTGATCTTCTTCAACCCCGAGTTCAACAAAGAAAAATTCCAGATGGCCACCGTGGCCCACGAGTTGATGCACAACTACATCAACATCGTGCTCGGCTTTCCGGGGTTCCGCTTTCAGATCCGTGACGGAGTGGACCGGGAGGTGGGGGTAAAGGTCCGCACGGCCATCAAGAGCCTGGTGGAGCACCCGAGGCTGGACAAGGAGCTGCGCAAGCAGAAAATCTCCCAGCGAATCCTGCAGAAGCCGCTCTTCGACTACCTCTTTTCCTCCTACACCGAGCGGGTGCGTCTCCCGGGGAAACGGACCCTGATCTACAAGGGGCTGCAGCTCAGCGCGGCCAACCTCTACTACTTCGCCAACACGCCCCAGAAGACCACCATCATGCGCTGCCGCAAGGGCGCCCTGCCCAAACTGCGCAAAGAGGCCCGGGAATGCGTGCGGATCATGGAGAAGCACAAGAACTGCCTTACCCCCGAAACCTGCCTCGCCGCCTCGCATGAGATCCTCGATTTCCTCGGACTGAACAAGTTCAACGACTGATTTATGCATTACTCACTGAGGCCGCGGGTGGATGGGGATATCCGTCTTCACTCCCGGTCGACCAGTGCACACCGTTGTAGACTCGAAAATCGGCGGGATCCCTCCGCGTTCCAGCCTGCGGCCGGCCGCGGTTTCCCGCTCGATTTTCCTCGCACAACGGTGGCACCTCTCCGACAGGTCGTTCGGGCGGAAAGCCCCATCCACCGGTCACAAAGATAAATTGCATATTTCCGCTTCATGGTTCTAAACTTATTGCATGAGCCATTCTCTGCAAAAACCGTTGTTGGTGATCAGTGCCGGGCGGACCAGGGACCTGGCCGGCTGGCAACCACAGCATCTGGCCGAAGTCCTGGCCGGCCGGGCGCCGGCGAGGAGGGGGCCCCGTTCGCCCGCATTTTTCATCGACCTCGATGAGGTGGGCGCCGTGGTGCTCTGGACCAAGCAGCCGGCGGCCCTGCTGGAATCACCGGATATGGGACGGCTGCTCCTCGGGTTGCGGGAGCGGGGTATCCTGGTGGTCCTCCAACTGTCGGTCACCGGGCTCGGGGGCAGCCCGCTGGAACCGGGAATCCCGGATCCCTTTGAGACGGCCGGAACGCTGGAACAGATTCTGGAACAGGGCCTGCTGGCCGGGCCGGACTGCGTCAAGCTGCGCTGGGACCCGGTGGCTGAGTATGACCTGGGGATGGTTGTCGGGGGTGAACATCGCGGCCGGCGGCTGATCCTCTCCAACGCCAGGGAAGAACTCTTCTCCCCGGTGTTTGAGCGCTTCCGCCGTATCGGGGCGGTGACCTGGACCTCGTCGGTGCTCGATCTCAAGTATCGCGGCGCCTCCGGCAGACTGAAGGAGGCCGGTATCACGGTGGAGGATCACGATGCAGAATGGTATCGGCCGTTCTACACCGGGATGGCCGGGATGGTGACCTCCGCGGGAGGGCGGTTCTCTCTCTGCTGCAGTCCGTCGCTGGAGCCCTGGGTCTCCGGCGACGGCTGTATCGACGGGGAGTGGATCAACGGGCTGCGGAAGGATCATTTTGCCGCAGGAACTCCGTTGGTGGAAACCACACCGCACAATGTGAAGCGGAAGGGCGGGCAGCGGCCGCTCTGTGGCTGCAGCTACAGTGTGGACATCTCCTATTCCACCGGCTTCCGCACCTGTGCCACGCAGTACGAAGAGGGTGGAGCAGGGGGATGCTGTCTGTACTGCTACAGCTGGCACGGGAGAAGCGGCACGGAAACGTCACGAGCCGTGGGGACGGCCCTTCAGCAACTGCGTTCCCGGCCGCCCCTGAAAGGTGCTTCCGGCGGAGGTGAAATCTTCTGGCACCGGGGCCTGCGGATACGAGAGGAACAGCATGTCCGCTGATGCCAGCAAACCGGACCGGCCGCTGGTCATCGGCATTGCCGGCCCATCATGCTCGGGCAAGAGCGGTCTGGCCCGCCACCTCTGCCAGAGGCTGGAGGATCGGAACCCGGCCATCTTCCCCCTGGATGCCTACTACCGTGACCTGTCGCACCTTCCTCCGGATGAAGCCGACCAGCGAAATTTCGACGACCCCGAGGCGTTGGAGTGGCCGCTGCTGGAAGCGCACTTCGGTGCACTGATCCGCGGAAAAGCAGTGGATCATCCGATCTACAACTTTGTCCGCCACATCCGGGAACCCAACGTGGTACGGGTTGGACCGGCGGACGTTGTCATTGTCGAAGGGCTCTTTGCCCTGCTCCGGGCGTCGCTGCGCTCACGCTACGACCTGTCGGCCTACCTGCACATCGATGAGTGTGTGTCATTTGCCCGCCGGCTGGAGCGGGATGCCAGTGAGCGAGGGATCGAGCGGGAATACGTGGAGAACCAGTGGCGGGAGACCGTTCTGCCCATGGCCGTCGAGCAGGTCCCATGCCGGCCTGGTGCTTGACGGTGAGGCGCCGCTGGAACGGTCAGCGGCGAGCATGCTTGATGCTCTCGATATGGAGGTTTGATCAGTTGCCGGCTGAAGTGATGATCTCCAGTGACTCACCGTCGGTGATCACAATGATGTCACCGTGCAGGTCGGTACGCAGGATCTGTGCGCCGGTGGCCTCCCAGGCGGCCAGTGTCTCGTCGTCGGGCGCGCCCCAGGGGTTGGGGCCCAGTGTGACCAGGGCGGCTTCGGCGGTCATGGCGGCGATGAAATCGGGGTCGCTGACGTTGGCATGGTGACCCACCTTGACCACGTCGGCCCGCAGGCCTTCCGGGCCCAGGGTTTCCAGCAGCAGCTGTTCAGCTTTCACCTCGGCATCGCCCATCAGCAGGAAGACGCGGTTGCCATACTGCAAGCGCATCACTGCCGAAGCTTCGTTGAGATTGTGAAACTCGCCGAGATGAATCACTTCCCAGGCCACCGCCTCACCCAGTTCCTCGATCCGCATGCCGGGGGCCAACCGGGAAACCGGGATGCCCTTCTCCATAGCGCGGGTGAGCAGCTCGGCGTGCAGGCTCTCCTCGTATTCCAGGCCGCTCTCCAGAATGCGGCCGATTTCTATGCTGTCGATGAATCCTTCGAGAGGGGTGGGTCAGCACCAGCAGGTCCAGGCGTTGAACGCCATGAGCGCTGAGCCAGCCGGCAATATGCTTACCAGCCTCACGGGGGCCGCAATCCACCATGGCCGTTTCACCGCCTGGTCCACGGAGCAACAGGCAGTCACCGTAGCCGACGTTGATCACGTCCAGACTCAGTCGGCCATCAATGCTGGTTTCGGCAGTGGTGTCCACGTCGCCTCCGGTCACCGGCGTCCGGTGAACAGTACCGCAGCCGGTGAGCAGACAGAGCAGAGGGAGGAGGAACAGCGCGATGAAGCTGTGGCTCCGCGGTTTCACTCGATATACCCCAGCGCCCGGTACTCCTCCTTGCGCCGTTCGTCCAACCCGGAGCTGTCGTCGGTGACAATCCCGCCGGCCGCGTCCAGGTGGTCGTAGCTGTCGACAAAGTCCGCCTCATCCTGCTCCCCGAGGAAGGGCGCGCAGGGGCGGCCGTCCATGTCCCGGGCCGGTGGCAGTCCCATCATCGCCAGCAGGGTCGGTCCCACGTCGGCCACGGCGATGAGGGCGTCCTGTTCGAACGAGCCCCCCGCCGGCAGACCGGGACCGGCGCCGATAAAGATGCCGTCCGGCCCGAAGAAGTGCTGCCCCGGCGGGATGGACTTGGGACGGATCCCGCTCATGCCCATGGACGCCAGGGTCACCGGCCCTTCAGCTGTCTCCATGGTGTCCTGCTGGCGGATGTCGGGGTTGACGTCGGCCCGCACATGGCACCATTCCAGTTTCACGGCCGGCCGCGGATCGATGAAGAAGGGTTTGCCATCCGATGTCTGAAAGCTTTTCAGCGCGCTGATGATCCGCTCAATGATTTCGGCGGGCACCGGCTGGCCTGTTTCCCCCTCACTCTCTTCCGTCAGCTCACGGGCTTCGATGAAAACCTCCCGGGCAAAGGAGTGCTGTTCCACCGCCCGCAGCCGGAACTGGCGGCCCTGCGCCTCCACCTCCCGCATCCCCAGCCGGCCCAGCAGGGCCTGAACATTGAGGTCAGCACGGTTCTGTTGCTGGAACAGTTCGTGCCTCGGCCGGAAGCCGTGATCGGAGACCACCAGGATTCGGCCTCGGGGCGCCCGGGCCAGGAACTGCTCCACCAGTTCACCGAGACGCCGGTCGTAGTACCGGTAGGCACCGCCCACCACTGCCGAGTCGGCCGCCACAGTGGTCCCGCCGGGGGTGGGCCAGTAGCCGTGCTGGGTCACGTCGAGGCCGCGCACCAGCACGGCGGTGAAGTCAGGCAGCTCGTCTGCAATCAGCCGCCGGGCCGCTTCGAGGACGATTTTGTCCCGGGCCAGATGCTCCTGCACTTCACCAAAACCCTCAGCCGCCACGATCTCGTCGTGCATCGCCGGGTCAAGGCCAAAGGCCTCGATGATTTCTGTGGCGTCGGCCTTGGGCCGGCGCAGGTCGTCCATGGTGTCGATCCACTCGGCGGGCCAGGTGAGGCGTGACGTGCGCTGCTCCTCCGGCGGATCGAAGAGGAAATACGGGGCCCGGTCGCTGAGCACGTAGCCGTTCAACTCTTCCGCCGGCCAGGTGAGCCACCAGTTGAGCACCGCCACATTCTTTCCGCCGTGGGAGGCCACCCGCCAGACCGGTGCAGGTTCCAGCATGGTCCCGCGGAAGCCGCGTTTCATATCGGCGAGGTGGATGCCCAGCCGGAGCCAGGACTTGCCGGTGGCCATGCTGTTCCAGATCAGGGGGGAGACGGTGGGGATGTAGGTCTCCATCCGGCTGGACCAGCCCTTCTCCATCAGTGCCGTCAGGGTGGGAAGCTCTCCCCGGGCGGCCATCCGTGTGCAGACCTCCGGCGAGGCCCCGTCGAGACCCAGAAAGAGGATCGGTTCCGCATCGCTCGAGGAGCGCTCCGGGCCTCTGCAGCCCGTGGTGAGCAGCAGCAGGATGGTAACGAGGGTCACGAACAGTCTGGGCATGGTGATCCGGCCTCTATGAAGCGCCGCGGGCCAGAAAGACCGCGGGGATGGTTTTGAGCAGGATTTTCAGGTCGAGACCGAAACTCCAGTTGTCGATGTACTGCAGGTCCAGACGCATCCACTCGTCAAAGTCGACCTTGTTGCGGCCGGCGATCTGCCAGAAGCAGGTGATGCCCGGTTTCATACTCAGCCGCCGGCGCTGCCACCGCTCGTAATTTTCAATCTCCTCCCGGGGGGCGGGCCGCGGGCCCACCAGCGACATCTGGCCCAGGAGCACGTTGAACATCTGCGGCAGTTCATCGAGGCTCAGGGTGCGGATGATCCGGCCCACCCAGGTGACCCGCGGGTCGTGCTTCATCTTGAACGCCGGGCCGTTCATCTCGTTGCTCGAGGCCAGTTGGGCCTTGCGCGCTTCGGCATCCGCCACCATGGACCTGAATTTGAGCATGGTGAAGGGGCGGCCGTGGAGACCCAGCCGTTCCTGCCTGAAGAAGACCGGTCCGCGGGAGGTGAGTTTGATCGCCGCCGCGATGGCCAGCATGGGCAGGGCATGGATGATCAGCATCACCAGGGCCACTCCCAGGTCGAAAATCCGCTTGACCAGCAGCATGAACTCGTTGGTGGGCGTGGTGGTGTAGGTCAGCAGGGGCAGCCCCTGCAGGTCGTCCAGCTGGATCTTGGCCACCAGGTGGGGGAAGAAGTTGGCGGCCACCCAGGTGCGGATCCCCTCTTCCTCGCAGAGCAGGAAGATGTCCTCCATGTCCCAGAGCTTGGTCCGCGGCACGGCGAAGATCACCTCGTCCACCACGTTTCTGTGGATGATCTGCTCCATGTCGGTGATGTGTCCCATCACCGGCCGCCCATCCAGTTCACCGGTGGCCAGCACCTCTTCGTCATCGGTGGCGAAGCCGAGCATTTTCAGTCCCCACTCCGTGGTCTCATCCACCAGGCCGGCCAGCTTGAGAGCCTGCTCGCCCGAACCGATGACCAGCACGGTGCGGAAGTTGTAGCCCCGGCGCCGCCAGTAGCTCAGGAGCTGCCGGGCCACCAGCCGTTCGCTGAGCAGCAGGATGTAGTTGATGATCACAAAGCTGATGATCAGGGTCCGGCTGACGTTGGCGATCTCGATACCGCCGATGCGGGTGAAGAAGATCAGGATCACCAGCAGAACCCCGCCGGAGAAGATTGCCTGGAAGAGGGCCCAGGCCTGTGATTTCATCGAGACCAGTCGCTGGGAGCGGTAGGAACCAAAGCTGTAGAGTAGCAGCGCCCAGAGCGGGAGAATCAGGAAGAGCAGCAGCTGGTAGAGCTCGAAGGCCATGATCGGCCGGTAGAATTCCTTGAACCAGGAGGCGTAACGCACCAGGGTGGTCTGCGCCATCTCCACACGCAGGAGATACGCCCCTTCAAAGGCCAGCACAGTGAGGATCATGTCCATCAGCAGGTGAAACGTGCCGATGGCTCTGGCGTGCTCTTTCAGCATCCCCGTTCCACTCCGTCACTCTTCCGTGCCGGCCAGCCGGCGCAGCAGCTTTTCATAGCCATCGGTGACCGCATCCCAGGAGTAGCGGTCGGCGGACCGGCGACCGTTGGCCCGGCCCGTCTCGGCCACCAGTTCCGGCTGGTCGTCGAACTGCTGGAGGATGGCGGCCAGCCCTGCCGGGTCGCCCAGCGGGAAGTAAAATCCGTTCTCTCCCAGCACTTCATGGTGCTCGGGCACGTCGGCCGCGGCTACACAGTTGCCGAAGCCCATGGCCTCCACCAGCGCCGGGTGGGTGCCGCCCACTTCGGTGGCCTGGATGTAGCAGTAGGCCCCGGCCTGGAGTTCGCGATATCCCCGGCCGAAAACGGTGCCGGTGAAGACCACCCGCGGGTCGGTGGTCGCCTTGAGCTGCCTGATATACTCGCCGGCGTAGGGTGCGTCGCCCACGATCACCAGCCGGCGGTCGCTCTGCACCTGCTCGAAGGCCCGGACCACCAGATCGGCGTTGTTCTCCGGCTCCAGCCGGCTCACATAAAGCATATACCCATTCGGCTGCAAACCGAACTGTTCCAGGGTCTCCGTCCCCTCCTCGGTTCCGGTCTCCACCCCGTAGGGGATGAAGGTCGACTTCTTGCCGTAGCGCTCGGCGTAGTAGGTCTCGATGGTCCGGGCATCGGTGATGATGGCGCTGGGCAGCACGGTGCTCAGCCGCTCGGAGAGGCGGTACCAGGCCCGGCCCAGGGCGTTCCACTTCTTGCGCTTCCGCTCCAGCCCGTCCACGTTCACCGCCACCGGTGTGCCGAAGAGCCTGGGGAAGAAAGTCACCATGGTATTGGCGGCGTTGCAGACCAGGATGGCGTCATAGCGTCTGGGCAGAGCGTGAAGGGTGGAGAGCAGGGCGTGGACCACCGTGTCGAGATACTTGTGCCGGATGGTGGGCAGCACCGCCAGCTTCACCCCCTGGTAATCGTGGCCGTGGGGGTGGCTGGCATAGGCCGTCCGGCAATAGACGGTGACCTCGTGCCCCCGGCGGGCCAGACGCAGGGAGAGCTGTTCGGCCAGGGTTTCGAACCCGCCGTAGTTGGCGGGGATCCCCCGTGTCCCGATGATGGCGATTCGCATGTCAACCTGCGGCGCCGCTGCCGCCCCTCTAGCCTCTAACCTGCTTTGATTCAAAAAGTTAAGCGAGGTGAGGATATCACAGTGGTTCGGCTCTGTAAACAGGGTAGGATCCATGTTATGCTGACGGCGGAAGGCAATTATCGGGGTCCGGCCGGCACAATCCGGCCGCGCAGCAGAGGAGATGGGGACGTGGGCCTGAAGATGAACAACCTGCTGGTGACCGGTGGCTGCGGCTTTATCGGTTCGAACTTTGTTCGTTACCTGCTCGAGGAGTCCGATTTTACCGGGCGGGTGATCAATCTGGACAGCCTGACCTATGCCGGTAATCCGGAGAGTCTGGCCGACGTGGCCGAGGCCTGGCCCGATCGCTATGTTTTCCAGAAGGTCGACATCTGCACCATCGGCAAACTGAAGGACATCTTCGAGGACTACCAGATCGATTCGGTCTGCCACTTTGCCGCCGAATCCCACGTGGACCGATCGATTCTCGGGCCGGACCAGTTCATCCAGACCAACATCGTCGGCACCTTCAACCTGTTGGAAGTGGCCCGGGCCTGCATGGGCCAGCTGGCCCTCTTCCACCACATCTCCACCGACGAGGTCTTCGGCAGCCTGGGGGCCGACGGCCTGTTCACCGAGACCACGTCTTACAAGCCGAACAGCCCCTACTCGGCCTCCAAGGCCTCTTCGGACCACCTGGTGGGTGCCTACCACAAGACCTACGGCATGCCGATGACCATCTCCAACTGCTCGAACAACTACGGTCCCTACCAGTTCCCCGAGAAACTGATCCCGCTGATGATCCTCAATGCCCTGGAGGGCAAACCGTTGCCGGTGTACGGCGATGGTAAGAACGTGCGTGACTGGCTCTACGTCCGCGACCACTGCACCGCCATCTGGGCCATCATGACCGGCGGCCGGCATGGCGAGACCTACAACGTGGGCGGGGCCACCGAGATGGAAAACCTGGCCATCGTGGAGTTGATTTGCGACCGGCTGGATGCCCGGGGGGCACTGCCCGATGGCCGCCCGCGGCGGGAATTGATCACCTTTGTCAAGGATCGCCCGGGCCACGACCAGCGCTACGCCATCGACTTCTCCAAGCTGCAGTCCGAGCTGGGCTGGTCACCCGAGGAGTCGCTGGACTCCGGGGTGGAGAAAACCATCCAGTGGTATCTGGACAACACCGGGTGGGTGGACCGGGTGCGCAGCGGTGAATACCAGAACTGGATGCGCGTGCAGTATGACGGGTAGCGTCTCTCCGTTTGGTATCTGGAAAATAATTTCGCATGTGGGGCTGAATGCCCGGTTGAGGTGATGGACTTTTCGGTATCTCCTGCTCTTCCTCCCCAGCGCCTGATGCTTTCCTTCCAGTAAGCATTTTAATTGCAAAAACTTAAGTGTTGTGCGGGGCCGCAGCCTTTTTCGCTGGTCCAAAATCGGCTCACTTATTCTTTCCTTGCGCTAACTTTATACCCCATCATGGTGTCTCAGACCAGTCTCTCAACTATCAATGTTTCGAAACGGGGCCTTTTCTGAAGCCGATCCATCGGCCGGTGGCTGGTGGAGCTGCGGATATTCAGTTGTGCCCCTGGAATCAGAGCGTGCCCCGATGCACGCGAGGAGCAAGAATGAGAAAAATGACAAAGACCAATCCCTTCCTGTCCCGTATTGCCATTCTGGCCACCGCCCTCTGCCTCGTGCTCAGTGCCGTCACCCTCCCGGCCGCCGCCGGTGAGGAAGACGAGATGAAGCCGGTTTTCACCAGGGTAGCCCTGTGGGACGTGGAGCGGGATCACTGGGGCGACTTTGTTGAGTTCATCAAGACCTACAACATGCCGGTGATGAAGCAGCTGTTCGCCGATGGCGTGGTCAGCGAGTATGGTATCGACGCCATGTCCCTGCACAAGCCCGAGGGATATACCCACGCCACCTGGTTCACCACCAGCAGCATGGCTGATATGGACAAGGTCTATGACGCGTGGGAGCAGGCCGGCGAAGCGCTGGGCGAGGAGAAGAAGAAGGCAAATGACGTCAAGTTCAACGGCATGATGATCAAGCACAAGGACTACATGCTGCGCACCGAGTTCCAGCGGGCGCGGAAGACCCTGCTGGAGGGCGGCTATTTCTTCGGCGCCAGCTTCCGGGTGAAGATGGGCAGTGGCAAAGACTATCTCAGCTACTACAACAACCGCATCAAGCCGGTCTATGAGCAGCTGCTGGTCAATGGCGACATCGTGGCCTTCGGCCGCTCCGAAGAGGAGATCACCACCAGCAAGCCCGGCGGCCAGGAAGTGTGGTATGTGGTGGACAGCGGCGCCGGCCTGGACAAGGTGCGCGAGGCCTTCGAGGGTAACTGGGGCGAGATGGACGAGGAGGGCCGCCGTGCCCGCTGGACCTCCATCATGGACTTCGTGGAAGAGGGCAGTTTCCGCGAGCACCTGAGCCGGATCATTCAGATGGAGATCGCGGCCCAGTAAAGCTGTAGTGCAGTGGAGATAGCCCCGCCGGATTTCCGGCGGGGCTTTTTCATGTACCGATGACCTGTGCAGAATCTCGCCTTACGGCCGTCAGTCGAACAGAACTTCTTCCGGGGCATCGGCCAGCAGCGGGTGCAGGAGATCTTTGTCGGAGAGGATCGGATCGACACAGGGCCACTCGATACCGATGGCCGGGTCGGACCAGAGGATGCCGTACTCGTCCCCCGGGGTGTAGACCTCGGTGCATTTGTACATGACGTCGGCGGTTTCACTGAGCACGCAAAAGCCGTGGGCAAATCCTCTGGGCACGTAGATCTGTGTCCGGTTCTCCGCCGAGAGGCGGGCGCCGAACCACTGGCCAAATGTGGGAGAGCCGCGGCGAATGTCCACCGCCACGTCGAAGATCTCGCCGGTGATGACAAAGACCAGCTTGTCCTGGGGATTCCTCCGCTGGTAGTGCAGGCCGCGCAGGGTGTCGCGGCAGGAGTGGGAGTAGTTGTCCTGGACAAAGGGCCCGTCGATGCCCGCTCCGGCGTAGGTCCCCCGGTGGTAGGTTTCCATGAAGAAGCCGCGGTGATCGGTGAAGGCCACCGGGTGAACAAGTTTCACCCCGGCCAGCGGCGTCTCCTCAAATGATTTTACGGGCATTTCTCCGTTCCTCGTCGTTCTCTTCCAGGATCCGTCCCAGGTACGCGCCATACTCGTTTTTCAGCATGTCGTTGGATAGCTTTTTCAGGGCCTCGGCATCGATATAGCCCAGGCGGTAGGCAATCTCCTCGATACAGGCGATCTTCAGCCCCTGCCGTTCCTGGATCGCCCGCACGAAACTGGATGCCTGCTGCAGCGATTCGAAGGTGCCGGTGTCCAGCCAGGCCACACCGCGGCCCAGCAGTTCCACCCGCAGTTTCCCCCGGCGCAGGTATTCCAGGTTCACGTCGGTGATTTCCAGCTCGCCCCGCGGCGATGGCTTCAACTCGGCGGTGATGCTCACCACCTCGTTGTCGTAGAAATAGAGGCCGGGGACGGCGTAGCTCGACTTCGGTATTTCCGGTTTTTCTTCGATGCTGAGCGCCTTGCCCTGCTCGTCGAAATCCACCACTCCATAGCGTTCCGGGTCGCGGACCAGGTAACCGAAGATCACCCCGCCGCTCTTCAGTTCGGCGCAGCGGCGGAAGGTCTCGGAGAGTCCCTGGCCGTGGAAGATGTTGTCGCCCAGCACCAGGGCCACCGAATCGTCACCGATGAACGGCCTGCCGATGATGAAGGCCTGGGCCAGCCCTTCCGGTCGCGGCTGTTCGGCGTATTCCAGGGTCAGGCCCAGCTGGGAGCCGTCACCGAGCAGGGTCCGGAAGCGGGGCAGATCCTCGGGGGTGGAGATGATCAGGATCTCCCGGATCCCGGCCAGCATCAGGACGGAGAGGGGGAAGTAGATCATTGGCTTATCGTAGATCGGGAGCAGTTGCTTGCTCACCACCCGGGTGATGGGATAGAGGCGAGTGCCCGAGCCTCCTGCCAGGATGATTCCCTTCATTGCCGCTCCTCCGCTGGAGATATAGCCATCGTTCAAAGCGATTACGCTAGCACCGCGACCCCGGCAAGTCAACCGGCGGGTCGGGAGTCTCTGCCCCTGCGGAACCAGTGGTTGACCTCACCGTCGGGCCGGCTTCGCCGAGCCATGATCTCTTTTCTTTTCTGCACTATGCGGCGGCGGTTGCGCCACAGCCAGGGGAGGGCGGGCAGGGAGGACCACTCCACTGTGAACAGGGCCCCCAGAACCAGCAGGTCCCGATACAGGGTGGGGAAAAGGAAGCGCAGGGCGTGCCCGGCGGTCTGGTTTTTGATCCGCAACAGGAAGCGGTTTTTCACCGAATGGCGGTTGATCGCCGGGTCCAGCTGCCGCCGGCGCCGGGGGGTCACCGACCGGCGGTGAAAGGCCCGGGCCGCCGGCCAGTAGATGGTGTCCCAGCCCAGCAACTGGCTGCGCCAGGAGAGGTCCGCATCCTCACGGAAACTCCAGAAGTCCTCGTCGAAGAATTGGCCGCCCACCGCCGTCTCCTCGAGCATCTTGCGGCGGTAGAGGGCGGCCGCACCGCTGACACCAAAGACAAACTCGTTTTCCTGGTACTGGCCGCGGTCCTTCTCTCCGGCCCCGCGGTCGAGGTGCCGGCACTGGGGGGTGACCAGGATTCCGGTGGCCCGCCGCGCCAGATCTCGGCCGGCCACAGGTCAGGCGGGCCCTCGGGCAACTGCTGTGGCATACGCAACAGCTTGCCGGCCACCGACCCCACCCGTTCCCTGCCGGTTGCCGCGGCCAGGCCCTGCTCGAGAAAGTCTGGGGAGAGAACCACGTCGGGATTAAGCACCAGTATCCACGGGCCGCTGGTCTCGGCCATGGCCCGGTTGTGCCCCGCGGTGAACCCCAGGTTGGTGTCGTTGCGCAGCAGCCGCGCCCCCAGCGGGTGGGCTTCCACCGTGCTGGCCGAGTCATTGTCGGAGGCGTTGTCCACCACCACCACTTCCCGCGGCCGCACGGTCTGGGCGGCCAGCGAGTCGAGACAGCGGGTGATGTCCCGGGCACTGTTCCAGGTGACGATGGTGACGCTGATCGGGCTTTCAGTCATCGGATTCCTGTGGCGGCGGCCAGCCGAAGAGAGTGGGCGGTATCACCGAGAGAAAGGCTCCCGCCGCTTCCATCCGTCCGGCCTGGCCCACCGGGCCACCGAAGCGCTTCGGTGAAACCAGGACCAGCAGTGCCCTGAGGCCCATGCCGGCGGCGATCATGGCGCGGAGGAAGAGACGCGGCAACAGGCTGAAGTGCTTCTTCAGGTAGACACTCTGGTTACGGTAATACATCCGCGTGAACCGTCGGAAATCCAGGCGGCGCATGGTGGCCCCGCCCAGGTGTTCAAAGACGGCGGCAGGATTGAAGAATATCTTGTTCCCGCTGTCCTTCAGCCGGCGGCAGAGGTCCACGTCCTCGAACCAGGCCGGGTGGAATGCTTCGTCAAAGCCGCCAAGCTGTTCGAACACCTGGCGGCGGACCATCAGGCAGGCCCCGGCCGGCTGTTCCACCTCCACGGTCTCCGTGTGGTCGAAGCCGGCCATGCGGTAGCCGGCGGAGAGGCGGTTGGCGGGCAGCAGGCGGTGGAGGAGCAGCAGGTCGGCGGTGATGCTGCGGACGGTGGGCAATCGCCGGACGTTGAACCCGGCCTGGGTTTCCCCGCCGGGATCCACCAGGCGGCCGGCGGCTGCCGCGGCCCGCGGATTGTCGTCGAGGAATCGCACCAGTTCCTCCACGGCTCCGGGCCGGACCCGGCAGTCGCTGTTCAGGAATAGCAGGTAGTCACCGGTGGACGATTTCGCCCCGGCGTTGCAGCCGCCGGCAAAGCCGAGGTTTCCGCTGCCGGCTACCAGCCGCACGCCGGGGAAGTTCTGCTGCAGCAGATCCACACTGCCGTCGGTGGAACCGTTGTCCACCACCACCGTGTCAACACCGGGATTCGCACCGGCGATGGACCGGAGACACTGCTCCAGCGGTTCACGGGTGTTGTAGCTGACGATGATGATGGAAACTGCTGTCACCAACTGATCCTCGCCGTGATCAATGACGTTTCCCTGGCATCAGTTTTCCCAGTGCCCGACGCCAGAGCCCGTAGCGTATACCCAGAGCGGCCACCGCCGCCGAGTAGTTTACGGCGGCCAGGGGGCCGCTTGCGGCCGTTCCGCTCTCGCCACGTGAGCTGCGGGTGTGGGGCCGGTCAACGAACTGCTCCAGCGGGGCGAAGACCCGGTCCCAGCGAAAACGCCGTCCCAACTTCGCCGACGCAGCGCCCGCCGCTTCCCGCTGCTCGCGATTCTCTGCCAGGGTGACCATGGCCGTGGCCAGCGCTTCAGCATCTCCGGGTGCTGCGCCAATACCGGCGCCGTTCCGGACCACCAGCTCGGTCAGTTCGTCCCCGGTGGTGGAGAGCACCGGCAGCCCGGCCCAGAAGCAGTCCA
>RCNC010000787.1_pt1 | contig 20701 bp, 20 predicted proteins | sample 2041301 | NCBI WGS metagenome assembly RCNC01 (sample SAMN09708231, study PRJNA481090) | Marine sediment metagenome, whole genome shotgun sequencing project. | biome: marine sediment; feature: ocean; material: sediment; isolation source: Sewage treatment plant 13A marine sediment (STP13A) ...
TCAGTAACAACATGGCTGTAGTGTATAATATTTGTATAGATAAATAAACCCCTAAATGAAAAATATTAACTTTGTTGTATAGTTCTGGTGTAAGTTCGATTCAACAACAGTCCTTATTTAATAGGGTTTATAAGCGCTTTAAAAAACATGTATATGGATGTTGCCAGTTTCTGGGCGGTGTTTTTTGTTAAGAATTGTATAAAAATAATATAGTTAATTGCTTTGTATAATTAATGTGTTAATATTTAATTAACTTAACCAGGATCAGAAGGCCAGCAGGAATGAGCAAATTAACAGGAAAAACAGATGAACAATCGGCAGGATTGTTTCCTATTCGTACGGTATCCGAGCTAACAGGCGTCAACTCGATTACCTTACGGGCGTGGGAGACCCGCTACGGATTAATCGAACCGATCAGAAAATCCAGTGGACACCGGCTTTACACACAGGAACATATCGACCTCATTAACCGGGTCGTTGGTTTGCTGGACAGGGGTATGAGAATCGGACAGGTCAATGCCAAGACCCTGGCAGGCACGAGTACAGAAAGTAATACTGCCGATGAAAAACAAAATAGCTGGCAACGTCAAATCAACGGCATGACTGCGGCCATCATCTGCTTTGATGAAAGCTCACTTGAGCGTATCTATGGGGAGGCACTGGCGCATTACCCGGAACGTATCGTGACAGAAAAATTGTTGACACCGCTACTCAGGGAACTGGGGGAGCGTTGGGTTTCCGGTCGCGGTAGCGTTGCAGAGGAACATTTTTTTGGCTTTTACCTGCGCAACAAACTGGGTGCCCGTTTTCATCACCGCTGGCAAAACCAGACAGGCCCCAAGCTTTTGCTGGCCTGTCTTCCCGGTGATTTACACGAGATTGGTTTGCTGCTATTCGCACTTGCGGCCTGTGATCACGGTTATAAGACAATACTGCTGGGTGCAAATATGCCACTGGAAGAGTTGCCTGCTGCTGTTCAGAAAACCGCTTGTGACGCGCTGGTATTGTCCGGGATTATCGAACCCACTGAGGGCGTCATCAAGGACCAGTTGCCCCGCTTGGTTACCAAGCTTTCGGTACCTGTATTCATAGGTGGCGGAATTACAGCAACCCAATTTGACAGTTTGAAAAAATCAGGTGTTCAACTCATCGGCACTGATATCGAAACGGGTATCAAACAAATTTCAAGAACCTTGAAATATGATAAGCAGGGGTACCGGTGGAAAACTGAAATTACTGACTAAATAAAATTGAATGCGTGCTGATAATCCGCTTGCCTGGTTTCAGCGTTTTGATTTCGCGGCCTGACGGGATGGCATTGCAGTTATAATGACTCGTTCTATTTAATAGATTTCTCAATACGAGGCCATGACAACAAGCAAGCTTGACCAGCTAAAAATTGAGCGTGAACCGGAAACGGAATCACGTTCGTCGCTTTGGCCCGTGGTGGCTATCATTGTCCTGGTGCTGGCAGTCGCGGCTTACTGGTTATTTTTAAAGCCAGAAGCAGCGCTTGAAGTACGCACCGTTGTTGCCCGTGAAATCTCTAATCGAACGGCAAATACGGTATTGAACGCCTCTGGTTATGTCACCGCCCGCCGCCAGGCGACAGTATCATCAAAATTCACCGGTAAGGTCATGGAAGTGTTAATCGAAGAGGGCATGGCGGTCGAAAAAGACCAGGTGCTGGCCCGGCTTGATGATTCAAATGTCGCCACCAGTTACGCACTTGCAAATGCACAATTAAGGTCTGCACAAACGTCCCTCAAAGAGACACAGGCTCTTTTAGTAGAAGCCCGCGCCATTTTCAAGCGCACCCGGAACCTTGTTGACCGGCAACTGGCAAGCGAAGCAGAAATGGACCGGGCCCGGGCGGGCTCTGGATCTCTCGCTGCCCAGTTGGAGCGCAAACAGGCCGATGTGCTGGTGGCAGAAATGCAGCTTGATGTATACCGACAGCAACTGGAGGACACCATCATACGCGCACCTTTTGCAGGCGTGGTGGTTGCAAAAAATGCCCAGCCAGGTGAAATGATCTCGCCGGTCTCTGCCGGTGGCGGGTTTACCCGTACCGGTATTGGCACCATCGTTGATATGGATTCCCTGGAAATCGAAATTGATGTTAACGAGGCGTATATTAACCGGGTCAAGGCCGGCCAGAAAATTGTCGCGACCCTGGATGCCTATCCTGACTGGTCGATTCCCTGCCACGTTATCGCCATCATACCTACTGCTGACAGACAACGGGCCACGGTCGAAGTGCGGGTGGGTTTCGATGCGTTGGACTCACGAATTTTGCCGGATATGGGTGTGAAAGTCGCATTTCAGGAGGCTGCTCAGGACCGTGCTGCCAGTGCTTCCACAGGGCGCGCAGGAGTGGTGATCCCACAATCTGCAGTCAGGTCGGAAGGGGGCAAGAATTACGTGATGCTGGTTGTCGATGGTATGGTTGAACGCACAGCGGTTGCAACCGCAGGAGAACGGGGTAAGGAAATTCTTGTCACCTCGGGCATTTCAGGTGGTGACAGGGTGATCCTTAATGCACCAACCGGTCTGCAAGACGGGACCCGCGTAAAGGAAACAAAAAAATGACGATTAGCAACACAAACAGCACCCTGGTCAGGATCAAAGGCGTGGACAAGGTGTTTAAGCGCGGATCAGAACAAATCCATGTGCTGGGCGGGTTGGACCTGGAAATCCCGGATGGTGAATTCCTGGCTTTGATGGGTCCTTCCGGTTCCGGCAAATCCACACTGCTCAACCTGATCGGCGGTTTAGACCGGCCGAGTGAGGGCGAAGTAGAAATCGGCGGTCAGCGTATCGACAAGCTTTCCGACCGCAAGTTGGCAGGCTGGCGTGCCCGCCATGTTGGACTGGTTTTTCAGTTTTATAACCTGATGCCGGTATTGTCGGCACAGAAAAATGTTGAGCTGCCATTGTTGTTGACCAGGTTATCCGCCTCGGAACGCAAAAAACGAGCAGCCATTGCGCTGGATATCGTTGGTTTGTCCCATCGCACCGGGCACTACCCGCGCCAATTGTCCGGCGGTGAACAACAGCGTACCGGAATAGCCCGTGCGATTGTTACCGACCCCACTTTATTGCTCTGTGACGAGCCGACCGGTGACCTGGACCGTAAATCCGGGGATGAAATCCTTGACCTGTTACAGGCCCTGAACAAGGAACAGGGAAAGACTATCATCATGGTGACACATGACATACACGCAGCAGCCCGGGCGACCAGAACACTGCATCTTAACAAGGGTCAGCTCAGCACCGAAGCGATCGATTGAGGTGACTGGAAAATGAAATATTTATACCTGGTTTTCAGCAGTCTTAAACGCAAAAAGCTGCGTACCCTTCTGACCATATTGTCGATCATGGTGGCATTTGTACTGTTTGGTTACCTGACGGCCATTCGACAGGCTTTTGTTGCGGGTGTTGAGGTTGCAGGTGCTGACCGCTTAGTCGTACGCCATAAGGTTTCCATCATTCAACTATTACCGCAAAGCTACGAGGCAAAAATCGAAAGAATAGAAGGCGTTGACAATGCCACGCACTCCACCTGGTTTGGTGGAATCTACCAGGAGCCAAAAAACTTCTTTGCGCAGATGCCGATGGAGCCTGAAGAGCTGTTCGATATGTTTCCCGAGTACGTGATAAGCGATGAGCACAAGGCGGCTTGGCTGGAAACACGTAGTGGTGCGCTGGTGGGGCGTGGCCTGGCAAAGCGCTTTGGTTGGAAAATCGGTGATCGAATACCCATCAACGCGACCATCTGGACAAAAAACGATGGTGGCCGGACCTGGGAATTTGACATCGTGGCCATTTATGACGGAGCAGAAAAAGGCACTGATACCAGCCAGTTCTTTTTCCGTTATGACTTCTTTGATGAGACCCGCGGCGGTGCAAAAGGTCAGGTTGGCTGGTACACCGTGCGTGTTTCAGACCCGGACAAAGCTGCTGAGGTTGCCGCGGCCATTGATGCTGAATTTGCCAATTCTGCTTTTGAAACAAAAGCCGAGCCGGAAGGTGCATTTATCCAGGGCTTTGCTAACCAGATCGGGAATATCGGTTTTATTATCATGTCCATCATGTCGGCGGTGTTTTTCACTATCCTGCTGGTAGCCGGAAACACGATGGCCTATACGGTGCGTGAGCGGATCAATGAATTGGCCGTGTTGAAAGCGATTGGTTTTACCGACCGGGGTGTACTCGGGCTGGTGTTAGGGGAATCATTGGCCCTGACCTTTGTCGGCGGAGCCGGCGGTCTTGGTATTGCCTGGTTGCTGGTATCCATGGGTGACCCGACCGATGGCTCTTTTCCGGTTTTCTACCTGCCGATCAGTCAGGTTTTCCTGGGTTTCATTTTAATCGCTGTGATGGCGTTTATTGTAGGCATTATTCCGGCACTGCAGGCGCAAAGGCTGCAGATAGCGGACGCACTTAGGAGATAAGCGATGTTTAACTGGATATCCCAGGTCTTTGCTGTCACGCGTTTTAGCATGCTGTCTTTGTCGCAGCGAAAAGGCTCCTCGGCGGCTGCGCTACTGGGTATTGCCGGTGTGGTTGCCGTGATGGTTGGCGTGCTGTCTATTGCCCAGGGCGTCCTGAAAACCATGGAAAGTTCAGCCGGGGACAGCAATGCGATCGTGCTGCGAAGCGGTTCGGACTCAGAAATGATGAGTGGCCTCAGTGGTGATGACACACGCATTATTTCCGAGGCACCGGGTATCGCCCGTAACGAATCCGGTGTGCTGTCTTCACCGGAGTTGTTTGTTGTCATCAACCTGCCCATGCGCTCCACCGGCACCGATGCCAATGTACCATTGCGTGGCGTACAGGCGACAGCCATGGAAGTGCGGGAGAGCTTTAACCTGGTCGAAGGCCGCATGTTTGAATGGGGGCTTAACGAGGTCATCGTTGGAACCGGTGCCCGGCAACAGTTTGTCGGTCTGGATATTGGTTCGAGCATCGAGGTTGGCCAGGAGACATGGCCGGTCGTAGGTGTATTCGAGGCAGATGGCGGTTTGTCTGAATCTGAAATCTGGGTGGATGCAGCGGTATTGCAACCGGCGTACCGGCGCGGCAACTCTTACCAGGCGGTGTATGTAAAACTGAACTCCAGGGACGCCTTTGAACCCTTCAAGGATACATTGACAAGCGACCCCCGTCTGAACGTTAAACCAATGCGTGAATCCGAATATTATGATTCGCAGTCCACCGTGGTTTATAACCTGATCACGGGGCTTGGTACCTTGATCGCGGTCATCATGGGGTTGGGTGCGATTTTTGGCGCGTTGAATACCATGTACACGGCAGTTTCTAGCCGAACCCGTGAAATCGCCACTTTGCGCGCCCTGGGTTTTCGTTCCGGTCCGGTGATTATATCGGTACTTAGCGAGTCATTATTACTGGCTTTCGTGGGTGGCCTGATCGGGGCTGGGCTGGCCTGGCTGGCATTTGACGGATATCGTGCAGCAACCCTCAACTGGGCAAGTTTCAGCGCCATCACCTTCGCATTTGATGTCAATTTTAAACTACTGGCGCAGGGAATCATTTTTGCCATGATCATTGGCCTGATCGGTGGTCTATTACCTGCTATCCGGGCTGCGCGACAACCGGTTGCACAGGCTTTGCGAGAGCTCTGATAAAGCTAAATTCCTGAAATATTTAAAAATTCTCCTATACTGAAGAATACCCGCCCAGCGCCAATCCGGCCGATGTGGGTATTTTTTCATTCCGATTGAGGGAGATTTCCAGATATGCACTTCAAAAAAATTCTAATAATGGTCACTGCTTTGGCAATGCTTTGTGGCATGTCACTGGCAGTAGCGCAGGACGACGAAAAAAACGATGGTCTGGCGCAGGTTGCACTAATTACAGCTAAGGACGGCCACAACAAGGCATTGGAAGACGCCATCATCAAGTACCATCATTTTATGGGTAGCAAGAAAGGCGCAATGCGTTACCAGTGGTACTCCATTGAAACCGGCCCGGATACCGGCAAATATGTCGCGCGCTCAGGTGGTCATAACTGGGCAGATTTTGATGCCGAGCACGACTGGGACGAGGAGGCCGGTGCCAAATTTCAGAGCCTGGTTGCACCTCATATCGCAAATACCGAGATCACCATTACACGTAATGATGAAGACCTTGGAATCTGGCCGGATAGCCTGGAGGGCTACAAATATTTCTCAGTGACCCGCTGGCATATCTTGCCTGGAAAAGGCAGTGCCTATAATGAAGGTATAAAAAAGATTGATGCGGCGCTGAAGGCCAATGATTGGCCGAGCTACTATAATTTCATCAACAACGTTTCCGGTGGTAAGGGCAACACGGTGATTCTGGTCAGCCCACGAAAAAGCTTTGCTGACATGGCACCCAAAGAACCTTCGTTCATGGATCTTATGAACAAGGCGATAGGCGAGGAAGAAACCAAGGCTTTGATGGCCGATTGGGGCACTACCTTTAAAGCTGGCCAAAACTTTTTACTCCGGCATATGCCGGAACAAAGTAATTACGGCGACTAAAAACAACACCTGATTTAAAACTGATCGACAAAACCCCGGCCCTGGTGCCGGGGTTTTTATTGGCCGGGACCTAGGCTCATCATTACTAATAAATTCATGATTCATCCTTGAGGGTGCACACGCTTAAGTATCATTCCAGGCCCGGGTAGAGATATATCCAATGACTGAAAGGTATTCGGTAAACCGTCGGGGTTTCCGATATCATATCCACCTCACAAAGCCAGAGATAGAAAACCAAAACCATGAACACTTCGATTGTTTTGACAATTATTGCCGATGACCAACCCGGGGTCATCAAGACGGTTTCCAAGGCACTTTATAAACATGGTGGTAGCTGGACACAAAGCAGTATGAGTTCGCTGGCCGGACAGTTTGCGGGTATTTTGCTGGCTTCTGTACCAACTGATAAAGCAGATGCGTGTGTGGAAGAATTGCACGGTCTCGAAAAAGTGGGGCTCCGTGTCATTGCTCATGTTAGTAATGCCATACCCAGCACCGAAAAAACGCATGAGTACATACTGGATCTGGTCGGTAACGTCCGTAAGGGTATTGTGCATGACATGACCACTGTTTTAACCAACCACAACGTCAATGTGAACAATCTTGAAACGATTGTGGAGAGTGCTTCGATGGGGGGCGGTGAATTGTTTAAAGCCAGGGCGCAGTTGATCGTGCCCGCGGATGCTGACATTGACGTGTTGGAAAGCGAGCTTGAAGACATGGCCAACGAACTGATGGTGGATATCACCTTTAAGCAATAAGACTGCTTCAGCCACGTAAAAAATCACACAACAAGAAGAAGGATAGAATATGGCTGGGTCAGGGTCACGCAAGAACGTCGGCAAGGGTCTCTTGTTGACTTGTTTGCTGGTGGTTTTGATCTCCAGCTTTATCTCTTCAAGGATACAGACATCCGGTGGTCGTGTGCAGGTGCAGGACATCAAGATCCCAACCCACAATGGCCAGTGGGTGGTTGCCGATTTGTACAAACCAAGAACCGCGACCAGTGAAAACCCTGCACCACTGGTGGTTGTGATTCCCGGATTTCAGCGCTCGAAAGAAGCGCTCGCCAATGTCGCTATTGAGCTTTCGCGACGTGGCATTGTGGCTATCCTCATTGATCCTTATGCGCAGGGTTTCTCCAGCGCCTCGATGAGCCGTCTGGCGGCAACCACCGAAGGTTACGGGATGTTTGCGGTGGTTGATTATGCGGCGGGAACACCGAATCTGAATTACATCGACAAGACACGCATAGGCGCCACGGGGCATTCCGCCGGTGGTAACGCTGCCATACGCGGTGCCAACTATTTCGGCAGGCAAGCGATCGAGAGCGGTCAGCCCAGCAAGCTTCATTCTGTCTTTGTTTCGGGTTATGTCCTCACCCTCAGAGATGATGTCCTTGATGCCGTTCGCTCCAATGTGGGCGTGAGTTATGCCTTCTATGACGAGGGCGCCTATCGCAACGAGCTCAAAAACGGGGACATGCGTTACGCCCCCGAAGCTATCCGGGCGGTGAACTCAGGTCTTGAAGCCAGTGGCAGTCGCATCGAAGAGGTTGAGATCGGCCGGTATTACGGCAATAAGCACGACAGAACCCTGCGGATCGTACACAACGAAAGAATTTTGCACCCTTTCCAGCCCTATATCACCGAGGCGACGGCCAACCAGATTGAGTATTTTGAACGGGTTTTTGATATCGACAGTGGCATTTCAAACGACGATCAGATTTGGTACTGGAAAGAGTTGCTGGGTTTGATCGCGTTGATTGCAGCCCTGGTAGCAGTTGTTCCCATGGGCCAGCTATTGCTGGAGATCCCATGGTTCAGGGCGTTGAAACACCCGCTTCCGCCGGCACTGCCCAAGCCGCAAGGAAAGGGTAAAGCGCTCTTCTGGGGTATGTTTGTTGCGGGGGCACTAATCGCTTGCTTTACCTATATTCCCATGGCAGAGCTATCGCAAAAATTGTTTGTTGCCGCCTCCACACGCCAGCAGACCTGGTTCTTTCCGCAACGTATGAACAATGCCGTCATGCTGTGGGCGGTACTCAATGGCAGTGTCGGTTACCTGATGTTTTGGCTGAGTTACCGGTTTTTCGGCAAGAAAAACGGCGTGAAACCATCAGTATGGGGGGTCGAAACAAGTCGCTCAGAGCTTCTGAGGACCTTTGCTCTGGCATTCACCCTGTTCCTTTTCTATTTCTCATTCCTGTTTCTGGTGTACTACTTCCTGCACGTGGATTACCGTTTTCTGTTCATGGGCGTACGTACCTTTCAGCCAGAGTTGCTTGCACTTTTGGCCATGTACGTGCCGTTTTTCTTTATCTTTCTTTTGTCGAATTCCCTGCGTATCAACGGTGCCATGCGTTTTGAAGGCCAGGCCGAGTGGAAGAGTATGCTGGTCGGCGGTTTCGCCAACTCGCTGGGCCTGATGTTTATCGTGGTTGTGCAATACCTGACCTTTGCGGTAACGGGGACGGTGTATTGGACCGACGGCTGGTTGTACGTCAACCTGTTGTTTGCCGTGGTGCCCATGATGTTTGTGCTGCCGTACTTCAATCGCTACTTTTTCAGAATGACGGGCAGGATCTATTTAGGCCCGATGACCACGGGCCTGATATTTATCATGATTCTGATTTCAAATACGGTGATCTATATACCGCTTTAGCAAGGAAGGGGTTGGTTTTACCGGTCGTCATCGAGCAGGTCATCCCACTCATTCAGCTCTGACTCTAAGGCTTTGCGCTCGTTTCTTTTTTCTATCTCACGTCTTGCCTTGATACGGCGTTCTTCTTCCTCGGCCTTTGTGATTGGCACTTCAACGGGGTCTTCTGACGAATCATCGAAATCCTGACCGTCATCAATATCATCGATTGTATCCAGTTCGTCACCTTCAAAATCCGTTTTGTTTTCATCAGCCATCTTAACGTCTCCAGCAAGAAGCGTAGCGTCAATGATTTTCATTAAAAAATTACTTGGGCTTTATGTCAAGTTGTTTATTATGCGTAACCACGGTTGCAACCTGGATTTTGTCAGGAAAAGTCAGGGGCGCACGAAAGTCACAGCGTGCCGAAGCCAGGATCGGACCGATCTGAGTTTTGTTCATATATTCAAGGACGTTTATTCTTTTGAAGTACTCGATTCAAATGTCTTCAAAATACCGAAAATAAACCGTGTTATTAATATGCTCGAAAGCATCCATATCGCCCCAGACGAGGTCCTGGGACAGCACAACCGGGAATTGGCTTGTCAGGTCTTTCTTTGTCCTGTTTTCAATTAGCTGAGGACCAATAATACCTGGTTAACCTGATGTGCAAGGCGCTTTAAAACCCACCGTGAATAACGATTTCACCTATTGGTTTGCGTTCCCGCTTTCTGCTGTCGCGTTTCGCATACTCTTCGTCCACTGAACCAGCATCACCTGTATATCCAATTGCCAGGGCGGTTAAGGGTTCGATGGCGTCTTCCAGCTTGAATAGCGCGCGCGCTTTATCGGGGTCGATACCGATCATCTGGTGTACAACCAGGTCACGGGTGGTGGCTTCAAAGGTCAGGCTGGCGGATGCGGCACCCAGATCATGCAGGGCGGCTTTATTGGGTTTACCGTTGTGCGCAAAGTTGTGCTCGGCCAATCCAAGCGCCAGCACCGGGGCGTTTTTGGCCCAGGGCTGATTACCTTCAAGCAGCACATCGAAGACCTGCTCCCAGACCGCTTGACTGCGGTTTCGCACGCCAACGATGTATCGCCACGGCTGGGCATTATAGGAGGACGCTGACCAGCGGGCGGCTTCAAATATAGCGGCAAGATCGTCAGTGCTGACTTCCTGCCTGGGGTCAAATGAGTAAGGACTCCAGCGTGTGCTGAGGGCGTTATTTATAGGTTGATCTGTCGGGTTTTTCATCATCTTTTCCATTCCTAAAGTGATTCGTTGCCGATCGGCAGGTCGAACAACAAAATTTCAGTTTCTGAGGTGCCTGTAATTTTGACAAGGGGTTCTGCAGAGATCACGGCACCGTCACCTCCATTCAGATTCTGGCCGTTAACACTGACACTGCCCCTGGCAATGTGGACATAAACCATTCGGTCTGGCCCGATCGTGTGACTCACAGCGTGGTTCTCCTCGAGTAAGCTGCCATACATCAGGGCGTCTGTGCTGGCACTGACAGAACCATCATGGCCATCCGGGGAAACCAGTAGCTTCAGTCGGCCCTTTCTTTCGTCGGCTGAAAAATATTTCTGCTCATAGTCGGGTTTTACATATTGCTGGTTTGGCAACAACCAGACCTGCAGGAAATTTGTAGGTTTTTCATCCGATGGATTGAACTCGGAGTGTGTTACACCGGTTCCGGCAGACATGCGTTGAACATCACCGGGGCGGATCACGCCGCCATTGCCCATACTGTCCTTGTGTTCCAGTTCACCCTCCAGCACATAGCTGACAATTTCCATGTTCTTGTGCGGGTGAGTGGGAAAACCTGCGCCCGGGATTACCCGGTCATCGTTGATCACCCGGAGTACCGAAACCCCCATATGTTTCGGGTCATGGTATTCGCCGAAGGAGAATGTGTGATGGCTGTCCAACCAGTCATTTTTGAAATGACCACGTTCGTTTGCGTACCTTGCTGTTAACACCTTTATTCACTCCTTAAAGCCCGCAAGCTTCGTGCAATCAGATGAGACTCACCTTGATGGATACAGCTTATTGCCTTAGTCTTACGTAATAAATAGTCATTAATACAAATTACTATTACGCTAAATGCAACAATATAATTTTTCTGATATCCAGGCGTTTCTTAAGGTGGTGGAAACCGGTAGTTTTACACGTGCCGCAGAGCAGCTGAGTGCCAGCACCGCGGCAGTGAGTCGTCGCGTCTCCGCACTTGAAAGTTCGTTGGGCGTTAAGCTGTTAAACCGCACCACGCGGCAGCTTCGTCTGACTGATGCCGGGCAACAGTATTCTGGAGATATGCAGAATGTCCTGACGGCACTCGAGGAAGCAGAACAGAAAGTGCAACGGGGCAAGCAGGATATCAAGGGCAACCTGCGTGTGGCTGCACCACTGAGTTTTGGTATCAAGTGCATCGCACCGGTCTTGCCTGGCTTTCTGAAAAAGCACCCCGCACTGAATATCGATCTCCTGCTGGAAGACCGCCGCACCGACCTGTTTTCAGAGGGCATTGATCTGGCGATTCGAATTGGAAATCTGCAGGATTCATCACTCATCGCGACCCGTATAGGCGAAATTTCGATGGCATTTTGTGTATCGTCGGAATATCTTTCCAGGCATGGCGAGCCCAAACACCCGTCTGAATTGAATCAACACAAGGTTCTTCGTTACAACCTGATCAGTGCCAGCGATGAATGGGGGGTTGGTCAGGGGAAGAAAGAAAAGATTGCCCTTCAATGGCAACTTTCTGCGAATAATGGTGAAGTACTGAAAGAGGCGGCCATCCAGGGGTTGGGGATAGTGATGTTGCCCACTTTCATAGTGATGGATGCACTCAGAGATGGTCGTTTGAAAGAAGTCATGTGTAAATATACCCAGGATTTAATCGGAATTTATGCCGTCCGGCCCTCACGCCAATTTACACCGGTAAAAACCAGCCTGTTGATCCAGTACATGAAAGACAAGATACAGGATTATTCCGATTGACTCAGTTAATCCCGGGTCAGACAGCCTGCCCTGCAACGTAAGCCGAAGACCAGGCCCATTGGAAATTGAAACCACCCAGGTGACCCGTTACATCCACCACTTCACCGATAAAATATAGTCCGGGTACCGAAGACTCCATGGTTTTGGATGACAGGTCACGTGTATCAACGCCACCCAGGGTTACTTCTGCCGTACGGTAGCCCTCGGTACCGGCAGGTTTGAGTGACCAGCGCTCCAGTTTTTGGGCAATGGCCTCGAGCCAAACATTAGGCCATTCTGCCAGGGCGGTTTCCGCCAGCTCCGGCCACCATAGCTGCTCCAGTTCCAGAACCAGTTTGCGTGGCAGCAGGTGATCGAGGTGGGTGCGCAATAGTGTCTTGGGCTGTTGCTGTTTCCAGCTTAATAAAAGCTGCATCACGCGGTGATCCGGCAACAGGTTGATAGCGATGGCTTCGCCGGCCTGCCAATAGCTGGACAGCTGTAAAGCCGCCGGCCCACTGAGGCCGCGGTGGGTGAACAGGATATCTTCGCAAAAGGATTGCCTGTCATTGAACAAGATTGCCTCGGTTGAAACACCGGACAAGCGCGAACAAACATCATGCATGGCATCGGTGAAAGTAAAAGGCACCAGTCCTGCTGACTTTGGCAGCAGGCGCAGGCCAAAAGATTCGGCCAGTTCATAACCGATACCTGAGCCACCAAGACTGGGGACTGACAACCCACCAGCCGCGACTACCAGCGCTCCGGACTTAAAATTACCCAGGTTTGTTTTGAGGTGAAACCTTTCTTCTACCGCTGAGCCGTCAGCGGCTAAAGGTGGATTGCTCTGTGACCGGTTTTTGTTGCTCTGCCAGCTTGCATGCGGGTGAATTACCGCTTCGATATCGCAATTCAAGCTGATCTCCACACCGGCCTGCCGGCACTCTTCCAATAACATGGCCACGATCAGTTTTGATGATTGGCGACAAAATAATTGCCCGCTCAGGCCGTTGATCGTTTCCTTCTCGAAGTATTCAATGCCGTGTTTTTCGACCAGTGCGATGAAGTCCCATTGGGTATAACGACTCAGCGCTGATTTGCAAAAGTGCGGGTTGGCGGAAAGGTAACGGTCAGGTGATATATACAGGTTGGTAAAGTTGCAACGCCCGCCACCGGACATCAAAATTTTCTTACCCACTTTGTTGGCGCGTTCCAGCACCAGCACCTTGCGGCCACGTTGGGCAGCGGTGATGGCGCACATCAGTCCGGCCGCACCTGCTCCGATGATGATGAGATCAGGGTTTTTCATGGTCTGGAGCCACTGGTCTCGGAGTGATGGGGCTTTGTGGGTAGGTCACAATGCTTTTCCTGAAAATCATTAAACAAAGAGCAAGCAATGGCAGCTTACTCGTCCTGATTACAACATTCCCGGCTAATTGGGCACGCAGTCGAAGCGTGCCCACCAAAGCGAAGTACTAAAAACGAAATTCGAAGGTGCCACCAAATATTGCGACCGGGTCATATTTGGTCTCTTCCACTACGATATCCAGCGCATTCTTGAGTTTCAGTTTACCGCCAAACTCCACACCGGCAAAAACTGAAAATGTCATTTTTTCGTTGGGCGTCAATTCAGCATTGAATACCAACGGAAAGGACCGGTCACGTCCGAGACCCCCTGCGGCTACACCCTTATCATCCAGGCGGAACTCTTGGTCTTCATAACGTCCGGCAACGCCAAATGACCAGTCATCATTCAACTTGTAGCTCAGTGTTAAACCAGGGCCTTGTGAGGAAGCCAGGCCACGCCCTGTGGACAGGTTCCAGCGGTCGCTGATGTTCCAGTCAATCGCGATAAACGGGAAAAACTTGGTGCCGTCCTCCAACCTTGAGAATACGCCAATACCGGGTCCGATGGTCAGGTCTTGATTTATGCGCCAAAACACAGCACCGAACAGACCCCAGGTACGACTATCACTGTTGCTGGCGCCCTTTTCTCCATTAATACGAACCGTCGGGATAATCAGGGCCATGCCTTTTTCGCCAACAGCGAAGCGTGTTGTGAGTGACAGGCGAGTGTCCTCGATGGTGCCCCAGGGTTCACCATTGCCAAAGCCGGTGAGATCATCGAAGTCGTAGATGGATCTACCGCCACCAATAGAGGCACCAACTGAGCCTTTTCGACCCCAGGCGTAATCTAATCCCGCACCCACAAACCAACGGTCGACAGAAAAACCACCAGTGCCATCTTTCAGGTCAGCCTTTGACTGGTGAGCGCCGCCGCCTTCAATGGTAAAAGTCCATGGGCCGCCGGTTTGTGGTGGCTGCTGTGCCTGAACGGGCGGGGCGCAGAGCAGCCCAAGCAGGACGATGATGCTAAGTATTGTGTTGTTACGGCTCATAAAAAAAACCTTTGTTGTCTTCTATAAATAGGGTGAAACCTCAATTGGGCAACAGCTTATTGAAAGTCCCCCTGAAAGTCACCAAGGAAAGGTGATCAATTAAAAAGCCACCGGCGCTAGAGCCGGCGGTAAGGGGATTCCACCTTAGGGTGGAGGGGCTTGCATTGAAAAAGATTCAGTTCGGTAAAATAACCTCGTCGATGACGTGAATAACACCATTACTGGAAGCAGTTTCAACGATGTCTTTACTGGCTTTTGCGCTATGGTGGCCTGCGTTTGCAGTGATGGCAAATAAGCATACAGCTGCTACGAGCACTGCGAACTGTGCGATTTTTTGAAATGTCGGGGGTAATTTTTGAATTGTCATGTCGATTTCCAATATCTATTAGTGATATTTGTACAAATAATTTATATAAATATTTATAACGATTAATAATGTGAAATATATATTATACAAAACCTGTACAAAATGCAAATTACATTTTCACTTTAAACCTAAAAACGAATATGCACATGCTCACTAACGTCAATTTTGGTGAGACGCTGATGTGTATTTCCAGTTAGAGCCTGGCATCAGCTCCGCAGGGCGTTTTTGATTCTGTAACCTATACTTTCTTTACACGCACCTGTTTGAAAGCTCAGTTAAATGCCGGGATTTAGTCAGGCCTGAAACTCATAAGCAGGTGGTAGTGAGAATTAAACACGTGGAGAAAACCAACATGAATATAAGCAAAATTTTTAAATCGATAGTAGCCCTGCTTTTACTTGCGGCGGGCGCTGGTATCGCTGTCGCCGGTGATGATCACGCGAAAGCAATCGCGCACGCGCGTGCCGCGGCACCAACTGCAGTTAGTGCCGACGCCACGATAATGGTAAATGGTGAGGTCGTGGTCAAAGGCAGCAATGGCTGGACATGTATGCCTGACACCATGCCGGGTGATGGCGCTGCTATGTGTAATGATGGTGTCTGGGGCGAGATGATGACCGCCGTGGCCACCAAGGCGCCATTCAGGGCAACCAGTATTGGTATCTCATACATGTTGCTTGGCGAACCTGAGGGTAGCGGGGTCAGTAACTCCACGCCTTATCACCCAGATCCCCCAAGCGCAGCTGATTACATCGAGACCGGTCCCCACCTGATGGTTATCGTGCCAAAGGAAATGCTGGAAGGTATCACCACCGATCCTTCTGAAGGTGGCCCGTACGTGATGTGGAAGGACACCGATTATGCCCATATCATGATACCGGTAGATAACGGCCAGTAACCCATAATGTGAAATTCGAGGTCAGGGTAAAAACTACCAGAGGCCAGTTTTTACCCTGATTCCAATTTAAGGGTGGTTATTCTTCAGCGGCCCTGAGCTGCTTGTCCCTGGTGGCTTTGAATTCAGTGCCTTCATTCCAACTGGGCCAATCATTGCTGTTGGCAATACTGAGGCCGGTTCTGAAGAACATTTTCATATCCGCCATGGCGCCGCTGACGTCCCAGCCCAGGTCGTATTCATCAGTAACCCGGTGGTAATTTTTGGCCACGTAGTCCTTCGATACCTGCATGCCGTACTCCACACCCTTTTCTTTGTGGTCATATCCACTGCCCGGGTACAACATGGGCACACCCTGTTTGGCGAGTTCGAAATGATCAGAGCGGTAGAAAGAACCCTTTTCTGCTTCACGGTCAGCCACCAGCACTTTTTCCTGTGATGCCGCTGCCTCGGCCAGGTAGTTATCGAGCTCACTCATACCCAAACCGATCACCGTTACATCACGGGTTTCGCCAAAATTGTTCAGGCCGTCCATATTCAGGCCGCCCACGGTATCAGCCAGGGGAACCAATGGATGGGAGGCATAATACAAGGAACCCAGCAGACCCTGCTCTTCAGCGGTGACCGCCAGGAACATCACGCTACGGCGTGGTGCCTGCGGTAGAGTTGCATAAGCCCTGGCTATTTCCAGTAAAGCGGCCGTGCCGGTGGCATTATCCAGTGCGCCGTTGAAAATATTATCGCCTTCCATGGTGGGATCGGTACCGAGGTGATCCCAGTGCGCCATGTAAATAAAATACTCATCCGGTGCTTCGCTGCCCTTTAAAATCGCGGCCACGTTACGGGAGTTAACGTTTCCAGCTTCATTGACCAGTGTGGTTGAAGCTTTAAGACCCATCCGCACACCTTTAAACCCAGGCTGCTGCGCCTTCGCGTACATTTCCTCCAAATCCATTCCGGCCTTGGTGAAAAGTACCTTGGCGTTGTCTTTGGTAATCCAGCCCTCAACGGAGGCCAGCTTTTTGCCCTTGTCCGGTAACACCATGGCGAACTGGGGACCGGTCCAGCTATTGATTACCGTAGACCAGCCATAAGCAGCTGGCAGGGTATCGTGAATGATGATTGCAGCCGCTGCGCCGTGGCGGGCCGCCTGGTCAAATTTGTAAGTCCAGCGACCGTAATAGGTCATGGCGTTGCCATTGAACAATTCCGGGTCCTGGGTGGCAAAGCCCGGATCGTTGACCAGCATGACGACCGTTTTGCCGACGACGTTCAGACCGGCGTAGTCATCCCAGCCACGTTCGGGTGCCGTGATGCCATAACCGACAAAGATCAGCTCAGAATCTTCAATAGCGGCATCGGTGACCTGTCTGCGGGTCCACACTACCTGGTCTTTGGTATACGCCAGCGTCAAGTCTTCGCCTTCACCACCACTAAACACCAATTCGGGGTTGTTGCTGACGTTTATCGAAGCTAACGGCACATCCTGGATATAACTGTCACCATTGGCAGGTTCGAGTCCAAGGCCTTTAAAAGCCTGGGTGAGATAATCCACCGTCAATTGCTCACCCGGTGAAGCAGGTGCACGTCCGCCAAATTCATCAGATGCCAGGATTTCAATATGCCGGCGGTATTCGACTTCACTGATGGCGTCTTCACCCGTTGCGTTTTTACCTGCATTAGTTGGCTCATTTGCCGGTTGATGCGTACCTGCAGGAGAGGGCGCCAGGGCGCTCGTTTTTTGTGTGCCCTGTTCAGCGTCACATGCTGTCAATAACAGCATGCCGAATACACAGATGGCGGTTGTTAAGCTTGATGATTTGCTAAACGAAGCCTCGGATGAAAGCGGTTTGTGGCTGGAGTTCATTGAAGTTTCCTGCTTTTGGCGGGTTTGTTTGCCTGACCCGTATTGCTCGGTGGTTTATCAGATTGGACGCTAGCCTAACCCCTTGATGATCAAAAGCCAATTGATGTTTTTACAGGCATGATTATGACCTTTGTCCCGAATCTTTTAGCAGTGGTATTTTTGAAAGATCATGAGCATTGCCCAGCCTTAATGTAAGATTCACCCATGGCTCACTCCACTCCGCCCGGACCTCCAACTGAAGCTACTGCCCGTGGCTTTTTTGGCGTGTTCCGCTATAGCCGCCGTGCGATCGAACTGGTGTGGGCCACCAACGGAGGCCTCACCGTAGCGCTGGCCGTACTCACCCTGGTGGCCGGTATACTGCCGGCGGCAATGGCGTACGTGGGTGCGCTGATCATCGATGCGGTACTGGCGGCAACCCGGATCGCCAGTGATACTGGTGATGTTGGAATGACGCGTGTATTTACGCTGGTGGCAATCGAGGCCCTTATTGTTGCAGGGCTGGCCGGCGCACAGCGTGGAATTTCCCTGTGCCAGGCCTTGTTGCGTGCACAGTTGGGTCAGCGTGTGAACGTGATGATCCTGGAAAAAGCGATCACCCTGGAACTGGCACAATTCGAGGATTCCGAGTTTTATGACAAGCTCACACGGGCCCGGCGTGAGGCATCAAGCCGTCCGCTGTCGCTTGTGAACCGCACTTTTGGTCTTGGGCAAAACCTTATTTCCCTGCTCAGCTACGGTGTGCTGCTGGTGCAGTTCTCACCATGGGCGGTTTTGATTTTGGTGCTGGCTGGTCTGCCATCGTTTGTTGCGGAAACACGTTTTTCGGGTCAGGCGTTTACCCTGTTTCGCTGGCGTTCGCCTGAAACCCGCATGCAGATTTACCTGGAAAGCGTGATCGCACGTGAAGACAACGTCAAGGAAGTGAAGCTGTTTGGCTTGGGTCCGCTGCTGCTTGCACGCTACCGGGATATTTTCCGGCGTTTGTACAAGGCTGACCGGGCCCTGGCGATTCGTCGCGATGGCTGGGGATTTGTGCTGGGTCTGATCGGCACTGCGGCCTTATACGGCGCTTATGCCTGGATCGCTTTTGCCACCGTCATCAGCCGTATAACCCTGGGTCAGATGACCATGTACCTGATGCTGTTTCGCCAGGGGCAGTCGGCGGTAACCGCCATCCTTTCTGCAATCGGCGGTATGTACGAGGACAACCTCTATCTTTCCACCCTTTACGAATACCTTGAAACCCCGGTGACTGAATCCAAAGAAGGCCTGGAACGCGGCCCCCACCCCAATGACGGGATACGTTTTGAAGGGGTCAGCTTTACCTATCCGGGTGCCAGCCAGGCGGCACTGAAAGACATCGACCTGCATATCAACCCGGGTAAATCACTGGCATTGGTGGGTGAGAACGGTTCCGGAAAAACAACGCTGATCAAGCTGTTAACCCGTCTTTATTCGCCGGACAAGGGTCGTATTCTGCTTGATGGCATGGATTTGAAAGACTGGGATGAGAATGCGTTACGGCAGCGCATTGGGGTGATTTTTCAGGACTTCTCCCGCTACCAGTTCCTGGTGGGTGAAAATATCGGCACGGGTGACGTGCACCACTTCGAAGACGAACAGCGCTGGAAAACTGCGGCCGAGAAAGGTATGGCCGATGCCTTCGTTAAAGACCTGCCATCCGGTTATGAAACGCAGCTTGGCAAGTGGTTTAAGGATGGGCAGGAGCTATCCGGCGGTCAATGGCAGAAGATCGCCCTGTCACGCGCTTTTATGCGTACCGAAGCGGATATACTGGTGCTGGATGAGCCGACAGCTGCCATGGATGCCGCTGCCGAGGCCAAGATTTTTGAGCATTTTCGCAAACTGACCCAAAACAAAATTGCGATACTCATCTCGCACCGCTTCTCCACCGTGCGCATGGCCAGCCAGATCATTGTTATTGAAAATGGCAGGGTTATTGAGCGCGGTACACACGAGGAGTTGATGGAGTTGGATGAGCACTATGCGAACCTGTTTTCTCTTCAGGCTGCCGGCTATAAGTAAGGCGGACATCTGTGTCTACCCATGGTCGAGAGTTCTGATTGGCTATGACGGGCAGCGCTAGAACCGATAAGTGAAATTCAGCATCTGGCTTTTTCGTTCACCAAAACCGAATTCAGCAAGAATTGCGAAACTGCGGTTGATGTCCCACTGCCCACCGATAAGATAGTTGTAAGCCTCTTGCGTAGACTGGTCAATTGAAACGATCAGCCTGTCCTCACCGATATCCAACGGCAGATCCAGAACCTGGGAGATATCCTGGTACATGACACCAACCCACAAAACACCCGTGAAACCACCGAGCTTTCCGTTCCAACCGATACGGCTTGAATAAACCTTGGCCGAGGCATCGGTCAGCGAAATATCCAGGTCTGCCTTTGTCCAGTTCATATCGAGCATGCCGAAAAAGTCTTTATAGCCGCCGGCAATGGTTGTGCCCACGCCACGGACATTGGCCTTGTAATCAAGTGTAAAGGTCGTATCAACCTGACAGTCGTTGCCTGGAAACCTGCAAATAGTGGGGAATACCGGTTCAAGATTGACCATCAACGGGCCTTCCGCCCTGCCATTGGTTTTACCCACCAGCCCATAGACGTTCCAGAATGGAAGTATCCAGGCATCGAACCGCAGGGTGTAGGTGCTTTCTTCGTTTTGTACCTCGTCAACCACGGCGATACCGGGAGTTTTAAAATCAATACCGTTGATAAAAATACCATTGACATCAAAAGGCTGGTCCTGGTGCATATAACCTACCGATACGCCAAATGGCCTTGGTAGTACGTAGCCTAATTCACAGGCCGCCTAGCCTAGAATCGGCAGAAATGTTGACCAGCGGTCTTCGCAGGCGGGGTCCCCGACGCGACCGGACTCGTAAGGTATCGGGGAAACGGGGTTTTCCCGCAGGGTGGCAGCATCCATATTTTCCACTTTTTCCGGAGCCGCTGCTGATTCCCCTTGAGTGGGTT
>RCNC010000788.1_pt1 | contig 20685 bp, 18 predicted proteins | sample 2041301 | NCBI WGS metagenome assembly RCNC01 (sample SAMN09708231, study PRJNA481090) | Marine sediment metagenome, whole genome shotgun sequencing project. | biome: marine sediment; feature: ocean; material: sediment; isolation source: Sewage treatment plant 13A marine sediment (STP13A) ...
TTCGCAACGCTGAGGTCAGGGGTTCGATCCCCCTCATCTCCACTTTTTATGCCACTCTAAATGCCCGTTGTTGCGGGCATTTTTATTTTCAGCCCATTGGATCTGACAATGGCAGCCGGACCCTTTGTCCGAACCTGTTATCCGATCCGAGGAAGCTGACATGGCAGCACGCACCAGAGGAACCCACCTCCCACCCACCTATTGGACAACTCGACGACAGGAAATGGATTGACGTTGTGTCAACGAAGAAATCAGCAAACAATTAATTATTTCAAACGATTAAGCAATTTCGATAACCAACCCTCCTGTCGCTTTTCTCTAATCGTTGCAAAATAGTGTCGGATTCAGCGATGATAAAAAAAATACACACACGAATTCACTATATATAGAAAAAGCTGCTTGACAGAACACAACATCTTGTATCATAACGGCGCTATTCACACATTCATCTACCTTAATCTTCAATCTTGCCGGTATCTCGGACGGATAGGACGCCGGAGAAAGCGATCATGATGGATAAATCCAATGCCATGATTAAGATCATGACGATACTGAACGAAGATGGCCTGATGACCCCGGGCGGCAGGGCACATGCAATCGTCACGGAGTACATGAACTTCAAGATAGACCGGATGGGGCCGGAAGGAGCGTTGGAGGACGTGAGGCACACCAAGGACCACCTGGTGGCGCAGATCCACCAGATGTCCATGTAAACCATTTTACGCGCAGACCCTTACCGATCAGCTAATGCATCGATGGTAATACAGAACTGGTAATCCACGTCGATGCTGACCTACCCCATCGATCCCCCAAAAAAGAACGAGACCCCAATTGGGTCTCGCCTTCCCATGAATCGTGCAAAAAAATGTGGGTGCGCCGCCAGCCGATCATAAAGCATGGCTTGTGCCCACATACATAAGAAAACCCCCATTGCTGATTTTCGTGAAATGGGGGTTTTTTATTGGCAAGGTCGAAAGATCTTCCCCAACCAGCCTATGGTGTATCGGTAATCGGTTGCATACTAAGGGTCGCAGTGCCGGCCATCTCGCATCGGTTTCTTCTATTCCTTCAGGCACATTATTGACACGCTGTCATCTCCTGCGCATATTTGTTTGTATCAGGAATGGAGGTCGAGGCAACGGCGAAAAACACCATCATCGGTTGAAAGGGGGGCCGGTAATGCCAGAATATATCGATACCATCATCGCAAGTGGGAAGCAATTCAGAGATAAGGATTTCGAAAAAAAGGTTCCCAACCTGACTTATCTGGGTGGTGACCAAGTCGGCCGCCGGATTATGCTTGCCGATGACCGCGTCACCTTGGGACGATCGCCTGAAGCGACCATAATGCTTCGTGACAACCATGTGTCGCGGCTGCACATCGCCATTGCTTTCGATCCTGACCGCAACGGGTTTCGTATCCAGGATCTTGGCAGTTCCAACGGGACGCTATTAAATGGGGCTCACATTTCTGAAGCCATCCTCCAGGATTCGGACAAGATTCTTATCGGTGAGACCATGCTGCGATTCGGCTGGTCCGACGTGTTTGATCTGCAATATCAGACCGAAATCGACAACCTGGTGAATATCGATGAATTGACCGGTTTGGTCGTCAAACGCCGCTTCGATGAAGAACTGAACCGGTACATTGCCGTGGCCAAAACACAGGGCAAGGGGTTGGCGATGATCATGATGGACCTGGATGGACTCAAGCGGATCAACGATACGTACGGCCACTCATTCGGTGCTTACACCATTTCGGAAACCGGGGCCCTGATCAAGGCGGCCTTCGAGAAAAAGGGCCTGGCGAGTCGTTTTGGCGGCGATGAATTCATGGCCTTTATGCCCAATGTTCAAGCCGAAGAGGCGCACCGGATTGCAGAAGAGATCCGCACGCGTGTTGAAACCCACCCCTACGAGAAAGATGGTATATCGCTCAAACCGACCATCTGTATTGGCGTCAGCAACCTGAAAACCGACGACAGCATGGCGTCTCTATTTGAGCGTGCGGACGAAGCGCTGTACATGTCGAAACGGTCCGGCCGAAATAAAGTCAGCGTATCCGAATAATCGGTCGGCATCACACCCGCCGTCGACCGGGATCGCCGACGTCGCCGCGTCTATCTTGGCGTAACCGCAAAGCCGCAGGGATAGAACAACAAAAGGCCCACTATTCTGTTTGGTTTATTTGCTAATACCAAGATGTTTTGTTATTGGTTTGATTGATCCTTCCCTGGTGGCGCCCCATTTTCATCGACAGAGTGAACAGCTCGTCGAATCTGCGAGCCAACGATCCGTCGGAAATGCGACTTTTTACGAGACCATCAGTATCCATACTTAACAAATTTCAAGAAAGAAAAAGATGAAAAAAATCGCAATCATTTTGGCCATCCTTTTCCTGTGCGGCTGCGTCAAAAGCATCCACACCGCCACCATTGATCAGAATGTCACAGCGGTTAACGACTACCTGTCCAAGGGTGTGGACATCGATGAGCCCGACCGCAATGGTTTCACACCACTGATTTACGCGGCTTATTACGGCCACTTTCCCATGACGAAATACCTTTGCGACAAGGGGGCCGACGTGAACCGCAAGAACGACGAGGGGCAGACTGCGCTGCTGTACGCGTCCTATTACAATCACATCAATATCGCCAAGGTCCTGCTGGAACACGACGCCGATCCCCATATCGTCAACAATCAGGGTTACAATGCCTATGAGTATGCCAAAAAATTCCAATTTGACGAGATGCTGGAATTGCTTAAAGCTCAAGGCGCCAAACCGTTGTATTAAAGATTGTGTTCCGTCACAGCAGAAAAGTTCATTTTAACAAACAAGACGGAAAATGGCTCACGTGTGGCCGGTGGGGCCATTTTTTGCGTCAAGGGGGCTCCTGCCGGTTCCAGACTGGATGCCCCTTTGGTTTGCATGGGGAGTGATTCTCTGTTAGCCTGCGCCCATGAAGGGTTTTAACGCAGCATCGATTCAGTAAAGCCTCGGTACAATAATGCTACTGTACCTCGGGTAACGCATCCGGGCCCCAAAAAGAGACCTTCCGAAAGGAGATGGGATATGTGGAAAGCAATTGGGATTGGCCTCTATTTTTATGGCTGGTACGCACTGTTTAGATGGGGCCGTAAGAAAGGTAAGCCGGATATCGAAACGCTGGCATGGCTGATGGGAGGTCTTTCCGTCCTGATGCTGATCTTTATGCTCCTGAACTGGGGACTCGTCGCCTTGGGATACAAATAAGGAAGGTTCTCAGCGTTGCCACGCTCGTGATTTCATCAATATCACATGGAGTATGGTCGGCGTCGGCATTGCTCCTGGCCGTGCTGCACATTTCAATCGACAGGAGATGCTGTAGAGGCATTTTTCCCATTGATCAAACTGAGGCTAAAGCCGGAAGGGAATCTGCCGATATCATTTCAGCCGAGGGAAACATACCCCGCTCAATAGAACTGAATCCGTTTCGATTCCGATCACTTCCGGAGAGGATCGGGAAACCACTGAACTGCGCTGCTTCTGTGATGCTATCTCGGGCAAGGCTTTGCGCCCTGGGTTTTGCCCCTTCAACTTTATTGACACCCAGAACGTCATCGGGCGTCAATAAATTGACACCCAGACCGCCATCGGGCGTTAATAAATTGACACCCGTCGAAGCCTTCCTGACCTAACGCATATAAAGCGCACTGAATTTAAACGGAAAAATAAAAATCTTAAAAGCGGCACGGTAAATGCGATGTGATAGCGCAACGGTAAAACGTTCCTCACTCCTCCCTCTTGACAAGGCCCTGTTTAGGGCCTTGTCTATTTTTACCCTTTCATTTTATGGTAGGATCGATAACCTTCCACGTCTGCTGGCTTAACCATGGCCTGCGGTCAGGCATGATCGTGAATCAAACCGAAGAGGGGAAATGAAATGCAAGCTGTTCATGTTCAGGATGCGCCCGATGCGATTGGCCCGTATTGCCATGCCATGAAGGCAGGCAATCTGGTCTTTTGTTCAGGCCAGACACCGCTGGACCCGAAGACCATGAAGCTGGTCGGCTCCACCATTGAAGAACAGACCCATCGCGTATTGGACAACCTTTCAATTGTTTTGGCCGGTGTGGGGTTGAGTTTGAAAGACATTGTTAAAACGACGGTGTACCTTTATGACATGAATGATTTCCAAGGCCTGAACACGGTCTATGCAGAGCGGTTTCAGGGACACAAGCCCAGCCGGACAACCATCTCAATCAAAAAAAATCCATTGGATGCGCTGGTGGAAATCGAATGCATCGCCGAATTGCCATCACGTTCAGGCCGGGGCACCTCGTGATTTGGGTCCTCGACCTTTAAAAATTGAAAATGAGACGGGTTTTGATTATTTTTGCCAGGATATCGAAAAAGTAGTTTTTTCCCGGGAGTTGATGCAACGTTGGGGCAGATGCAAAGGAGATCGGTGATGGCATGGTTCAACCTGTTTTCTGGGCCTACAGCTGAACGGCTCGAACAAAAAGGGGATGCGCTTGGCACGGCCGGGTTTTGGGGTGCGGCCAAACTGGAATATGAACGTGCTCATCGGAAACGGACTGCCGCCGCCGGTCAAGATCGGGACAGTCTGAGTCGGCTTGAGGAGAAGATCGCTGGCACCAAGGAGGCATTGGCCCGCGAGCATCACCACAATGGGGCACACCTGGCGGCAATCGGCGATTATAAAGAAGCTTTGGAATTGGTGGAGCTGGCCCTGGCGCTGACCGACGATGATGCCTTAAAAGAAATCCTCTCGCAGCAGCGTCGGGAGATCGAGGCGGTTCGTGCCGCTGAGCGCCGCCAGATGCTTTCAAAGCCGGAAGATGAATGGGACCCGGAAGAAGAAAGTCTGGGCGTTCAGTCGCCGGATGAAGCGTTCAGAGCCTTGTGCGGCACGCTGCCCGATCCGGTGCGGCGGGCCTACCTGGGGTATGGCGCCGATTTTAAAACCGGTTATCTCGCCCTGAACAACGGGGAGTTCGAGACCGCCGCAGACTATCTTGCCCGTGCCCTGGAAACCCGGAATGCGGCGGGCAGCTATATTCCCCTGGAACTGGCCACGGCATGCCTCCAACTCAACCGGCCCGAGCAGGCCCGGCAGCTGCTGGAGACGCTGCTGCAAAATCACCCGGACACATTGCCGGCCTATCAGATCTTATGTGAAATATACTGGGAACAAGGGGCATTCGACCGGGCTGACGCGCTGTTGTCGTCGATCCCCGACGAGTTGGCGGCGTCTCTGCCAGTATTCGTCCTCAAAGGTGAAACCCTATTTCAGGCCGGCCACTTCGACGTCGCCAAAACTTTCTTTCGCGATTTCCTGGCGACCTATGGCTGGGATGAATCCATCGCAGCCGCGCTGGCCAGAACCCACGAGGCCCTGAACGAAATGGATCATGCGCGCCGGATGTACCAGGAGATCATGGGGCACTGCAACAGCTGTCATCACCGCGTCGATCCACTGGTCAAGGAAAAGTTTGCCGATCTCTCTTTTGCCGCCGGCAAGCACGACACTGCTATTTTGGAACTCTATCTCGCCCTGGCCCAGGAACGGCCTGAAAATGCCTCCGTGTATTATGCCAAGGTCGGCCGGATATACCTATCCATAGGCAACGAGACCGAGGCCAGGCGATTCCAGGCCTTGGCCGAGCAAATGGATTCTAAGGCGGGAAGCCAAAGCAACCACTTCGAGAGTTGACTCCGGGAGAAATCAAATAGGGGAGATGACGGATCCAGAGTTCCAATACCCCCCTCCCCCACTATTTTGCAGAACGATGAGGCACGATGACTTCCAGACGGACAAGCCCCTGGCCCGGACGCTATCCGTGAATTTTCTCCAACATCTCAATGAACACCAACCCCTTGACAAGAATAGGAAATTTTGCGAACGTGGATTCATCCCACCTACAAATGGAGATTCACACATGGCACTGACGAAGCATGACATCGTAGAACTGGTCTACAATGAACTCGGATTTTCCAAGATCCAATCCGTAGCAACCGTTGAAGCACTTCTTGAATTGATTAAAGCCTCACTGGAATCCGGTGAGGATATTCTGGTCAGTGGGTTCGGGAAATTTTGCGTGAAGAAAAAAAATGAGCGGAAAGGCCGGAATCCGGCCACCGGTGAGGATGCCATTCTTCCGTCAAGGCGGGTGGTGACGTTCAAGTGCTCTGGTAAGTTGAGGAAGACGGTAAACGGGAAGTAACGAATAGGATTGTTATTCCCTATCCACTGCAAAAGGGTATCATGATCACCGACATGAGAACAACCTGAGGGTCCTTCGGGTGCCCAGCGTTTCATAGAAAAAGCCAGCGCGGATATTCTGCGCTGGCTTTTTGTAAGACATGGCAGTTTTCAGTATACTATTTGTAGATGCCGGCCCCGACAAAATAAGGGGTGCCTTCAACGCGATAGATATAGGTGCTCTTGGCCGACGGGTTTTCCTCTCCCGGCTTTGGCCACATATAGTCCACCCAGCCAGAGCCTTTGTTGCCGGCGACTTGAATGAAATCCACGAACAGGGGTTTACCGTCGGTATCTTTCACCTCGACCAGTGTGTCCCGCTCGGTCAGTTCCGGCTTGATGGGGTGCGCGATCATTTTGCCGTCCAGGTCCATCAAGAACACATAGGTGTCTTTCCAGACAAACGGCCCTTCTTTGTCTCCAATGGTCTGACTGGCCATCTCCACGCCTTTTTCCTGAACCAGCTTTCCCGCTGCTTGGGTTTTGGCGATCACCTCTTCTTTCGTGGCGCTTTCAGCCCATACCAGAGCGGCAAAGCAGGTTATTAGCATAACGACGATGGCCGTGGTTTGGATTGATCTTTTCATTGGTGCTCCTCTCTCTTGATCGGTTGTTGAGTTGCAGATCTAAACAGTAACCAAACATGACACAGAATGGTGTTTGCCGGCATCACCTCCTTTTCCCTTAGGGGTTGTTTTTCGGGTGCGGTTTAACAGCTTGTCGAGAATAGACAATTCCAACAAGGCATCGCCTTCTCGGGGCACATCTGATTCCCAGGCCAAAGGGATCTTTTTGGTCTGTGGTTGCAGCGTGTCGGAGAAGAGAAAGGCAGAAGGAGGCAATCAGCGCATCGATGAAATTCGCTGGGTGACGCTCAATTCAGATGGAGGTCCATGTAATGAAGACACGCGATCGTTGAAATAGTTGCTTGTCGTGAAGGAACAATCGGTTAAGAAGGGATGGAACCCCTCCATTTGGAAACCGAAACCATATGATATAGCAATCAGCATGCCTGATTTATAAATATTTGGAATATATAAGTTTTTAAATTTTATAGATAAGGCTTCAGGCAAAGCAGTTACGAAAATTGCACACGCGATGGAAATTTTTTGCGTGGTGAAGACGTCGCGCCTGCAGGTGCTTTGGCCGAGATTGCATTCATTTGCCGTGAAGCGAAGATGGGTTAAATATGATTGTGTTTGAGGTTGATTCGCTTTTTTCTGATTTCGGAAGATTCGTAATAGTGGGTTTTTTTGTCGATCCACCAGCCGTTGGCCCTGTTTTCCCCGTCGAGATATCCCAGGTTATAGCCATGCTGGGTACCTAACAGAAAACCGGCGACCAGGAGAATGAGGGTAACGGTCGCTACGATTAGCCTGCCTTTTGTAATGAACGATCTCATGATGGTACCCATCCTTTGGTGCTGATTTTCATACTTCATCTTCGGCGCTCTGGCCGGAAACTTGACCCGTTTTTTCCGACGTGCGGTGTTCAGGTCGGGCAGCTCCCTCAACAATCACCCCCTTGTTTTGTTCTATCCAGGCGATGGGGCAATATATTTGACCTTCTTGCTTAAAACGCCTATGATGCCGGCTGGTTGTTTCCTTTAGCCTTTCTCCATTCCTTTTTGGGTGCAAGGTACCGGCGCATCCGAACGCATCCACAGTGTTCCGGGAAAAGCCGCATACGCAACATTTGCTTCAAAGCCAACCGGTAGCCTGCCGGCCCAATGGCACAAGAAAGAGACCGCCATCCATGAATAAACCATCGTCAACGGACGATAGCCTCACTGCCGGCCGGCTGGGCACGTTTGCCGGTGTGTTCACCCCTAGCGTTCTGACCATATTAGGGATCATTCTCTTCCTGAGACTCGGGTATGTGATCGGCAGCGCCGGATTGGCGCGCGGCCTGGTCATCATTGCCCTGGCCAATGCCATCAGCGTACTCACCAGCATTTCCCTGTCTGCCGTGGCCACCAACCTCAAGGTGAAAGGTGGCGGCGATTACTATTTGATATCCCGCACCCTGGGCCTGGAATTCGGCGGCTCCATCGGCCTGGTCCTTTTTCTGGCCCAAAGCGTGTCCATCGCTTTTTACTGCATTGGTTTCGCCGAGGCGGTGGCCGCTTTTTTTCCCCAGGCGCATCCGCTGGCCGTTCAGCTGATTGCTGCCGGTGCCGTGGCGTTTCTATTTATTTTTGCCTGGCTGGGTGCGGACTGGGCCACACGGTTCCAGTTTGTGGTCATGGCCCTGCTGATCGTCGCCCTGTTCTCTTTTTTCATCGGCGGCATCCGCCGCTGGGATTCGGCGCTGCTGGCCGCCAACTGGGCGACGCCGGAAAATGGCGCCCCCTTTTGGATTCTCTTTGCCATCTTTTTCCCCGCCGCCACCGGGTTCACCCAGGGGGTGAGCATGTCCGGAGACTTGGCGGACCCGGGAAAAAGCCTTCCCTTGGGAACATTTCTGGCTGTGGGAATCTCTATGGTGGTTTATTTCACCGTGGCGGTGCTGTTTGCGGGAGCTCTGCCCAACCAGGTCCTGTCGTCGAATTACGGTGCCATGAAAACCGTGTCCGCCGTCGGATTCTTCATCGATGCAGGGGTGATTGCCGCGACCCTCTCCTCGGCCATGGCGTCATTCATGGGAGCACCACGAATCCTGCAGTCCTTGTCTGCCGACCGGATATTTTCTATTCTGACGCCTTTTGCCACGGTCAGCGAACCGTCGGGCAACCCCCGACGGGGTGTGCTGCTCTCCGCCGGCATTGCCTTTATTACGATTGCCTTAGGACAGTTGAACCTGGTGGCCAGTGTGGTTTCCATGTTTTTTCTGATTTCATACGGACTGCTCAACTATGCCACCTTTTTCGAGGCCAGAACCCAAAGCCCCTCTTTTCGACCCCGCTTCAAATGGTTCTCCCCCTCGCTGAGTTTAGCCGGTTTCATCATCTGTGTAGGCGCCATGCTGGCCATCGACCTCAAAAGCGGGGCAGCGGCCATCGCCCTGTTGTTGGCCGTATACCAGTTTCTCAAACGCACTGCCGGGCCGGCACGGTGGGCCGACAGTGCCCGATCGCATCATTTGCAGCGAGTGCGCCAGCACCTGCTTGCCGCCGGAGAAGATCCTGAGCATGCTCGCGACTGGCGCCCCCAACTGCTTGTGTTTACGCAGGATTCGGAGCGTCGTGTCCCGCTGCTGACCTTTTCCGCCTGGATTGAGGGCGGCACGGGCTTTACGGAGGCGGTACAGATAATCGAAGGTGAGGGAATAGCGGCCAGAAAAGCGCAGGAATCAGCCCACCGGGCGCTGGCCGAGGCCATTGCTTCCGGCCACCATGCCATGTTTCCCCTTACCGTGTGTGCGCCGGATGTCACCCAGGCCATGGGGATTCTTATTCAGAGTTCGGGCATCGGTCCGTTGCGCCCGAATACAGTGGTCCTCAACTGGATGGGGGAATCCGCTAAAGCCATTTCCGGCATCGGCGCCTATAACTACGTGAAACACCTCAGGCTCATTTTTCGGCAGGGAAAAAACCTGGTGGTCTTGCGCATGGATCCGGAATCCTGGAAACGGCTTGAAGCCCAGCCGAGGGAAGGGCGACGGATCGATGTGTGGTGGCAGGGTAATGCCACCAGTCGCCTGATGCTGCTGTTAGCCCATCTGATGACCCGCAACGAACCATGGGATAAAACCACTCTCCGGGTGCTGACACAGGGCGATGGTACATGTATTGACAAAGAAAAAGAGAAATTGATAAAAATTATGGAGGACATTCGCATCGATGCCGCCGCCGAAATCGTTGAGAATTTCGATGCTGAAACGATTGTGCAGCAGTCGGCCGACGCGACCTTTGTTTTTCTTCCCCTGAAAATTAAACAGAACCACATTCTCGATCCCACCGGTAAATCATTCGAACGCTCCCTGCCCCGGCTACCGGTTTCTACTGTGGTCATGGCCGCGGAGGACATCGATCTGGATGCGGCTCCCGAAGAGGGGCTGGCCGCCCAGGTTGCCCGGGCCACCGATGAACTGGAAGCGGCCCGGGAAAAAGCCGCCGCAGCTGAAAAGGCGGCAGCAGAAAAAAAGGCAGCTCTGGAGCTGCTTAACAGCCGGCTCAACGCGTTGGAGGATAAGGGTGTTTCCGGCGCGGTGCCCCTGGATACCCGGGAGGACCTGAAGGAGGAAATCAAGGATGCCGAATCCGGCGCCGAAAAGGCTTATCGACGTGCGGTCAAGGCCAAGGTCAAGGCCGATGATGCAGCCAAGACCATTGATGCGTTGAATCCCGGATTAAAGTCTGCCAAGGAACCGTCGAAATAGACAGTGTCCGCGTTACCTGTTTAAATGGAGATGTTTATGCCCAGCCCCAATCTGGACTACATTGAAAAAGACTTGATTCTTGAGGACTTGTGAGTTGATATATAGCAATTTATCGTTCACGAATAAAAAGTGTTTTACCCTGAGCAAGGGGTGCTTTGCACCCGCAGCCACGGATAGGCGATCATGATCATCTATTGTGAGGAGTGTGGTTTTAAAAACACGATTGACGAGGCATGCGTCAAAGGTCCAAAGCCTCAGGTTCCCTGTGGGAAGTGCGGGGACTTTCTGCGCTTTTACGGCCTGAAGGCAAAAGCGCTCAAAGCATCCTCGTCGAAGTACAAAAAAACGCCGGGAGCCTGCCTGATCCTGAAATACGGCAAAGTGGTGGTTCTCGTAAACGAAAAAAACTCTCGCGTAGAGATCGGTCGCCAGAAGAGCAACGACATCCAGGTGGTGAACAACCGGGTATCCAGAACGCACGCGTTAGTCGAGTATAAAGATGGGAAATATTATCTCACCGACCAAAGTTCCAATGGCACCTATCTTCTCATGGAAGGGTGCAAAGGGGTCACCGTCCGGAGAAAAGAAATAATGCTGACCGCCAAGGGTGTCATCGGTCCGGGATACAAAGTTGATTTCAAATCCACCGATGCCATTCATATTTTGTTCGAGCAAACGCTTTGATCCTTATAAACCTGAAAAGGCCTCCGGGTTTTCCAGCCGGATCAGCCGCTGTTTGACGTCAAGCCCGCCGCCGTAGCCGGTAAGTGCGCCATTTTTGCCGATGACCCGATGGCAGGGGATAATGATGGAGATGGGATTGCGACCGTTGGCGGCGCCCACGGCGCGCACAGCATCGGGTTTACCAATACGCTGGGCAATCCACAGGTAGGAGACCACCTTGCCATAGGGAATCTCTGAAAGAGCCGACCACACCTTCATTTGAAAGGGTGTGCCTTCCGGAAACAGATCAATGTCGAAGGTTTTCTGTTCGCCTGCAAAATAAGCGGCAAGCTGTATTTTAACCGTTTTGAAATGGGCCGTGTCCCGCCGCCAATCCCCTTGGATGGGCACCGGATTTTTCCCGTTGATGAAATTCAGGTGCCGCAACCCGTTCTCGTCTCCGGCCAGAATAAGGGTGCCGGCCAGATCGGTTTGAATATAATCATAGATCATTGTGCCTCCTATCCCAGCCACAGGTAAATTGCCGCGTAAGCCCGCCAGGGACGCCAGGCTTCGGCACGTGCCGTCACCTGTTTGACCGTCGGCCGGGAGCCCTTCTCCTGGAGAGCCTTCATGATGCCCAGGTCCGATGCGGGGAAGGCGTCGGGCTCCCCCAGGGCGCGCATGGCTACATAGTTCGCCGTCCAGGCACCGATGCCCGGTATGGCCGTCATCCTGTCGATAAAGCGGGATAGTTCTCCGGCTGTGTCCAGCCGCAGCGATCCCGAAACCACTTGCCGAGCGATTTGTCGAATTGTCTCTTTTCTCTTTTGGGGCATGCCGATACCTGCCATATCGGCTGCTGCCAACTCGGCGGCATCGGGAAAGAGTCTTGTCAAATGGGGCTTGCCGTCTCCGTCATGCGGGACGCCGGCCAGGCGGGCGATACGGCCGAGCTGGGTGACTGCGCCCTTTACCGAAATCTGCTGGCCCACCACCGCTCGCATTGCTGTCTCGAAAGGGTCCCATGACCCGGGCAGGCGCAGTCCCGGTGTTTGGTGGATCCGCTTGGCCAACAAGGGGTCTTGAACCAGGGTCTGATGAATGGCCCGTGGATTGGCATCCAGGTCGAATATGCGGCGCACCCTCTCTACGACTTTCATTAGCTCCCGGCTGTCCGTCATGCATACATCCAGTACCAGGGCGTGGCTTTTTTTGGCGTGTCGCACAGAGATGGTTCCCCGGGTGGTCGACAGCCGGATGGTCCGGCAATAGACCCCGTCTCCCACCCATTCTACACCGGGGATGGCCCGTTCCTGGAAAAAGGCCAGCATTCGGTCCCAGTTGTATGGCGGCCGATAGGGTAAGGTCAGTGTGCAGTTGAATCCATCATCGGACCACGGTTGTGTTTGCGGGCGACCTCTACGAAGCTGAGACGGCGTAAGGCCGACGTGCTTGCGAAAGGCAGCATTTAAGCGTCGGAGGCTGCCGTAGCCGGCGGCGAGGGCTGCCTGGGTGATGGGCATGTCCGTTTCCACTACCAGCCGTTTGGCAAACAGCAGGCGCTGGTTGTCCGCAATGGCCTTGGGTGTGGCCCCGATATGCTGCCGGAACAGACGGCGCAGGTGCCGGGCGCCGACACCCAGCCGTGCAGCCAGATTGTCTACGGAACCGCCGTCGAGGGCACCCTGGCGAATTAGATTCATGGCTCGGGCGACGGTGGCGGATGTGCCGTTCCAAGCCGGTGTTCCCGGGGCCGTCTCTGGCCGGCAGCGCAGGCATGGGCGAAGGCCGACTGCAGCTGCAGCGGCTGCCGTGGGATAATAGACGATGTTTTCCGGTCGGGGCGACCGGGCCGGGCAGATGGGTCGGCAATAGATGCCCGTGCTCTTGACGCCGATAAAAAAGAGGCCGTCAAATCGCGGGTCCCGGGCCAGTCTGGCCCGGTCACAGGCAGAGCGGTTCATAAGGGTATTCATTTTGATCCTTTAGCCATGGTGGAGCAATTCGCGTATTGTCATGGAAGCCATTTCCCTTTATGCTTTGAGCTATATTCAGATTTTTTTGGTCGTCTGACAAGTCGTTTTCGGACATGTTATAAAAAATAGAGGCGCCAATGTCCCGATTCACCCGAAAGTCGTCAAAAAAGGCCGGGAGTTCTCCCGGAACCCTGGTCCACGTGGGAGAAAAAAAGACGGACGACATCCGTCTTGCCATGCTGCACTATGACGCAGACACGCTGATGGAGAGACCCTTGAACCGAGTTGAAGAGGCGTTGCCCCTTCTGACGACCACCACCACCACCTGGATCAATATCGACGGCATTCACGACATCTCCGTCATGGAGCATATCGGCAGGCATTTCGGCCTTCATCCGTTGACCCTGGAAGATGTGTTGAACACCACCCAGCGGCCCAAGGCCGAGGCCTTCGACGACTATCTCTTTGTCGTGATGAAAATGCTCCACCACGGTGAAAAAGATGATCTTATCTACTCGGAGCAGATCAGCCTGATACTGGGAAAAAATGTCCTGATCTCTTTCCAGGAGTCAGCCGGAGATGTATTCGAGCCGGTCCGGGAGCGGATCCGGAAAGGCAAAGGACGGATCCGTACCGGTGGCTGTGATTATCTGGCCTACGCACTCATCGACGCCATTGTAGACAACTACTTTGTAATCCTTGAAAAACTGGGTGAACGGCTGGAAATTCTGGAAGAGGGCATTGACGACCATCCCGAGGCCGGCATTTTAGCAGATATTCACACCATCCGGCGGGAATTGATCTACCTGAGAAAGCAGGTCTGGCCGCTGCGGGAGATTATCGCGCATTTTCTCAAAGACGATGTTGATTTCATTGGTGCAGCCACCCGTCTCTTCATGCGTGACGTTTACGACCACACCATCCAGACCATCGATACCATCGAATCCTTCCGGGACATCCTGTCCGGCATGCTTGTTTTTTTCAGGCGCAAGAAGTGGGTGTGAACCGCGATAGCGAGCTTGTTCCCCGTTGGTTGCGGCGGGGAATGCAAGCGAACGGGAAATCAATTTTATCCATACGGTGCTGTGCAGCACGGCCGAAACAGGCAGAACATTCCCCTCGGTTTGTCGGAGCGAAGCAGAGATCCCGCTCATCGGGGCCGCGGCCTTGTCTTGCCTGTGATCATGACGGATTTCAACGATCCGGAAGATCGGGGCAACTCAGCAGTGTTTGAGCGGAGTGCGGGCGAACCGGCTTGAATGGCGTATCAGAGGGGTAAAAAAAAGGGCCTTCCGGTCAACACGGAAGGCCCTTTAAAAATTGGAAAACGAAGCGTTAGGCCACAGTCACGTTAGCTGCGGAAGGTCCCTTGGGACCCTGCTCGATTTCAAAGCTAACCCGATCCCCTTCGCTGAGAGATCTAAATCCACTGGAATTGATTGCAGAATGATGAACAAATACATCCGGACCATCTTCCTGCTCGATAAAACCAAACCCCTTGCTGTCATTGAACCACTTCACGATACCATCTGCCATGCTAACACCCTCCTACGTATAAAAATTTAATCATTGCTTCAAACTTCAGGTGCCACTTTGACAAATGGATCAACCCCTGAGAAAGAAACCGGACCGCCAACACCGGCAGTCCTTTATGATCAAAAAACCATATCATGCATAACAGTAAATGCAAGTCAAATATTACGAATTCGTCAAAAGTCTAGATTCAGCCCTACTTCATGGTTCGCTTCGGCCGGTAATAATGGGTGGCCGTGCCGTGAAAGATGTCGGCAGCTTCCTTGAACGTTTCGGACAGGGTCGGATGGGGATGGATGGTCAAACCCACATCGGTGGCATTGGCACCCATCTCCAGGGCCAAGGTCGCCTCGGCGATCAGCTCCCCGGCACCGGGTCCCACGATACCTGCACCCAGCAGGCGCTCGGTTTCCGGATCGATTATCAGTTTGGTGAGCCCGTCACTGCGGCCCAGGGTGGCGGCGCGGCCAGATGCCGCCCAGGGAAAACGGGTCACTGCGACAGCCGTCCCCTTTGATTTGGCAGCGCCTTCGGTGAGGCCTGTCCAGGCGACCTCCGGGTCGGTGAAGACCACTGCCGGGATGGCTGCGGGGTCAGCGATCACATTTTTTCCGGCGATGTTTTCCACGGCAATGCGTGCTTCGTAGGCGGCCTTGTGGGCCAGCATGGGCTGGCCGGCCACGTCGCCGATGGCAAAGACCGTTGCCGCTGTGGTCCGGCACCGGTTGTCCGTCTGGACAAACCCGTTTTCATCCAGTGACACCCCGGCTTTTTCCAGGGCCAGACCGGTGGCATTGGGCCGGCGGCCCACGGCCACGAGCACCCGCTGGAACAGTTGGGTTTGTGGCTTTTCATCCTTCCCCTGGAAGGTGACCTTGACGCCGTTTTTCTGGATTTTGGCCGTTGCCACCGTGGTGTTCAGCAAGATCGCTTTGAACCGGTCCGTCAGGGTCTTGCTAAGGAAGCGCACCAAATCCCGGTCGGCACCGTCCAGCAGGTGGGGCAGCATCTCCACGACGGTTACTTCCGACCCCAACGCCGCATAGACGCTGCCCAACTCTAATCCGATATAGCCGCCGCCCACCACCAGCAGCGTCGTGGGAACGGTTTCCAGGTCGAGGGCTCTTTTCGAGTTCCAGATGCGGTCGCCGTCTGTTGGGAACATCGCTATTTCTGACGAACGGGAGCCCGTGGCCAGGATGGCGTTCTCGAAACCCAGGGTGCTTATTTTTCCGTCAGCATCCGTCAGCGACAGGGTTTGGTCATCCGAAAAAACGGCAGAGGAGCGGATGTGGGTAATTTTCCGCTGGGTGACCAATCGTCCCAGACCGTTGGTGAGCCCGTTGACCACATCCATTTTCCATTGCCGCATCCGGTCGATGTCGATTTTAGGTTTACCGAAAGAGACGCCCCAGGCCTCGGAATCGGCCGTTTCGTGGATGAGCCGGGCGATATGCAGCAGTGCCTTGGAGGGAATGCACCCGCGGTACAGGCAGACACCGCCGGGGTTTTCCGCCGGATCGATAAGTGTGACGGTCAGGCCCATATCTGCGGCCAGAAAGGCAGCCGCGTAGCCGCCGGGGCCGGCACCGATGACAGCCAGTTGCGTGTTAATGTCAGCCATGGATAATACTCACTTTCTTAACGCTAATCGAGAAAAAGGGTCATGGGTTGTTCCAGGCCATCGCAGATCCAGCGCAGGAACCGCGCCGCGTCGGCCCCGTCGATGATGCGGTGGTCATAGGAGAGCGAAAGGGGCAGCACGGTTCTCGGTTCGAAGCGGTCCTGAACAAAAACAGGTTTGACGGCGGATCGGCTCACGCCCAGGATGGCCACCTGGGGCCACAGGACGATGGGGGTAAACCCCACCCCGCCGATGCCACCCTGGTTGGAGATGCTGAAGGTGCCGCCTTCCAATTCGTCGGGCTTGATCTTTTTGTCGCGGGCACGCTGGGCCAGGTCCCCGACTGTTTTGGCCAGGTCGACGATGCTTCTCTGATCGGCATCGCGGATCACCGGTACCAGCAAACCCCTCGGGGTATCGGCAGCGATGCCGATATGCACGTATCGCTTGAGGATGATGCGGCGATTGGCCATGTCGATACTGGCGTTGAATCGCGGAAACCGTTTCAGGGCTTCGGCGCACACGCGGGTAATGATGGCCGTTACGGTAAGCTTGGCGCCGGCCTTTTCTACCTTCGGGGCATTTTTTTCGATGAACCCCATCACACCGGTGATGTCCGCCTCATCAAATTGGGTGACATGGGGGATGGTCGCCCAGGAGGCCGTCGTGCTCCGGGCCGTCAGCCGCCGGACCGTGTCCATCTCCTCAATGTCGACCTTCCCCCAGCGGCTGAAATCGGGCATCGCCGAGGTGCCGGTTTCAGCGGGCGCACCAGAAGCCCCTGGAGCACTTGGCTGCCGGTTCCGCACATGGGCTTTGACGTCTGTTTCGGTGATTCGGCCGCCGGGGCCACTTCCGCTGACGTCGACAATGTCCACCCCCAGCTCCCGTGCCAGGCGCCGGATAGAGGGCGCCGCCGGTGCCGGAGGGCGGTCCGGCAGTGTGTCGGAGCGTGATGGTGGTGGCGCCGGTGCAAAGGAAGATTCCATGGTGCTGCTCTCGGGCACAGATGCAAGGTCTTCCGTCGCCGTATCAGATGCCGGTTGTGGCGATGCCGGAGAAGTTTCTTCCGCGCGGCTCTCAGTCATGGATGCAGAGTTTTCCGTCATCTTATGTTGCACCGGCGCATCGTCCTCCGCTTTGGCCGCCTCACCTTCGGTTTCCACCCGGGCGATCACATCACCCACGTTAATCTGGGCACCGGTGTCGGCAAGCACTTCCGTCACCCGGCCGGCAAATGGAGATGGAATCTCTACCAAGGCTTTGTCCGTCTCCAGTTCGATCACGGTGTCGTCCACCGCCACCGTGTCTCCGACCTTGATGTGGACGGCCACCACGACTCCCGATTCAACATTTTCGCCAATTTCCGGAACTTTGATTGCCTGTATCATGGGGTCTCCTTCTTCTATGCGAACAAGGGATTGGTGCGATCAGGGTCGATCTTCAACGCCGTTCGGGCTTTTTTTACCGTGGCCATGGGTATGGCCTTCTCCCGGGCCAGGGCGGACAGGGCCGCAAAGGCAATGTGCCGGGCGTCCACCTCGAAAAAGTCGCGCAGGGCCTCGCGGGTTTCGCTGCGGCCATATCCGTCGGTGCCCAACATAACCACGGGACCGGGCAGGTGGCGGGCAATCGTTTCCGGCAGGGCTTTCAGGTAGTCGCTGGCTGCAACGAATACCCCGGACGCACCCGCGGTCTGCTGCTGCAGAAAAGATGGGCGGTGTTTTTTCTCCGGGTTGAGGCGGTTCCAGCGGTCGGTGTCTTGAGCATCCCAGTAGAGATTCTTGTAGCTGGTGACGCTCCACAAATCGGCAGCGACGCCATAGTCCGATTCCAATATGCTCCGAGCCTTTAGGCATTCGTTGAAAATGGCCCCGCTGCCAAGCAGGTGGGCCTTAGCTTTGGGCTTTTTGAGAGAAGATGATGAAAACTTGTAGAGGCCCTTGAGAATACCTTCTTCCACGCCGGTGGGCATTTCGGGCATGGGGTAGAATTCGTTGGTGATGGTGAGGTAGTAGACCAGGTTCTCACCCTCCTCCAGCATCCGGCGAAGGCCTTCGCGCACGATGACGGCGATTTCAAAGGCAAATGCCGGATCGTAGGCCAACAGCGATGGGTTGGGCAGGGCCAGGATGTGGCTGTGTCCGTCCTGGTGCTGCAGCCCTTCTCCGGCCAGGGTCGTGCGCCCAGCCGTGGCACCCAGCAAAAAGCCCCGGGCCTGGATGTCGCCGGCGGCCCAGATCATGTCGCCGATACGCTGGAACCCGAACATGGAGTAGAAGAAAAAGAAGGGCACCATGTTGATGTCGAAGGTGGAGTAGGCCGTGCCGGCGGCGATGAACGAGGCCATGGATCCGGCTTCGGTGATGCCCTCTTCCAATATCTGACCATCGGTGGCCTCTTTGTAATAGAGTAGGCTGCTCTTGTCCACCGGTTCGTAGTTTTGGCCCACATGGGAGTAAATGCCGATCTTGCGAAACAGGCTCTCCATACCAAAGGTGCGAGCCTCGTCGGGTACGATGGGTACGATATATTGACCGATTTTCTTGTCCGACAACAGCTTGGCCAGCAGGGTTACCATGACCATGGTGGTGGCCACCTCCCGGTCACCCGACCCTTTCATGAATTCGGCGTACAGGGTTTTTTCAGGCGGTCGGAAGATGGGTACCGACACGCTGCGTGCCGGCAGGTAGCCACCCAGGGCCCGCCGTCGTTCCTTCAGGTAGCGGATCTCTTCGCTCTCTTCGTCCGGCCGGTAAAAGGGCGCGTCCTGGATCTGGTCATCGGGGATGGGGATGCCGAAGCGGCTCCTGAAATGCCGCAGTTCCTGTTCGTTGAGTTTTTTCTGCTGGTGGGTGACATTGCGTCCCTCGCCCGCTTCTCCCAAGCCATAGCCCTTGATGGTCTTGGCCAAAATCACCGTGGGGGCACCCTTGTGCGCCACTGCCGCCTGATAGGCCGCGTATACCTTTTGGGGGTCGTGGCCGCCGCGGCGCAGTTTCTGCAACTGTTCGTCGGTGTAGCCTTCCACCATGCGGGCCAATTCCGGATAGCGCCCGAAGAAATCTTTGCGGATATATTCTCCCCCTGCCACTGAATACATCTGGTACTGGCCGTCGGGGACCTCTTCCATGCGCCTGGCCAGCAAGCCCTGATCGTCCTGCGCCAGCAGCGGATCCCAGTCGTTTCCCCAGATCACCTTGATGGCATTCCAGCCGGCCCCGCGAAAGGCCGCCTCCAGTTCCTGGATAATCTTGCCGTTGCCGCGCACCGGTCCGTCAAGGCGCTGCAGGTTGCAGTTGATGACGAAAATCAGGTTGTCCAACCGCTCCCGCGATGCCAGCGTGATGGCTCCCAGGGTTTCTGGTTCGTCGGTCTCACCGTCGCCTAAAAAGGCCCATACCCGACGGTCGTCAGGTGGTTGGATGCCCCGGTCCTCCATGTAACGGTTGAAGCGGGCCTGATAGATGGCCATGATCGGTGACAGGCCCATGGATACGGTGGGAAACTGCCAGAAGTCGGGCATCAGGTACGGGTGGGGATAGGAGCACAGGCCGCCGCCTTCGGCCATCTCACGGCGGAAATTTTCCATCTGCGTCTCGCTGATGCGGCCTTCTAGGAAGGCACGGGCGTAGATGCCCGGCGCTGCGTGGCCCTGGAAGAAGACGATGTCTCCGGGATGCCCGGCACTCTTGGCCCGAAAGAAATGATTGAAAGCCACTTCGTAGAGCGTGGCGCTGGAGGCAAACGTGGAGATGTGGCCGCCAATGCCCGAGTGCTGACGGTTGGCACGCACCACCATGGCCATGGCATTCCAGCGGATGATGCTCTTGATGCGGCGTTCGATCTCCCGACTGCCCGGAAAGGCGGGCTGGCTGATCGCCGGTATGGTGTTGATGTAGGGGGTGTTGGCGGAAAAATGGATATGAACGCCGCGCTGCTGAGCCCGCACCTGAAGGTGACGCAGCAGCTCTAAAATGCGTGCGGGTCCCTGATTTTCGTATACATAGTCCAGGCTTTCGATCCACTCTCGGTTTTCCAAGGCGATCTCCCGGGCAATGGTGTCGGCATCTTCGTGGGCCATGCGCACGTTCCTTTCCGTGGATGTGGATGAGTATGGAAGGTGACCGCTGCGCGTCCGGCATTTCGGTCAGCAAGAAACCGCAGACAGGCATCGATGGTCGCCCGATAAGAGACAGTTGCCAGACGTCTGGGACATTTCCTATTATTGAGTCGATACCAAAGGCTGTCAATAACAATGAGGCGCACGGTCCAGCCGATTTCATTTTTCATGCATCGT
>RCNC010000970.1_pt1 | contig 20682 bp, 21 predicted proteins | sample 2041301 | NCBI WGS metagenome assembly RCNC01 (sample SAMN09708231, study PRJNA481090) | Marine sediment metagenome, whole genome shotgun sequencing project. | biome: marine sediment; feature: ocean; material: sediment; isolation source: Sewage treatment plant 13A marine sediment (STP13A) ...
TATATTGAATTTTTTCAATCCTTCCAGGATTGCAAAGAATGAATGCCCTCATTCGGTATTGACAACAACCTTTGCACCAAGGTTGTTGTCAATATGGTAGACGAACTCTTCAAGAATATACTTCCATCCCTCCTCATCGGCAAGAAAAAGACAGTAATTTTCCCCCGCCCACATGACCGACGGGTAGGTCCAATCGGCTCCAACCGTATGAAGTATCTTCCACAACGGTCCCAACTCGTCCGGCTCCGTCACCGGTTCGCGCGAATTCTGATTAATGACTAAGTGGGCCCCCTTCCTGTCTACAGTGACCTGAAGATCCTTGAATTTAGGATCGTTTTCCCTTATCTCTTCGGCAACATCCTCCACGACCCATATAAAGTCCTTGGAAGGAACCCCCATGGCATTTCCCGTCCTGATATGCTGGTCACAGGACCCTCTGATACCTTTGGGAGCTTTGTCCCTGGGCCATGATCTTCTTATGCTATAGACAAGCTTTGGAATATTGATTTTCATCGGGCATGCTTTGAAACACCTGGCACACATGGTACATACCCATGCCCATGGTGTTTTCCTGACTTCATCGTCCATCCCCAGCAACACCATTCTCAAAAGCTTCCTCGGGTCCATGTCCAACAGTTCCGATGCGGGGCATCCTCCTGTGCAAGCCCCGCAGGTCAAGCACAAATCCAGATTGGCCTCGGGAGTAATTTCCTGAACACTCTCCTTAAAATCACAATCCAGTTCATCCAATTCGATCGGTGATGTCATCTCATTGGCCTCCTTATATTGCTAACGCAGATATTGGCAAAAAAGACGGTTTTTGTTCAAGCACTATTTAAGCTTGGCTGCATCCATGTATAGCTTCAGTTTATCCACTCCTCCGAATGTAATGATGTGAACCCCCTGACAAAGATCCTTCAGGCCCTTTACCGTATCGGCAAAAAGATCAACGCTTGCCTTTTCCAGGTCCCAAGTCTCCGACAGTTTCTTAATGACCCAGTCAGGTACCAGCCCTGATTTGAAGTGACGATTGATGAACCTGGCCATTCCGGCGGTTCTCAAGATCATCACTTCTGCGATTACGGGAATCTGAAAGGTTTTCACCTGCTTGATAAACCTTTCAAACTGATCGAGGTCGAAAATGGGAGTCGTGAGAAAATATTGGGTCCCCACATTTCCCATGGTTTCCATCTCCTGCATCCCCTGTTTCGGAACATTTTTACCCCAGGGGGTCTCCACGCCCGATCCGAGGACAAATTCGATTTTTGAAGCCAACTTATTACCATCAATGGAATGGCCTTCCTTTATATGCTCGAGTACCGATGCCAGCTTACCTGAATCCACATGAAAGAACATGGTCTCCTGAAGGCTGTCACCGGTGATGCGATAATCTTCTGTAAAGACAAGAAGATTTTCAATGCCAGTCTCATGGGCATTTGTAAGGTCCTTTTGAAGCTGAATGCGATTCTTATCGCGGGTTGTGGTCTGGTAAATGGCGTTAAACCTGTTATTCTGAAGGATTTCACATGTTTTAATGCTGTCTCCCACAATCCCTTCAAGCTCCACTTCCATTACCGATACACCGTCCACGCGCCCTTTTATTCGTTTCAGATCCTCAACCAGCTTTTCAGGATTATCATCCTCCATCGGTGCCTGGATTTCGGAAGTAATAACAAATTTCTTTCTTTTCAGTGCGTCTTTAAGTTTCACAGTTCGCCTCCTTTCATGGCGGTCCGAGATTGAGCTCCAGTAACCGGGCAACTTCCTCCTTCAGTTGAGGGAGGGGCAAAGGTTTGGAAAAGCAGACATCGGCGCCATGAGCCTTCATTTCCTTAAATTTTTCCTCGTCCAGATAAGCGGACAAAACTATTATTTTTGTATCCCGGGTGAGCTCATTTGACTTAACTTTCCGGCAAACTTCGTTTCCTTTGATATCGGGCATCATTATATCCAGAATCATCAGATGGGGGTGAAAGTGATTGACCTGGAGTCCTGCCTCAAACCCGTCGGAAGCGGAAATCACATCGTAATCGTATTCATCCTCTTCAAGGGCCTGAACGAGGCTTTCCACAATAATAGGATCGTCATCCACGACAAGGATCCTTTTTCTTTCATCTTTCATCTCCACGTCCGGAATTGGAATCCCCTGCTTTTTCATAAATTCCTCCAGATCCGACCTTTTTATACGCCGATGCCCGCCAACAGTCTTGTATGCCTTTATATGGCCGGCCTCTATCCAGTTGATGATAGTTATTGAAGAAACTTTACAATGCTTGCTCGCTTTGAAAACGGTAAATATATCATCCATAGTCCTATCCTCCTTGCACCTTTAAATACCTCCATAAACAACGGTCCTGGTCTGTTCTTCCACAACTTCAGAGAGAAAATCGCGACGGCCGAAAGGAAAGCCCGTCTTTTATAATTTTTTACGATCAGTATATCCGTTAAAAAAAGAATGTCAAGAAAAAATAAAATAAATACAATTAATATAATATCTATACTTATCAAGGATAATAATGAAGTAAAATACTTAGTTATTTTAATTATTATATATATTATAGAATTTATATTTTCTGGAAAAGCCCGCATCGCACCTTTCCCCTGTCTTGATATAGGTCAATGTACCTGGAAAGTGTTAAGTGAAATATTTATCTCAGTAAAGAATAGGGAAAAGAAATGAGAGGCACAATTTTTCTTGTAAGGGTAATTAGCTGGGTCAACTGCTACAAGTTAGTTCGCTTCGCTCACAATTGGAATAATTGGCGGACAGGATATTTATTTAAATGACGCTGATCTAAGTTTGTTTTTATAAACGATCTCGGAAATGAGAGCTACAAAAATCGTTCAAATTGATATTGATAAATGCGTTTAGGCAAAACGGCTGCATGGTATAGATAAACTCAAGTATAATTTGATCATTTACTTCCTTTGTAATAAAGGAATAACGACCAATGAAAAAATAGGCCAGCTTTTTAATATGAGTTACTCTGTTATCAGTCCTTGTATCAAAATATTTAAAGATAAGATGAATAAAGATAAAAAAGCGAAAAACCAATTTGATAAACTTTTTTTCACTTGGAGTACTTTTTCATCCCTGACAATAGTGATATCGACCAACAGAGTAAAAATAAGCTGAATGGGTTGTAAAATGGTATAATCAACATGGGGATTGTAGTGAAAACCGGATAAAGGAACTCAAGATAGGTTTTGGCATATAAAGGATGCCCTGTGGACAATTTAAGGCCACTGCGGTTTTCTTTAGAATCAGCGTTCTGGCTTATAATATCTATTGGTTAAAATGGCATTGTTTTCTGGTTGCTATCCTGTTTTTTTTGGACTGGAATACTACAATCCACAGACCTGCTCAAATCCAATGCCGGATCTTGGTAATGGATCGAAGTTGACAATATTCCTTAAATCACTTATTATTAAAAATGGATGCAATAATGAAAAAGAAACTACAGTCAGTGCTTGAAAGAGTGAAAGAACCCGAGACAAATTTGGCGATCTCAGAACTGGGGCTTGTCGAAAGGTTTCGTTATTATCCGAAACAAAAGAAACTCTCCGTTTTTCTCAATCCATTAAGACCCGGTAAAGTCTGCTGTTCCATCATTTCCAGTCTTCTCCTATCATCAACCCTTAAAGATCTCATGAATGAGCTCCAGAAGGAATTCCCGGATCTTTATCTGGAACGAGCCCAATAACAAGGCGCTGCCGGTAAGCTTGGTTATAAATAAATAATATGATTGTATTGATTTTAATTGGGCTTCTATCAGGCCTGTTTTTCAGTTCAACATTTATTCTGAACCGGGTTATGAGTTTGGGAGGTGGGCACTGGGTATGGTCAGCTTGCCTTCGGTATGCATATATGATCCTGTTTTTGATTGTATTACTGTCACTCTTTCAAGGTATCAAAGCCCCATGGCGTATATTTCGACTTTTTTTAAAGCACTGGAAGTTCTGGATAATCACCGGAAGCATAGGTTTTGGCGGGTTTTACTCGCTACTTTGTTTTAGTGCCGATCATGCTCCGGGCTGGGTTATAGCAACAACCTGGCAACTTACAATTATTGCAACACTGGTTGTCTTAATCTGCTTTGGAAGGTCATTTCCAAAAAAAACATGGTTTTTCTCATTTATCGTATTATCAGGTGTTTTGATGGTCAACCTGAGCTATGTTGAAATGTCTACCGTTAAAGAGTTGCTGATGGGTGGCTTCCCTGTTTTAATTGCAGCGTTTTGCTATCCGATTGGAAACCAGTTAGTATGGGAAGCTAAGAATGGCAACAAGTACCTTCCAAATATCAAACACCCTCTTCTGGAAAATCCGCTTAACAAAGTCTTGTTACTATCCCTTGGGTCTGTCCCTTTTTGGTTGCTTCTTGTTGCGATTAAAACACCCCCACTTCCATCTAAAGGACAGCTTATAAATACTGCTTTGGTTGCACTTTTTTCCGGAATTTTTGCGACGAGCCTTTTCCTGTTTGCCCGTAACAAATCCAAAAGGGCAAGTGAGTTGGCTGCTGTGGATGCTACTCAATCAAGTGAGGTTATATTCGCAATGATAGGCGAAATTTTGATTCTTAACTCCCCTTTGCCAAACAGTATTGCCCTTGCAGGAATTTTTCTGGTTTTTGCGGGGCTGGCGTTATTTATTACCTTTCAAGAAGTTGTACATTAGATTAAAATTTATAACCGCGAGGTTCACCTAAAGCCGTGACGATTTGCAGCTTATTCATTTTGAAAAATATGCATCAAAATATCGAAAGGCTTAGTTTTGCAATTCCCATTGATATTGCACTCAAGGAGTTTAAAAATTATTTAGAGGAACCGTGATTTAAACCGGTTATCGATGAGTTTTGCTATTATATACTGATAAATAAAGACGCCAAAAACACTGCCGAGAATATCTGCAAAAATATCCATCCATTCAGCACTTCTTAAAGGAACAAAATACTGGTGGAGTTCATCACTTATTCCGTACAGGGAAGAAGATAATATGCTGAGCATTATAAGCAGGTTGAGTTTGTTTCTGATTCGCAGCGTCTTATAGGCCCTTAAAAAGAGGGCTCCGAGAACCGCATATGCAAAAAAATGAAGTAGCTTGTCAATGTATGGCAGTTCAGGAACGCTTTCAATTGATGGGAAGGAGGACTGCAAAAAAATCAAAATACAGTAGGCGATAAGGAGAAACCAGTATCGGAAAAACTTAATCAAATTGCTCAATTTCGAGCTCGGGGAGTCTATGATATTATGCATTACTTAAAATAAACATGTCAGCGCAATAGTTTATGCCCTGTTTTTTACTTCTATCCATCGAAAGGGAAAGGAAAAAAATATTAAACCTACGCACCTTCGCAATACTCTTCTGTATGAGACCTTTTAAAAAACTGCAATTGATTATTTTACGGTAATTGGCGAGAAAAAGTCAATATTTGCTTTTCTTTATCAGCAATTCTCGGTGAATGTTTTTTTCAATGAAAAGAGGCATTATGGCCGGCTTGAATACGAATTTACAATGGAGTGGATCAAAAAGTTGATAAACTCGCAAAAAGTATCACCGATGGCTAAGTAGAAACAGGTTCCAAAATCATTCTATGCAATCCTGCTTGACGCGATTTGCGAAGCTGTGGGAATTATATGCACTTGACATTTTTAAGTGCAAAACATTATATACTGGCAACTTTTTAACATTTTTATCTTAAATAAAAAGGGAGACAAACTATGAAAAACCGGTTAAAATTTGCATCAATTATAGTAGTCCTTTTGTTTTTTTTCATTGGGTGTGCGGGTTCTTCGAACTACATGCGTTTGGTTCCTGACCAGCAGGCATCCTATCTTCCCGGCGAAGATGAGTCGGTAATCATTTTCATGCGGCCACAGACTTTAGGTTTTGCTATTCAATCTACTGTTTTTGATATATCAACGGATGAAAATATGCTGGTTGGAATAGTTTCCGCTAAAAAAAAGGTTGCCTTTAAAACCAGGCCCGGAAAGCATTTATTCATGGTAGTTGGAGAGAATGCCGATTTTATGAAAGCCGATTTAGATGCAGGAAAGACTTACTATGCCCTTGTTCATCCAAGGATGGGCGTTTGGAAGGCGCGCTTTTCGCTGGGCCCGGTTAGTAAAAATGTTAATCAGAAACAATTGGATAGCTGGTTAACTACATGTAAATATACTGAAAATACGGATGGATCATATAAATGGGCAGAGCAACATGCATCAAACATACAAAAAATGCGTGTGGGCTACATGAAAAAATGGAATAATAAACCCGATTCAAGTAAACCCATGCTGAATCCTGAGGATGGTTTTTAAATTATTATTTACGAACTGGTATAAAGTCCGATTTTCACTCCTCAGCTGGGAGCCTTGGTGGAAGAAGGATAAGCAGGGATTCTATTTCATGAAATATCCTGAGATTCGCCATTTCCCGTCTTTATCCAACATGGGAGTGACGGTTTCGAGGGCATTTCTCTTGTTCTCGAAGGAGGAATCGAATTTGATTACAACATATTCTCCGTCCGGGCCTCCCGGCAGGGAAGTAAGATAGAGCTTTGATTGGAGTTTTCTTGAGATGTTCTTTCCAATAGGCTTTCTTACCGATTGCATTGATTGCTGCCATTGCTCTTTTGGCACTGCTCCTTTGAAATATTCGGCTGCTTCCTCCCAGCTTTCTTCATATTTTTCGCTATCTACCAGCACCAGCCAGGCTTTTGCTGATTTTAACGCTGCATTTTCAGCTTCTGAGCTGCTTGACGGGGAACACCCGATAATGCTGATGATTCCAATTCCCATCAAAACCAAAACGAATTTTTTCATATCAACACTCTCCTTTACTATTTGAGACCTTTGCAGATAAGCGCAGACTTCGAAACGGCACTTTTCAAAAGCCTCTTATCATTTCGCTTTGCCGGAATCATTTAAACGTGCTTCAGGCTTTTTTATCCTTGAAAAACCAGGGATCAGCGTGTTGGTGCTGTTAATCCCCGGTATCATACGCACCTTTTCTTGTACAAACTGGGAAATGATTTCGGCATCTGAACTGAGCAAATCGCGGGTTAGGTCGACTTTCACCAGGAGATCCACATCTCCATGAACGGAATAGATCTCCTTTACTTCTTTTACCTCATAGAGTCTATCGATAAGCTTCAGTTCTTTTTTAGCCTGAACGTTTATTAGGATGAAAACGGTTATTTCACGTTTCATTTCCGGATATTCGATACCTTTTAAATCAGTCATTTTCTTTCGAAAGTCCTCCATATTTTGTTCAATGAGTTTTGCGATACCAATGCCATAGCGACGCTTGCGGCCCTTCTTCCACTGGTGAAGTGTAATATAGGAATACAAATCGGCGTCGGACCGCCCTGGAAAAGAATCAACCAATTTTTCCCGTTTAATAATGGTACAAAGTGGGCGGTAGATAGTCCTGTACCAATCCAGGGCCGCCTTTTCAAAGGGAATCATATCCCCTTTTTCATGTTGAAGATATTCCTGGTGCTCGGTAATCTGATCCGTCAGGTGGGCGTATTGGTCGAACTCGGTTAGATTAATTTCAACCGGCAGCTTTGTTCGATCGGCAAATTCCGCCCGCTCCCGGTAAAGGATGTTTACAAGGGTATCTTCGGAAGGGACAAACTCGACAATATGAGCCAATATTTCATCGTGGCCAAACTCCTTGGCTGCTGCAATCCGGTGATTTCCATCCAGCACATAGTATTCGTCTTTGATCTGAAAAAGCTCAACCGGCTTCAGCGGCCGGCCCAGCCGCATGGATTCTTTGATCCATTGCAGTCGCTCCGAAGGCCTGTTCCGCTTAAAGCGAAACTGGTTGTCAAAGTCCTGGTAGCGGCCGACACTGCCAACAATCCGGCCCAAAGGAGCCGTTCGGATTCCACGGTCTCTGGAGTCAAATGCCGCTTCCTTTTTCTGCTGATCCTTGAAGCTTTTTACCTCTGACATCTCAGCATTTTTCTTACGAGAATTCGCAGAGCTATTGAATATCTGCAGGAGTCTCGATTTCCAGGAGGTAATACCCATACGTATTCACCACTTTCGTTGAATTGACAACCGTTAACCGATCGGAGTCATTGGAAAAGCTTTTATGGATGTGCCCATGAATGAAATAACCCGGTTGATACTTATCAATCAGCCGGCGGAAGCATTCAAACCCTATGTGACATGGGTCTTCCGCATCGTGGATATGTCGAGGCGGAGCGTGGGTAAAAACAACATCAACGCCGCCTTGCCACCAGATTGCCGGCCGAAGCCAACGGATAATAGAGCGCATCTGACTCTCTGTGTATTGATTAGGGCCGCCATTGTACCAGTGCGATCCCTCCAAACCAAGAATATTTATTCCCCCAATCTTTACCAACTTGCCGTGCAAGTCATTCCCACCTTCAGGCGGCTTATCTTTATAACGAATATCATGGTTGCCCTTCACATAGTAAAGGGGGGCTTTAAGATAATGAAGCAAACGGGAAAGGTATTCCGGGGGCAGATCACCACAGGAAACAATGAGGTCAATGTCCGAAAAAGGACCGGAATCGATCCGCTGGTCTAACATCGGCTCAACAACGTCCGAGACCGATAAAATTTTTATCTTTCCTCTGTTCTTCAATTTTATTCACCATCAATCAGCGGGATTTATTCTTTCAACTGGAGTCAGTTTCAAAATGTTCAATTTTATTCGAGATCAAGGAAGGCAAAAATTTTAACCACAGGAATACATGTAGTATTTCGAGGATTAAAATTTTCGCCTGACGCTGATATCGGACAAAAGAGGGCGTTTTCAAACTGGCTCCAACAGGGTTGCTGCATTCTTGCCGCATATGCTATCCATTTCAGACTTGGATAAACCGGCCTTTTTCATTTCACTAAAATATCTTGTCGGCTTAATGAGGGGAAAATCACTTCCGAAAAGGATCTTGTTTTGCCCGGCCAGCTTTATTGCAAGCCGATAGATTTCAGGATCATAGAGAAACGGAGAGGCTGCTGTGTCGAAATATACATTTTTCAGACTCTCTTTTACTTCCTTTTTTAAAATATTATATAAGAAGATTCCGCCGCCCCAGTGAGCCAAAACGATTTTATTTTCAGGAAACCTTTTAACCAGCCTGTATATCTGGATCAGTGTATTTGGGGTTTTGCCGGGATAAATGTGTCCGACAGGTTCATTAGTATGAATCAATGCAGGCAAGTCTTTTTCTCGGCAAATTTCGAAAAGGGGTGCCAGTTTATCAAGGGCCGTGTCATCAATTCCTGATTCATAAAAAGCAAGTTCACCTATTCCTGAAAGTCCTTGCTTAAGACACCGCATAACTTCATTAACGGCGAATTTGTTGAAAGGGTCAAGACAGCAAAAGCCGATAAGCCTATCAGGATATCTTTCCACCGCATCCAGGATATAGTCGTTTTCTTTTCTAAAAATATCGGAATTTTTCCAGGGAAACCCGAAAACAACAGATTTGTCCACACCCTGTTCATCCATTGAGCGTATGATCTCGCTTACTCCCACAAGTTTTGATTTCGGCGATTTATATAAAAGCTTAAACGCAGGTTCGGAAATGAAGTGTTTTTTCCTGTTTTCACGGATCTTCCTGGAAAATATGTGAGTATGAAAATCGATAATCATATGTCGCTCTCCGCTTATAACTTAAATTTTTACCACTTTTAACCGTGCTTGAGATTATGCACCCTGAGCGTATCGCAATTATCATTCCATTTTTCAGCAATATTGACAATATCTTTCCTTAATTCAAGATGCTGAACTTTGCAAGAATCCGGTATCTCCCCTCGAAGTTGGCTGCTCGAATTTTCAACCAGTTGAATAAGCTCAGTGGCAATTATCGAGTTGATTTTTACAAGGTCTTTCATAATTTCAAGTATATCGGCTTGATTTTCGCTCATGTATGCCTCCAAATCTATAAACAGAAAAAAGGATTTGTAAATGTTGACGGTTTATAGTCTTTTTTATAACATGCTTTATATTGTTCTGTCATGTATTAAAGTGTGCGGCAACAATTTAGTGCGGTACACCTGAAAAGTTTAAAATTCCTGTAACCGTAACCTGTCAGGACAAAGGGGAATCAGAAAAATTTATTTCGTGCTTTCCTTCTTTCGTGTTTTCGTGATTGATTTATTTTTAAAAAAGAACAACTTTAATTAATAAGAAACAAAAACCTTGATTTATCATGTTTATAATAGCCGGTGTTTCACCAAAGACAAAGATTATAGATAAGAACCCACGGCGGTGTCCTGTGTGCGGATTGCACCAGGCATATTTCAAAAGGGTGGATCAATATTTCAGCCTGTTTTTTATTCCTCTAATACGGGTTAAAAAGGGCGAGCCTTTTATTATGTGTCACCGGTGCGAAAGCCAGATAAGTGAATTCAGCGAAGATCAAAGACACCGGCCTGGACAGCAAAAGGATAAATGTAAAAACTGTGGCCGAAGAATAGATAAGGGTTTTGTTTTTTGCCCATACTGCGGTAAACATGTGTAATAAATTCAATAAAAATCCTAAAAACGGTTTTGAGCGTCATGTTGTACTGGTTTCCCCTGAAATACACTGGAACACCGGCAACATAGGGCGTACCTGTCTGGCCACAGGGGCTTATCTTCACCTTATTAAGCCGTTGGGCTTTTCCCTTGAAAGCCGAGAGGTGAAAAGGGCGGGATTGGACTACTGGAATAAAGTCAAGTTAAGCGTCTGGGACAATTTTGAAGACTTTAAAAGAAAGATGGCACCACAAAAAGATGAGGTGGTAGTATTAACAAAAAAAGGCGTAAAGCCTTTCTGGTCAATGCCCATTTGTGACAGGATGTTTCTTGTTTTTGGCTCAGAAACCCTTGGGCTTCCTGAGAAAGTCCTTTTAATGTATAAAGATTCTACCTTCCATATTCCCATAACCGAAGAGATAAGGAGTCTAAATTTGTCCACTGCGGCAGGGATTATACTGTATGAAAGTCTACGCCATGCAAATTTTAGCCACTTTTGGGTCTGATTTTGAAATCAGCATCAGTGTTTTATGCCGGGAAACGAGAGCAAAATGTTTGTGTGGTAAGTGCGAAACTTGAGTTATTATCAAATACAGCTATCTGTTTTTCAGCTTTTCAAGCTCGTTTGCGAGATCTTTTAGATCCGGCCTTTTATTGATATCCCCGACATTAGCATATTGCAGAATCCCTTCTTTATCTATAACAAACAGAGCTCTTTCGCTGACGCCATCAGAGCGAAGAACACCGAACATGTCCGCCACTTTACCATGGGGCCAAAAATCAGAAAGGACATGAAACCACAATTTTCCCATCTGGTTCGTCCATGCAAATAGTGTAGGAATGCTATCAACCGTAATTCCAAGAAGAACAGCATCATTTTCGTCAAATATAGATTTTGCAATATTATATCCCGGCCATTGGTCAGAGCATACAGGGGTCCAGGCAGCCGGAACAAAGGATATAACTACATTCTTTTTCCCCTTTAATTGATGAAGAGAAATCTTTTCTCCCGATATCGAAGGGAGTGTAAAATCCGGGACTTTTTCACCGACTTTAAGTTTCAAAACGCTGTCTATCGGTTTTAAGTTGCCCGGGTTGTATATGTTATTTTTAAATGCTTCTGAAAGCCCAAAAACATTACCACCTAAAAATCCAGAAACAACAAAGAAAATGGTAATAAAAAATAGGTTCTTTCCCATTGCAAACACCTCCTTATTACAATCCTGAGCGTTTTAAAATCCTGTTTAGAAACTGCTTGGCATTTTTGGGGCCACCAAGCTGTGAATAAAATATGGTCGCTTTTCCGTTGTCCATTATTTTCAAACCGATAAAATAGGGTGTTCTGACCTCGCCAATTTTTTGGTGAATGGAAAAATCTCCATCCGGAAAAAGCGGAAACGGCACCTCATACTTTTTTTTGAAAAAACTCATCTCAAAATCGGAGTTGCCGGCACCAATTCCGATGAGCTTTACTTTACCTTTTAAGTTTTTGCTATTTTCTATTTTTCGATAAAATTCATTTATAGTCGGCGCTTCCCTTTGACAGTGAGGGCAGTACATACTAAAAATTTCAATGATCACAACCTTTGCTTTTATTTGGGGTATTTTAAAAGTACCTTCCCCTGTTAGACCGAGATATTGTTGGTGTTCCTGATTTTCTGGAATGGTCAGCTCCATGTCAGGAAGTTCTTTGCCCTCAGCCAGTGGATTGCCATATGAATAGATAGGATATATTGATAAAGACAGGAAAACCAGAATACATAGTAATATGGATTTCTTTCTCATAATGATACTCTCCTTTCAATGCAGAAACATTTAAATAGCATACCAGTTATTATAATTTAGGTAATATAAAAGTTGCCTTACATTCTTAACAGCAATAACCGTACTAATTTCTATTTTTCCACCTATTCTTCTTTCTGTCAACCGGTGTTTTGGGTGCCGGTATTTTAGTTGCTTATTCTTTTACGCTTATTCTTTTAACTTGACATATAAACTGCTCAGCTGTAAAAAGGTAAATGACTGTTTTTGATATACCATTTATTTCAGAATAGATCTGTTGTGAAATATTTATGATTATGCTTGCCATGCTTTCTCACGGCTTACTGCTCTTTACCTAATATAGATTGTTCCTTTAATAAAGCTACCCTTTCAGAAAGGTAACATGAAGGAGCCCCTTAAGACTTTTAGCGCTACTGTACCCTGGTGCCAAATTTTGATTGGCGCAGCAGGATTGCTTATCGGTACTTTAGTATATCTGGTCGATCCCCCCTTGGATCAAACCTACTTTATCTACAATCGCAGTATCCCTATCAGCCTCTACAACACCCATCCTGATATATTCGGTCCTATCGGCAATAGCCTGCCGGGACTTATTCATGCTTTCTCATTGATTTTGATAACCGCTGGTCTGATCAACTGTCAGAAAAGAGGCTATATTATTTGCACAGGTTGGTTTATCGTAGATGTGGATGTTTGTTTTCCCAAACCTTTACAACTGCACAGATTAAAAGAAGAAGTATCTCGGTTGCTGGCCTTGAGCTGAAGAATTCAGCGAGGCCTTAAATGCCTCAACCGAGCAATAGAGACCTTTGAAAAATGGTAATTTTTGTTCGAGTTCAAGGAAGGCGAAAATTTCAGCCACAGGAATATATTGAATATTTCGAGGACTGGAATTTGAGCCTGACGCAGAAATCGGACAAAAAGTGCCGTTTCGAAGTCTGCGCTTATCTGCAAAGGTCTCTAATAATAACCCATAACTTAAGATGGAGGTGATGGCTATGAAGGTAACTCGGAGAGAGTTTATCCAGGTCACAGGTGCAACGGCCGCAGGTCTTGCAGTAAGTGGTCTGGGGTTTGACCTTAAGCCGGTCAAAGCCCACGCCCAGATGCTCAAGACCAAGTATGCAAAGGAGACCACCACAATCTGCTGTTATTGTGCAGTGGGATGTGGGGCAATTGTGCATACAAGCAAGAGTGGGGACGGCCGTGTCATAAACATCGAAGGTGATCCGGATCATGTTATTAACCGGGGATCGCTTTGTTCAAAGGGGGCTGCACTTAAACAGCTCACGGAAAATTCAAATCGGCTGACCGAACCCATGTATAGGGCTCCCTATTCCAAAGAATGGAAACAGGTTTCATGGGACTGGGCACTTTCAAAAATCGCTAAAAGAGTAAAAGAAACACGGGATGCCAGTTTTGAGGTAAAAAACAAGAAAGGACAGGTGGTCAATCGTACCGAAGAAATTGTATCTATCGGCAGTTCGGCTCTGGACAATGAAGAATGCTGGATTTACCAGGCCCTTATGCGTTCTCTCGGGCTTGTATATCTTGAACATCAGGCGCGTATCTGACATAGCGCAACTGTTGCGGCTCTGGCAGAGTCGTTCGGACGTGGCGCTATGACCAATCACTGGATTGATATCAAAAACAGTGACTGCATTTTAATTATGGGGAGCAATGCTGCAGAAAATCACCCCATATCCTTCAAGTATGTTACCGAGGCACAGCAAAATGGTGCCAAACTCATCAGCGTTGACCCCAGGTTTACCAGAACATCCTCCAAGGCGGACATATACACCGCCTTACGCTCCGGAACAGATATCGCTTTCTTAGGCGGGATGATAAAGTACATCCTTGATAACAAGCTTTATAATAAAGAGTATATACAAAATTATACCAACGCACCCTTTATTGTTGGCAAGTCTTTTAAATTTAAAAACGGTCTGTTCTCAGGGTACGATAAGAAAAATAATAAATATGATAAAAAGCAATGGGCTTTTGCCATGGATGCAAAGGGAGTCCCGAAAATGGACCGGTCATTAAATGATGGCCGATGCGTTTTTCAGCTCTTAAAGAAGCATTATAAACGGTATAATACAAAGCTTGTTTCTAAAATTACAGGCACTTCAAGAGCGGATCTTTTAAAAGTTTATCAAACTTATGCTGCTACCGGTGCAAGGGGCAAAGCAGCAACAATCATGTATGCCATGGGCTGGACCCAGCACACAGTTGGGGTTCAGAATATTCGAGCCATGGCAATGATTCAGCTTCTCCTTGGTAACATGGGCGTTGCAGGCGGAGGTGTTAATGCGCTGCGCGGCGAATCAAACGTACAGGGCTCTACGGACCATTGCTTATTGTTCCACATCTGGCCAGGTTATTTGGCTACGCCGAGCACTAAATGGCCTACTCTTGGAGATTACCTGAAAAGAAGAGCCAAAAGCAACGATCCACTTTCCGCCAACTGGTGGCAGAATGAACCAAAGTACATGGTGAGCCTTTTAAAATCGTTCTTTGGTGAAAAAGCGACCAAAAAGAATGATTTTGGATATAACTGGGTGCCGAAGATTGATGCCGGCAAGGCGTATAGCTGGCTTGACCTGTTTGACCAAATGTACAGAGGCTCAGTCAAGGGTTTATTTGCATGGGGTATGAACCCGGCCTGCAGCGGTGCTAATGCCGGGAAAAACAGAAAAGCCATGGCAAAGCTTGACTGGATGGTCAACGTTAACCTTTTTGACAATGAAACCGGTTCTTTCTGGAAAGGGCCAGGAGTAAATCCTTCCAAAGTCAAAACCGAGGTTTTCATGCTGCCGGCATGTACATCGGTTGAAAAGGAAGGGAGCATTACCAACAGTGGCCGCTGGATGCAGTGGCGTTACCAGGGGCCAAAGCCTCTTGGCAACAGCCTCTCCGACGGCGATATAATAATGATGCTTGGCAACAAAATTAAAAGTGAATATAAAAAGAGCGGGGTTTTTCCTGAAGCTATCCGGAACCTTAAGTGGGATTATTTAACTCACGATGAATACGATCCGCACAAGGTAGCCAAAGAGATTAACGGTTATTACCTTGAAGGCCCAAAGAAAGGAAAACTGGTAGAGTCTTTTGGTAAACTTAAGGCTGACGGCTCGACATCTTCCGCAAACTGGCTTTACTGCCACAGCTACACTGAAAAAGGGAATATGTCCGCCAGGCGCAGCAAGAAAGATGCGCCTAACAACATTGGCCTTTATCCTGAATTTGCATGGTGCTGGCCGGTAAACCGCAGGATTATTTATAATCGCGCTTCCGTCGATCTTAAAGGGCAGCCCTGGGACAAGAAAGACTGGGTTGTTAAATTTACAGGTGACGTCAAAGACGGCAAGTATGTTTCAAAAAAATGGGTCGGTGATGTGCCGGACGGCGGGTGGTATCCTCTTGAAAACCCGGACGGGACAGAGAGAACGGATGCAAAGCACCCCTTTATCATGAGAACGCACGGGTATGCACAGATCTTCGGCCCGGGCCGCGCTGATGGTCCGTTCCCGGAACATTATGAGCCTCTGGAATGTCCGGTTGAAAAGAATCTGATGAGTAAACAGAGGGTCAACCCGGTAGTACCCATTTATACAACGAAAGCAGACGCTTTTGCCACCTGCGATCCCAAGTATCCTTTTGTCGGCACAACTTACAGGGTATCAGAGCACTGGCAGACAGGTCTTATGACTCGTCCTCAGCCGTGGCTCCTTGAGCTCCAGCCACAGGTTTTTGTGGAAATGAGCGAGGAACTTGCCAAGCTGAAAGGGATTAAAAACGGTGAACGGGTTTTGGCTGTGTCTGCTCGTGGATCTCTCAAGTGTTCGGCTGTTGTTACCAAACGATTTAAGCCTTTCAATATTGCCGGTAACACAGTACATCAGGTCGGCTTTCCATGGAATTTCGGATGGCGCTGGCCTGAAAGTGGAGAAGAGGAGAGCGCAAACCTCCTTACACCATCAACCGGTGATCCAAACACAAGGATACCTGAAACCAAGGCCTTTATGGTCAATATAAAAAAGATATAGAGGGAGGTGATCTGATATGAGTAAGTCATTTTTTATTGATACAACACTGTGTACGGCTTGCAGGGCTTGCCAGGTGGCATGCAAACAATGGCACGATCTTCCTGCAGAAGAAACTAAAAACCGTGGAACTTACGAAAACCCCGCAGATCTCTCCTTTGATACCTATAAACTGGTGAGAATGCGTGAAGCGGTGATAGGCGGTAAGCTGAAATGGCTTTTCTTTCCTGAACAGTGCAGGCATTGTGTTGAGGCGCCGTGTCTAGATACAGCAGGAGACGCGTCAGCCATTTACAAAGATGCGGCAACCGGAGCGATTATTTTCACAGCCAATACAAAGGGCTTGAATGTTGATGAAATCATCGAGTCCTGTCCTTATAACATTCCTCGAAAAGGACCGGATGGCACTCTGGCAAAGTGTGACATGTGCCTTGACCGGGTTCATAACGGCCTTTTGCCGGCATGTGTTAAAACATGCCCCACAGGTGCTATGAATTTCGGTGAGCGCTCTGAAATGGTTGCCCTTGCTAAAAGTCGCCTTTCAACAGTTAAAAAAGCAAATCCAAAGGCTGCGCTTTTAGACCCCGATGACGTGAATGTCATTTATCTTGTAACCGAGAAACCGAGCCTGTATCATGAATTTGCCGTTGCGGCAAACACGGCATTCGATATTACAAGGCAGGTTGCGCTGCGAAAGATGTTTAAGCCTCTGACAAACATTGTTTCACGCCTCCTTTAATAAGGGTATTGCAGCATATTAAGGGAAAGGGGGGAAGATTTATTTCTTCTCCCCTTTTTTTATTTTTTGTGATAGGGTGGGCGAAAAAAATTTCCGGCCACTAAGGTACAAAAACACGAAAAGAGAATATAAATATTTTTTTGTGCCTTTGTGTCTTGGTGGCAAATAAATTTCGTATCGATTCATCAGTGTAAGGAGATTACATGGCAGAAAATATAGCTCTGACTTCAGAACATATAAAAGAAGCAGCAAAAGCATTAAAGAGTATAAGACCTGTATATAAGAATATGCTCGATATTTATGAGCAGATTTTCATTGCCCAGGAAGATTCCAAAAGCCACATACATATAGAACCTATTCAAATTCCTGACGATATTATTTCAGTTAAGGCTAAAGATAATTTTCCCTTAATCAATATATCGGATTTCGTTATTGATACCAAAGCTTCCAGGGATCTGCTGATACAAATATGTAATATTGTCAAAGAGATGAAAGGAGATATGGCTGTTTCAGCTCAAGCTGTTTTAGAAGGGATTGAAACAGGAAAAATAGATCCTGATTCGCTTTTATACAGTCTTTTTGAAGGAGGAGCTTCCTTTTTTGAAAAGACGGCCACCAGGCTTAAAATCGATAAAAATGCTCTGGCGTTTATCACTTACAGCAGTATAAAGCCTTCCTTGAATATCTGTGCACAACAACTTGCGACTTATCTGGATAAGGAAAGTACATGGGAAAAAGGTTATTGTCCTGTTTGCGGGAGCTTGCCTGGACTTTCAATGTTTATAGGAGAAGGAGAGCGTTTTTTGGTTTGCAGTTTTTGCTGGCATCAATGGTCTTCCAAACGGCTGTATTGTCCTTTTTGTGATAATACTGACAGTAAAACACTGAATTATTTTTTTACAGAAAAAGAGAAAGAGTACAGGGTCGATCTTTGTGACAGCTGTAAAAAGTACATAAAAACAATAGATACAAGAGAAACAGAGCGTTACATTTACCCGCCCCTTGAAGCGGCCTCCACACTGCACCTTGATATCAAAGCACAGGTAAAGGGCTTTGAAAGCGGTGTGGCGCTTGGTTTGAAAACATAGCAAAACAGGGCAAAAACACCATCCACAACAATCAGCCTTTGGGTGTTTGCTACACACCGCGGCGGATCATACCCGTCATCATAGGTGATCACCTTTATTTTTCGACCATAAATTGTACCTTCTTTGTTAAGGCAAAAACAAAATCAGGAAAGTTCGGGTTTAAATGAAAAAGTTTTCAGTATATCTTTTTATATGGCTGCTTATATTAAGCGCTGCTTTTAGCCCGTCTGAAACGATTGCAGAAGGCATGGAAGACCTCCTCTCGCCGGTTTCAAAAAAACCCGCCAGTGAAATTGTTAAAGTGCGAACAGCCTGGTCGCTGGACAGGGTGCATCCTTCAAGTCATGTTATACTTGCTGTTATTTTTGATATTGCAAAAGGTTTTCATATTAACGCAGACAAAAACCAGATTATTCCTGATAAGGATTTAATTCTATTCCCCACGAAAGTTCAGGTTATAGAACTCCCTGAAGGGATAACGACAGAAGCACCTCGATTTCCAAAAGCTCACCAGGTAAAGGTCGAATATACCGATAAAGATATGATGTTTTTTACCGGGCAGGCTGTTATTTATCTTCCCATGGAAATTGATGCGAAAGCCAAACCCGGGCTTTTGCATTTTAAAGTTCAAATCGGTTATCAGGCATGTGATGCACAGACCTGTTTATTGCCCAAAAAGTCTGTACTGGAAGAGACCCTTGAAGTTGTTGAATCAGACCGGGAGCTGGTACAGGTTAATAAAGAGCTTTTTGCAGGTTATAAAACCGCACAGGCAGATGTAGCGGCAAGAGCAGTAAAGTTCGATCTTTTTGGCTGGACATTCTCGCTTAATGTTTCATCATGGTTTGGAAAAATTCTGCTGATGCTCACCGCAGCACTCGGAGGCCTGTTGCTCAACTTTACGCCCTGTGTCTTGCCGATAATTCCCATCAAGATTATAAGCTTATCAACTGCTGCAGAAAACAGGAAGCGATGCTTTATACTTGGCCTGACCATGTCTTTTGGCATCCTTGTCTTCTGGCTGGTGCTGGGCATGATGGTTGCATTGGTTAGTGGATTCACTGCTGCGAATCAACTTTTCCAGTATCCGGTTTTTACAATTTTAATAGGTGGAATTATTGCAGTTATGGCTGTGGGTATGTGCGGACTTTTTTCTGTTCGTCTGCCCGGCTTTATTTACATGATTAACCCTCGACAGGACAGCCTCCATGGGTCTTTTGGCCTTGGGATTTTGACAGCCATTTTATCCACGCCCTGCACAGCTCCTTTTATGGGCGCTGCAGCGGCATGGGCGGCAACCCAACATCCTGTAACCACCATAACCACATTTACTTTTATCGGGTCAGGAATGGCCCTGCCCTATCTGATACTCTCAGCTTCGCCCGGGCTTGTTAAAAAGATGCCCAAAACAGGACCGGCCAGCGAATTAATAAAACAGGTGATGGGTCTGTTTATGCTGGCTGCCGCAGCATATTTCATCGGCAGCGGTTTAAGCGCACTTTTGTCAAACCCTCCTGACCCGCCGGGTAGGGTTTACTGGTGGGGGGTGATGGCTTTTTGCGCTGCAGCAGGAGTGTGGCTTGCTTATAGAACTGTCCGGATTGCTTCTGGAAAAGGGCGAAGAGTTTTTTTTGCAGCACTTGGCATCCTTATGATTGTCATGTCAGTCATTGGTGGCTTGCGCCTGACCGACAAGGGACCCATTGATTGGATTTATTATACCCCGGAGCGTTTTAACGAAGCTATCAAACAGGAAAAAATTGTTGTTTTGGACTTTACAGCCGAGTGGTGCCTCAACTGCAAGGCTCTGGAACATGGGGTTTTAAACACCCGTAAAATAATTGATCTTTTTACAAGTGACGATATTGTTCCGATAAAAGTGGATATCACAGGCAAAAACCCGGCAGGTAAAGAAAAATTAAAAAAAGTCGGCTCCTTGACCATTCCTTTGCTTGTTATCTATTCTCCGAATAAAAACATAGTTTTTAAAAGCGATTTTTATACTGTTGAGCAGATAATAAGTGCTGTTAGGAAGGCAAGAGGTGGGAGTAAATGATGGCGTAAGCGTTCACGGAACATCATTTCCACCTAATTCTTTTTTCGTGTTTTCGTCTTTTCGGGCTTTCGTGATTGGTTTTTCAAAATAAAATTCAGTGTCTCTCCGTGAAACTCCGTGGTAATTTTTTTGACAAAGCTAAAACATTATTATCGTCTTATCAAAGCCGTGAACGGCTATATAATGCTCAGATAATACCTGATAACAGATATCTGATCCTCGTATTCCGAAACATTTTTACTTTGATATATTGCATCTATCAGGTGCTGGGAAATCGATCTGGCGAGTTCCAGTTTTGCGGAATCTGCAAATTTTCTGAACAGATAATCATAAATCGATATTTGAGATGTAAGAGGGCCCGCTAAAAAGCTTGCTGCAGCCTCATCCCACCTTTCCTGGTCTGCCAGGTAAGCACATGCCAGGGTTTTAAATAAGTTGTTATCAAAGTTATTCTGATAATCTAT
>RCNC010006249.1_pt1 | contig 20669 bp, 18 predicted proteins | sample 2041301 | NCBI WGS metagenome assembly RCNC01 (sample SAMN09708231, study PRJNA481090) | Marine sediment metagenome, whole genome shotgun sequencing project. | biome: marine sediment; feature: ocean; material: sediment; isolation source: Sewage treatment plant 13A marine sediment (STP13A) ...
CCGGTGGCGGAAGAGGTGCGGGTGGTGCGCGAGGTGCCGCTGGCCGTGGACGTGGAACGGGTGGACCGCTTCACCATGCTCTGCACGCCAATCGACCGGCGGGCCCTGGCCGCGGGGTTCCTCTTCTCAGAGGGGATCATCGAGGGGATGGCCGACGTGGAGACACTCAAGGTCTGCGATGACGATCCCCACGTGGTGCGGGTGAAACTGAGGAAGGGTATCGAGCGGATCGGCGACCAGGGGCGCAACCTGGTGATCACCTCGTCCTGCGGCGCCTGCGGTGACGAGGATCTGAATCGGCGCCTGGATGCCCTGCCCCGGGTGGATCACACCCTGAGCATCAGCCACCAGGTGCTGCGCACCACGGGCCGGGCACTGCAGAAGTCCCAGCCGCTCTTCAAGGCCTGCGGTTGCACCCACGCAGCAGCGCTGTTCGACAATGAAGGCACGATTCTCACCGCCGCCGAAGATACCGGGCGGCACAACGCCCTGGACAAGGTCATCGGCAAACGGTTGCTGGAAGGCGACACCCCCTCCGGCTGCGCCGCCGCCCTCTCCTGCCGGGTCAGTCTGGAAATGGTGGGTAAGTGCGCCCGGGCCGGCATCGAACTGATCTCGGCCATCTCCGCCCCCACATCCATGGCCATCGAGACCGCCGAGCGCTGCGGCATCACCCTCTGCGCCTTTGTACGGGAGACCCGGGCCACCATCTTCACCCACCCCGATCGGGTGCTCGGGGCAGAGTAAACTATTACACCGGTAATTCAGCGGGTTCCCCGGCCTGGACTTCAGGAGTTTCCTCGCTGCCGAGCAACTCCGCCCTGGTGAACGTGAACGTCCTGGCGGTGGTGACCTTGATCATCCCTGACGAACCGGTGTGGACACTGATTTTGACGACTCCCACGTCATCCGCCATTTCGACCGATTGCAGAGCGAAAAGGGCCGCTTCCCTGGCCTTGGCCTCCTGGTCCACTTCCGGTTCGCTGAGAAAGACCGGGTTGAGCAACTGAACCCTCAGGGTTCGGCCCTCCTGTTCTGTGGACCGCTTGGACATCAGCACCTGAACGCTGTCGCAGGGGAACTGTTCCATCATCTCGGACTGGAGATTCCGGAGCGACTCCACTCCCCGGAAAATACTCGAGGACTTGATCCGATCAAAGTTGAGGGAAACCAGTACAACGATCAGGATCGTAACCGACATGACCGTGAAACAGCCCACGGTGGCCACGGTCTTGCAGCCCCTGTGGCTCTTTTTTTCCGAGTGAGCGTGTCGATTCATCGTGACTAGATCGCCTCGTCCTCCCGCAACGCAGCAATCTCCTCCGGCGAGCGGCCCAGCACCTCGGTGAGGATCTCGTCGGTGTGCTGGCCCACCAGCGGCGGGGCCATCTTGATCGCCGCCGGTGTCTCGGAGTATTTCACCGGCACGCCGGTGAGCTTGAGCGTACCGATTGTGGGATGTTGCACCTCGGCCACCATGTTGCGGTGCAGCATCTGCGGGTCGCTCCAGAGCCGCTCCATGTTGTTCACCGGTCCGCAGGGCACGGCCGCGATCACCAGCAGTTTCATCCACTGGTCGCAGGTCTTTTCCTTCAGCCGCTCCTCCAGCATCGGCAGCAGCACGTCCCGGTGTTCAACACGTTTGGGGTTGGTCTCGAACCGCGGATCATCCAGCCACGCCTCACGCTCCAGCGCCCAGGCCAGACGTTCCCAGAGCTTCTGGTTGGCCGCGGCGATGGCAATGGGGTGGTCGGCGGTGTCGAAGACCTGGTAGGGCACGATGGATTCGTGGGCCGTGCCCCAGCGCACGGCCTCCTTGCCGGCCACCAGCCAGTTGCTGGCGATGTTGGCCAGCGCCGAGGCCTGGATGTCCAGCAGGCTGCAGTCGATATACTGACCCTTGCCCGAACGCTCGCGGTAGTAGAGCGCAGCCATGATCGCCGCGGCAGCATGGGTTCCGGTGTGCACGTCGGTGATGGCCACCCCCACCTTGCAGGGCGGGCCGTCGGCCTCGCCGGTGATCCACATCAGCCCGCCCACCGCCGAGAGCACCATGTCGTAGCCCGGCCGGTCGACATAGGGACCGTCCTGGCCGTAGGCGGTGATGGAGAGGTAGACCAGCCGCGGGTTGATCGCCTTCAGCGTCTCGTAGTCGACGCCGAGTTTTTTCGGCAGCCCGGGGGTGAAGTTCTCCACCACCACGTCCGATATCTTTGCCAGTTCCTTGATCAGCTCGATGCCTTTTGGATTTTTCAGGTCGATGGTGATCGACTTCTTGTTGCGGTTGCAGCAGAGGTAGTAGGCCGCCTCCCCGCCGGCAAAGGGCGGGCCCCAGGTGCGGGTGTCGTCACCCATGCCGGGCCGTTCCACCTTGATCACCTCAGCGCCCAGGTCCCCCAGCATCATGGTGCAGGTGGGGCCGGCGAGGATCCTCGACAGGTCGAGCACACGGATTCCACTGAGCGGCTGGTCGACGGGATACGGTTCGGTCATCATCGGTTCCTTTCCGGGGCGGTGGAGGTCTGCGGGCCGCGGCCAGCGGCCGTGCTACATCTGACAAGAGTAGTGGATCGACCGGCGGGGAATCAAGGGCGAGGCACCCTGCACGCTAGTCCACGTAGCCCAGGGCTTTCATCTGCTCCAGGAGTTCCGTGTCCGGCGTGGAATCGCCCGCAGCAGCCGGCTCCGGCCGGCCCTCCCGCAGCCGCCGGGTCTCCTCCCTGATCCGCATCAACCCGGCCTGCAGCCCGGCCGCCACACCGGGGAGATCGGCGGCGAGGTCCTGCTGCTCGTCCGGGTCTGACGCCAGGTTGTAGAGTGCCCCGCTCCCGTCCAGGCCGGTGATCAGCTTGTAGGGCGGGTCGATAATCGCGTCTGCCTGAACCTGCTGGTGAGCCCCGGTGAAGTAGACCGGGTCCGGAAAGGCCGGCTCCCCGGAGAGAAGGCCGGCGTAACTGCTCCCCTGCAAGCCCTGCGGCAGGGTGACCTCCAGCAGCTCGGCCAGGGTGGGTGCCAGATCTAGGTGCGACACCGGGGCCTCCAACCGATGCCCGGGCGTGATCCCCGGGCCGCTGAAGATCAGGGGGACGCGGACCATCTCCTCGAAGTAGGTGTTGCCGTGGGAGGGGAAGCCGTGCTCCCAGAACGCCTCGCCATGATCCGAGGTGAAGACGACTATCGTGTTCTCCAGCAGACGGCGGTGTTCCAGCACGTCGAGTATGCGGCCCACCCGCTGGTCCACATACTCCACCTCGGCGAGGTAGAGTGCCCGCTGACCCAGTTCAGCGGTGACCTTTTTCAACTGCCGGGAATTGAGGTTGGCGTAATAACGGTGTTCCCGGGGCAGCGGCTGGTGTTCGGCATCGAGTTCCTGCCGGAACCGCAGTGGCGGGTCGTATTCGCCGTGGGGGTCGAGCACCCAACCGAGGAGACAGAAAGGCTGATCGTCGGGCACCCGCAGTAGATAGTCGAGCAGGGCCAGGTACGGCCCGGTCTGACGTGCTCCACCGCCACTCGGCGCGGGGCGGTGACAACCGCCGGGTCCAAATCGAGAAAGCCCTGAAGGCTGTTCGACCGCCGGGGCAGCGGGTTCTGCAGGGCCATCCGCACATCATATCCGGCCGCTCCCATGACCTCCCCCACCAGTTGCTCTTCCTCGGGAACATACCAGACGGTCACCGACTCGGCCTCCGGCCGGGTCTCAGGAAAGAGCCGCTCCACCGTGGGATGGTAGGCTGCGGGGTAATTGCCGGTGAACATGCTCACCGCCGCGGGCCAGGTCCAGGGGGTGGTGCTGTAGCAGCGCACGAAGAGGGTCCCGTCGCCGGCCAGCCGGTCGATGTTCGGGGTTCGGGCCGCCCCGCCGTAACAACCGAGAACGTCGGCCCGCAGGGCATCGGAGACGATGATCAGCAGGTTGGGCCGCGCCTCTTTTCCGGTGGAGCAGGCCCCGGCCGTAACCAGCAGGGCCAGGGCCAGAACGGCACTGAACACTCGCGGTGCGGCGGTGGCAAGCATCTTCATCGGTTGCGGCATCCGGAAATCGGCAGACCATGATGGGAAAAATCTGTCCAGAATTATATATTTAATGTCATACTGAATTGGAAATCAAGCCTTACAGCAGTCGACCCTGGAGTATTCAACCATGAGCAAGGAACGCTTTGCTTCCGGAGCGCCGTGGGAAGAAATCGTGGGCTATTCCCGTGCGGTGAAGAGCGGGCCGCTGATCCAGGTGGCCGGCACCACGGCCACCAACGAATCCGGAACCATCGTTGGTGAGGACGATCCCTACACCCAGGCGGTGCAGTGCATCCGTAACATCGAGGCGGTACTGGCCCGTGCCGGCGCCTCACTGGCCGATGTGACCCGCACCCGGATCTACGTCACCGACATCGGCCACTGGGAAGCGGTGGGCCGGGCCCACGGCGAGTTCTTCGGCACGGTGAAACCGGCCTCCACCCTGGTGGAAGTGAGCCGCCTGGTCTCCCCGGAGATGCTGGTGGAGATCGAGGCCGACGCCTGGCTGGATGATGCGGGAACGCTCAGCAAAGGAGAGTGATCATGGATGCACGGACAAAGATGGGGGTCGGCTCGGTATTGGCGATCCTCGGTGGTTTGGGCATTGTGATAACCCTGGGGCTCGGCTTTACGTCCCCTGAGCACTCCTGGTGGGATTTTATTATCGGCTTGTTCATCGGTATCGCCTGCGGCATGGGGGTGGCCCTGGCGCTGGCAGGCATGGTCGAAATGAGGAGGGGCGAGCGATGATCGCTCCTCACGGAAACGAATAAACCACAGGAGGACGATTACATGATATCCCTGCTTTCCCTCTGGCTCCCGATCCTGCTCTCGGCGGTGATCGTCTTCGTGATCAGTTCCATCATCAACATGCTGCTCCCCTACCACCGGTCAGACTGGAAGGGCATGGAGAAACAGGACGAGGTGCAGGATGCGCTGCGTCCGTTCAAGATCCCGCCCGGGGACTATTTTCTGCCCCACTGTGCCAGCGCCAAGGACCGGGAATCCCCCGAGTTCAAGGAGAAGTTCGAGAAGGGGCCGGTGATGCTGATAACGGTGCTGAAGAACGGGATGCCCGGAATGGCGAGCAGCATGGTGCTCTGGTTCCTCTACAGCATCGTGGTCAGCTTCTTTGCCGCCTATATCGCCAGCCGCGCGCTGGGCGCCGGGGCCCATCAGTATCTGAGCGTCTTCCGTTTCGTGGGTGCCGCGGCCTTTGGCGGATACAGCCTGGCACTGCTGCAAGGCTCGATCTGGTACAAACGCAGCTGGAGTGCCACCCTGAAGTCGATGTTCGACGGTCTGATCTACGCGGCGTTCACCGCCGGTACCTTTGGCTGGCTCTGGCCCGCCTGACGGCGGAGCACCATCGAAAGGCGGTGACAGATGAAAATCGGCACCATCGGCTGGATCGACCTCACCGTGGAGAACGCCGGCGAAATCCGCGACTTCTACCACTCGGTCACCGGCTGGGCGGCGGAAGATGTGAACATGGAGGGCTACCAGGATTACTGCATGAGCCCGCCCGAGGGTGACGGCCCGGTGGCCGGCATCTGCCACAAGCAGGGGGGCAACACCGGCTTCCCTCCGGGCTGGCTGATCTACATCACGGTGGAGGACCTGGAACAGAGCGTGGCACGCTGCACCGAGCTGGGCGGCGAGGTGGTGGTGCCGCCCAAGGCCATGGGGGCTGACCGCTACGGTGTGATCCGCGACCCCTCCGGGGCCTGCTGCGCGCTCTATCAAAAGGGCGCCGAGGGAGATAAACCATGAGTTCCCCATACCGCACAGTGGACCGGGTAATCACCCCGTCAGAGGTGATGGAGGGTGCCGGGGTTCGGCTGCACCGGAGCTTTCCCCGCGGCGAGGTGGATTATCTCGACCCCTTCCTGCTCTTCGACGACTTCAGCTCTGAGGACCCGGCGGATGCCATCAGAGGCTTTCCCTGGCACCCCCACCGCGGAATCGAGACGGTGACCTACCTGTTGAAGGGCGAGGTGCGGCACAGCGACTCCATCGGCAACAGCGGCACCATCGGCCCGGGAGATGCCCAGTGGATGACCTCGGGCAGTGGAATCATGCACGAGGAGATGCCCAAGCCCGGGTTCGGGGGGATAACCGGTTTCCAGCTCTGGGTCAACCTGCCGGCGAAGCGGAAGATGTCCCCCCCCCGCTACCAGGACATCATCGTCGGTGAGATCCCGATGGTGGCCCGGGAGGACGGAGTGGAAGTCCGGGTGATCGCCGGCCAGGCGGAGGGCACCAGTGGTCCGGTGACCGAGATCGCGATCCAGCCGCTTTATCTCGACGTGACCTTGCCGCCGGGCGGGGAGATCACCCACCCGACACCGACGGGACACACCGTGCTGGCCTATCTCTTCCAGGGCGCCGGCGATTTCGGGGCCACCGAAGAGGGCGGAGGCGAAGCGCTGAACGGCCGGGGGATGGTCTCCTTCACCGACGGCGAACGGGTGCGGGTGGTGGCTTCGGACCAGGGCGCCCGCTTCCTGCTGCTGGCCGGAAAACCGCTGGGTGAACCGGTGGCCCGGCATGGGCCCTTCGTGATGAACACCAGGGAAGAGATCGAGCAGGCTCTCCGTGACCTGCGGGATGGTACCTTCATCAGTGAATAACAGCATGATCGCCCGCCGGCAGGTGCACCCCCGGGTGGTAATCTTCGGCGGCGAGCAGCTCGGGGAGGGTGATGTCCACAAACGGTATTCGAACGCTGGCCCGGGGCCTCATCCCCCCCGTCCTTCTCAGGCTGGCCCTGCAGCTGAAACAGACCACGGAGGCCGCAGTGGCCCGGCGCCGGCTGGCCGGATGTGACCGGCTGCACCTGGCCTGCGGGTCAAACATCATCGAGGGCTGGGGCAATGTCTGCCTCGCCGGAACGCCGGAGGTGGTGAAATACAACCTGACCCGCCCCCTCCCCGTCCCCACCGGGTCCGTACGCCTGATCTACACCGAGCATTTCATCGAACACATCACCCGGGAGCAGGCCGTGGCATTCCTTGGAGAGTGCCACCGGGTGCTGGCCCCGGGCGGGGTAATCCGCATCAGCACCCCCAGCCTGGAGAAGGTCATCGAGTCGTACACCGCCGATACCGGGCAGAGGCAAGCAGACGACCACACCGCTTCACCCTGCCGGCGGCTCAACGACCGGATGCGGGGCTGGGGCCACCGGTTTCTCTATGACCGGCCCGAGCTGGAGGCCCTGCTCGTCTCCTGCGGCTTTGTCCAGGTGACCATAGCGGCCTGGCGCCAGAGCGCCCGCCCGGAACTGGCCAACCTGGAGTGCCGCCCGGACCACGGGGAGATCATTCTCGAAACCGAAAAGTAGCGAGCCCCCCGGGCCGCATTTTTCCTGTTGCTTCGCCGGCTTCCAAGGTGTACTCTCACCCGCTCGCCCCGGCCCTCTTGCGCCGGGTTGCCACGCAATGGATCTTCGGAGGAATCACCATGCCGGGCCAGTTGGAGGAGAGACAGAAGCGGATCAGGGAAATTCGCAACGTGGCCATCATCGCCCACGTCGACCATGGCAAGACCACCCTGGTGGACGCCCTGCTGCGCCAGACCGGGGCCCACGACTTCCGCAAGGGCGAGATCGCCATCATGGACTCCAACGAGCTGGAGAAAGAGCGCGGCATCACCATCTTTTCCAAGAACGCCTCCTTCACCTGGAAGGACACCCTGTTCAACATCGTCGACACCCCGGGGCATGCCGATTTCGGCAGCGAGGTGGAACGGATCCTGAAGATGGTGGACGGCGTGCTGCTGCTGGTGGACGCCTTTGAAGGGCCGATGCCGCAAACCAAGTTCGTGCTGAAGAAATCGCTGGAGCTGCACCTCAAGCCCATCGTGGTGATCAACAAGATCGACCGGCCCGGCGCCCGGCCTGACGAAGTGGCAGACATGACCTTCGACCTCTTCTGTGAACTGAACGCCACCGACGAGCAACTGGACTTCCCCATCGTCTTCGCCTCGGCCAAGGACGGCTACGCCATGCTGGAGAGCGACGGCGAGGGCCGCGATATGAAGCCATTGCTCAACACCATGCTCCGCCGGGTGCTGCCGCCGGTGGGCGACCCGGAAAAGCCGTTCCAGATGCTGGTGACCATGCTGGAGTATGACAATTACATCGGCCGCATCGCGGTGGGCCGGATCGTTCACGGCAAGGTAAAGTCGGGCGACACACTGGTCCTGGTCCGACGTGACGGACACCACGAACGGGGGCGGCTGACCAAAATCCTCAAGTATAAAGGCCTGGTGCGGATTGAGGCGGATTCGGCCATGGCCGGTGAGATCGTCTCCTTTGCCGGTTTCGAGAACGCCAAGGTGGGCTCCACCCTGGCCTCACCGGAGAACCCCGAACTGCTGCCCATGGTCAAAATCGACGAGCCCACGATCTCGATGAACTTCTCCCACAGCACCAGCCCGCTGGCCGGCCAGGACGGCGGCCGCTTCCTCACTTCGCGGCACATCCGTGAGCGATTGATGCACGAGGCGATGATCAATGTCGGGGTGCGGGTGGAGGAAACGGAAAGTGGCGACGCCTTCAAGGTCTCGGGCCGCGGCGAGCTGCACCTCTCGATCCTCATCGAAACTATGCGCCGCGAGGGCTACGAGGTGGAGGTCTCCCGCCCCGAGGTGATCCTCAAGGAAGTGGACCACGGTCTGCTGGAGCCGGTGGAAGAGGTGGTGATCGAGGTGGACCCCGAATACCAGGGGCCGGTGATGCAGGCCATCGGCGAGCGCAAGGGCGAGATGGGCAACATCGTGATGAGCGCGGTGGGCACCATCCGCCTCGAGTTCCACATCGCCTCGCGGGCGCTGATCGGCTTCCGCAGCGAGCTGCTGACCATGACCCACGGCACGGGGATCATGTATCACAACTTCTTCCAGTATCAGAAGCACAAGGGCGACCTGCCCAAGCGCCAGACCGGGGTGATGGTCTCCATGATCCCCGGAAAAGCCGTGGGCTTCGCCATCTGGGGGCTGCAGGCCCGGGGTGAAATCTACATCCGCCCGGGTGACGAGCTCTACGAAGGGATGATCGTCGGGGTGAACAACAAGGGTGTCGACCTGACGGTCAACTGCATCAAGGGCAAGAAGCTGACCAACATCCGTGCCGCCGGTTCGGACGATGCCATCCAGCTCGTTCCGCCGCGGGAGATGACCCTTGAATACGCCCTGGAGCACATCGCCGACGACGAGCGGGTGGAGGTCACCCCGAAGAACATCCGCATGCGGAAAGTGCTGCTCAAGGAGATCGAGCGCAAACGGGCTTCCCGGAAGAAATAGCCGATGACCCCAGAAGAGCGGTTCCAGCGCCCGGAAATTCTTGCCTGTCCCCTTTGCCGGGCGGACGCCCTGGACTGGCCCGCTGAAGGGCCGGCCGGCTGCCACAGCTGCGGCGCCTCGTTTCCCCTGCACAACGGCTGGCCGCTGTTCCTGCGCGACGGGGTGCCGCCCCCGGCAGCCGCCGAATGGGACAATGTGGCCGACAGTTACACCACCTACGCGCCGGCCTGCGGCTTCCCCCTGATCGACAACCCGCTGATCGACAGCTGCCGTGGCGATGTGCTGGAGGTGGGCTGCGGCAACGGGCGGCTGATGCAACTGGTGCAGGACCGCTGCCGCACCCTGGTGGGCATCGACACCGCACCGGCGATGACCACCGCAGCCCGGAAGGCCGGATTTTCCGCGCTCACCGCCGCCGCCGAGGAGCTCCCCTTCCACGACCAGAGCTTTGACCAGGTGATCAGCGGCTGGGCCAGCATGCGCTACACCGAGCAGGACCGCTCCTTCCCCGAGGTGGCCCGGGTGCTCCGTCCCGGCGGCACCTTCACCTTCACCCTCTGGAACTACCAGCTGACCGGCCTCATCTGGAGGTTCGGCTACTGGCGCCGGGGCAAACTGGCGCCGCACCAGGCCCGAACGGTCTACCGTGACCGGGATGTGAGCAACGTCAAGCGGATGAAACAGAAACTGGCCGCCGCCGGTCTGCAGGTCCTCGAGATACGTTCCACACCGTTCCCCGGCATTCTGGGCAGGATCCTGCAGCCGATGACCAGCTATTACCGTGGCAGCCTGGGCGCCCGGCTGGGCTACAACGTGATCTTCACCTGCCGTCGATCCTGAACCCGTTTTCAGCCCTGCCGAATTCGACCTTTTTCAGTGAATATGTGTACAATGGACTGGATGGAGGGCGATCACCTCTGCCGGAGGATCCATGACCAACGATCCCTTCAAAATCTGCAAGTTTTGCGACCATCCCTGGGCCAGCCGCGGGGAGTTCCTCACCGATCCGAACATCGTGTTCATCGGTTACCAGTCCTTTGTCCACGACGGTATCCTCGGCCTCTTTCTCTTCAACCACCACCCCTGCGGCACCACCCTGGCCCTCTCGGCCAAACTGTTCGCCGACCTGCATGGAGACGAGATTTACATGAGCCGCGAGGATTTCGAAGAAGCGGCACCGGAGTGCCTTTCGTCGGCCAGCGGACGGGCCTGCCCCGCGGAATGCGAGTGCGGATTCGTGCGGAAGATGATCGGGCACATCAATGAGCAGGCCCCGGAAGGGGGATAAAAATTGGGGACGGTTACCTATTAGGTACGTACAATATTGTCCTAATGAAATAGGTAACCGTCCCTGATTTTTATCCAGTGCACGTCCTAGAACAGCCCCGCAGCAACCGACCCACCGTAGAGCAGGCCCAGGTCCTGGTACGCGTCAAAGTCCAGCCCGGTGATGGCCTCGATCACCGCACCACTCTCCACCCGCCAGCCGCGAATGTTCGCCGGCCGGTCAGGCGACGGACCGGGTATGGTTCGAGGTCGGCGGCGGTCACCCGGGCACCGTAGCGCCAGTCAGCGGGATAGGCCAGCATATTGATGCCGGACAACTCGCTGAGCGTTGTGCCGTCATAATTCCAGCCTCGCAGGTGGGCCGAAAAGACCACTCCCGGACCAGGTCCGGTGAGAATCTCGTCGATGCCGTCGCCGTCAACATCCCCGGCAGCAATGTTGACCCCGTATTTCAGTGTGCCGTAAGCGAAGAAACTCACCCCGGGGATGGCCGCCGCTGCCCCGCCGTCCACATTCCAGCCGCGGACGTGGGGGCCGAACACCGCGCCGGGGCCGGCGCCGGTGACGATCTCGTCGAAACCGTCGCCGTCGATATCGCCGCAGGCCACGTTGACCCCCCACTTGAGGGTGCCGTAGGCAAAGTAGCTGATCCCCGGGATTGCCGCGGCCGTTCCGTCATCCACGTTCCAGCCCCTGACGTGGGGGCCGAACACCGCGCCCGGCCCGGCGCCAGTGACGATCTCATCCCAGCCATCGCCGTCCAGGTCGCCGGCGGCCACGTTCACCCCGTACTTGTTTGTGCCGTAAGCGAGGAAACTCACCCCGGGGGTTGGCGCGCCCGACACGCAGAAGGAGCGGACGTGGGGGCCGAAGACCTCGCCCGGCCCGGCCCCGGTGAGGATCTCGTCCGATGCGGTGGAAGCCACATTGCCCCGGGCCACGTTCACCCCGTACATCGAGACGCCGTAGGCCTCCCACTCCCGGAGGACGATGCCCGGGTTGTCCGGCAGGAAGAGCCGCACCAGGGTCGGGTTGGCCGGCCCCGGCCCCGGTCCGGCAACAATCAACGGCTGGAACTGCGGCGGCAGTTCGATCTGCAGGTCATTGTCCACCCAGACATCGTGGTCCACGTAAGCGCTGGAACTCTGCTGGTGGGACCAGGCGAGAATCAGCCGCCCGGGAGTTCCCTGGAGCAGCGGGTGGGGCTGGGTGTCATAGTGCTGGGTGTCACTGGTCACCCGCACCGGCTCGGACCAGATCAGGCAGTTGGCGCTGGTCTGGTAGTAAAGGTCGAAGACAGAACCGACCTGCCGGGCATAGGCCACGAGAAAGGTGCCGTCCTCCAGCACGATGGGCTGGGAGTCGTGGGTGTTGATCTCGGTGGAGAGGGGGATGGCCTCCCCGCTCCAGTCGTAGGGGTCGTGGCTGTAGCGGCCAAAGAGGTCGAGGTCGCTGCCCCCCACCTGCCAGGTCACCAGGTAGCGGCCGTCGCTCTCCCGTTTGGCCAGCCGGGGCAGGGCCCCCTGGCCGTCGCTGACCTGGGTCTTCAACTGGTCCCAGGTGACGCCGCTGTCGGTGGAGCGGGCGATGTAGGCCGGGCCGGAGAGACGGTGGTAGGTCATGGTCAGCACGCCGCCGCCCTCCGAGATCACACTGGGGTTGATCTCCCCCGGCGTGTCCCAGCCGAGATCCACCGCCCCCTGCTCGGTCCAGTAGGAGCCGTTGGTACTGGTGGCCCGGTATATACGGAACGAGTTGGAACTGGTCTCGTCCAGCAGGTAGAAGAGGACATACTGGTTGGCCGCCAGCTGGACCAGGGCCGGGTGCCGCTCGTTGAAGATGGTGGCCACGGCCGGTGAGGGCGGATCCCAGGTTTCGCCGTTGTCATCGGACCAGGTGACCATCAGGTCCCCGAAAAAATCACCGGTATCCAGACGCTCGAAGATCATCAGCAGGCGTGAACCGGACAGTTCACGGATGATCGAGGGCTGGTAGTCCAGTTCCGGACCGTCGTGGATCGGACCGGATGCGGCCAGGGCCGTGCCGCCCCAGACGGCGATCAGTAGGAAGAGAACGACAAAGATGATGGCGTTTCTGTTCATGATGACCTCACCACAGGAGTTAACAGATATCCTATTTCACTCATCGCAATAGCGGATATCTGTTGATATCACAGGGATAGCGCCTTTGGGCAAGTGTAGCACAGGTCAGCCGAACGGACCCAGCCCACAGCCGGTTAAAACAGCGGGATTTCTCGCACTGCATCGACGGCACGTACCGTCCCGGATATAATTGAAGGGAATCCGTTGTCCATTTTCGTTTCTGAACCCCCAGAATGGAGTACCCCCATGGTTCCGTTCAATAGATCGCTCTTTTCATCCACGTCCCCGGCAGCAATTCGACTGCTGCTGGTTCTGACCGTGCTCCTGCCGGCACTCTTTGCACCGGCGCTCCAGGGCCAGGCTCCCGGCAACAAAACGCCGGCCACCTTCGAGTCGAGGCTGGAGGCCGCCGGCACCACCGACGACCACCCCGGCCACGACCACCTGATCGTCCTCGACGAGACGGTGAACCGGGTGGATTCGCTCGGTGTCACCGAGACCGAGGCCACCCTGGTCTACAAGGTGCTGACCCCCCGGGGGTGTGTCGATCTCGCCGCCCTGCGCTGGGGTTACGACCCCCAGAGCAGTTGGGTCGACGTTCGCTCGGTGGAGCTGGTGCGGGATGGCGAACGGATCGCCGTCCCGGTGGACACCGTGCTCGACCTGCCCGCGCCCCAGGCGGCAATCTACTGGAGCGACCGGGTGAAGCAGCTGCAGCTGCCGCGGCTGCGGGTGGGGGACGGCATCATCATCCAGCTCTTCCGCAAGGGGTTCACCTATGCGCTGCTGGACGGTGAAGGCAGTGGCGGCGGGGCCGGCGGCGAGCCGGAGGACGACCGTTTCATCCCGCCCATGCCCGGCGAATATTTCGACATCGTCATCTTCCAGAGCGACGTACCCACCCTGGAGAAACGCTACGAGCTGCGTATGCCCGGGGACAAGCGGCTGCACTCACGAATCTACAACGGGGGGCTCTACTCCAGCACCAGCTACACCCCCGAGGAGAGCGTCTACTCCTGGTGGGGTCTCGATCTGGCTCCCGCGGTGCACGAACCGCGGGGCCCGGGGGGCAGCGACTACCTGACCAAGGTGGTCATCGCCACCGTGGAGAGCTGGGAGAAGAAGAGCCGCTGGTTCTTCGGAGTGAACGACAGCCAGTTCGCCTCCAACCCGGCCATCGACGACGCGGTTGCGGATATTCTCGAGGAGGCCGGTGTGGCCGGCGGCACAGACGACCAGAAAGCCGAGGCCCTGCTGCACTGGGTGGCCCAGAACATCCGCTACAGCGGCCAGACCATGGGCAAGGGCGAGGGGTTCACCCTGCACCCCGGGGACATGATCTACGAACAGCGCAGCGGTGTCTGCAAGGACATCGCCGGGATGCTGATCACCATGATGCGCGCCGCGGACATTCCGGCGTTCGGCGCCATGACCATGGCCGGCAGCCGTATCGATGAGGTGCCGGCGGACCAGTTCAACCACTGCGTGGTGGCCCGTAGGGTCGGTGACGGTTTCGTCATGTATGACCCCACCTGGGTCCCCTACAACAACGACATCTGGTCCAAGCTGGAGACCGAGCAGCACTACCTGATCGGCACCCCCGAGGGGGAACCGCTGCAGCAGATCGCTTACAGCCCGCCGGAGGAGTCGCCGCTGAAAGTTCGCCACCAGGCGACCCTCACCGCCGACGGCACCCTGGAGGGGACCATACGGTTCGACGGCAGCGGAGCGCTGGACGGGCGATTGCGCCGCATCGTCAACGGTTCGCCGCTCAACCGCCTGGCGGAGCGCTTTGCCCGGCTGCTGGCCCCGGCCTGCGCCGCCGTCGAAGCAGTGCAGGTGCGTCACCGCGCCACCGCCGATTTCTCCGGTGACATGTGGGTCGAGATGGATTACCGCGCTCCCGGGTTTGCCATGTCGGCGGCCGGCGGACTGGAGTTCAGCAGTCCGGCCATGGGCGCGCTGCTCCGGGAGGGCAACCTCTTCCGGGCCGGGACCATGGGCTGGACCGAAGGGCGCGAGACCGATGTCTTCCTCTATTACACCCAGTTGCTGGACGTGGAGGAGACCATCGGCATCCCGGCCGGTTTCACCGCCGGCGAGCTCCCGGAAGCGGAAGAGGTGGACGAGACCTACGGTGCCTTCCGGGGCAACGCCGAAATGAAGGACGGCTCGCTGGTCATCCGCTCCCGGGCCGAGGTGCGAAGACGGCAGATCCCACCCGATGGCTATGGCGGTTTGGCCAAAGCCATGGGGGAAGCGCAAAAGTGGGGTGAGGCGATCTTCCGCCTCGAGGGAGAGGAGGATGCACAATGAGAACATCCATCGCCACCTCCACCCTGATTGCCCTGATTTTTTTTCTGGCAGCAGCAACTCCGCTCTGTGCCGACCCGATCTCCATCGACGGCGGCCATGACATTGGCGTCCTGCTGGAACGCGCCGGCAACTCCCTTGATCTCGATGTCGAGGACGCGGTGATCCTCCTCGAGAGATTTGAAACACTGTGGACCGCCGACGGCCGGCTTGCTGAGACCACCCACAGGGTGGTGCTGATCCGCACCTCGTATGGTCTCAACCACTTCGCCGACCTGCGAATCCCCTGGGACAGCGCCCGCCAGAAGCTGACCGTCGACGCTCTGCGCACCTGGCGGCTCTCCGATAAAACGTGGATCACCACCGGTGCCACCGCCGTGGTGGAGACCCTGCCCTATGCCGTGGACCGTGCCCCGGACTACTGTCACCTGCGGGAGAGCATGCTGCTTCACGACGGGGTGGAGCTGCCCTGCGTGCTGGAGACATCGTGGACCGTGGAGGACACCGAACCGTTTCGCCCCGGCGCTTCCGGCACGCGGAGCCTGGCCCTGGACGAACCGGCCCTTATCTCGCAGTTTGTGCTCACGCTTCCCGCCGGAGTGCAGCCGGTGGTGGTCACGGCCGGCGGTGCGCCCCAGCCCGCCACCAGCACCGATTCCGGCACCGGTCTGGAATCCCGGGTCTTCGAGATGACCGACCTTCCCGCCCTGCCGCACCCGCACACCGAGCAGTCGATTCTGCTCCAGCCCCGGGTCAGCTGGTCCACCTGGAAGGACTGGAACGCCCTGACCGCCGATCTGGATGCGGCTATGGAGAAGGCCGTTATCCTCGACGATGACGTGCGCGAGGCGCTGAACGAAAAACTTGAAGAAGCTCGATCCCCATTTGAAGCGGCCCGGCTGGTGGCCGGATTTGTCGGTGAGACCACCCGTCTGGTGAACCGCATCAGCCGCTGGTGGCCCGAACCGCGACCCGCAACCCGGACCTGGGCCACAGCCTATGGCCACCGGGTGGACCGTACGGTACTGGCCGCCGCCCTGTACCGCGAAGTCGGTTTTACCGCCCGCCTCGCCTTCCGCGGCACGGCTGCGGGTGAAGCGGATGTCAGCGTCCCCGGCCTCCATTGGAGCGAAGGGGTTTCCCTCCTGGTCAGTGGCAAAGGCGTTGACGGCTGGTTCAATCCCGAATCCGCCCGGTTCGTTGCCGGCGGCAGCCATCCGGCGGGCCGCACCACCTGGGTCCCGGCCGCAGGCGCAGCACCGGAATACCACAACGTCGACCAGCCCGACCGCCTGGCCCTCAGGTTCGACCTCGCCTTTGATGGCGAGAAGAAGGTCTGGTCCGGCACCGGCGTACTGGAGGCGACCGGCAGCCTCTCACCGTTCCACCGGATGAGCGGTCTGGGTTCCGAAGCCAAGAACTACCTCTCCGGCCTGGTGGGATCCATACTGGGTGCGACCACGGTCAACAGCTGCAACCCCGAGCGCTTCGGCCCCGGGGGCGTGACCATGGGCTTTGACCTGGAAGTTCAGGCCGGTGAAAAGGACGAACTGGGCCGGTTGGCTACCCGGGTGGAATCCCTGCCGTCCGGCCTGCACGTAGACCTCTATGCCGAGGCCAGGGAGAGCGACGTCTATCTCTCCGCCCCCCTGGACGTGCAGATCGAACTTCACCTCAATCCGGGCGACCTGGAAACGGTGCACCTGCCCGAGCCCGACCTGCTGGTGAACGGAGCCGGTCTCTGGCAGGTGGAGTCCAGCCAGGAGGAGGACAAGGTGGTGCTGCTGCGCCAGTTACAGCTGACCAGGCGGCACTACCCCGCCGCCCAGTGGCCCGAGCTCCGCACCCTGCTGCTGGCCGAGAACAACCGGGCGGGCCGGGTGATGCTGTTCAAGTAGAATCGGAATCGGGGACGTACATAACTTTATAACTAACGGTTAATCCGCATAGATATAATGGTTTGATCTTTAACTTCGAACTAGCATTCGGCACGAACAACGATTGTTCGCCTGTGACCGAATCCAGAGCTCTGTAACATGTAGATCCCCAACCAGTTACCCGCAAGTTATATAGTTATGTACGTCCCCTGTATCATTTTGATACAATGACATCTCGATCTGGTGACAAAATTACGCATGAAGGAGTAGGGCTATGAATCTCCGATTCTGGAGCGCGGCGTTGGCCGTCATACTGTCGATTCTGATCCTCGTGCCCGCAGCAATGGCGGACGAGAAGACCCGCAGCGACACAGTGTGGGTGCAGACATTCAACCAGCAGTTATCACTTCGACATTCACGTTCCCCCCGGAAGGCGGACAGTGGGGCGAGATCCTCTGCTACATGACCATCGCCTGCCCCGAGTCCCCGGGTGACTGCGACCCCTGGGACCGGCTGGGCCACATCCGGGTGGTGACCGATACCGAAGAGCAGTTCGAGATCATGCGTTTTGTCACGCCCTACGACATCACCGGGGGGACCAGCCGCCCGGGCACCTGCAGTTGGGTCTACGACCTTTCCGATTACGAGACCCTGCTCCACGACGAGGTGACGCTGCAGCTCTTCATCGATACCTGGGTCGGGGGCGGCCAGGGCTGGCTGATCACCTGCGACTTCGCCTTCATGCCCGGGATCACCGAGCTGGAACCCTACAAGATCACCAACCTCTGGACCTATGACCATTTGCTCTACGGCAAATACGGAAACCCCTCCGAGAACTACCTGGTGCCCATCGCCGCCGATATCGACGCCGAAACGGTTGAGGCCCACGTGCGGACCTATATCACCGGCCACGGTTTCGGCAACACCGACAATGCGGCCGAGTTCTCCTGGAAGTGGCACGAAGTGGTGGCCGATGCGGATGCCTACCAGGATTACGTCTGGCGCAACGACTGCCGCAACAACCCCTGCAGCCCCCAGGGCGGCACCTGGACCTACAGCCGCAACGGCTGGTGCCCGGGGGACAAGGCATTTCCCTGGATCGTCGACATCACCCCGTCCATCGTCCCAGGCGAAACGGAGATCCTCGATTACAACCTCGAGCCCTACATGAACCTCTGCGACAGTGACCATCCCGACTGCGTCGATGGTGTGACCTGCGATGTTTGCGATTTGTCCGGCCGACAGGCGCCGTTCTACGTCATGCAGTCCCAGCTGATCGAATACCGCCAGCGCGGCACAACTGGAGTCGACCGCCTGATCGTCACCGGCGCTGGTCCGGCCTACAGCAACCCGCCGCTGGTGCGGGTCTTCCCCTGCGAGCAGGGGGCGGCCTTCGAGCAGGAGTTCACCGCCTACGGCGCTGACTTCTACGGGGTCAACGTCACCTGCGGCCGGGTCAACGGCGGCACCCTCGACGTGGTGATCACCGGGGCCGGCCCCGGCGACGTGTACGGCCCCCATGTCCGGGGCTTCGAGGTGGACGGCACGCCACTGCCCGGGTTGAGCTTCTTCGCCTACGGCACCAACAAGTATGGCGTCAACGTGGCCGCCGGCGACCTGGACAACGACGGTTTCGACGAAATCATCACCGGAGCCGGACCCGGCGCCGTGTTCGGGCCCCACGTGCGGGCATTCAACTACGACGGCGGTTCCAGCATCAGCTCGGTGCCCGGGGTCAGCTACTTTGCCTATGGCACGCTGAAGTGGGGCGTCAACGTGGCCTGCGGAGACTTCGACGCTGACGGGTACGACGAGATCGTCACCGGCGCCGGACCCGGCGCCGTGTTTGGGCCCCACGTCCGCGGCTGGAACGTGGACGGCGGAACCGCATCGTCCATCCCGGCCATCAGTTTCTTCGCCTATGAAACGCCGCGCTACGGCGTGATGGTGGGTGCCGGCGACGTGGATGCCGACGGCATCGACGAGATCCTCACTTCACCCGGCCCCTCCCCCGCTTTCGGTGCTCATATCAAGGCCTGGGACTACGACGGGGGCGAGATCGCCGAGGTTCCCGGCTACAGTTTCTTCGCCTGGCCGGGCAGCGAGGCGCGTTACGGCGCCCGGATCTACGGTGACGCCAACCTCGACGGCATTGGCGGTGACGAACTGGTGGTGGGCGCCGGGCCCGATCCCTCCATGGGGTCACCGGTGAAGGTCTACACCTACGACCCGGCCACCGAGACGGTGAGCGAGTGGTTCAGCCTCGAGGCCTTCCCCGACGATTGGACCCACGGGGCCACGGTGGCCGCCGGCTGGTTCGACTAGATCCGGCATCTTTGACACTAAAAGGGGGACACCATCCGCATGGTGCCCCCCTTTTTCGTTTCCCAATCCTGTGATCCTGCCATTCACCACACTCCCACGCCCCTCAGGTATGACCGATATCCATGGTACAATCGCGGCACAAACCGCATTCTTCAGCCACAAAGGAGAGCAGGATGAGAAGCAGCTCCTCGACCCTGACCATACTGGTGCTCTGTCTCGCGACACTGATGTTCCTCACCATGACGGCCGGCCCGGCCGTTGGTTCGGACCGTCTCTGCGGACGGCCGCACGCCACCCGTTCGGTGGTCCTGGCGCAGAACGGCATGGTCTGCGCCTCCCAGCCGCTGGCGGCACAGATCGGCATCGACATCCTCAAGCAGGGCGGCAACGCCGTGGACGCTGCCATCGCAGTCAATGCTGCGCTGGGCGTGATGGAACCGGTGGCCTGCGGCATCGGCGGCGACCTCTTCGCCATCGTCTGGGACGCGAAAACCGGCACGATTCACGGGCTCAACGCCTCGGGGCGCAGCCCCTATCTCCTGAACCTCGACGAGGTGCGGAAACAGACCGATGGCCCGATCCCCTACAGCGGCGTGTTGCCCCAGACTGTTCCCGGCTGTGTGGACGGCTGGTTTGAACTGCACCGGAAATTCGGCCGCCTGCCCATGGCCCAGGTGCTGGCGCCGGCCATCGAGTATGCCGAAAAAGGCTTCCCGGTGAGCCAGGTGATCGCCTACTACTGGGAGAAGGGCTGCCGGCGGCTCCATGACCAGCCCAACTTCGCCGCCACCTTCATGCCCGGTGGCAAGGCTCCTGAAGAAGGCGCCATCTTCACCAATCCCGATCTGGCCGCCACCTATCGCATCCTGGCCAGGGATGGCCGGGACGCCTTTTACCGCGGGGAGCTGGCCGAGGTCATCGACGCCTTCTCCCGGCGGACCGGCGGCTACCTGCGCAAGAAGGATTTCGAGGATCACAGCTCGACATGGGTCGAACCCCTCTCCACCACCTACCGTGGTTACCGGGTCTGGGAGCTGCCGCCCAACGGCCAGGGCCTGGCTGCGCTGCAGATGCTGAACATCATCGAACGCTTCGACCTGAAGGGGATGGGATATCAGTCGGCCGACGCCCTGCACCTGATGATCGAGGCCAAAAAACTGGCCTTCGAAGACCGCGCCCGATTCTATGCCGACCCCGAGTTCACCGACATCCCCTTGGACACGCTGCTCTCCAGGGAATACGCCGGTAAACAGGCCCGGCTGATCGAGAACACGACGGCACAGAGAAAACTGCCCCCCATGGAAGACATCCTCGAATCGGGGGACACCACCTATCTCACCGTGGCCGATGGGGACCGCAACTTCGTCTCCCTGATCCAGAGCAACTACGCCGGCTTCGGCTCGGGCCCGGTGCCCGACGGTCTCGGTTTCTGCATCCAGGACCG
>RCNC010001485.1_pt1 | contig 20653 bp, 12 predicted proteins | sample 2041301 | NCBI WGS metagenome assembly RCNC01 (sample SAMN09708231, study PRJNA481090) | Marine sediment metagenome, whole genome shotgun sequencing project. | biome: marine sediment; feature: ocean; material: sediment; isolation source: Sewage treatment plant 13A marine sediment (STP13A) ...
GCTAGAAAAAGTAGTCCGGCTTCTACCGCCTCAGAGGTCAACTTCTCTCTAAAATCCGGGTGGGCAATTGATATCATAGCTTTTACTCTTGAGTGAATGTCCTTACCCCATAGGTTTACTATCCCGTACTCAGTGACAATATACTGTACTTCTGTCCTGGGCACCGTCACGACAGTTCCAGGTTGCAAGGCACAAGAGATTTTCGAGACCAGGCCTTTTTTGGTCAGTGCTGTAGATTTTAATGCAATAAACGATTTTCCATCTTTGGAGTACCTCGCCCCTCGAACAAAGTCGAGTTGGCCCCCTGTGCCACTAAACTGTCTAAAACCTATGGTTTCAGAGCAAACTTGCCCGGTAAGATCAACCTCAATAGTGCTGTTAATTGAAACAAATTTATCATGCTGCCTTATGATATTGGGATCATTTACATAGGAGGCAGCACGCGCTTCAATCGAGTCATTCTTATCAATAAATTGATGTAGATGTTTGTCCCCGATCGCGGTAACAATTACAGATTTACCTTGATGAATATTTTTTTTGCTATTGTTTATTACCCCTCTTCTGGCCAATTCAACCATTGAATTGGTAAATATTTCGGTATGGATACCCAAGTCCCATTTACCTCCCAGAAATTTTCCAATGGCATCGGAAATACTGCCAATACCTAATTGAATTGTTGAGCCATCTTCGACTTTATCGACTATGAAAGCGGCGATCTTGCGGTCATCCTCATCTGTAACAGCGCTGGGAACTTCGACAAGATCACGAGATTGCTCACAAATATAGTCGACTTCAGAAACGTGAATATGAGCATCACAACCATAAACGTAAGGAGTCTTCTTATTGACTTGAACAACTATGGTTTCTGCAAGGTCTTTTGCTTTGGCATTAACCAGTGATCCTGCCGGACCATAGCTCATATAGCCATTTTCATCTGGCTCAGAGCATTCAAACATGGCCAGGTTGCAAGGGTGTTTTTCTTGAATGACTTGAGCTAACTGGGAAAATTGATTGACAATAAAATTGATATTACCTTCCCCATACATGGCTCTTTCAACGGGACCAAGAAAGCTACTGTAATATTGAATGTTATTGCTGGTGTCGCTTTTCAAAAACTCAAAGGGATGAAACATCAAACCTGATACAACTTTAACTCCATGTAATTGATCACGACGTGCATCAACCTTTTTCATAATATCAACAGGTAGGCTGGTCGCTCCGGGTAGCCAAATTCTATCGCCGGATTTAACAACACCGGCCGCTTCTTCGACACTCACCAGTTTTTCTTTGTATTCGTTTTGCCAGTTCATTTTTACTCCATACTAAAATTTCAAATTAAAAACGGTCTTGGCTATCGCACTTCAATTTCCTCGTTGCCCATGGCCTCGGCGTAATCGATTCCATCAGATGAGCAGTATTCGGCAATCGGGGTGCCAATTGGGCCACTGGTGATTAATTGGCCTTGATCTTTTGCTGAAATTCCATCGTTCGACTGCATGCGAACGAGTGTAAACACAAAGGAAATGAGGAAAATCACAGCAATGCCCCAAAAGAAGAAATCAACACCATAGATCTCCATAAAAAAAGCGACCATTATTGGGCCGGTGGTCAATCCAATACCTGAAATCATGATCAAGCTACCGCTCGCCGCGACTATTTGCTGTGGTTCGAGACGATCGTTGGCATAGGCAATACAAATTGAGTACATCGGAATCGCGGCACCACCGAGTAACATCACAGTTGCATAAAACAGCAAGCCATCTTTTGGTATGAAGACAGCAATCATGCTGGCTATAATGGAAACTGCCGACAAAACAGCCAACATGACTCTTCGCGGAATAAGATCTGAGAAATATCCCACTGGCCACTGAAACACCAGACTACCCAGCATGAAACTGGCCATAAACCAGGAGATTAACTTAATATCGACCAGTACTTCACTGGCATAAATCGCTCCAAGACCAAAAATGGTGCCATGTACCATTCCTGTTAAACAGGTGGCAATCGCCGCAAGCGGGGAAGCCCTGCACAACTCGGACACTGACATTTTTGTGGATGACTCAAAGACCGGTGCCGGTTTTGCAGTGAGTAACACTGGAATCAGGCCGAATGAAATAACCACTGAAATCAAAATAAACAAATCGATAGTGTCAGGACTTGAGAGGTTCAACAGGAACTGTCCGGAACCCAGGCCAAATGTAATGACCAACATGTAAACAGACAGGACCCTGCCACGGGTTTCATTACTCGCACGGTCATTCAGCCAACTCTCAGTCACCACGTAAAAACCGGCGAAACAAATACCCGTGACGAAGCGCATGGCCATCCAGACGGGTGCGTTAATGAATAAACCGTGGAACAATATCGAAATGGAAGCCAGCGATGCAAACGCCGAAAACACCCGAATATGACCGACTCGTTTAACCAGGTACGGTGTGATGAGGGAACCGGTAAATATACCGAAAAAATAGCCCGACATGACGACGCCGATCGTAAAAGTTGAGAAACCTTCCATGGTCGCACGTACACCAAGCAAGGTGCCTTGCAAGCCATTGGCAGTCATCATGAATCCTATACCGAGCAAAATTGCCCAGGAGGCTGCCAGGGTCTTCCTCATGGATAAATATCCCAATGGAGTTGCGAACAAAAAACGATAAGTTTGATCACAGGAGGCCTGGAATAAATAGAACCTGCGCGGAGATTCGCGCAGGTTTCATTGAGAGCTTGATTTGTTTCTAAAACCGGAAGTTTACTTCAACTCCATAAGTTAACGGACGTCTGTAGTTACCGGCAATTGCCGTTGGCCATCCGAACGCTGCACCTGAATCCCGTATACCTTGCCAGAATGTCTGGTCATCATTGGTCAGGTTTTGCCCGAACAGGAACACACTAAACTTCTCACCTTGTAGTCCGACCCGGAGATTTAAAATACTTCCACTGTCATTCTCAAATAGCGGAATATTGGTCGCATCTGAAAAGTTTTTACCGGCATAGGTGTAATTTATATTGAACATGGCTTCAAGCCCCGACGATAGAGTCCGAACATAATTCAGTGCAACATAAGCCGAGAAATTTGCCGCTCTTGGTAGTTCATTACCTGCGACAGTTAATGGTAATCCGGTCACCGGATTTGCAAAATCATCCTTGAATTCGGTATCAAGAAAAGTGAGCGATCCCTGGAGCTGCAGCCGGTCAGTAAGATTAGCTGTCGCTTCAACTTCGACACCAACACTTTCAGCGTCACCCGCATTGACGACAAAATCCAACAAGCCCGAGCCATCAATACCGGCAACTTGCCTGTCTTTCCAATCCATGCGGAAAAGATAGGCGTTCAGCATCATTCGGCGATTGAAAACAAAAGACTTGGCTCCAAGCTCATAGTTCCACAGGGTTTCTGAGTCAAATGAATCATCAATGGTCAAGCCTCCGTTGAAGAATGGGATCAATGGGGCCGTAGAGTTGGCGCCTCCGGCACGAAAACCCTTGGAAGCTTGTGCATAAAGCGTCACATTGTCTGACGGGAAAAAAGTAAGGGCTAGTTTCGGTGAAACTACATCTTCAGATGCAGACGCTGATTGAACTCCCATCGGTGGCCCTGCCAAGGCACCCCAGATTTCAAATTCAGATGAGCGACTGGTATCGAAATAGCGCAAACCACCCAGCAGTTCCCATTGCTCACTGATATGCCAGGTGGCCTCACCAAAGACTGCCCAGGACTTGTTATCAATGATGAAGTAATCCTCAAGAACATCGAAAGGGGCGGCAGGTTCACCATCAAGCTTGAAGGTCCAATCACGGTTGTCTTTACGGTAATAACCGCCAACTGTCCAGTCCAGGACGTTGTCACCCGTCGACGAAACCCGGATTTCCTGACTGAAAACTTCATTATTCAGAGTGCTATCTGCCCAACCAGCATCAATCAAACGACCGAATACAAAATAGTTAATCGGAACGCCCAGGTTGGTTGCATCGCGACGACTGGCCAGGTCTTGCTCATAGAAGCCGGTCGCCGAAACGACCTCCACATCGCCGGAATCATAAACAAGGGTCAAAGAAACGGCGCGATCATCCGAGGTGCGTGGTTCGTAAACATAGCTGTCTTTCGTGGTTTGTGTGTTGCCGGAAAAGGTGTCCTGGAGATCTGCATCTGAATGGAAATAGACTAAATCTGCGGTGAAATTGTCCGTCGGTGTCCAGCGCAGCGCAGCCCGCAAATTAGCCACTTCCTCGCTATTGGTGTTCTTCGGATTGCTGCCAAGGAAACCGGGGTTGATGTTATCGTACCAGCCGGTATTGTCGCGATAACCGGCCACAAGGCGCAGAGCGAGTTTATCTTCCGCCAGGGGGATATTAAGCATACCGCGAACGCCGTAGTTTGTACCCCCATGTTTGGTTGAGCCAACCTGACCGGTGGCACGACCGTAGAATTCTGTAGATTCTGGTTTGTTGGTTATGATCCGAATGGTGCCAGCCAGAGAACCATCACCGAACAGAGTGCCTTGTGGGCCACGCAAAACCTCTACGCGCTGCGCGTCATACAAAACTACATCCGGCGTGTTGTCGCCAGTGGTCGCACCCGTCATTTCATCAATGTAAATGCCAACCGTTGGCCCGCTTTGAACGGAGGTAGCGCCAGCGGCGATGCCCCGGATTTCTACCAGGTTGTTACCGGCACCACCATCAATAATATTCAGTCCTGGTACAGCATCGCTGAGATCCGTTACTGTCAGAATACCTGCTTGCTCCATGAAATCCTCTGTCATGGCGGTAAGGCTTATTGGTGTGTCTTGTGCAGCCGTCGCACGTTTTTGCGCTGTAACGATCACCTCTTCCAACACCATGCTTGCCTCCTCCTGTGCGAGTGCACTGAAAGAGAGCACCGTCAGCGCAGCATATAAAGTGGCCAGAATTACTGTGCGGATATTCTGTTGTGTCTGAATTTGCACTTGAGCTCTCATGCTTACTTTCCTCTAGTCATTTCAGGAGTTGCTTTGGTTTGCCGGATATGCCCCCACGAACAGATCAGAATTTCTGCTAAGTCCAGACCTCCGGCGGTCTTTGTTTCTTCTGTATCACTGGCGATATTGGTAATACTAGCGCTGGGAAGGCTCCCGACATATGAAAATTAGCGAAAGAATGGTTTTGGAAAAACGAAACTGTCAAGACAGACGCAAATGCATGATGTGGGTTTGGCATTCAGGTTTGCTTGTTCCAAGCCATCGACATCCATGACCCTGATTTGATTAAATCAGTGAATTCAATCTACCTTCCGCAAACAAATACACTGGAATCTTGCCGGCATCATCAAAGACGAATGCAATATTGGCCAGGCGCTGGTTATCTTCCTGGTAGGTAGCAAATACATTTTTCCCAATCGACACAAGCTTAAGTATCAACGGTGGGACAGGATCAATTTTATAGAGGAGTGTGGCCACGAGGCGGTCATCATTCAGAGTTACTGTATAGATGCTGTTGAAAGACTCATAGCGGCCCGTAAACCGACCCAGATCCGTGTCTTGGGTGCTGTGCTCCGTAGGCTCTGGTTCTTTTGCATCGATGCCGGTCAGCGCAGTTAGCAACTCACCACCGATATTTGCGATCATGCCGGGCTCGACACCGTTTACCAAAACTCCGAAAGCCAGGTTTTGTTCCGGAATTAGGCGCAGCATGGATTCAAAACCCAATGTGGCGCCATTGTGGCTTACCATTGTCGTGCCACTTTGTTTAAATACGGATTTACCCCAGGCTATACCGACAAACTGATCGAAAACACCGGATAAAGGCGACAAACTGAATTGTGATTCTTGCATCTGATCAACAGCGTTCGAAGACAACCAACTCACGCCTGTTCCAGTTTGGCCATGATTAAGATGTGCCTTGGCAAATTTAATAAGGTCTGACGCCGACATCATTAAAGTTGAGCCAGCAGGGGCCTGCCCCAGGGTAAGATAGCACTCGTCTGCAATGCGCCATTTTTTCGATGATTCCGAGTTTAATACATGACCCATAGCAGCGCTGTAGCGCAATACCTCTGTTGGGCGGGCAACAGCGGTTTGCATGCCAAGAGGTATAAAAATACGTTCCTCTATCGCTGAAAACCAGGAAACACCCAAAACCACTTCAATAAGTCGGCCAGCAATCGCAAAAGCCGCGTTTGAATAAGAGTATTGTTCTCCCGGAGGGTGTATTTGGGGCAGCAGATTGCAGCGGTCTACATAACGCGCAATCAGGTTGCCCTCTGCCTGAGAATCGTCCGGAAAGAAATCCCCCATCATACCGTTGGTATGATTTAGTAATTGACGAACTGTGATCGTTTGCGTGGCATTGGGATCAGCAATCTGAAAATCCCGCAAATACTGTTTCACGGGTCTGTCCAGTTCAACCCGGCCTTCATCCACCAGTTGCATCACCAGGCTGGCGGTAAACACTTTGGTTATCGAACCAATTTGGAAAATCGAATCGGCCGTGGCGGCCACCCCGGTTTCCTTGTTCAATACACCAGACGCCGCCCGGTACAACCGATTTTTATACCAGATAGCCAGGGATGCCGCCGGTACCTGATGTTTTTCAATCAGTTGATCCACATAGGTTTGTAAATTGTTCAATAAGTCTGTTGGCATCATTTAAGTTCCTGGTGGTTTCACGAAAAGTGTGGATATCTTCAGACCCCTTAGAATCAATGAACAGCGCTAATCCGCAAATAAAGATTCAAGAAGCGGGAAACGGCAATGATGTCGCTGAGTTGTATACCGATCCTGTGCGATGACAGACGCTCCACTCCCGGAATAAATTCAAGAACCTCTGCCTTGAAACGGCTGGAATTCTCTATTTGCAGATCAAGCGGGCCTTCAAGGCGATAGGGTTTAAAGTCACCCAGTCGGTCCAGTGCTCTTGTCACGCTGGCAGCGATTAACTTGCAGGATGCGGGTAGTGATTTTGTTCGCTCCGAAAAGGTGCCATAGGCCCACTTTACGGTTGCCGTTTCAACCGGACCCAACACCTGTGTGGCATGTTCGGTATAAGCATCATCGCCTGAAACCATGATCACCGGGACACCAAAGTGGCCGGCAATCGCGGCATTGATCGTCGTCTCTGACATGACCTGCCCGTTGAGTGTCATTTCGATCACGTCAGCGCTGAACGTATGTGCCAGAACCCCGTGTGTACCACGGCTTCCCACGTGGTAACCTAGAAGCAGGGCACCATCGTAGGATCCAAGCTCGACGCCTTGCGACATCATCAACTCACGCGGCCAGGAGCGTACGAGTTGCACCGGTTCGGGTAGCTCCTCAAGCAGGATGTTATCTGCATGAAAGTGAGCATCGGCAACGACGATTTCCTCCACGCCAGCGGCCAATGCAGCATCGCAAGCCGCGACAACCTCGCTCGTCATCCATTTACGCGCACGTTCATAGTCGCGTTCGCCTGGAGCATATTGCGCCTTGGAAACAACGCCCACTACACCTTCCATGTCTGCTGAAATAAAAATTCGTCGATGTTTCATTTAACAAAACCTCTGCTCTGATTCTCAATTTCAATGTGTTCGTTTAAACCTGGCGGCTCGAAACCAAAGATCTGCGCATAGAAAGACAGCTCTGCCTCGATGGCCAGAATAATCGTCCGTTTTTGTCTGAAGCCATGCTGCTCACCATCGAATTCAATATAGGCACATGGTAGCCCTCTATTTCGCACAGCCTGCATAATCACGTGGGACTGTGATGGAGGTACGACCTTGTCTTCAGCCCCTTGCAAGGTCAGCAGGGGTGCGTTGATCTGCTTTGCAGCAGAAACCGGGGAGCGGTTGATATAGATTTGACGATGCTCCGGCCAAAGACCGACCAGGTGTTGAGTGTAATGGCTCTCAAACTTGTGGGTATCACAAACAAAAGTGGTGAGATCACTGATTCCATAGAGATTGGTGCCTGCACAGAAAGTATCACTGAAAGCCAGCGCAGCCAGCGTGGTAAAACCGCCTGCACTGGCACCCATGATGATGGCACGGTCTGGATCGACCAGTTTTTCTTCAACGATGTAGCGCAAAACCGCCACTGCATCTTCGACGTCAACCAGCCCCCAGTTGCCATAGAGGCGCTGACGGTATTCGCGGCCATAACCGGTACTTCCACGATAATTCACATCGAGGAGCGCAAAGCCACGTTGGGTCCAGAACTGTCGTTTCAGTGAAAAGTTGGAAAAGTTCTGCGACGTTGGCCCGCCGTGAAAGCTCACGATTACAGGTGGCCTTTCTTCCTGCAAGGGACAGTGGGATTCATTAGTTGGTGGATAATAGAAGGCGTGCGTGACTTCTCCAGCCTGGGCGGAAGCTGATGGGTGCAAAGGCACAACTAAATGTTCTGCAATGGAAACGCTACCAATATCCCGTGGCTGCCCAATCGTCATCACGTGTTCCAGTTCTTCATGGTGCCACAGGTAGAAACCACCCTGACCAGACTGGTCTGAAGCCAGGACATAGATTTGATCACCGACACGCGTGACTGATGACACCAGCGCCCATGATTGACTGCACTTGATAAACTCACCGGTCTTGAGTAAGACTTCAGCTACTCGCCAATGCCCCTCCTGGGTATAGGCAACCAGTGCACGGTTTTCATCTATCAATTCAAAATGACGGTAACCCAGCAACCAGGCCGGTACACCTATCTCACCTTCAAGTTGCGATAACTGTCGACCATTTATAGAATCCGATGGCCAGTGATACAAGTTCCACCAGTTGTCGGCATCGCTTAGATAATACAGTTTGCCCCGGGGACTCCAAAGCGGCTGTGCGCGCGCCTGTTCCGCGGACGATGCCTCGTGGCACACTTTTGCGAGCACGCCGTCAGAGTCGATGCTTGCACGATTGAGCGCCACGTTATCCCACGGCAAATTTGGGTGGTCCCAGGACAGCCACGCGATTTCGTCACCGCTCGGGCTAATACGTGGACTGGAAACAAAGTTGGCGGCGGATGACAGCACTGTCGTAGTGCCCGTTTTATAATTAACGGAGACCAGTTCGTTGCGTTCCTCCTCTTCACCCTGGTTCGAGTGATCCTCACGTACGCAAATCAGCTGTCCACGGCAGGCATCGACTGTGAAATCAGCATAACGAAAAGGACCCGCAGGCGTCAGCGGTTCAGGCAATTGCCCTGGTTGCAGTCGGTAAATGCGTCCATCGGTATCTTCGCTGAACCAGATAACTCCCTCATATGCAATATAGGCGGCTCCGCCGTACTCGTGGACCCGCGTGCGCGCATTGAAGGGTGCGGGCAGGATGCTTTCGGGCAAGGTGCCGGGACGCCAACGAAAAATAGCATTGCGACCCCCTTCGTCGGCACGCAAAGACAAAAAATACAGGCATTGACCATCGGTCTGCGCTTCAAACATCAATCCACCGGCAAAAGCCTCTACTGCGGCGGCGACATCTTCAGCTGTTATCGCCGATACCCAGGTGCCGCAGGCAAGCGGTTGTTTGGTGGTTTTTGCAGAGATCTTCATTGGCTCACCATCAGGGCAGGACATGCAAAGTGATTTTGGATGGGTGGTCGGCGTCATACCATATGGAAGTAACTGGTCGCGGCCAATCCGGAAAAGTCAGAATCAGGTTTTCATCTGCATTGGCAATAGTGACCCGAATTCTGTTGCCAGCAACGAAAAGCTTGGCGACCGGTTCAAGAGCGAAACGTATCTCAGCAGGGCCTTGCGTCAGTGGTTTTGTATTGTCTATGTCTACCTGCAAAGAACTGGGCCACGGAATCCCGTTGGTATTGTAGGGAGGGTTTCTACTAGTGCGATGAGATGAACGGATGGCACCCTGAGTCACCAACACCGACTTTCCATCTGGATACACCTCTTCGAGGTATACGATAAAATTTATTTTCTCAACTGTTGAAGATGCGAAAAAACTCACGATTGGAAAACCGGCAATGGAAACAGCAGTCTCCAGTGGATGTGTGGTGTAGGTCAACGCCTTCGCGTCATTGGCCGCCAGATCATCGTACTTGATTGGCCCGCCACCGGTAGCGTCATGATTGCGGGTCCGTGGCCCAACCCAGAGACTGTAATCTGCCGTGTACTCATCTGTCAGTGGGCCCGCAGCAGGGATCTGACGTGTTAAAAGGCCGTCATTGACCGACTGAATGCTGCCCGAATCCCCCCCGGAAAAGAAAAAATCGATCTCGGAAGCCTCCAGGGGAGGAAATGTAGACGCAGTACGCCATTGCCACTGATTCTTGTCGTGTGCCACGGCATAGTTAATTTTTGGTTCCTCCAAAATACCGTTATCAATACCTTTTAACCAATAGTCAAACCACCTCAACATCTCGACCTCGGCAAGCCGGGTGTGTGCGATTTCCCGTGGGTCATCGATTTCATTCGGGCCGTGGGACCAAGGGCCAATGGTCAGTTTACGTGGCTGATCCAGATTGAAGAAATACAATAAGCGCTCGCTTGGCGCCGGGTCTTGCCAGCCATCCCAGAAATAAGCGGGAACTGAGCTTGCTCGAAACTGTTCGAGAAAATTGTATCCTGCCTCTAACCATTCCTGTGACTGCGGTGCTTCTGCTGCGACCAGCGATGCGCGAATATCCGGGTGCTCCTGAAGAGCTTGATCGAGTGCATTCGCGTCAAACAGAGTTTCAATTTGCGAGTCAACAGACTCAAGTCCAAGTTTCTGGATAGCCATTTGAATGACGGGATGTGCCAGTACCGGTTCGATATATCCAGCGAACGATGCTGCTCCTTGCCCGGCACGCGCCGCAGTGCGCAGGGATCCGTCAATATCCTCATCCACACGGGCGACGCCTACCACCTCCTGCGCCGGGTCTGAAACCGTGGTTTCTTCATTCAACTGGCCAGCCTCTTTTACCTCGGAAAGATTGACCAGCGAGCGCCGCATTGTCAGTGCCGCTGCCTTGCGATATACGCCACCGGCGACAAAAATTCGATACCAATCGGAGAAATTCGGGACAGCGGGAAAGATGGCTGCCAGTTGCGGTGGAGTTCCAGTTGCGGCAAAAACTTGAATAAGACCGGGCCACGACCAGCCAAACATTCCCACTTTGCCTGTACTCCAGGTCTGGTCATCTATCCAGCCCATCACATCAGACATATCCCGGATTTCGAGTGTTGTACCGATCGATTGAACGCCAAACGATGCACCGGTACCGCGGCTGTCCATGGCCATGACGATATATCCATGTCTCAATAAAAGATGTCCCATTTGAGGATAGCTTCGGAATTCATACTCTTCAGGTGTCAGTAGTCGACCACTTTGTGTCTGTTTATCGATAGGTCCTAATAGAGTCGTTACGGTGCCATCCCCCATCTCACGTGCACGCCAATAACGGGTCACCATCAACGCGATCGGCAATGGCTCCCGCGTCTGCTCACCATCTACTGTCGGGCGATAGATATCGACTGCCAGGCGGGTTCCATCACTAACAGGTATATATACGGATTCGCGCTTGAAACTGTTAAAGCGTGGTTCTGAATACCCCGAGTAAACTCCAAATGATGAGTGCTTTGAGGAATTTGGTTGCCCGCTGTTTTCGACGGGTGGGCTCGAATTATGGCAACCGGACAGAATAATGATGGCCAGGATAGTAGCAAATTGCCGTTGTATTGAACCAACATCAAGTCGGCATGTTTCAATCAGGTATTTCATTGGAATTACCTCACAATATCAGTAGTGGAGTGCACACTTATTTCACCTTGGCGGGACGTCCTGATCTGCAAATAATAACCGGCACGATACTACCTTCATATCTGATAAACCCAATAAGTGATTTCGGTTTTTCAAATCAATTTGGAATAAACACGACACGCTTGCCGTTTAAGCAACACTTATCGGAATGTTTGTTTTTGTTAATCATAGTTTGAATCTTAAGCATATTTGAAGCGAGTTGTGATCTATACAATAAATATCGATCGTAGCCGTGATTTGGCAATTGAGGGAGCAAACATGCTGAAATTGAAAGATTCAACACTATTGAAAACACACAACTATATCAATGGACGTTGGGTCACCGGCTCAGCCGGAACAATTGACGTGAGTAATCCGGCCAATAACGCAATGCTTACTACAGTTGCAAATGGAAACGCCTCAGACGCTGTTCAGGCGGTAGAGGCAGCAAGCTCAGCATTTCAAAATTGGAGCAGAATGCCAGCGAAACAACGAGCGATTCTGTTACGCAACTGGTATGAACTGATCATGGCCAATGCTGATGATTTAGGCATCATCATGACTGCCGAGCAGGGTAAACCTCTGGAGGAAGCCATTGCCGAAGTGAAGTATGGTGCTGCTTTTGTCGAGTTTTACGCCGAAGAATGCAAACGTGTTATGGGCGATACCATTCCAACGACGGCAACTGACCGCCGCATGCAAACCTATAAACAGGCCATTGGGGTTGTAGGTTGTATAACGCCATGGAATTTTCCCAGTGCGATGATTACTCGCAAAGTCGGACCGGCATTGGCAGCTGGTTGTACTGTCGTGATCAGGCCAGCCACGGAAACGCCCCTTTCGGCCCTGGCCTTGTGCGCGCTGGCGGAACGCGCCGGTATTCCTGCAGGTGCGATTAATGTGGTTGTGGGTCGCAACAGCAGTGAAATCGGTGCAGTGCTGACTCAGCATGAGCAAGTGGCCAAGTTCACCTTTACCGGTTCGACCGCTGTGGGTAAAACCCTGATGTCTCAATGTGCCACCACCGTAAAGAACGTTTCAATGGAATTGGGCGGTAACGCTCCTTTCATCGTATTCGAAGATGCCAATCTGGATGAGGCGGCTGCTGCTTGTGTGTTCACCAAATTCCGCAATTGCGGACAGACCTGTGTCTGCACCAACCGCATTTATGTACAGGAAAGCATCGCCAAAGAATTTACGGACAACTTGGAAGAGGTTATCTCGGCACTCAACGTAGGTGACGGTTTTACAGCTACTACCACCATCGGTCCAATGGTCAATATCAAGGCGGCGAAAGAGATGAATGCCTTTGTGGCTGACGCCAGGGAGAAAGGTGCCGAAGTGCGCCTGGGAGGCCATTATCACGAATTAGGGGAATGCTTCTTCGAGCCAACACTGTTGACCAATGTAACTCAGAACATGCGTGTTGCCCGCGAAGAGATTTTCGGACCGATTGCAGCGGTACAGACTTTTAAAACAGAAGCGGAAGTCATCGAGCGGGCCAACGACACCGAGTATGGTCTGGCGGCATACTTTTTTACACGCGATATAGGACGTGTAATGCGGGTGGCAGAGTCTTTGCAGTTCGGTATTGTCAGTTCCAACTCCGGCTTATTCTCTACAGAAGTCGCTCCTTTCGGTGGTTGGAAACAGTCCGGTATCGGTTCGGAAGGTGGAAAAGAAGGTATCGCAGAGTTTTACGAAACCAAATTTCACTCCATTGGTGGCATTGAAGGAGGTTCTGATGACTGACCTGAATATGGATGCATTCTGGATGCCCTTTACCCCGAACCGTGCCTTCAAGCAGGCACCGCGCATGGTTAAGAGTGCTGATGGAGTGTTTCTGACAAGTTCTGACAATCGGCGTGTGCTGGATGCCACGGCAGGATTGTGGTGTGTAAACGCCGGGCACTGTCGCCCCGAAATTGCAGACGCGGTCGACAAACAATTGCGCACACTGGACTACACTTCAATCTTCAACTTTGGTCACGAATTGGGTTTTATATATTCCGAGCGATTGGTAAACCATGCGCCTGAAGGGCTTGACCATGTGTTCTATGGTAATTCAGGCTCTGCTGCAGTAGACACGGCACTTAAAATTGCCATGCAGTATTGGAGTGTTAAAGGACAAGGACAGAAAAAGGGATTTATTGGCCGCCAAAAAGGCTATCACGGCGTGAACTTTGCCGGTATCGCGGTTGGTGGTCTTTCAACCAACCACCAGGTATTTGGTCAATGGTTATCGGTAGATCACATTCGTCACACATTGGATATAGGTCGCAATGCGTTCAGTAAGGGACTGCCAGATAATGGTTGTGAATGGGCAGAGGACTTGGACGAAAAAATAAGATCCCAAGGTGCCAATACCATAGCCGCAGTGATTGTTGAGCCTATTGCAGGTGCTGCTGGTGTGTATTTACCACCTAAAGGTTATCTCAAACGTCTTCGTGAAATTTGTGACGAGCATGACATTTTACTTATTTTTGACGAAGTTATAACCGGCTGGGGAAGAACTGGTTCCAACTTTGCCGCCGATGAATTTGACGTGATTCCGGATATGATTATTTCCGCAAAGGGGATCACCAACGGGGCACTGCCTTTATCAGCGGTATTAATATCCTCCGAAATCTATAACACCTGTATGGATCTGGCCAGGGATTCAGTGGAAATGTTCCATGGGTATACCTATTCCTGTCATCCGGTCTGCTGCGCTGCAGGTATGGCGACCCTGGATATCTATGAAAATGAGGGTCTGTTTTCCCGTGCTAAAACAACAGGTGAAATCGGTAGTTACTGGCAGGAGGCGTTGCATAGCCTGGCCGACCTTCCACAAGTGATTGATGTTCGAAACTATGGCCTCCTGGGCGCTGTGGAGTTGCGTGCTTCGAAGGGACAGGAAGGAACCATTGGAGTCAAAGCACTTGCGACCTGTTGGAACAAGGGTGTAATGGTCCGTGGCATCGGCGATGCGATCGTCATGTCACCGCCACTGATTATAGAAAAGCAGGAAATTGACACCATCGTGTCTGTTTTGAGGGACGTTATTCCCGAAATCACAGCAAATATCTAGATCAGGAATGTCCCCAATGATAAAGACACTTTTCTTAACATTAGCGATATTTTCCAGCTTCGTGGCCCAGGCCGCAGAGGATTATTACGATAATACAGGGCGCGACGATATTCTCAGTGGCGGTGTGAAGATGATTCCCATTGAGACGCCCCTTGGAAAATTCAATGTCTGGACCAAACGCGTTGGCAACAACCCAAAAATCAAGCTCCTTTTGCTTCACGGTGGCCCGGGTAGCACGCACGAGTATTTCGAGGCATTTGACAGTTTCCTGCCAAACGCCGGTATTGAATATTACTATTATGATCAATTGGGAAGCTATTACAGTGATCAACCAGAAAACGATTCGCTCTGGAACATTCCCCGTTTTGTAGAAGAGGTTGAGCAAGTACGACTGGCACTTGGACTTAACAGTGAAAATTTCTACCTACTGGGTAGTTCATGGGGCGGTATTCTGGCCATTGAATACGCACTCAAGTATCAAGAGAATCTAAAGGGTTTGATCATTTCCAATATGATGGCCAGCAATCCTGCTTATGGTATTTACGCAGATCAAGTGCTCGCCAGGCAAATGAACCCGGACGCGCTGGCAGAAATTCGAGCTTTGGAGGCTAGCAGGAATTTCGCCAACCCGCGCTACGAAAAACTGATGTTTAGCGAGTATTACGTCCACCACGTGTTGCGTTTGCCGTTGGAAGAATGGCCCGAGCCGGTTATGCGCTCTCACAAACATATGAACAAAGACATCTACATCAAGATGCAAGGCCCCAGTGAATTTGGAATCGAGGGGATTTTGGCTGACTGGAACCGCACAACGGACCTACACAAGATTACAACCCCCACGCTGGTAACCGTGGCACGGTGGGATACGATGGATCCGGATCACATGCGCTGGATGGTAAAGGAAATGCCCAATGCCCGGGCACTTGAACTACCTGATGGCAGCCATCTGAGCATGTATGACGATCAGGAACGATATTTCACGGGTTTGATCAAATTCGCCTCTGTAGATGACTGATTTGGAAGGACACATAACATGAAACGCAAAGTAATTCTGACCTGTGCCGTGACCGGCAACGCTCCGTTTAACCCAAAACACCCCAGTTTCCCAGTGACACCAAAAGAGATCGCGGCGTCCGCTATCGAGGCAGCAAAAGCCGGGGCCTCGATTGCACACCTGCATGTGCGTGATCCCGAAACAGCCGAGGGCAGTCGTGATGTGAGCCTTTTCCGCGAAGTTGTGGCCCGTGTGCGTGAATACGATACCGATATCGTCATCAATCTCACAGGCGGTATGGGAGCATTTTTTCTACCCGATCCGGAGGACGAAGGTCGTGCTCTGCCGGAAAGTGATGTCGTTGGTGTCGAAGAACGCATTGAACACCTGGTCGACTGTCTGCCCGAAATAGCATCGCTGGATGTGACCACGGGCAACCAGGTGGAGGGCTCAACGGAGTTTGTATATCTCAATACGACGCGCACGCTGCGCGCCATGGCGAAGCGATACCAGGAACTCGGCGTGAAGCCGGAACTCGAAGCTTTCCAGTCAGGAGACGTTTTATTTGCCAACCAGTTGGTGAAGGAAGGCCTGGTGGATGGCACACCCCTGTTCCAATTTGTGTTGGGTGTGCTGTGGGCGGCACCGGCAACCCCCGAGACCATGATCTACTTGCGCAACCTGTTGCCGGAGAACCGGCACTGGGCAGCACTTGGTCTCGGTCGGATGCAATTCCCAATCGCGGCCCAGTCGGTGCTGCTCGGTGGGAACGTCCGGGTGGGACTGGAGGACAACCTCTACCTTGAGAAAGGTGTATTTGGCAGCAACGCCCAGCTGGTCGAGCGTGCGGCACAAATTATCGACAACCTGGGTTGTAATGTCGCTACACCTGCCGAGGCACGTGAGATGTTGCAGTTGAAAAATTTCAACTAATTAATTACAGAATGAACAACACGATTAAATACACAGTCGATAACGACGGTATTGCAACCCTTGTGATCAATCTGCCAGACAAATCAATGAATGTCCTGACACCGGAATTGATGTTGGATTTATCAACATGCGTGGAAAAAGTAGCCACAGATGAGAGCGTAAGGGGTGCCATCCTGACTTCAGGAAAGGCTGCATTCATCGTGGGTGCAGATATTAAGGATCTGGTTACCGCTTATGACCGTGGTATGACAAATGTTCAGGCCTTTGAAGCAAGCCACAAAACGACGCAGGCATTTCGCCGTTTGGAAACCTGCGGCAAACCTTTTGCCGTTGCTATCAACGGCATGGCGCTGGGCGGCGGCCTGGAACTGTGCCTGGCCTGTCATTACCGGGTGTTATCGGATCATCCAAAGGCTGTTTTGGGCCTGCCGGAAGTGGGTATTGGCCTGCTGCCGGGTGCGGGTGGAACACAACGTCTGCCACGCTTGATAGGCACCGCCAACGCCTTACCAATAATTTTGCAGGGTAAGAACATCAAGCCGGCAAAGGCATTGGAACTGGGTATCGTGCATGAAATTGCGCCGGCCGATGAACTTGTAGGCCGGGCAAAGAGCTGGCTATTGGAAAGTGGCGACCCGATCGCACCCTGGGACAAGAAAGGATTCAGGATACCCGGGGGCGCAGGCGCAATGACACCAAAGAACACGCAGACTTTTATGGTGGGAACGTCTTTATTAGCCAAAAAAAGCCAGCATAACTACCCGGCGCCTATCTCAGCTCTGTCTGCCGTTTATGAGGGTTGTATCACTCCCATTGATGCCGGGCTTGATATTGAATCACAGTACTTTGGCAAGCTGTTGTCTGGTGTGACCGCAAGAAACATGATGCGCAGCCTGTTTGTGAACAAGAGTGCCGCGGACAAGCTGGTGCGTCGCCCTGTAGGTGTCGAGAAATCCAGGGTGAGCAAACTGGGCATTCTCGGAGCCGGCATGATGGGTGCAGGTGTAGCCTATGTTTCCGCACGTGCCGGTATGCAAGTGGTTCTGTTGGACACCGATATTGAAAGCGCTGAACGTGGCAAGGCATATTCAAATGGGTTGCTTGATAAGGCAATCAAGCGTGGTTACTCCACAAACGAGAAGGCTCAGGCCCTGTTGAATATGATCCATCCAACGACGGACTATGCAGACCTGAAGGGCTGTGAACTGGTGATAGAAGCAGTGTTTGAAAATCGGGAAATCAAGGCCGACGTGACTGCAAAAACCGAGGCTGTAATCCCGTCAGATGCAATTCTTGCCAGCAATACATCAACGTTGCCAATTACAGGATTGGCTGAAGCATCCAAACGACCAGGGAGCTTTATCGGTCTGCACTTCTTCTCACCGGTAGACAAGATGCCACTGGTTGAGTTGATCGTAGGTGAAAAGAGTTCGGACGAGGCCATTGCGCGGGGCCTGGATTACATACAGCAAATACGTAAAACCCCGATTGTGGTCAACGATAGTCCCGGTTTTTACACCTCCCGTTGTTTTAGTTCTTCAACCAACGAAGGCATGACTATGCTGGCCGAAGGTGTCAATCCGGCATTGATTGAAAATGCTGCGAAGATGGCTGGCCTGCCGGTAGGACCTTTGGCGGTGATGGACGAAGTGACTTTGGACCTTGTTTACAAGATCGCGATGCAGGCAGCTGCAGATCAGGGCGATAGCTATTCCTTTAAATCAGGATTTCCCGTGGTACGAAAATTCGTTGAAAACCTGGATCGCAAGGGCAAGCGATTCGGTAAGGGATTCTACGAATACCCGGAGGGTGGAAAGAAGTACCTGTGGCCCGGCCTGTCGGAGCATTACCCGTTAGTGGAAGAGCAACCATCGGTGGACGAAGTCATTAATCGTATGTTGTATCGACAGGCTCTGGAAGCAGCGCGTTGCTTTGAGGAAGGTGTGATAAGTGATCCGGCAGAAGCTGATATCGGCTCTATATTTGGTTGGGGTTTCCCGCCATGGGCGGGGGGTACACTCTCATTTATTGATACTGTAGGCATCGGGCACTTTGTGTCTGAGTGTGACCGTATGGCGAGAGCATACGGTAACAGGTTTGTGGTTTCAGACTGGCTGCGTGAACGTGCCAGACGTGGTGAGAGTTTCCACGTCAGCTGATTTGCAAAAAACGAAACGGTCACTCGGGTTTAACTTTGGGTCGTAAAGTTCTCAAACCAGTTCCCCGAGTTCATCGATCAAGTGCTGAATTTGATCTGGTGTGTGGGTTGAGAAGACCACGATTCGAAGCACTCCTCCTTTGTCTACGCCTGCATAATTGGCGTGCTGGATTGCAATTCCACGATTGAGCAACTCGCGATGTACATATTTCATAGACTCTGAGTTTCCAAGCTTGAATGCTGCAATTGGAACATCGCTGTCCTCTACCTCGAGACCCAGACTCATGATCCCTTTTTTAAGCAAGCGCCCATTTGCCCATAGACGGGTCCGCCATTGCGGATTTGCTGCAAGCAGTTCGATTCCCGATAGTGTTGCAGCAGCTAGCGGTGGTGGTACCGCTGAGGCTCCGCACATTACTTGTCCATCCATGACTAGCTTGATCAAGCTGGCGGTTCCCGGGATAACACCACCGAATCCACCAAAAGCCTTGGCCAGGGTTCCCCCGGAGAAAAGTCGCTCACCCGTCAGGTTGAAGTGCTCATATATGCCTTGGCCATTTGGGCCCAGGACACCCAGGGAGTGTGCTTCATCCAGCCACAGCAATCCTCGGTAAGGCTCAAGGATCTCCACGATTTCAGGTACGGGTGCGATCTGTCCGAGGGCAGGGAAGAGACTGTCACTCAGCATCAATGGCTTCTGGCCGGGACGCAAGTGAGTCTTGAGCTTAAGTTCCAGGTCATCGGGCGCATTGTGAGCGATTTTATGGGTCTGCACGCCTGTGGCCAGCGCCGCGTCGAAGGCGCTGAAGTGTGAGTGCTCATCGATAAAAATGACGTCAAATTTCCCGGCTTCATGGAGAGCCCTCAGGCCTGCCATGTTGCTCAGGTAGCCTGAGGGGAGATAAGCAGCCGAGTCGGTTCCAAAGAACCTGGCGGCCTCCTGCTCGACCCGAAGATAAATTGGGGAAGTGCCCATTCCTGCACGGCTGGTAGCAGTGCTATGACCAAACTCCTTCCAGGCATGAATGCCTGCTTTCATCAGGTTCTGATCAGCGTGCAATCCATAATATGAAGTGCCTCCAAAATAGAGGTAACGCCGACCGTTGATCACAGTCTCGGTCGACGGTGCCGACTCCATCAGGTAAGGAGGGCCACCTGTTTCAGAATTTGTCTTCGAACTAATGACTAGCCCCAGAAACTGGATTGAAAAACGTCCACGACACTCTTGTTATACCTCAGACCGTTTGGATGATCATGTTTGAGAAGCAAGGGGCCATCAATGTCTACAAAGTCACAAAGTTGCGCGACCACGAAGGCAGGTGCCATACCCAAGGATGTGCCGGTCATGTTGCCGACCATCAATTTGCAACCTTTGTCCCGTGCTGCATGTGCCAGCTTTAGTGCCTCGGTCAGGCCGCCGGTTTTGTCGAGTTTGATGTTGATCATGTCATAACGTCTGGCCGCGGCCTCAAGTTCACCGGTGTGCAGACAGGATTCATCAGCCGCCAGTGTAATCGGGGATTCAAAACCTTCAAGGCATTTATCTCCACCGCGGGGCAGTGGCTGTTCGATCATGGCCAGATCCAGGCCAACACATTTTGGGATAACTTCTTTGAGTAATTCAAAATCCCAAGCCTGATTTGCGTCTATTACGAGTACTGCGTCAGGCCTTGCGGCGCGGATGGCGGCTAGCCTTTCATAGGGTTGATGATCACCTAACTTGATCTTGAGGATCGGGGCATCGGCTGCTGCTGAGGCTTTTGCAGCCATTGCTTCGGCGGTTGATTCCAGACCAATCGTGAAGACAGTGGTGACCGG
>RCNC010000792.1_pt1 | contig 20610 bp, 16 predicted proteins | sample 2041301 | NCBI WGS metagenome assembly RCNC01 (sample SAMN09708231, study PRJNA481090) | Marine sediment metagenome, whole genome shotgun sequencing project. | biome: marine sediment; feature: ocean; material: sediment; isolation source: Sewage treatment plant 13A marine sediment (STP13A) ...
TTATCACCAAGAAGCTTTGTAAACAAAAATCATGTCGGGTGGCCTTTGTTCTCCTTAGTAAGAGACGCTATGAGGTCTTTTTCAAAACCCCGATTATCTCGGTGCCAAACACCTGCTTCTGCCAGTTTTTCATTTCTTTAACTGTCTCAAGGGATTTACTGTCACCGGGGTTCTTTACGGCAATGGCTGTGATCAGCGCATTATTGCAAAGTATCCCGGGATCGATGCCAAGAGCGCTTGCTTTCGAAACTCTCCAGGATTTAAGGACTTTTATTTTTGCCGGCACCCCGTTGGGCAACATAGGGGGTTTATTGGAAGGAAAAACCGGAAGTTCACTTTCAGGAACTTTCAAGGTCTTGGCCACCACTTTTATCAAATCACTGCCGTACATGGAAATCTGCCTGTTACTCAAAGCTTTTATGTTTTTTAAACGGCGCAACGTTACGGGTCTTGCCGTTACAATCTTCATCATCGACTCATTCCCGATAATTTTGAAAAACGGCCTGTCTTTTTCTTCAGCAACACGTTTTCTGAACTGAAGCAAGGCTTCGAGCACGGCAAGACTTCTTGATTTGAGCCGACCCGCGCCTTTGAATTTCATAAATAATGGCGCCTCATTGGATAACACAGGCCTCACCTTGCTTAAATCTTCGCACTCTTCAAGCACCCATGTCATCCGGTCTATTTTTTTAAGCTTATGAATCAGCATCCTGGCAAGGGGGAGAAGATAGTTCACATCTTTTGAAGCATACGCCATCATTTCCTTTGGCAACGGTCTTTTAGACCAGTCTTTTTTCTGGTATTTTTTATCGATATTGACGTTAAAAAACATCTTCAACACCGCCTGCAAACCGGTCTCTTTGAGCCCTAAAAATCGGGAAGCAAGTTCCGTATCAAAAAGATTGTTTATTCTAATTTTGAAATCCCGGTAAAAACTGCGGACATCATAATCCGCCCCATGAAAAATCTTTTGGATATCCGGATTGGAAAGAAACGGCTTAAGTGGAGACAAATCTTTTATCGCCAATGGATCAATCACAACAGATATTTTCTCCGTAGCGATTTGAATCAGACAAACCTTTTCTTGATAATGATACATGGAGTCTGCTTCCAGATCAACGGCCACGGCCTTTTCCTTTTCAACGGATCTTACCATTTTTTCAAGATCTATCGCGTTATCTATGATCTGAGATTCGATTTCCATTCAATTTTCCCTTGACCCGTCAAGTTATTTCACCTAATCTTACTTTTTTAAATTTACAAAATAAAATCGTGTAACGATTTTATGAAACTCCCGCAGATAAACCTGCGGGATCTTATAAGCAAAGGGCTAAAATGCCTATTCCCGTAGCCCCGCTATGCGGGATTTCCGCTGCGCTCCAACAAGCTACGGAGTACTTCGAATTTCCTGGTTATCCAGATTAGGTGATCATATTATGGTGAACATAACATTTCCTGACGGTAATATAAAGAGCTTTGAAAACAACCCCACGGGTTTGGATGTGGCAAAAAGCATTTCAGATGGTTTTGCACGAAATTGCGTGGCCATGGAATTGAACTCGGAGCTTGCCGATTTAAACACAACAATCACCCTTGATTCCAAAGTCAGACTGATCACAACCAAAGATCCCGAAGCGCTGGAAGTTCTTCGGCACAGCGCGGCCCATGTCATGGCCCAGGCTGTTCTTCATCTTTACAAAGATGCCAAACTGACCATCGGGCCATCGGTTGAAGACGGATTTTATTACGATATCGATATGGAACCGGTTTCAGAAGACAACTTTCAAAAAATCGAAGCTGAAATGCAAAAGGCCATCAAAGCCAAGATACCTTTTGAACGCCGCGTTGTTTCAAAATCCGAAGCGCTGGAATTTTACAAAGACGAGCCGTATAAGCTCGAAATGATCTCGGGACTGGAAGAAGGCACAATTTCGTTTTACAAACACGGCGATTTTACGGATCTATGTCGTGGCCCGCATCTTCCCCATACCGGATTTATCAAAGCCGTAAAGCTGATGAAAGTTTCCGGTGCTTACTGGCGGGCCGATCAAACAAAGGCACAGCTGCAAAGAATTTACGGTACGGCATTTTTCTCCAAAAAAGAGCTGAATGAATACGTATATTTTATTGAAGAAGCCAAAAAAAGAAACCACCGCAAGATCGGCATTGCTCTCGATCTTTTTAGTTTTCACGATGAAGCGCCTGGAATGCCCTTTTTTCATCCAAAGGGAATCAGTATTTGGAACTGTCTTTTCGATTACTGGCGGGAAGAGCACAGAATAGCAGGTTATGTGGAAACAAAAACCCCGATCATGCTCAATCGCAACTTATGGGAAAAAAGCGGTCACTGGGAAAATTATCGCGAACACATGTACACCTCCCTTGTTGATGAAGAAGAATACGCAATAAAGCCGATGAATTGTCCGGGAGGGATGCTGATATACGGGATGAAGCCGCACTCTTATAAAGACCTGCCGATTCGGGCCGCAGAAATCGGACTGGTGCACAGACATGAACTTAGCGGTGTGCTGTCCGGCCTGTTCAGGGTCAGGGCCTTTCATCAGGATGATGCGCATATTTTTATGAGACCGGATCAGATCGAAAAAGAAATATTAGGCGTGCTTAGGCTGGTGAAACGGATTTACAGTACCTTTGGGCTCGGATTTCATCTGGAGCTTTCCACGAGACCTGAAAAATCTATCGGAACAGATCAACAATGGGAATTAACAACTGAAGGGCTCAAGGCCGCACTGGATACGTACGGCCAAGATTATAAGATCAACGAAGGAGACGGTGCATTTTACGGCCCCAAGATAGATGCGCACATTAAAGATGCCCTTGGCAGAACCTGGCAGTGCGGGACCATTCAGCTCGATATGTCGTTGCCTGAACGGTTTAATCTTTCGTACATCGACAGCAACAATGAAAAACAGCGGCCCATTATGATCCATCGAGTCATCTACGGCTCCATCGAACGGTTTTTCGGAATTCTCATCGAACACTTTGCCGGTAAGTTTCCGCTGTGGATGGCGCCGGTCCAGGTCATTCTCCTGCCCATCAACGACGATCTCGTGTCCCACGCAAACGATGTGAGAATCATACTTGAAAAGGCCGGGCTCCGCACGGAAGTGGACAGCAGAACCGAAAGCCTGAACAAAAAAGTCCGAGATGCCCAGCTCAACAACATCCCGTTGATTCTGACCATAGGGGAGAAAGAAAAAAAATCCAAAACCCTTTCGGTGAGGACCCTTGACGGTAACGTCAGATTCGGTGTTTCACATGAAGAATTTCTGGAAAAGGTTTTATCCCACGTCCGGGAGAGAAAACTGGATCTTAATATTTTTATAGCTTAAATCCAGGTTTTAGTATGACTAAAAACAAGAACGCCGGCATAACAACCCACAAGATAAAATGGTGCGATTTGCGTTGCGAACATGCGGATTTTGCAAAATTGGATGCACTGGACGGGTCCTGCCGCACGTTTCAGTCGCTCTGGTGCAAAAAGCTCAAAAAACATGTCGCCAAAAATTCACCCTGTGAAGACCTTTTCGGAAAAAGACGCCCGACAACCGGGTTTTAAAACAGGTTTCAGGGGGCAGGAGTCAGGGATCAGGAAGGTTAAAAAAAATCCGGTGATCCCGAATCAATTCGATCTGCCAGCAATACAGCCAATATTACGTTGGAAAAATTACACAAATTATTCATTTACTGGTTTCCGATTCTTCTTTACTGTCTGTTGATCTTTATCCAGTCTTCCCGTCCATCACCTGATATTGGACCCGACTGGCCGTTCAAGGACAAGATGATCCATTTTACCGCTTATGCCCTGCTGGGCGCCCTTTTTTTGAGGGCCTTCAATACCACCCGGATCAAGCATCATCTAAAACTCATAATTATGCTCAGCGTGCTCTTATCCTCTCTTTACGGCATCAGCGATGAAATTCACCAGTCTTTTGTTCCATTCAGAATCGCTGATTACAGGGATGTGTTGGCGGATATATTCGGCAGTATTGTGGGAGTCTACATTTTCTATCTAATAACGATTGGAAAAAAATCTAAGACAACAAAACCCGGTTTTTGACAACACCGGGTTTATATTTTTAATCACCATTGATCCGCCTCCTTAAGCTGCACAGCGGATCATGAAATTTAAGATCTGGTTTGTAATGCTATATACGATAGGCCCTTGGCTTTAATCCATAACCGGCCTGGGCAGAACCTTGGCCCGTTCGGCAATCTCGGGAACCATATGTTCCCATTCAATGGCCATCATGTGGATGCCGTGAACACCTTTCATCTCCTTGAACTCTTCCACCTGTTCGCAGGCGAATTTAATGCCCTCATCCGCCACCTTGCCTTTTCCTGCACCCTGAAGGCGCTTGATGATTTCATCCGGCACTTCTATTCCGGGAACCTTGTTCTTCATGTACTTGGCCATACCCACACTCTTCATGGGCGTCACACCGGCCAAAATATAGACTTTTTCCGTAAGTCCCATGTCATTGGCCTGTTTGATAAATTCCCGGAACTTATCCATGTTGTAGATACACTGGGTCTGGATGAAATCGCACCCGGCGTTTACCTTTTTTGCCAGGCGGTGTACCCGCCATTCAAAGGGATCTGCAAATGGGTTGGATGCCGCACCGATAAACATTTTAGGTGACCCATGCAAATCGGCGCCACTTAAAAATTTGCCTTCATCACGCATGATTTTGACCATATTGATCAACTGGATGGAGTCGATATCGAATACACCTTTGGCCATGGGATGGTCACCAAACATTTGATGATCACCGGAAAGGCACAGCATATTCTTTATACCGTGGGCATAGGCCCCTAAAATATCGGCCTGCATGGCCAACCGGTTTCGATCCCGACACACCATCTGGAAATTGGGTTCCAGGCCTTCCTGAAGTAAGAGAAGGCTCGCAGCCCAACTGGACATCCGTACCATAGCGGTCTGATTGTCGGTGATGTTCACCGAATCCACATTCCCTTTCAAGTGTTGAGCCTTTTCTCTTACCTCTTCGACATCACAGCCTCTGGGTGGCCCAAGTTCTCCTGTAAATGCAAAATGACCTGCTTTTAAAACTTTTTCCAAATTGCTTCCTGATTTCATTTCAGCTTCCTCTGCTCTAATTGCAAAATCATTATTCTCATAATCCGATGCGCCGGATTTATACCAATATACGCTCTTTCATCCGTATTAAGAGGACATTATGATTCTTCAGCTTTCTCAGGTTTTTTGTAACCGGGCTGAATCAACGTCCTTGGAACCTGGTCATTCCATTCTACCGGGGGAGTATATTCTATAATTTCATTGAGACGGCCCTGTCTTTCCAAGCGCTCATAGATTCTGAACCAGGCGCAGTCTTGATCCGTGGCTATCTCGCAACTTCCTTGATTGGTGCCGCCGCAGGGACCGTTATAAAGCCCCTTAGCACACATGGTCACCGGACAAATGGCTGCGGTCATCCCGAGCACGCATTGGCCGCATGAACGACATCGTTCTTCATACCAGCCCACCCCCTGATTGGCGGACATACCGGTGGTATCCACACCCGGATAAACCGGAATATCCGGAAATCGTTCCGCCAGAAACTGAATCCCCACGCCGCAGGCCATGGAGATAATCGCATCATAGTCTCCGACAATATCGTCCAATTCCTCGAGATATTCATGGTCACACTGTCTCTCCACAGTTTGGGCACCGAGTTCAACGGGATTGTTGTCCAGTTTTCTGGCCATATCGATCTCGGCATTCAGAACAGCAACCTCTTTTTCACCCCCTGCAAGGCAAACCGCCACACAAGTACCACAGCCCACATTAAGGACTTTCTTATAGTCCTTGATCATCTCTTTTATTTCTTCAAAGGGTTTTCTTTTGGCAACTATCATTTTCCCTCCTCAACAGTCATTTGTCGCCAGCCGTTTATCATTTATCGCCTGCCAGTTACCCATTCTCAGATAACTCATGCCTACATCGCCGATTCCGGGTGAAAGGGCAAAACTTCTTTAAGATCATCTCCCAGATATTCACGTTCATTGGGCCCAAGAATTCCTAACGACAAACAGATCAATGTCCACAAATGAACAGTCTGCCATGCATGATCACGCTCGTCAGACAAATCGTGAACTTGCGCATGGCAGTTGTGACATGGTGTAATGCAGTAATCTGCTTTTGTCGCCAGAATCTGATCGGCTTTGAGCTTGCCGTAAGCCCGGCGCTCTTCAGTAAATCCTGCCTGGAGAAACCCGCCGCCACCGCCACAGCAGTAATTGTTCGACCGGTTTGGGTGCATATCAATAAAATTTTCTTCACCCACCACCGCTTTCACCGTGTACCGCAAATCTTCGGCCACCGGATCTCCAAAGGTCTTGCGCACCAGCTGGCAGGGGTCCTGCACCGTAAATTTGATTTTCAGGTCCTTGTTCCAGTCAGAATTGACTTTCAGCTTTCCTTCCCTGATCCACTGGGCATAATACTGGATGATACTCTTAATTTCAAAGTTGTGCTCGATCTTGAATTTTTCCAGTCCGAACCGGACTGCAAAAAGCTCGTGCCCTCACTCGGTATTGAGCCAGATCTTACTCTTGAGATCATCTACGGCCTTGGCCTTGACCCTTACAATATGTTCCCAGGCATCATTATCAGCAAGAAACATGCAGTAGTTTTCAGCCGCCCATCCCTTGGTTCCGTATGTCCAGTCGGCTCCCACCAAGTGGAAAATTTTCCACATCGGCACCATTTCGTCCGGTTCGGTGACCGGTTCTCTGGAATTCTGATTAAAATAGAATTCAGCCCCGTCCCTGTTGACATCCGCCTTCATGTCCTTGAACTCAGGCTGGGATTCCTGGTACTCTTCAAGCACGTCCTCTACAACGAACTGAAAGTCTTCTTCAGACGTTCCCATGGCGCTACAGGTATCATTTCTCAATGCCATATCGCACGATCCGAGGATACCTTTGGGTCGTTCTTCCCTTGGCCATGCTCTCCGGGCGTTGAAGACCAGTTGGGGTATGTTGATTTTCATGGGACAGACATAAATGCATCGCGTACACATGGTGCACATCCATACCCAGGGTGTGCTTGTTACTTCTTCGTCCATGCCCAGGGCGGCCATGCGCAAGAACTTTCTGGGGTCCATATCCGCCAGACCCGTAGCAGGGCATCCGGACGAACAGGCACCGCAAGTCAGGCAAAGGTTGAGATTTCCTCCTTCCGGGAGAAGTTCCTTTACCTTGTCCAGAAAAATACTTTTCTTTTTGCCTCCTATTTTGATTGCTTCTTCAGCCATAATATCTCCTCCGTTTTTAGGCCTTTGCCGAATCTTTTAACGGGTTGGGTCCCAGGGACCGTATATTTTCGTTCATTTCCTTTGCATATGCCGCAAAGGTGGGTCCTTCACCTGAAGACAGATTATACATTCTCACCCTGTCACTTTCAAGACCGATCTCTTCCAACAGCATTCGGACATGTTCCACCCGTTCACGAGCCCTGAAATTGCCTTCGTTATAGTGGCAACTCCCTTCCAGGCAGCCAACAACATAAACCCCGTCGGCCCCTTTCTGAAATGCCCTCAGAAGATGTATGACATCAACCTTTCCGGTACAGGGAAGTCTAATGATTTTAATGCTTGCAGGATAATCGAGTCGCATGGAACCTGCCAGGTCCGCAGCGGAATATCCTCAGTAATCACAACAAAATGCTAAAATGGTCGGTTCGAAATCAGCCATCACATCCCCTCCGCCTCAAGTAAGGCATCAATTTTGCACATTATTTGATCATCATCATAATAACTTAATTGAATGGTCTGCCGCGGGCAGATGCTTGCGCAAACACCGCATCCATGGCAGATCGCTTCATTGATTTCTATGAGTTTCTCGTTCGTATTAAACTCAGGCACACCAAACGGACATGCACGAACGCAGGTCAGACATTTGACACAATGATCCGTATCAACCTTGGCCGTGATGGCAGAGAGCTTAATGGCATCTTTGGCAAGAAACGTCACCGCGCGTGAAGCCGCCGCCTGGGCCTGGGAAATGGCTTCTGTGATCAGCTTGGGACCATGGGCGGTACCACACAAAAAGACACCGTCACTGGGCATGTCCACCGGCCGAAGTTTGACATGGGCTTCAATGAAGTATCCTTCCTCATTTCGATTCAGCTTCATAACCTGGCTTATCTCTGTGGTATCTTCAGCCACCATCCCGGCACTTAAAGCCACAAGATCGGCCCTGATCTCGATGTTCTGCTGCAAGATATGATCTTTAACGGTAACCAGCATTCCTTCGGACGAGCCTTGAACATCCGGTGGTGCATCCCTGTCAAAACGGATAAAGATCACTCCCTGCTCTCTGGCCGCTGTAAAATAATCCTCGAGAAGTCCATACGTCCGAATATCCCGATACATCACATAGACCTGGGTATCCGGATTCAGTTTTTTAATGTGCAGGGCGTTCTTTACGGCATTCTGGCAGCATATTCGAGAGCATTCAACATTCTCATCATTTCTGGAACCGACACACTGAATCATCACAACACTGTCAAGGTCGGCAGCGCCTTTTTCTTCCAGAATATCGGAAAGCTCCACCTGAGTCATCACCCGATCGTCATCTTCGTAAAGATATTCCTTGGGTCGGTATTCCCCGGCTCCGGTGGCAACGATAAAAACGCCGTGCTCAATCCTGCGCTTTTCTGCTTTTGAGCCTAACATCACTTCCGTAGCAAAGTTGCCTTTGAATCCTTCAAAGCCGGTAATTTTGGCTCCGGCCAACACGTCGATTTTGTCGTGGCCGGTCACTTCATCGATAAGGTTATTAAGGTAGACCTGGATATCTGCACCCTCGATGGTATGATGAAGTTTTCGCGAATAACCGCCGAGCTCGGCCTCTTTTTCAACCAACACCGTATTGAATCCCTGGTTGCCCAAACTGAGTGCGGCATTCATTCCCGCCACACCGCCTCCGATCACCAACGCCTGTTTGTTAATGGGAACAACTTTTTCATGAAGGGTTCTCAATGCAGCGGCTCTGGCCACGGACATACGAACCAGGTCTTTGGCCTTTTTGGTTGCAATTTCGGGTTGCTTGGAATGGATCCATGAGTCCTGGTTGCGGATGTTGGCCATTTCAAAGAGATACTTGTTCAATCCGCAAGCTTCGAGGGTCTCCATGAACATGGCCTCGTGGGTTTTAGGGCTGCACGATGCCACCACCACCCGGTTGAGGTTATGCTCTATAATTTTTTCTTTGATTTTGTCCTGGGTATCCTGGCTGCAGGTAAACAGGTTTTCATCCGTATAGACCACACTTGGAAGGGTCGCAGCATATTCCTTCACCGCCGGAACATCCACAATCCCGCCGATGTTGATGCCGCAATTGCACACAAAAACACCGATGCGAGGATCCTGACCGGTAACATCGATCTGTTCAGGGACTTCAACTTTGGAAATGTCGGTGCCCCTGGCCTCGGCAAGCTCAGCGCCTGCCAAACAGGCGGCCGCGCTGGCCTCTGTCACCGATCCGGGAATGTCCTTGGGCCCCTGCAATACCCCGCAGGTATAAATTCCGGGTCGTGATGTAAGCACCGGAGTAAACGGATTGCTTTCCACAAAATGGTATTTGTCCAGTTTTATGTCGAGACGTTCCGCAAGCTGAGCTGCATCCGACTGAACCTGAAGACCCACGGAAAGCACCACCATACTGAAGGTCTCTTCTTTCATCTTGCCGGTCTCATCGGCATACTGGATAATCAGATCTCCGGTTTCCGGTACTTCGATGATGCTGTGCACTCTGGCTTTGATAAAACGAACGCCGTCTTTATCCCGGGCGCGCAAATAATATTTTTCATAATCTTTGCCGAATGTCCGCATATCCATATTAAACACCGCACAATCGAGCTCTCCATGGACGTGCTCTTTGGCGATCATGGACTCTTTGACAGCATACATACAGCATACCGAAGAGCAGTATCCGTTACCGCACCGGTTTACATCCCTGGATCCCACACATTGCAACCAGGCAATACTTTTGGGTTCTTCCCGGTCAAGCGGCCGCATCAGATGGCCGAAATAGGGTCCCGATGCACTCAAGATCCTTTCAAATTCTTCACTGGTCACCACATTGGTGTATTTGTCATATCCCAGATAATCAAGCCCTGAAGGATCAAACCCCTGGCTTCCCACAGCCACAATAACGGATCCCACATTAAGGCTGGTTTCACGCTCCTTATCATCATATTCTATCGCCTTGGCAATGCACATATTTTCACAAAGACCACAACCGATACAGGTATCGGTGTCTATGGCAAAAGCAAGGGGAACCGCCTGGGCATACTCGATATATGTCGCTCTGCGATCATCCAGTTTCATGTTGTACTGGTTTACAGCGGTCACCGGACAATGTCTCATGCATTCCCCGCACCCCGTGCATTTAGCGGGATCGATGTACCGGGGATGGTTAACCAGTGAAACCTCAAAGTTCCCGGGCTCACCTTCCACGCTATTGACTTCGCTGCACATCACCAGATCGATATTTATGTGCCGGCCGACCTCGACCAGTTTTGGCGAGATCACTCACATGGCACAGTCATTGGTGGGGAAAGTCTTGTCCAAACGAGCCATCATCCCACCGACGGTCGGCGACTTATCTACCAGATACACCTTATAATCTGAATTGGCCAAGTCGAGTGCAGCTTGCATCCCGGCAATACCGGCACCGATAACCATAACCGACCCGCTTTTGTTCGTCATTTCTCCTCCCTTATGAATTGAAGATTGTCAATTGATTAATTTAAAAAATTTTTCATTCTTCAATCTTCAATTATTAATCCTTATAATACTGCAAAAACCGGTATACGATCTTTCATTCCTGTAAACCCAACCATATTTGTCTTTTCCAGATCCGCCAAAAGGTAAGAAATTCTCTTAAGATCGAGCCCGATCTTTTTGTTGATATCTCTGACGGAAGTATACCCTTCTTTCACAGCTTGATAAATCAAGTTCTTCTGATATTCTCTTTCAAGCACCGCATTGAGAATGGTTTCAAAACTCTCGGTATCCCATTTGCGTCCGTAAACATCCCCATCGGTGGTAATTTTGACTTCCTTTCCCACCATCCATCTCAGTGTTTCTCCGGCAAGGGTCATCTCTGCTGCGGCCAGTTCAAAGCTAAATGCTTTTGGATCAAATTTCCCCTGGGCTTTGACGGATTCGTTAACCGTGGTAGCGACCTCCACAAATCGTTGGGCTTCGGCAGATGACACCCAGGCCAGGTGAAGTCGATCTTTACCGATACCGGCGATTTCAAACAATTTTTGGGTTAAACGGATCTTTTTTTCGGCCTGTACATTACCTTCCAGGTAATGGCAATCACCGAAATGTCAACCGGCCACCAGCACGCCGTCACATCCATCCTTAAATGCTTCCAGCACGAACAGCGGATCGACTCTGCCCGAACACATCACACGTACGGTTCGGATACTGGGCGGATACTGCAAGCGTGAAACGCCGGCCAGATCAGCCCCGGCATAGGCACACCAGTTGCACAAAAAAGCAACGATTCTAGGTTCAAAATCTCCCATTATATCACCCTTTCAATTGAATATTGAATATTGAAGAATGAAGAATATATAGAAAAAATCAAACTCCAATAATCAATCATAAATAATCAATAGTCAATGACTATACCGCAGCACAAATGGATGCGATAATTTGTGCATCCCGGAAATGGAGCATATCGATAGCTATTTGTGGGCACGACGCCGCACAAAGTCCGCATCCCTTGCAGGACGCTGAAATATTCTTGGCACGATAGCCTTTTCCTTCAACCTCCTCCAGCTCGACGGCAGCAAAAGCACAAACTTCCGAACAAAGTCCGCAACCGATACATTTCTCAGTATCGATCTGAGATACCAGCGGCGAAATCTGTACGGAATCTTTTGCTAAAATGGTCGTTGCCCGGCTTGCAGCCGCCATGGCCTGGGCGATGCTTTCATCGATCGCCTTCGGATAATGGGCCAGCCCGCACAGGAAAATACCGTCAGTGGCAAAATCCACCGGCCGCAGCTTGGCATGGGCCTCCATAAAAAAGTTTTCGGCATTGAGCGGAATTTTATAGAATTCCGATATTGCTGTGTTCTCAGCCGGTTCTATGGCTGTGGCAAGATTGACATAATCTGCCTTTATAGTGATGTTCTTTTGCAGAATCGGATCAAAAACATCCACTTCGAGGCCATTTTCTACTTCCCTAACCTTGGGTTTATTATCCAGCGAATATCGGACAAAGATAACACCCAGCTCCCGGGCTTTTTTGTATAGGTACTCTTTTTCGCCATAGGTTCGGATATCCCGATAGAGAATAAAAACATCGGTGTCCGGGTGCTGTTTTTTGATGGAAACAGCCTGCAAGACAGAAGCGGTGCAGCAAATTCTGGAACAATACGGCCTGTTGTCGTCCCTTGATCCGACGCACTGAATAAACACGATGCTGTCGGCACTTTTCAATTTTTCAGGATCATGCTCCAGATCATGCCATCGGGTCACTCTCGGATTCTGGCCGTAAAGGTATTCATCGGAATCGGCTGCCTTGCCGCCGGTGGCAACGATGGTCACTCCGTGCTGAACGGTTTTCGTGCCGTTTCCATTGGACACCTGGGTTTCAAAGTTGCCCACAAATCCGGACGCACCCGCCACCTCGGAGTCCGTCAACACCTCGATGTCGGGATGCTGCTTTACTTTATCTACTAAACCGGCAAGATATCCTTTTACATCCTGTCCCTTCCAGGTCTTTTTCAGATCCTTTGCAGCACCGCCAAGCTCAGATGCTTTTTCCACGATGGTTGCCGGGAACCCCTGGTCGGCCAGGCTGAGCGCCGCGGTCATGCCGGAAATACCACCGCCGATGACCAGCGCCGATTTATCGATTTCCACGGAAACAGCCGGAATCGGCTCCAGCAAAGAGGCTCTGTTAACTGCCATCCGTACCAGATCCTTGGATTTTTCCGTGGCGCTTTTCTTATCGTTCGAGTGCACCCAGGTACACTGATTCCGGATATTGGCCATGTCAAAAAGATATGCATTGAGACCTGCATTCCGTAGGGTCTCCTGGAATAACGGTTCGTGGGTTCTCGGGGTACAGGCTGCCACAACAATGCGGTTTAAGTTTTGTTCTTTAATCACCTCGACCATCTTATCCTGGGTGTCCTGGCTGCAGGTAAACAGGTTCTCTTCTACATAGGCGACGTTGGGCAGGCTTTTCGCATATTCGGCAATGGCCGGAACATCGGCCACACCACCGATATTGATACCACAGTTGCAAACAAAGATTCCGATTCGGGCGTCTTTATCCGACACGTCATTTTCTACCGGAAATTCCTTTTCACGGACAAGAGATCCACGAGCGGACGACAGACTAATGCCGGCGCTGCACGCAGCCGAACTCGCTTCCATGACCGACTCGGGAATGTCTTTGGGCCCTTGAAACGCACCACAGACATATATACCTTTGTTTTGGGTTGCGATGGGATCGATGCTTTCTGTTTTACAGAAATTGCCTTCGCTGAGTTCAATGCCGAGTCTCTTGGCCAGATCGACAATTTCTGAGGAAATCTCCATGCCCACGGACAGGACAATCTGATCAAAAATTTCGTTTTTGATCTCCCCTTCGTCGGTAACATATCGGACTTCAAGGTCATCCGTTCCGGGCACCGGATCAACGGTATGAACACGGCTTCTGATAAATCGCACACCGTGCTTTTCTTTTGCTGATTCGTAATATTTATCAAAATCTTTGCCGTGTGTGCGCATGTCCATAAAAAATATGGCACAGTCCACATCATTTGTGGAATGCTCCTTAGCAATCACCGCTTCTTTAACAGCGTACATACAGCATACCGAAGAACAGTACGAATTGTCACATCGATTCATATCCCTGGAACCGATGCACTGGAACCATGCAATCTTTTTCGGTTCTTTATGGTCCGACATCCTGACCAAATGTCCTTCAGTCGGCCCTGTGGCGGATAAGATTCGCTCAAACTCGATGGAAGTGACCACATTTGGATACTTGATGTAATTGTAGTTATCAAATTTAGACGGATCAAAGGGCTTAAACCCCGGTGCCAGAATAACCGAACCGACCTCAAGTTCCAGGGTTTCTGGTTTCTGGGCATGGGTTTCCAAGGTTACGGCCTCGGGGCCGCAGGCATCCACGCACTGGTAACATTCACAACAATACCCGCAGTTCAGACATCGATGCGCTTCATCCTGACCGGCACCCTCTTCGTATCCCAGTTCAACCTCTTTGAAGTTTCCTTTGCGCTGTTCAAGGGCAAGCTCAGGCATTTTGGCCCTGGCTTCTTTGGGAATACCCGCAGGAATCGGACGATAGAGGGGATTTTCTTTGGTAATCGGTTCGCGCCCTTGAACCATATCCCGGCCTTCAATATATCGAACGATGGATTCGGCAGCCTCTTTTCCGGAGGCAATGGCGCCGATGGCCACCCACGGTCCGGTCTGGACGTCGCCGCCGGCAAACACACCTTCACGGCCGGTGGCATAAGAGATGGCGTCCACCTCGGTGGTCCCCCAGCGAGAAAATTCCAGCCCTGCAATGTCTTCGATGGCCGAAAGATCGGGTCTCTGGCCGATGGCCGGAATCAGTTGATCGATGTCGATATCGTATTCACTCCCCGGAACCGGTACCGGTCGCCTTCTCCCGGACGAATCCACATCACTCAGTTCCATGCGGATACAACGGAGCCCCACGACTTTACCGTCCTGGGTTAAGATTTCTTGAGGTGCAGATAGGTACTCGATGTTGACACCTTCTGCTTCAGCAGCATGAATCTCCTCTTCCCATGCAGGCATCTCGGCACGGGTTCGCCGATAGATGATGTTAACATTTTTTGCCCCCAACCGAACCGCACAGCGGGCCACGTCAATGGCCACGTTCCCGCCGCCGATAATGGCGATATTTTCACCCACATCTGCTTTTCCGGTGAGGTTCACTTCCCTTAAAAAATCAACACCCTGGCGAACGCCGCCGGCCTTTTCACCGGGAACGCCCAACTCGATGCCCTTATGTGCGCCGATGCCCAGATAAACCGCTTTATATCCCTGGTCGAAAAGATCATCCACGGTTAAATCCGGACCCAAAGGCGTGTCGGTTTTAATTTCAACACCCAGCTTGGTAATAACCTCAATTTCCTGATCCAGGATTTCCCTCGGTAACCGGTGTTCGGGAATCCCCACCCGCAACATACCGCCGGTTACAGGCAATGCCTCATATATGGTAGATAAAATCCCTTTGCGGGCCAGATGATACGCGGCAGACAAGCCTGCCGGACCGGAACCGATGATGGCCACTTTTTCATCCCTTGCAGGAAGGCATGCAATCTCTATGTCCCGGGGATCAAATTTGTCTGCAGCCAACCGCTTTAGATTCCGGATGCCCACCGGAGAATCCACATCACACCGGCGGCATGCATCTTCGCATCCATGGGGGCAAATTCGCCCCAGCACACCGGGTAACGGCAGGTCTTCCATAATAATTTTGAGGGCTTCTTTATATTTACCCTGGCCTACCATCTGAACATACGCTTGAACGTTCAAACCGGCAGGGCATGCCAGGCGGCAAGGCGCCTGGTCTGCTTTTTGTATGGCAAATGCTCCGGGGATCGCCTGGGCGTATTTTTTATACGTTGCCTTTCTTTCGCTAAAACCTTGATCATATTCGCTGGGTAATGAGACAGGGCACACCTCGACGCAATCGCCACAGGATGTACATTTATCAAGATCAATATAGCGGGGGGTTTTATTGACGGTGACTTTGAAATTTCCTTCAGTACCCTCAACCTTATCAACTTCAGCACAAGTAATAAGGTTGATGTTAAGATGCCGGCCGACCTCGACCAGTTTGGGTGAAATAATTCACATTGCACAATCGTTGGTGGGGAATGTTTTATCCAGTTCACTCATTACGCCGCCGATGGCGGATGATTTTTCCACCAGGTGAACCAGATATCCGGAATCTGCCAGGTCCAGTGAGGCCTGCATCCCGGCAATTCCACCCCCGACAACAAGAACGGATCCGAGGATCTTATCAGTCATGTGGAACTCCTTATGTTGTGTTTTGAATAATAGATGAGGAAGATTGAATCCAAACTTCATTCACTTATGAACTCATGGACCACAACCAAAGAAACCTTTTACTCCCTATATGTTAAATTTGTCAACCAAAATTTAATACATGCCATGAGATCCCTGTTAAATTTTTCAGCCCCAATTTAACACATGATAAAAAGGCGCCTGTTATCTTTTCCAACCGGCTGAACACATGGTGATGGTGAAAATTGCCTTGAAACAGATCATGGAGCATGATAATTCATGAAACATGAATAATCAAACGTCTCCGATAATGAATATCGCCTTTGTAGGTGGGGGTACTTTTTGTAAAGAAATTCTTGAGAAGACCACCTTTGACTATAAACAAGAAGGTGTCAATGCCGCCATCGCGGCTGTCGCCGATCCCGATCCCAAGAGTCCGGGTATGGTGCTCGCCGGAAAAATGAACCTTTTAACCTTCACCGATTATCACGAACTGTATGATTCTCAATACAATATTCACCTGATCATTATTCTCACGCCGGAACAGCATCTCTTTGAAGATATTCTCAAAAACAGACCCCCTTACATCCGCCTCATGGCATACGATGTCTTTAAAATATTCTGGAAAGCCATTGGAATCGCGGAAAAAAAACTCATAGAACGAACAAAGGAGATGGAAACCATTCTCAACGGTATCCAGGAGTTCATATTGGTAATTACCCCTGAAAAGGAAATTATTGATGTCAATGAGACGTTCCTGGAAAAGATGTGTTATACCCGTAACGAGGTTATCGGGAAAAAATGCCATGAGGTCTATCAAAAAAGTAACACGCCGTGCAGTTTTGATGATATCGTCTGCCCATTAAAAAAAGTCATTGACAACAAAAGGCCGGTGACAAAGGTCATGACCCGTTTAAACCACAATGGTGAACATCGATATATTGAGATTACCATTTTTCCCATCTGGGAAGACAATGGCCAAATCTCAAAATTCATTGAAATCAGCCGGGACATTACTGAACGAAAGATAGAAGAAGAGAAAATTACCCGTCGCCTGGAACAAATGGTGAAAGAACGAACCCGCCAGTTGAAAGAAACCCATTCCAAACTCATCCACCAGGACAAGATGGCCTCTCTCGGCAAGTTGTCGGCCTCTGTGGTCCATGAAATCAACAATCCTAACGCCGGGATACTAAACCTGATCATGCTGATCAAACGAATTGTCGACGAAGGCCCTATCAACCCAAAGGAGATGGAACAATTCAAGCGATATCTGGTCCTCATGGAAACGGAAACCCGTCGAATCAGCCGGATTGTTTCGAATTTGCTGGCCTTTTCCCGGCAATCCAAAATGCGCTTAACGCAATTAAACATAAACCGGCTCATCGAAAAAACACTGGTATTGAATTCGAACCAGCTCAAAATCAACAACATCAAAGTCAAAAAACGAATGGATCCGGATCTGCCTGACCTTACCGGCTCAGAAGACCAGCTTCAGCAGGTTTTCATGAACATCGTCTCCAACGCTGCAGAAGCAATGGAATCTGCCGGCAAAGGTGAGTTGAGCATCACGACACGTCATTCTTCAAAAAACGGCAAGATCACGGTTGTTTTCAAGGATACCGGTGTGGGCATACCCGATGAAAATTTTTCAAAACTTTTTGAACCCTTTTTTACAACCAAGAAAAGAGGAAAAGGGGTGGGGCTCGGACTCTCTTTGGCTTACGGCATTATTCAAGAACACGAGGGTTCTATCTATGTTAAATCCGAAAAAGGAAACGGCACCACTTTCATCATAGAAATTCCGTTGAAACCAATATCTCATCAATCTGAATAGCCCGGAGGTATCCATGCTCGTCACGAAGATCCTTATCGTTGATGATGAACCCATCATGCGCGAATCCTTGGCCGGATGGCTTGAACGGGATGGTCATTATATCGATACGTCAGCCAGCGGGGAAGATGCTTTAAAAAAGCTAAAAGGCACCCGCTACGATATCCTTTTGGTCGATATCAAGATGGAAGGAATAAGTGGGCTGGATGTTTTAAAACATGTCAAAGAAAGTGATCCTGACGTGGCTGTGGTGATGATCACCGCATACGGTTCCATCGCAACGGCCATCGAGGCGATGAAAAACGGGGCCTATGATTATCTTTTGAAACCGTTTGATCCGGATGAATTGGGGATTATCATTGATAAAATACTCAAAAATCAGGCCCAGCTTCGAGAAAACATATATCTAAAAGCCCAATTCAAGGATCGAACCCGATTCGAGAGCATGATCGGTCAGTCCAGGCCGATGCAGGAAATCTTCGATCTTATCATGGATGTTTCACCCAGAGAATCAACAGTTATGATAACCGGTGAGACCGGAACCGGCAAAGGACTTGCCGCCAAAGCCATTCATTCAAACAGTTCCCGTTGTGAAGGCCCGTTTGTGGTTGTCAACTGTGGCGCCCTTCCGGAGCACCTTATGGAAAGCGAGCTTTTCGGCCATCAAAAAGGGGCGTTCACGGACGCCAAAGAAACCAAAAAAGGACGCCTGGAAATATGCCACGGCGGCACCCTCTTTTTGGACGAAATCGGGGAGATCAGCATGAGAATGCAGATCGACCTTTTGAGAGTGCTGGAAGATCGCATATTCTATCGGGTGGGAGGGACTCAGCCCCTCAAATCGGATTTTCGAGTTATCGCGGCCACCAATAGAAATCTCGAAGTTGCTGTCAAAGAGGGAATCTTTCGTGAAGACCTTTACTACCGCCTGAATGTGATCTCTTTTGAGATTCCCCCGCTTCGGGAACGCAAAGAAGATATTCCGCTTCTGGCCGAACACTTTCTGCGCCGTTTTACCCAGGAAACCAACAAGTCCATCGACCGCATCAACCGGGATGCCATGGACGAAATGATGCTCTATGAATGGCCGGGAAACGTCAGAGAGCTCGAGAATGCCATTGAACGGGCGGTGGTGATCAGCAAAAGTCGTTACATTCTGCCTGAAGATCTGCCCATTTTCAGGCCTGAATACCTTATTTCGTCAATAGACAATTCCCTTCAAGAGGTTGAAAAAACGCACATCATCCAAATACTTAGCGACAATCAATGGAATATTAAAAAATGTTCGGAAATACTGGGAATAGACCGCTCTACCCTTTACAGTAAAATCAAGCGATACAAGCTGCAAAAACCGGCTTGACAACTCGGATATTTTTAATTTTTCAAAAGTGAAAGATTAAGAGTTGAAACAGGCGGCTTCACGCGTCTATAAATGAGGTTATCATCTAAATCTTGCAAAAAATCATCATTTCCCCCATCGAAAATATTGATGCTTGTAATTACCAGCTCCTGGGTCAGGAAATACACCGAACATTCGGCTTTCAAGCTGAGATAAAATCCTTGCTGCAAAATGTCAATTTTGCCTACAACCTGACAAGGGACCAGTATCACTCCACAGCAATTCTCGAAAAACTGGCGAGTACATCACCTTCTGGGGCCATCAAAGTCGTTGCAATTACGAATGAAGACCTTTTTATCCCGATTCTGACCCATGTCTACGGAGAAGCCCAACTTGCCGGGAAAGCATGCATCGTATCGATATTCCGGCTACAAGAAGGCCTTTCTATTGCAAATATCGAAAAAGAATTTGAAAATCGGATTGTTAAAGAGGTGCTTCACGAACTGGGGCATACGTTTAACCTGCGCCATTGTAATGATAATACCTGCATCATGCATTACTGCCGCAGTATTAAAGATGTGGACCGAAAATCAGATCAGCTCTGTCGATACTGTAAGATTCTTTTAAAAGATGAATTGAAAAAAATGGAGAAAAGATGATTTTGAAGTGTCTTGTCCCGGACGGGCCAGGACCAAAAACCAATGCCACGAAGGCACCAAGACACAAAGTTTTTAATTCATAACTTTCCTTTGTGTCTTGGTGTCTTCGTGGCAATAAAAAGTCTTTTTATAAAATATACAATTTTACAATATATCAGGTGTGCAAAAAAAGTTTCGTCAACCGTTCCCACCCCAGCTGAGGTAGATTCCCAAAAATATCATTGTTCAGTTGGCCGCCGTCTGCTGTAAGGGGACCGACCGTATCCTCTATCACCTCATACAGGCGGTGGATCTCTTGTGAATAAAACGTTTCGGTTTCATCGCCGATCATCAGATTTTTGAGATCCTGTCGAAGGTTATGGGAATGAATCCTTAAGATCCAGCCTTCTGAGTAGGGATCCTCATTGGCCACGCTTCCTTGTTCTCTCAATTTGGAATTTACCGCTGTAACGACGCCGCTGATCGGCGAAAGCACCTTTGCTTCAAACTTGCCACGGTTCATGAGGATGTCCGAACGGTTTTGCTGTATCTCCTTGCCCACCAGGGGGGCCTTAATCTGATCCAGAGGACCCAAGAGGCGCAAGGCAAAATCATCAATGCCCAACCTCACTTCGGAACCTTCCTCCAATTTTGCCCAGCAATGTCCTTGATGGAGATAGTATCCTT
>RCNC010000793.1_pt1 | contig 20600 bp, 17 predicted proteins | sample 2041301 | NCBI WGS metagenome assembly RCNC01 (sample SAMN09708231, study PRJNA481090) | Marine sediment metagenome, whole genome shotgun sequencing project. | biome: marine sediment; feature: ocean; material: sediment; isolation source: Sewage treatment plant 13A marine sediment (STP13A) ...
CTCTCCCTTGAAAAGCATGTGCTTTCCCGCTGGCAGCTACACTGGAAAGAGCAGATCGGCCAATGGTATGGCATGTTTGTGCATGAGGCTCAATACCTGGAACCAGTGATGCGTGATCTGGAATCATTTCTGGATTCGTCTCAGAAAAATGTGACCGGTGAGGTGACTGTCAGGTTAAGGCCTTACAGCTTCACGGTAACAGGAGTTGAAAGCCCCTTCGATCTGATGAATTCCTCATTTGCTTCTTATGGGGAGATGAACCGGGCTTGGACCTCCGAGGAGGTAGATGGATTTACCCGGATCCTGGGGAATCAGCAGAGAATCTGGTATGCCGTAAATGGAAAAGAGGAACAATAAGTTTAAAACTGTTTTAGCACATGAAGAAAGTAGGAATTATAGGTGCAGGTAATATTGGGATGGCCATTGCAAAAGGGCTGGTCTCATATAAAAAGATGAATCCTTCGGAAGTATACCTTTCACGGAAGAAGAGTGATTTACTGGCTGGAGAGGAAAAAGAAGGTTATGTGGTGACCGATAACCATACACTGGTGGATCATTGCGAAATTATCATTCTGGCTGTTCTGCCGGGTCAGGCCAAGGAAGTGATTGAGGAGGTTAAATCTTCCCTTGCCGGGAGTTCTAAAATATTGGTCAGCGTAGTTTCAGCAGTGAGTATTAAAGAGCTGGAGGAGTGGATCGGAAACGGAGTAACAGTTGTCAGGGTTATGCCCAATACTGCAGCAGAATTTGGAGCTAGCATGACCTGTATTGCCGGAGAAGATGAAGAGGCCATCGGGGAAATCCAGGCCTTGTTTGAACCCCTGGGACAAACCATGGTGATTAAGGAGCACCTGATGCCTGCAGCCACCATTCTGGCTGCCTGTGGCATTGCATTCTTCCTCAGGTTTATCAGGGCGGTCTCCCAGGGTGGAATACAGATTGGTTTTCATGCGGAAGAGGCCGGAAAGATTGCTGCACAAACTGCCATGGGTGCTGCCGAGTTGCTAAAGCAGACCGACCACCATCCGGAGACTGAAATTGACCGGGTTACCACCCCCATGGGAACCACCATATCAGGACTCAATGAGATGGAGCATCATGGATTAAGTTCAGCCATGATCAAAGGAATTGTAAAATCATTCTCTGGCATTAGTGACCTGAAATGATGAAAGATAAAGTTCCCTATATAGAGTTATTGATGAAGATGATTGCCATTCCGGCTGTGAGCAGGAATGAAACCTTGCGCTCAGATTTTCTGGAGGGTTTTATGAAGGATATGGGTTTCTCTGTGATCAGGATCTTTAACAACCTTCTGGTGGGCAATCCCAAAAGGCTGGATACCAGACCCCGGATTCTTCTGAATTCTCACATGGATACAGTTTCGCCGGTGGAAGGGTGGGAATCGGACCCCTATATCCCGATGATGGAGGGAGATAAGATTACTGGTCTGGGCAGTAACGATGCAGGGGCTTCAGTGGTTACACTGATGGCCGCCTATGGAGAGATGAAAGAGCGACTGGCTGGATCAATGGACCTCTTGCTGCTTATCAGTGCCGAAGAGGAGGTTTCCGGAAAAAATGGAATCTCCGCTGTTTTACCGGGATTGGATGACCTGGATGGGGCCATTGTGGGTGAGCCTACGGGTATGTTTCCTGCGGTGGCTGAGAGGGGATTGATGGTGCTTGACGGGGAAGTAAAAGGAGTTGCCGGACATGCCGCCAGAATGGAGGGCGAGAATGCCATCTACAAGGCCATTCAGGAAATTGAAAAGATTAAGCTGATGAAGTTTGAGACTAAATCTGTCTGGCTTCCTGAAGCAGGAGCTCAGGTCACTCTCATATCGGCAGGCACGAGTCACAATGTGGTTCCTGATATTTGCCGCTTTGTGGTGGATGTGCGCAGCAATGATCAGTATGGGAACGAAGATTTGCTTGGACTTATCAGGGGGAGATGTGAGGCCGATCTGGTACCGCGTTCCACCAGGCTAAATCCTTCCGGCCTTCAGGATGATCATTTTCTGATGAATGCCATTCGCAAGAGCAATCTGAAACCATTTGGAAGCTCCACCCTGTCGGATATGGCTCTGATTCCATATCCGGCTGTAAAAATGGGCCCCGGAGATTCGGCCCGCTCTCATACAGCCGGAGAGTATATATTGAAAAGTGAGTTGGAGCAGGCAGTGGAAGGCTATTGCCTGTTTCTGGATAACCTAAATGTGTAGCCGTACTATGAAATTGTGGGACAAAGAGATATCGACCGAACAACGCATACTTGCCTTTACCACCGGAAAAGATCCAATCTATGACCTGGAGCTTGCCCCATACGATGTATTGGGTTCCATGGCACATACCATTATGCTTTCAGAGGTAGGCCTTATTAAGAAAGAGGATGCTTCTACGCTGGTGGATGAGCTAATGCAGCTTTTCGGGGAGGCCAAAGAGGGAAAACTGGTGCTTGAAGAGGGTGTGGAGGATATCCATTCGCAGGTGGAGATGATGTTAACCACTAAGCTGGGTGATCTGGGTAAAACCATTCACACCGGGAGATCCAGAAACGACCAGGTGATGTTGGATATCAAGCTGTTTCTCCGCGAGGAACTCAACGACCTGGTGAGTGAGGTGAAGGATCTGGCCCATACACTGGGAAATCAGGCCCAGGCATACAGTGATGTAATGATGCCCGGTTATACACATATGCAGGTGGCCATGCCCTCTTCCTTTGGATTGTGGCTCGGTGCCTATGCGGAAGCCCTGGCGGATGACCTCACCTTTATGCAGGGAATCTATGGCGTGGTTAACCAAAATCCTTTGGGGTCCGCAGCCGGATTCGGCTCATCATTTCCGGTGGATCGGGAACTCACCACAAAACTGCTGGCTTTTGAAAATATGCACATCTCTTCGGTCAACGCACAGATGAACCGTGGAAAAACTGAATGGTATGTGGCTACGGGAATCAGTGCTATAGCGTCTACGGTGGCACGCCTGGCTATGGATGCAGTCCTCTTTATGGGTCAGAATTTTAATTTTTTAACCCTGCCTGCAGAGCTTACCACCGGATCTTCTATTATGCCGCATAAAAAGAATCCCGATGTGCTTGAGTTGATACGGGCGAAGTGCAACCGTTTAACCCAGACTCCATCCGGCATATCTGCGGTGACAGGAAATCTGATTTCTGGATACCACAGAGATTTTCAGATCCTTAAAGAGATTCTTCATCCTGCACTGGAAGAGCTGAAAGATTGCATCTCCATGATGCAATATGTGGTGGAACGCATCCTGGTCAATAAGGAGATTTTGGAGGATGATACCTATCAGTACCTCTACACAGTGGAAGAGGTCAATAAAAAAGTGCAGGAGGGGATCCCCTTCAGGGATGCTTATAAAGAAGTGGCTTCAGAAATAGATAAGGGGCGTTACAGGCCGGGCCGGGACCACACCTATACACACCTTGGAAGTGTAGGAAATCCCGGCATTGCAGCCATCAAGACGAAAGTGGACAAGGCTTTTAATGGATTTCGTTTTGTGGAAACTTCAGAGGTAGTAAATGCATTGAGTAACTATTTTGAAAAGTCATGACACACAGAAAATATTTAAAGGACAAGAAAAAAATTGTGGTGAAGGTGGGCACCAGCACACTGGCCTACGACAATGGGAAGATGAACCTGCAACGCATGGAGAAGCTTGTGAGGGTGCTGGCAGATCTGCACAACAGTGGAAGGGAAGTAATCCTGGTCTCCTCAGGTGCAGTGGGTATGGGAGTCGGAATGATCGGTCTGGATGAAAAACCCACCGACCTTGTGAAAAAGCAGGCGCTGGCTGCCATCGGACAGGTGGGTTTGCTTAGGTTGTATCAGAAATTCTTTGATGACTACAACCTCACAGTGGCCCAGGTGCTGCTGACCAAGGATGGCATCGAGAACAGCCTCAGAAGGAAAAATGCCCGAAATACCCTGAATGAACTGGTTGATATGGGAATCATTCCTGTGGTGAATGAAAATGATACAGTCATCACCGATGAAATCGAATTCGGGGATAATGATACACTCTCAGCTGCAGTAGCTACTCTGATACATGCAGATTTGTTGCTGATCCTTACCAATACAGATGGGGTGTTTACGGCAGATCCGCACATTCACCACTCGGCCCAGAAGGTGCCCAAGGTGATGAATGCCAGTGATGATTTGAAGGATGTGAATTTAGAAGGTTCATCGAAACTGGGATCGGGAGGAATGGCTTCAAAAATAGCAGCTGCCGAGTTGTGCCGTGAGCACAATGTGGATGTGGTCATCGCTGACGGTTCAGAACCCGCCACCATCATGGATGTGCTGGATGGAAAAGATCTTGGAACCTTTTTTGTATCGGAGGCGACGAACCAATTAGCAAGCTAACTGGCAAGTTGATAGTCGAAAGTCCATAATGTCGTAAAGTCTGTAAAGTATAAAGTCAAAAGTAAATTGAGATGGAAGAGTTGATTGAGATAGGGAAGAGAGCAAAGATGGCCACAGGTGAGCTGGCCAATTTGAATAGCGAACAGAAAAACAAGATATTAATCAGGGTGGCCAAATTGCTGGAAGAGCAATCGGGTTCACTACTGAAAGCCAATGCCCTGGACCTCGAACAGGGAGAGGAGATGGGTTTAAAAGGAGCCATTATGGAGAGGCTTACCTTATCGACAGAACGTATCATCGGGATAGCGGATGGACTCAGGGAGGTGGCCCAGCTGGACGATCCCATCGGTGAGATTGAAGAGATGAAGAAGCGTCCCAACGGACTTTTGATTGGAAAGAAGAGGGTTCCACTGGGTGTGGTTGGGGTGATCTATGAATCACGACCCAATGTAACCGCCGATGTAGCCGGATTATGCATTAAGACCGGGAATGTCTGTGTACTCAGGGGAGGAAAAGAGGCTTTTCAGTCCAACAATGCCATAGTGAATATTTTCCATGAGGCCATTGAAGCCCTTGGCCTGGATCCTAATATGGTACAGCTGGTGCAGAACACCAACCGGGAGAGTGCGGTAGCCATGATGAAACTCAACAGCTACCTGGATATTCTTATTCCCAGGGGAGGAGCTGGATTGATACAGGCTGTGGTTCAAAACAGCACTGTTCCGGTCATTGAGACCGGAGTGGGGAATTGCCACATCTATGTGGATGAAGCGGCCGACTTGGAGAAGGCGGTGGCCATTGTCTTTAATGCCAAAACACACCGTCCTGGTGTATGCAATGCAGCAGAGAGTATTTTGATTCATGAAAAAGTAGCCGCTGAGGTATTGCCAGATATTGGCAAAACCCTTTCAGAGGGAGGCGTTGAAATCAGGGGAGACCAAACTACCTGCGGACTTATCCCGGAAGCCATTGCTGCCACCGAGGAGGATTGGGCCACCGAGTACCTGGATCTGATCATCAGTTCCAAGGTGGTGGGATCATTGGAAGAGGCCGTAGATCACATCAATGAGTATGGCTCCAAACATTCGGAGAGCATAGTCACAGAGAATTACTCCCATGCTCAGTTTTTCCTCGATCGGGTAGATGCCGCCGCTGTTTATGTGAATGCTTCCACCCGGTTTACGGATGGATTCGAATTTGGCTATGGGGCCGAAATTGGCATCAGCACCCAGAAACTTCATGCCCGTGGACCCATGGGCCTAAAGGAGCTCACCACCAATAAGTATATTATTTACGGATCGGGTCAAATCAGGAAATAAGGAGAAAGTATGCAAGTATAAAGTATGCTAGTATAAAGGATGCAAGTAAAGTATTACTGTCTTTTATGTTCCGGCTGCAAATGAGGAGATTGAAATCATGTTATCGCAAAATGCAATACCTTTAAAGCAAGACCTTGAGGTTTCACCTGGACTGGTATGATTAAGGTGCTCGGTTTTATGATCCGGCTCTGGGAAGGTGGCATGTGCCCGATCCATTGGCTGAGAAGTATGATCAATGGTCTCCTTACAATTATGTCCTAAACAATCCTTCATTATTAACTGATAAAGATGGCACTGAACCCGACAGAAATAGAGCTGGGACCATTAACCATGCAGTTAGCCAATGGAATAATCTTGACAACCAATCGGTTGGAGGAATCCTTAATTATATTCAGAATAATCCAGAGTCAGTAAGATATATTTATACTGAAGGGAACGGATGGGTTGATTTACAGCACTATTTTGGTTCCCTCAGCTATGGAGAGGGCGCAATGGATATGCTTGAAACTGCAAGTGGTAATAAGTTTATGCAAAACCACTTTTTTGGTGTAGGAGCAAATGAAAGTTATTTTTCCTATGAAGATCTACCATCGAATGATTTTGCTTCAGATTCAAAACATTCATTAATGTCAATAAGCAACTCTGGACCGAGTCCTACTCTAGAATTCAAGAAGGGAGAAGCATTAATTAGTAGCATTGGAGGAGCTTTCAAAAATGTAAATGCGACTAATCCAAAGAGCGCTCCCAACTGGACAAAGATTCCATTTAAGGATCATACTCGAAGTAGACTTCCGAAGGGTATAAGTAAAGCTGAAGCAATGAAACTGCTTAAAACTGGCAATTATGTGCTCCAAAATAAAAAGGACAAACCGTTAGATCTAACCAATTTTTCAGCGGCGTCAACTAGCATTGAAGAGGAAGACGAACGAGTAGGAGTCACTGGCCATTAAAAGACTTTTCAACGATGAAAAAGCTATTATTATTTGTTTTAGTGCTTGTAGGTTGCCAAAATGAAGAAATCTACCTGAGTTTTTCGAAAGAAAATAACAAAGCATACAACCAGCTTGCGAATATTACACTTTCTTTAGATACAGTACTTCAGAATCAGCAACTTGCTCATTCATGGGTTATCACCTTGAAGACTGATGACATCCTAGCAGCATCAAAGAATGCGGTTGTAGAAGATCTTATCGATAAAGAACCAATTGAGTATGTGATGGTATTTAATGATTCAATAATTGTAATTCAAGGAGAGAGTTTTGGCAAAAACATGCTTGACAGAAAAGCGGATCTACTTTTATATTGCCCGAAGAAAAATGTAGAACTGATCAATGATAAGCTTAGTTCGATTGAAAGCATAAAATCGATAGAATCAGACTGGTATCATGCAAAATGCATATTGAATCTTGCACAATAGTAATAAACGTAAAGAAAACCCGATACTCAGATGGGTTTTCCTCTTGAACTGTAATAAGTATCTTTCAGAGGCGTTCTTTGAAATAAATTTTGCTTGGAGTGAGATACAAGATATATAACTTCCTGATATAGTGTTGAAAATGTCGCCTAAGTGAGAACAAGTACCTATACAATGGAAAGGAGTTACAGGAGGAGCAACTCGGAGGGGTTAACTTAGATTGGTATGACTACATGGTAAATTTCTTCATTCCCAATCGTAGATATTTTCATATCTTTATGGGTGGGAAAATAAATTGCAAAGTCATGACGGAAATTAAGAAAATCCTTCAGTTAAGTGTTGAAGAGAGGATTCATCTGGTACAGACTATTTGGGATAGTATTGCAGTTGATACTGAGGCAACACAAGTCAGTAAAGAACATAAGTTGATCCTTGATAAAAGGTTAAAGGCACATAAGGATAATCCCATTGAAGTTGTTAAATGGAATGATGTAAAGAAAGCTGCAAAGAATATACTATGAAATATAGTGTGGTTTTCCGAGAAGAAGCGCTGCAAGATATTTTAGAATCCATTTCATGGTATGAATTTCAACTTGAGGGCTTAGGTGATGAGTTTCTTATCTCACTCGAAAATTCTAAACACTTAATTGAGCAAAATCCTCTTCAATTTCCACAGAAATACAAAAGGATTAGAAAATCGATTATCAGTAAATTTCCATATATTATTTACTTCACAATTGAAGATCCGAATATAGTCCTAGTTTTAGCTGTATTACACATGAAAAGAGGACCGCAGTCTATCAAAAAGAAGATTAAATAAGCTCTTTGCCAGTGATTCTGGACTAGTATGACTATGCTGTCATGCTTTTGAATCTATTTAAAAAAGGCTGGATATTTTGTTTTTGATTATTTCGTATCTTTGAGACAAATGGTTACAACATTAAAATATGGTGCACAGAAGGGGAGTATCACCAAGTTATTAAACAGGTTAAATAAGAAGACCAGTCGTGGAATCGATGCACACAAGTTTTCAGGTGCACTGAACTTGAAGAAAGATCCTCTCGAATTTCAAAAGGAAATAAGGAATGAATGGGAATAAAATATTCCTTGACACAAATATTCTTCTTTACCTGCTTCAAGGTGATGAAACACTAGCATAAGCGCTCCATAAAAAACAGTTCTATATTTCCTTTATTACACAACTTGAACTTTTATCTTTCCCAAGGTTGTCAAGAAGGGAGAGTGAAGTAATTGGCCAATTGATCGATGAATGCGTAATTATTGACATTAATGCAAAGATCAAGAAACTGACAATTGAGAATAGAAGGAATACAAAAATGAAACTTCCTGATTGCATCATTGCTGCATCATCATTATACCTGGACCTTCCAATAATTACTGCAGATTCTGACTTTAAGAAGGTTGAAGAGTTGAACCTTATATATTACGAAAAGTAAAATAATCAAGGGAAGCCTATTCAAATTGTGCCACTAGCGTTTTTATGTTCTTTGAAAATTGACTAGTACGACTAAGGTGCGAGGTTCTATGATCCCGCTTCATAGTAGGTCTTTGAAACTTTTTTAATCGGGAATTTCTAGGGTGGTAATTCTTTCGCATTACATTTTATTTTTCCTAATTTCATTGCATATTAAAGAAGATGTCTGAATCGGAAATAGCAATATACAAGGCCTCTGACGGAAGTACTGAAATACAGGTTAAACTTGATGGTGATACTGTTTGGCTAAACCAATATCAGTTGGCAGACTTATTTGAAACAGACCGTACTTCAATCAATCGACATATCACAAATATTTTTAGATCTAAGGAGCTGGCAGAAGATTCAACTTGTGCAGAAATTGCACATGTTCAAAAAGAGGGAAAAAGACAGGTATCCAGGAATATTAAATATTATAATCTGGATTTAATAATATCTATAGGTTATAGGGTTAATTCTAAAAGAGGAATTGAATTCAGAACATGGGCAAACAAAGTTCTAAAGTCATATCTGATTAAAGGTTATGTAGTTAATAATGAGACCCTATCCAAGCAAAATGAGCTATTAAAAGAGCTGCAAGATACAGCAAGGTTGATTGGCAATGTTGCAAAGTCAAAAGAAATCTCTAATGATGAAAGCAGCGGATTACTACAAATAATATCTGATTATGCATACGCCCTTGATATACTGGATCAATATGATCATCAGAGTCTTATTCTCAAAAATACTTCTGGGAAAGAAATATATCAGTTAACTTACAAGGAGGCAGTTAAACAGATTGGGATAGCAAAAAGAGCTTATGGAAATAGTGATTTGTTTGGCAGACAAAAAGATGATTCTTTTAAAAGTTCAGTAGCTACAATTTTTCAAACATTTGATGGTAAAGATCTTTATCCAAGTATTGAAGAAAAAGCTGCAAATTTGCTGTATTTCGTAACAAAAAACCATTCATTCACCGATGGAAATAAGCGAATCGCGGCATTTCTGTTTTTATATTTCCTTGAGCGAAACGGATTATTATATAGTACTAATAGAGCGAAACGGATTGGAGATAATGCTTTGGTTGCCTTAACTTTGATGATCGCTATTAGTAATCCAGATCAGAAAGATACTATGGTAAATGTGATTGTGAATTTGATCAATAAGAATAATTAGTTCTTTTATTTTTTTGAATTATAGACTAGTATGACTAATGTGTAAAGTGTTAAGTAAAAAGCAGCAACACTTTTGACTTTACGGACTTTACGGACTTTACGACATTCGACTCTTTTTGATGTTTTCAATAAAAACATCAAAAAGGTACGCCGTGTCGGTGGGCCCACCCGATGCTTCGGGGTGAAATTGTGTGGAGAAGAAGGGTAAGGAAGTGTGCTTCATCCCTTCGTTGGTGTTGTCGTTGAGGTTCATAAACAGCGGCTCCCAGCCTTCTGGAAGGGTTTCGTTGTCGATGGCAAAACCATGGTTCTGAGAGGTAATATAAGCCTTATTGGTTCCCACCTCAAGAACGGGCTGGTTGTGACTTCTGTGACCATATTTCAGTTTATAGGTGTTGGCTCCTGCTGCCAGGGCCATCAGCTGGTTGCCCAGGCAAATGCCGAAAATGGGGGTGTCAGCCTGATAGGCCTTTGCGAGGTTTTTAATGGTGGCGTCGCACTGTTTTGGGTCGCCAGGACCGTTTGAAATAAAGAGTCCATCGTACTCCTCCTTGCTGATGTCATGGTCCCAGGGAACTCTGATTACGGTGGTATCCCGCTCCAGAAGATATCGGATGATGTTGTATTTTACCCCACAGTCGAAAAGCAGGATTCGGTATTTCCCATTTCCATACTCGGTTCTTTCACTGACGCTTACCTGTGCCACCAGGTTATCCAGGTTGGGATCGTAGCTTTCGGGTTCCTGATCTTCAAATACAATTTTCCCCAGCATGGATCCCTTCTCACGGAGAATTTTTGTAATGCGCCGGGTGTCCACATCAAATATTCCGGGAATCTTATTTTGCTTGAGCCAATCCCCCAGGCTGCGGTCGGCATTCCAATGGGAGTACTCGGCGGAGTAGTCGGAAATAATAAGCGCTGAGATATGAAGCTGATCCGATTCAAAAAACTTAAACATGGCATTTTCTGCATCCTCGTTGGGTACCCCGTAATTACCCACCAGTGGATAGGTAAGGACCAGGAGTTGCCCTTTATAGGAAGGATCGGTAAGGCTTTCGGGATATCCGGTCATAGCGGTATTAAACACCACTTCACCAGCAATGCTACCTTCGTAGCCAAATGATTTTCCGGTAAAGGAGGTTCCGTCCTCGAGGATCAGTTTGATTGCTTTGAAATTCATTGGATTATGAATTGTTATTAGATTCTATTTGGATCAGGTTATTGATAATTTTCTCTGCCTGTTCGGGTGTAATTCTCTTGGCAACAATCTTCTTGTCCTTGTCGAGTATAAACAACTGAGGATAGCTTTGAAGGTTATAGGATACCCTGAAATCGTTGCTATAGGGACTCCAGCAATTGACCCAGTCATACAAGACATGTTCATTTACAAAATCGACCCACTTCTCTTTGCCTTCAATGGTATTAAGCACATGCACAGAGACAACCTCAACTGCTTTGTCTTTTAGCCTTGAATAGACCTCGTACAGGGCAGGTGTTGATTTCTTACAATGGCCACAATCGGCTTCCCAGAAATAGACGATGGTATAGCGGGCCTCCACATCGGATAATAAGAAATCCTGGCCAATGTGCGGATCCTTCTTAATGGCTGTATCCTGGGCTGCCATTTCAAAGTGTTCAGAGGGAACCTGGCGCAGTGTCAGGTCAGGAGCTTTCTGTCCAATGAGGGTGGGCTTATTCTTTTCCAGGTTGTCTCTTAGCTTGTTTATGAATTCGGCACTGCTCCATGTGGCGTCGGGAATATAGTAGTACTCTGCAATGTGAAAATAGACCACGTCCATTCCCATGAACTTGCTTTCGGCAAAGTGATTAAACAGGGTAATCAACATGTACCTGTAAAGATCTTCATTCACTTTAGAACCTTCCAGAAGGAAGTCAACCGCTACAATCAATGAATCGGGGTGCTGAACCACAGCCCGGCTAAGGTAGTTAAGGATTTTCCCCTCATAAAGGGGGGTATGATATAGCCTTACATTAAAGGGATCGAAACGATCAAAATAGTGCTCCCGGTAGTAAAAATACCGGATGGAATCATCCTGTTTCTTAATGCCGGTCAAAAGTTCTTCGGGGGGCAGAGGTTCCCTGGTGGCACTGATGAAGTCATTGACAAACAAGGAGGCATGTTCGGTTTCAATGCGGTCCATATAGGTTTCCATCTCTTTGTTTATCTCTTCCTGCTTCTTTCGGATGGCTGCAGTGTCAGATGCCGAATTTGCCCCGGTCAGTGAGGATTGCTGGTTCTGTAGCTCTTCTCTTTTGGTTTGAAGGAATGCCTTATAATCCTGGAAGATCTGGTTATCCTCAGATCCCGTGAACTTTACGCTAGCTGCCAGATCTGAAGTATCGGCCACCAGAGAAAATTGTTGGTCATCTCCCAGCAACATATCAAAATATTGGCTGGGGCTGAAATAGATCAGGTAGAGGCCACCAGTAAGAGCGTTCTCCCCCTTAAAAATCCCTTTCCCTTTTTGATCAAGTACAATGGTATCTTTGGGGGCCATCCGGGTTGTAATGTATTCACCCAGGATCAGTGTATCTTCCGAGAGGCCTTTTAGTTGAACTTCAATTTGGTATCCCTGTCCCCATACCGAAGCAGGAAGCAGTAGAATGATTCCTATCAGAATGGTGAGCAATCCCTTGAATATTGACATTAAATGCTGCATTTTAAAAACTGTCAAAGTTAATGAATCTATTTTAAAACATATTGTTCAATCTCCGTGCCAATCCTTATGGAAAATGTTTAACTTGTTATCTTATGTATACGCTGCTTGAAGCACAGAACCTGGTTGAAAAGCATATTCAGAATATCTCTATACCTGATACCCCCCCGGAGTTATATGAACCTGTAAAATATGTTTTGTCACTTGGCGGAAAGAGAATCAGACCGGCACTTGTCCTGCTTGCCTGTGATCTGTTTGCCGGTTCAGTGGATTCGGCGCTGATTCCTGCGGTGGCTATTGAGGTTTTCCATAATTTCACCCTCTTACACGACGACATTATGGATCGCTCTGAAATCAGGCGGGGACAACCAACGGTCCATGTGAAGTACAGCGAAAATGTGGCCATACTGTCGGGAGATGTGATGTCCATTCTGGCCAGCCGTTTAATCAACCAATCACCTGGTGTGGTGCTGAGTGTGGTTCATGAGGTATTCACAAAGAGTGCCATGGAAGTATGTGAAGGGCAGCAGATGGATATGAATTTTGAGGATCTGCTTACTGTTTCTGAAGAGGAATATATGACCATGATCCGATTAAAAACCGCGGTACTGATTGCCGCCAGCCTGAAAATTGGTGCTGTTCTTGGAGGGTCCTCACAAACCGATGCCAACGACCTTTACGATTTTGGATTAAACCTGGGCATGGCATTTCAGCTTCAGGATGATTTGCTTGACACATTTGGAGATCAGCGAACCATCGGGAAAATTCTTGGAACCGATATTGTAGATAATAAGAAGACTTTCCTGATGATTAAAGCCCTCGAAAAGGGTTCCTCCGAACAGCGGAAAATTCTCACAGATTGGCTTACAAAAAAGGAATTTGAGAGGGAAGAGAAGGTAGCTGCGGTGACTGGTATATATAAGCAGCTGAAGATAAAGGAGATCACCAACAATCGCGTCAGGGAATTCTATGAGCTTTCACTTGAGAATCTGGCCAGCCTGAACAAACCGGAGGAACGAAAGGTGGAATTGGCAAATTTTGCCTCCTTTCTGATGAACCGCGACAAGTAAGTCAAGCCTTCTAGCCAGGGAAGCCCTCATCTGCTATACCCAATTCAAGCATTAAATCCTTTTGATTATAATTCTGGAGAAGTATCCTTAGCTCCTCAAGTTGAAACATCACCTCATTGATCTCTCTTTGGATGGATGATTTATGCCTCGGCTTCATCCCATTGAAGTAGCTGAATTCATCCACCAGGTTGTTATAGTGTTCACTGAGTATGGCATTGCCCTTCTCCATCTCTCCACACATGTAATAGGCTTCAATGATACCCTCATGATGAATAACCCCACCTTTTCGGTCAGGCAAAGTGATCCCGGTAATGTACTGATCAAAGGGAAGCACATGGGAGGGGGCCAGATCCATGCATCGATCCAGAACCTCAACGGCCTTCTCAACTTTTGTTTCTTTCAGTAACTCCATGGCCAACCTGGTATGAAGGCTCCTGAAACGAATCACCGACATGGTTCTGATGGTATAGTAGTCGAGATGAACATCCTTCTCATTCATTCTTCCCCACTCAAATCTGTTCATTAAGCGATCGTAAAGGGTATCGGTGTCGATTCCTCCCATCTCAAGCAGACTCTTATAGGGAGAGGAAATGGGCACCACCCGGTAGGCCAGACCTTCGGCGCGGTAATAATTCTCCAATCCCAGCGATCCGTCAAATCCACCTGATGTATAGTAAATAGGACGATTCCATTTATTGGCTCCATGGATATCGAGCTGACCCAGTGTGCCTTTTAAGATCTGGCTGTTTGGCTTCAGCTGAATGGAGATGTTTTTCACGATCCGCTCTGCATCCTCAACTTTGACAGTTCCATTGGAAATCACCTTTGCTGAATCCACGGGCAGGATTAATCTGTGTGTGGGGATGTAATCCACTTTTTTACCGCTCCTTAAGGGGAGCTTGGTCCTGGGATCGTCACTGGCTATAAATGTAGAGATGTATTCCAGGGTGGTTGATTTATCGTTCTCTTTTACATAAATACTACTGCCGGGCATCTTTTCATAGGTCGACTGAGGAATGGCAAGAGGTAGAGGGGCTGAACTGTAATTCTGCCATCTGGCCTGATCGATATACCAGTTCATATTAAATAGCATCATATTCACGATCCGGACATCTTCCCTTACGCCCTCCACATCCTGTACATACCATAAGGGGAAGGTGTCGTTATCCCCCACTGTGAAGAGGATGGCATCCTTATCACAAGAGTTGAGGTAGTTTCGTGCAATGTCTCTGGCGGTGTACCTGCCCGAGCGGTCGTGGTCATCCCAATTCTCGATGGCCATCAGGGTGGGCGCCGCAATAAGGCTAATGACCAGAGCTAGAATTGCCGAGAGCTTCGCTTTAAGCCTGGACTGTAGAATATGGAAGATCCCGGCCACACCAATCCCAATCCAGATGCTAAAGGCGTAAAACGAGCCCGCATACGCATAATCGCGCTCCCTGGGTTGATAGGGTGTCTGGTTCAGATAGATTACAATGGCAATTCCGGTGAGAAAAAACAGACTCATTACCACCCAAAAATCCCTTACATTTTTATCCAGCTGGAAGAAGAGCCCAATCAGACCAAGAAGCAAGGGCAGGAAATAGTATGTATTGCGGGCTGCATGGTTTTTCATGTGATCGGGAAGGATATTCTGTGGTCCGATTCTGGTTGAATCGAAGGCCTTAATTCCACTGATCCAATTTCCGTTTAATACATTCCCATGTCCCTGTTTATCATTTTGCTTTCCGGCAAAATTCCACATGAAATACCTGAAATACATATGTCCGATCTGATACCGGAATAGAAACTCCAGGTTATCCAGGTAGCTTGGATTGGCAGGATCAGAGATAGTCCCAAATTCCTGGTAAGCCTGCTTGTGGTTTGGATTCGGGCTATACATCCTGGGAAGAAGCACTTTGCTGCCCTTATAAATGACGTCTGGCTTATAGTAGGCAATCTCATATTTATTCTTCTCTTTGTTGAGGATATGCACCGGTTTTTCATAGACGTAGTCTTTGGGTTCAGCATTGTAGAGGTAACCTCTTACAAGGGGCCTGTCTCCATATTGTTCTCTGTTGATGTAGGAGAGCAGTGCAAATACGTTTTCAGGTTTGTTTTCATTCATGGGCGGGCCAGCCAGAGACCTGATTACAATCAGGGCGTAAGAAGAGTAACCAATGACAATGACCGTAATGCCTACAAGTATGGTATTCAGGATCACATTTTTCTTCACATATTGGGTCCTGTATATCCCAAAGATCAGGGCTCCTAAAAGCATGGCCACATAGATCACCACCCCAACGTTATAGTGCAGACCCACGGTGTTTGTAAAGAACTTCTCCACAAGGGTGGCCACCTTGATAATCCCGGGGATGATTCCATACATGATAGAAAGAAGGATGGCAAACGAGATACCCACGGCATAGATCACTCCCTTTCGGGTGATGGTCTGATTCATTTTAAAATAGTAGACCAGAACAATGGCAGGGATGGTCAGCAGGTTTAAGAGGTGTACACCAATGGAGAGCCCCATCAGGTAAGCAATCAGTATGATCCATCGCTTGGCTCCGGGTTCATGTGCCACATTTTCCCACTTAAGGATGGCCCAGAAGACCATGGCAGTAAAGAGCGATGAGGTGGCATATACTTCCCCTTCCACCGCAGAGAACCAGAAGCTGTCTGAAAAGGTGTACGCCATGGCCCCAACGAAAGAGCCTCCCAGAACCACTATAAGGTTGGCCATTGAAGGTTTTTTATCGCCTTCTTTCTCTGAGATTATGAGCTTCTTTAGAAGATGTGATATGGTCCAGAAAAGGAACATGATGGTGAAGGCGCTGGCAAATGCCGATGTAGCATTGATCATCATGGCCACCTTTTCAGTATCGGAGGTGAAGAGTGAAAATACCCGACCAATCATCAACCACAAAGGAGCTCCAGGGGGGTGTCCCACCTGCAGTTTATATGAACTGGCTATAAATTCACCACAATCCCATAAACTGACGGTTGGTTCGAGTGTCAGCAGGTAAACGATAAGGGCAATGGCAAAAGCGGCCCAACCCCCTAAAAGATTTATTTTCTTGAATTGCATTGAATGAAATTATAGGCTTAGCGATTTGACTGGCACGAATTTAACCCTTTTTTTAGGATAGGCCTTAAAAAACAAATATATTGAAAAGGCTTGACACATATTGAAATGGAATCTATATTTGCAGTTCACTAAATCCAAAAGTCATGACCGTGAAAGGAATGAGCGATCTGGATCACACCCTCTACACAGATTATCCCGAGTTTGAATTTGAGTACGCAAATAAGAAAGAACCCGATACCTTACCTCCTGATAAACAAACTCTTATTATTGGCCTTGACAAGCGAAGAATTGATGGAGCTCCCATAACTTATATCATGGGTTTTGTGGGTTTACGTATTGATTTGAGGAAGATTGAGGATGAGTTGCAGGGTGTTTGTCACACTTGCGGATCATCCAAGATGTACGATATCATGTTAAATGGAGATGTACGGAAGCGTGCTTATGTCTATTTGCGCTCCTGTGGATATAAAGTAAAATTTGCAGAAAACTAAGCCCTTATTATATTACCCAATTAGCAAAGGCAGGATGGCTATCATCCTGCTTTTGTTCTTTTCAGCCGGACTCAAAGCCCAGTTTTATGAGTTTGGCCAGGATGCGGGTACCCTGAAATGGGAACAGTTCAGAACACCCAACTACAAGGTAATTTATCCCCGTGGATTGGATAGCCTGGCTGGTGCATTTGCCGATCGTCTGGAATATTTCTATCCCTACCTGGGCAAACCCCTTGACCATAAGCACAGTCTTATGCCTGTGATCATGCATAATGAATCCAGTTTTTCAAACGGTGTATTTGTGTGGGCTCCCAAGCGACTGGAGATATTTACCAACCCCGATCCTAATGGCTACCATCAGGACTGGCTGACGCAGTTGGCCCTTCATGAAGGCAGGCATGCTTTCCAAATAGATAAATTGAACCAGGGCTTTACCCGTGGGCTTTATTACGTAGGGGGAGAACAGCTGGTTGGAGCCATGGCTGTATTTCTGCCTCAATGGTACCTGGAGGGAGATGCAGTGGATGCAGAGACCAGGTTGTCCAATACGGGCAGGGGCAGACAACCCTCCTTTGAGAAGGGCTTAAAGGCCCAGATGCTTGAATCTGGCAAAGTCTACTCCTTCTCTAAAGCCGCTCTGGGTTCTTATAAGGATTATATTCCTAACCATTATCGGCTGGGCTACCTGATGATTCAGCATGGACGCCGAAACTATGGGGACAATCTCTGGATTGACTTTCAACAATATGCCGCCAGGAAACCTTTCCTTTTGAACCCAACTCACTTCAGTATGAAGCAGCATGGGATTCGTTCCAAAACTCAATTCTATAAGGATGCAATGGATGAATACAGACAACATTGGATGGTAACGGCTTCTGCAAGGCATCTTTCGAAGTATGAAGACTGGAACGAGAGCAAGACTCGTCACTACACCAGCTATACATTTCCACATGAGATTTCCGGATCCATGGTGTTTGCACTTAAGAGTGGAATTGATCAGATTCCTGAGTTCATTTTTTTAGGGAAGAATGGGGAGGAAAAACGCATTTATAGGCCGGGATTTCTTAACTCGGGCAGGGTAAGCTATTCTGGAAGTCATGTGGTCTGGGACGAATTTGTCCCCGATCTCAGGTGGAGCAACCGGAACTATTCTGTGATTCGAAGTCTGGAGATCGCCACAGGCAAGGTGAAGAACCTTGGACATAAAACCAGATACTACTCACCGGCACTATCCCACGATGGCTCAAGGATTGCTGCCATTGAACAAACAGATAAACAGAAATATAATTTGGTAATTCTTCAGGTAGACGGTACCGTTCTTGAGACTATTCCCTCACCGGGGAACCTGTTTCTACAACATCCGGCATGGATGGAGACTGATTCAGCGCTTGTCGTAGCAGTGTCTGAGGAGTCAGGAAAATCATTGTTCAGTTACACTCCGGATTCAGGTTCATGGAAAAAGCTATTCGAATCGGGAGTTGATGATATTTCATTCCCGGTGATTGCTGGTAAAAGGATCTATTTCAGTGGAACATATTCAGGAATCGATAACATTTACTGCCTCGACTTGAAGGACCAAACCACCTACCAGGTAACCTCCACCCGGTTTGGTGCCTTTTACCCCCAACTCTCCAAGGACGGTTCGACTCTCTATTATAGCAATTATACGTCCAGCGGTTATGGAGTGGCTTCTTTAAATGTTGAAGATGGGGTGTGGAAAGCCCTTGAGGATGTTCGAAATCACAGGGAGCAGATTAACTATAGACAAAGCTTAGATGAGAAAAAGATTGTTCAGGGACTATCCGATTCCGATACCTCTGTCCATGTATCCCGCAAGTACCATAAGGCTTTACATCTTTTTAATTTTCACTCGTGGCTTCCTCTCTATTTCGATTACCTGGATCCCAATTTATCTCTTACCCCTGAACATTTACCTATAAGCCCCGGGATCTCATTAATCTCGCAGAACAAGCTTAGTACGGCGGTGAGTCAGCTGGGTTATGAATACCGCGATGGAATGCATATGTTTCATTCAGGCATCAAGCTCAAGGGGCGCTATCCGGTATTAAACCTCTTCTTTGACTATGGAGGCGAACCCAATGTACTCCTGTTGGCTGAGGGAGACTCGATCATCTCTTTACCCACTGACCTCAGGTTTACTGCACAAACCTATGTGCCTCTGAGGTTTAATACGGGCAAGTTTCTTTCTATTGTCCAACCAAGAATTGACTATAGCTATCGAAGAGATGTCCAGTATGACGATAGCCAGGAGAACTACCAGACGGGTGGTCACTATTTATACTATAGCATATATGCATCGGCTTATCTTCGGAAGGGAATAAAAGAGATTCTTCCCCGTCTTGGTCTAATCACCACTGCCGGATATTATCATGCCCCATTTAGCCAGTTATATGGATCTGTGACCCGGTTGGGTGCCACCAGCTACCTGCCAGGTTTCGTGAAACATCAGACCCTCAGGTTATCTATTCAGTACCAAAGGCAGGATCCGCTGAATATGTCCCGCCCCGCCTTTATCAACCTGATATCTCTTCCCAGAGGTCTGTACGATATTTACGGCGAAGTATTAACCAAGCTTAGTGCCGATTATGTGTTCCCCATTGTGTATCCCGATCTTGAACTGGGAGGCCTGCTCTATCTGAAAAGGATCAGGGGAGCGGTATGGATCGATTATATGGTAGGTACCCATGTGATCATCAGGGAGCCAACCCCCCATTACGAGGATAGAAATTACCGTACGATAGGTATGGATCTGGTGGCAGACCTACACCTGCTCAGGATCCAATTCCCCCTCTCCATGGGTGGCCGCCTTATCTATGAGCCTGAAACCGGAAATGTGGGAGTTGAAGCTATATTCTCTATGGATATTAACTAGGCCAGCCGTCCTTAGATCTCACTCCCCGGCGCTAAACTCGTGAGTTACTGTAAAAAATCCGGGGTACTGTATGGTTTTTCCCCCTATCAGCAAACTGGGTTTGATCTTCATACTTAGATTGGAGGGTTGATCGCTTGTCCCCACCAGGTTCAGTGCAAAATTCATCATGGTCTTGGGATTGTTTCCCTCCATATAATCTATGAGATCGGCATGAATTTTTACAGGTACGATGGCCAGTCCTCCCGATGGAGGAACCTCTATTCGCCGATCCACCACACCAGCAGCTACTTCCAGATCATCCACATAAGCCACCCACTCAATGGAATTTACAGCTGCTGTGCTTGTTCCCGGATTTTTCACTTCCATATTGAGGGTGATATCAAAGGGAAGTGTTCCCCTTAACAAGTTGGCTGCTATCAATTGTCCGTCCAGAAATGTGAAATCGGACAGGCTGCTCCGATCGCTCATATCTATACCGCAAACTGCAGGATCCTGGAAGGAATAGAGCCTGAATTCACACTTTTTGAGGGCTGTGAGTTCGGATAGGACTGAACAGCTGTTCAGGAGCAGGAGGAATAGTGGTAAAAGGAATATTTTTCGCATGGGCTAATAAGAATTCAGTTATAATA
>RCNC010001213.1_pt1 | contig 20592 bp, 16 predicted proteins | sample 2041301 | NCBI WGS metagenome assembly RCNC01 (sample SAMN09708231, study PRJNA481090) | Marine sediment metagenome, whole genome shotgun sequencing project. | biome: marine sediment; feature: ocean; material: sediment; isolation source: Sewage treatment plant 13A marine sediment (STP13A) ...
GTTAGGTATTATGTAAAAATGCAATCTCTGCGAACCCTTAACTTACTGATTATATTCATTATTTGTGACTGAGCCTACGATACTCAAGGTTGCTGTCAGCGTACCGCTGTCGCGACTGTTCGATTACCTGCCGCCCTCTGGCGCAGCAGCTGTGTTACCGGGCTCGCGCGTCGTTGTGCCCTTTGGCCGCCAAAAACTCGTTGGCGTAGTGATGTCTCTGCACGACTCAAGCGACCTGCCCGTCAACAAGATTCGACGCTGCGAAGCCGTCCTGGACGACCCACCACTGTTGTCCGCAGACGATCTCCGACTGATCACCTTTACCAGCAGTTACTACCACCACCCTATTGGCGAAGTCGTCGCCGCGGCACTGCCTGCTCTGCTACGCGCCGGCAAACCACTGCTGCCCATGTTGCGCCTCGTCGCAATTAGCGATGCCGGCGCCGCGGCGGATATCGAAGCCCTGGCCAAACGTGCGCCGCGACAGGCGGAACTCATCGAACACTTACTAGGCGCTGGCGGCGATGGTTTGCAGGAGGAGGTTCTAACCGAGCAATTGCCGAACTGGCGCAGAGCGGCAAAAGGTTTGCTCGAAAAAGGATGGATAGCCCGCTTTGAGTCCAAGGCTGAATCTGATTTACCCGAATGCGCGGTTGCCGCCACACCCGGACCAACACTCAACGCTGATCAACAGCGCGCACTCGACGTGCTACACGCGCGGGCGGGTTTCGGCGCTTTCGTGCTCGACGGCGTAACCGGCAGCGGTAAAACCGAAGTGTATCTCTCGCTAATTCGCGAGGTGCTGGATGCCAAACAACAGGCACTGATTCTCGTACCGGAGATTGGTCTCACACCGCAGTTGGTGAATCGCCTGCGGCAACGGCTCGGCGTCGAGCCAGCCGTGCTGCATTCCGGCCTGAGCGATATTGAGCGATTGAATGCATGGCGTAATGCGCAGCAGGGGCGCGCCGGACTAGTGGTCGGTACACGCTCAGCCGTATTCACACCAATTCCCAATCTTGGCCTGATCGTTGTGGATGAGGAGCACGATCACTCGCTCAAACAGCAGGAAGGCCTGCGCTATTCCGCACGCGATCTCGCGATCGTTCGTGCACGCAACAATGATGTGCGCATCATTCTTGGCTCGGCAACGCCAACACTAGAAACCCTGCAGCACTGTCGCAACGGCAACTTCACACATATTCAATTGCCAACGCGTGCCGGTGGCGCGAAGCCGCCAACAGTTCGCCTCGTTGACCTCAGCAGAGCCGCCAGCAGCGATGGTTTAAGTGAGCCTCTGGTCGCGGCAATCGAGAAGCACTTGCAGGCAGAGGGTCAGGTGCTGCTTTTTCTCAACCGCCGTGGATTCGCCCCAACGTTGATCTGCGCCCACTGCGGCCATATGGCCGAGTGCAAACGCTGCGATTCGCGCATGACCGTACACGCGCGTGAGCGCTCTTTACGCTGTCATCATTGTGGCTCGCAAGCGCCGCTGCCGACGGCATGCTCTGAGTGCGGCGCCGAGGTACGACCGCTGGGAGAAGGCACTGAAAGACTTGAAGATGCTCTGATTCCGAAGTTCCCCAATCACATAGTGCAACGCATCGACAGCGACAGCACGCAGCAACGTGGAGCGATCGAAGCAGCGCTGGCCAAAGCAGAACAAGGTCATGCCGACATACTCGTTGGCACTCAGATGCTGTCGAAAGGGCACCATTTTCCGAAACTGACCCTGGTTGGGATCATCAATGCGGATCAGGGGTTATTCGGCACCGACTTTCGGTCAGCGGAAAGGCTCGCGCAATCAATCGTGCAGGTGTCCGGGCGCGCCGGCAGGGAAGCGCGACAAGGCGAGGTGCTTATTCAAACGGCGTTTCCCGAGCATCCGTTCTGGCAATCATTGATCGAGGGCGGGTATCCGCGGGTTGCAGATGAATCTCTCACCGAGCGCGAGGAATCGCGCTGGCCGCCATTCACTCGCCTCGCACTGCTGCGATCTGCGGCTCATCGGGAGGAGGATGCTTTGGCGTTTCTACAACGCGCTGCCGAGCTCGTCGGTCTTGAACAATCCGAGTACCTGCGAGTTCTGGGCCCGGTAAACGCACCGATGGCGAGAAAAGCTGGGCGCTATCGAGCGCAGCTGCTCATTCAGAGCAGCGATCGAAAAACGTTGCACACGAGGCTCGCCCAGCTGCGGCCTGCTTTGGAGGCAGAACCCTCGGCGCGCAAGGTTCGCTGGTCGATCGACGTCGATCCGATCGAGCTTTTTTGATGTAGAATCGCCACCCGATGAAGACCTTAGTCGCAAAACTTGTTCAGGACGCTCTCGCAACAATGCCGGAGCTCGCTGATGCCGTCGCCGCTCTCGCTCTCGAGACAACGGTTGAGCGTACGCGTGATCCCAGCCACGGCGACTTCGCGACCAACGTCGCGATGCGTCTGGCAAAGCCAGCCCGCATGAATCCACGCGCGCTGGCGGAGAAGATCGTCGCTGCCATGCCGCCCAGTGACGACGTCACGAAGATGGATATTGCCGGCCCTGGCTTCATTAACATCCATCTGAGCCCGGCCGCCTTTCATGAAGAAGTGGTCGCGATTCTGGAACAAGAATCCAACTATGGCCGCCAGCCAGTGCAGGAAAAACCACGCATTCTGCTCGAGTTTGTTTCTGCGAATCCGACCGGCCCTCTGCACGTTGGCCATGGTCGTCACGGTGCCTACGGCGCAACCGTAGGCAACCTGTTACAAGCTGCCGGCTACACAGTCGATCGCGAGTACTACGTCAACGATGCCGGGCGCCAGATGGACATTCTCGGTCTTAGCGTCTGGTTACGCTGGCTTGATGCACAGGGCACCAGCATCGAGTTCCCGCAAGCGGGCTACCGCGGTGAATACATCCGCGATATCGCGGCGGAAATCGATACGCAAGACATCTCCCCGGTCGAGGTTGACGCAGTACTCGACGGTATCCCGGCAGACGAGCCCGCGGGCGACAAAGAGGCGCATATCGGTGCGCTGATCGAGCGGGCGAAGGAATTGCTCGGTACTGACAGCTTCAACCATATTCGGCAGCAGTCGCTCGAGTCTATTCGCAAGGATATTGAAGAAGATCTCTCTGCATTCGGTGTCGTCTTTGACCGTTGGTATTCGGAACAAAGCCTGACCACATCGGATCGCATCGACGCGGCGTTAGCCGTACTTAAAGAACGCGACATGCTGTACGAAAAAGACGGTGCAATCTGGTTTCGTGCTGAACAGTTCGGCGATGAGAAAGATCGCGTCGTAATTCGCGAAAACGGTGTGAAAACATATTTCGCATCCGACATCGCTTACCACTTCGACAAACGTGAACGTGGCTACGATCATCTGATCGATATATTGGGATCGGATCATCACGGTTACGTAGCGCGAGTGCGAGCGGGACTCACCGCGATGGGTTATGAGGCCGACAGCCTTGAAGTAGAGCTGATGCAGTTCGTCGCGTTGTATCGTGGCGGCGAAAAACTTTCGATGTCCACGCGTTCCGGTGAGTTTGTGACCTTGCGTGAATTACGCGAGGAAGTGGGCAATGATGCGGCACGCTTTTTCTACGTCATGCGCTCGCATGATCAGCACCTTGAATTTGATCTTGAGCTTGCGAAGAGCCGTTCGAACGACAATCCCGTGTACTACATCCAGTACGCACACGCGCGCATCGCGAGCGTGTTCCGGCAATTGCCTGAGAAGTCGTTTACGCACGATGTCGAAAATGGCCGCAATAGTTTGTCAGCACTCGTAGAGCCGCAAGAGAAGGCGCTAATGACCATGCTGAGCCGATACTCTGAGATGATTGTGCTCGCGGCGAACAATCGAGCACCGCAACACCTGGTGCACTACCTGCGGGACCTGGCGAACGATTTTCATTCCTACTACAACGCGCATGCGTTTATCGTTGAGGACACAAATATTCGCGATGCACGGCTGTCCTTGATTAGCGCAACCCGCATTGTACTTGCGAACGGGCTTGGCATACTCGGTGTTACGGCACCGGAGAAGATGTAATGGCGAAGCGTAAGAAACGCCGCTCGACACGTAGTCGTAGTACGGTCAACAAAAAACAAAACTATCCGGGCTGGCTATGGATGCTGTTCGGTCTCGCGATCGGCCTGTCGGTCGCGTTCGCCATTTACGTCAAGGACAATGACCCTGTGCCGCCACAGGCAGCTGCTGTACCCAGCGCCATCGACGATAATAACGAGTCAGATATTCCAGCCAGCGCAACACCAGAACCTGAAGTCGTGAAGAAAGAAAAGCGCTTCACTTTCTACGACTTGTTGCCGGCGGCCGAATTTATCGTTCCCGAGAACGCGCCGAGTGCCGAAGAAGAGGACGTTGAGCCCGAGGCTGTTGTCGAGCCGGGCGTGTATGTGTTGCAGGCTGGCTCGTTTTCCACCAACACCGACGCGGATCGCCGGCGCGCGACGCTTGGCCTGCAAGGCATCGAATCCCACATTCAGCGCGTTTCAATCAATGATCGTGAATATCACCGTGTCTATGTCGGCCCAACTGATGACCTCGATGAACTCAATCTGTTACGTAGCAGACTGCGTGCAGCCAAGATCGATGTCCTGCGTATCCGGTTAAGTGACTAGGCGCGCTCACCTTTCGTTGCAGCTGAGTCTGGTCACATTATTCGTGGGAGGAATTATTGTGGGAGGGCCTTCAGGCCCGATCGCGGCTGAAGCCGCTCCCACAGAGATCAGCATTGCCGCCGTTGGCGACATGATGATCGGTACCGACTACCCGCGGAACCAGTTACCGGACGACGATGGCGTCAGCTTCTTCGCCCATGTCACACCGATACTGTCTGCAGCAGATATCGCCATCGGCAATCTCGAGGGCACACTGGTAGACGGCGGCGAGCCTGCCAGTAAATGCAAGAACATGAACGCCTGCTATTTATTTCGCTCACCAACACGGTACGCACAGCATTACCGTGATGCGGGATTCGATGTATTGAGTCTGGCCAATAATCACGCTCGCGACTTTGGCGAGGACGGTCGCACGTCTACGATGCAGGCACTCAATGCCGTTGATATCCGTCACTCAGGGCGCGTGGGCGAATTCGCAAGTTTTGAAGTAAAGGGTCTTTCTGTCGCGGTCCTCGCCTACTCGGTCACGCAAAAGTCCAACCTGCTGCACGACTATGCGCTTGCCGAGCAAACCGTCACAGCATTTGCGGCGTCCCACGACATCGTAGTCGTGACCTTTCACGGCGGCGCTGAGGGCGCCTCAATGATGCATGTGCCCTTCGCAGAAGAGGAATACTTCGGCGAACCTCGGGGCGACGTAGCGCGCTTCTCCAGAAGCATGGTCGACGCCGGTGCAGATCTGATACTCGGGCACGGCCCGCACGTCGTGCGTGGCATGGAGCTCTATAAGGACAGGCTTATTGCGTATAGCCTGGGGAACTTCGCGACTTACTACGGCATCAGTGTTCAGGGCGCTAAAGGTATCGCGCCGATACTGAACGCAACGCTGGACGAACAAGGCCGCTTCGTGGAGGGTCAGATCGTTTCTACCGTTCAACTCCGCCCGGACGGACCCAGTATCGATGATCAGAACAGAGCACTTAATCTGATTCGCGATTTGAGTATTGAGGACTTCGGTAACCCGGGCATCACGTTTCACCCGGATGGACGGCTGAGTTACTGAGGACCACCCATTTCCGGCGGCATCGACAGCCAAATATCAGCAAGTTCTATTTTTTCAAGAAACGGTAACCACCGCGGATCATCATGCAGTATTCGCAGCGGCGAAATAGAAAGGCTCGAAATGATTCCGGGGTCCCGTGATTGGTACGCTCGCTCCAACCAGTCGAACGTGGATTCGACATCATCACGATACGCATACACCTCGGCGATTTGTGCCGCCATGTGCGAAGCATGCTTGTCAATCAACGTATTCAGCGCTGTATCCGATTCCACATCGTTTCCCAGCAACGCATGTGCCGAAGCCAGGGCTGTTAATCGATAGGCTACATCGACTTCCTGACGTGCCGCTACAAGACTCGCAGCGTAGTCACCGCGGCTGATGTGGACTCCGGAAATGCGTCTGTACGCACCCGGATATTCGGGGCTCAAGGTGACCAGTTCGTCGAATGCCTCTAACGCCTCGTCGTAGCGGCCAAGCCTCCATTGAGTGAGCCCCAGGAAGTTGTGATATCGCGGTCGCAGCGGATCAAGCGTGAGCGCCGCCTGGTATTGATGCAAAGCTTGTTCAAACTGGCCAATGGTAGCGAGCCCCAGGCCGCTGGCAAAAACAATCTCGGCATTGCCGGGCTCGAGCTCAAGAGCACGCGCATAATCCTGGATCCCAGCCATGACTTTGAAGTCGAACGCGAGCGCCTTCAGGCCGCGGATGTAATAGGCCTTCGCGTTATTCGGATCAGTTCGCAACGCCTCGCGAACTACAGCATCTATTTCAGCGCCTGCGGTGGCAACAGCGGCGCCACCATAGGAGGCGAACCAAAAATAGTTGATGCCCAGTTCCGCCCACGCGGGTGAATATTCAGGGTCAATTGCCAATACTTGCTCGTACAACTCTATAGCCCGCTGATAGGCATCCTGGTCATCCTGGTGCGAAATGTACTGAGCCTGCAGGAATAGCTCGTAGGCTTGCGGGTTAGTCTCTTGCGTACTTGGAGCTTCGCCAAGCAAAGTGACCTTCATCGCGTCAGTGACATGCGTCGCGATCTCGTCCTGTGTGACGAAAATATTCTCCAGTTCGCGATCATAAGTCTCCGACCAAAGCTGATAGCCGTTCTCGGCGTCGATGAGTTGCACGGTAATACGCACTTGATTGCCCGACTTGCGTACCGACCCCTCAAGAACATGTGCAACATTCAGTTCCCGGGCAATTTCTGCGACAGCAATCTCTGGCCGGTCTTTGAACGAAAACGATGAAGTGCGTGCTGCGACGTGTAAGTCCGGAATCTTTGCCAACAGGTTGAGCAATTCTTCTGACAAGCCATCCGAAAAGTACTCATTGTCCGCGTCGCCGCTCATATTGACGAATGGCAACACTGCAATGGATGCAGTCAGGGAGGATTCCTGCGCAGTTGGCACAGTTAATGACTCTGCGGTGGGCGCTGTCCCAAATTTGTCGTACACAAAGAACAACACCGCACACGCCAGCACCGCGATGATGGAGTAGTCGAGTTTGCGGCCGGTAGTTCGTGTAATCGAAACGTCGCGCTGGACGTCCGCTTCCTTCTTGATTCCATCTGGCGTCAGCTCGAACGCCCAGGCAAATAACATCGCAACAGGAAAGCCCAGAATCAACAACAGTGCGATAGCGGAGTTGAACCACTCCGGCAAATGCAGCGCTGGCACCAACGTGTCGGATACCTGCAGCAACAACCACGCAACGATGATGTACGCGATTGTCACACGCACGACATTGCGTCTTTTCAGCTCACCCCAAAGCGATGACATGCAGCTCCCTTAGCCCTACTCGTCCGCAGAAACGTTTTTAAAGTTCACCCCAAGCGTGCGCAACTTGCGATACAGATGCGTCCGCTCCATCCCTACGCGTTTTGCCAGCTGCCCGACCTTGCCATCACAAAGAACGAGTTGTTGTTGCAAATAGGCGCGCTCGAACTGTTCGCGAGCTTCTCGCAGTGGCAACGACAACAGGTCCTGTTTCACAAGCGACTCATCGGCTTGCTCACCGGTGCTGATGTCCGCCTCAACTTCTTCGAGTGAAATGTCGCCCTCGCCCTGCGAAAGTAACAGGCGGCGCACCAGGTTCTTGAGTTCGCGAACGTTATCCGGCCATGGGTAGTTACGCAGTCTGTTTTGAGCTGCAACACTAAAACGACGAAACGTCAGACCCTCAGCATCGACTAATTTATCGACGTAGTAGGTCAACAGCTCCGGAACATCTTCCGAATACTCCCGCAGCGGTGGCACGCGCAGGGTCAATACGTTCAAATGCGAAACAAGGTCGCGGCGTAATGCACCACTTTCCATCTTCGCCTCATAGTCGACTCCGACAGTGGCCACGATGCGTGCGTCCAGTCGTAAGACTTCACTACCACCTGCACGTCTGATTTTACGATCTTCCATCACTGCAATAAGAATTTTTTGCGCAGCATCATTCAGATCTGCCAGATCATCGATCAACAGGGTGCCACCTGCCGCGCGCTCGAATGCGCCAGCATGAATCTCGCCACCTGATTCCCTACCGAGCAACTGCTCCTCCACATTGCTATCTGTCAGAGAGGCGCCTGTAACGCTCACCAAGGGCTCAGTCGTGCGGTTGCTAAGAGCATGCAGGTAACGTGCAAAAGCACTGCGACCGGTGCCAGGCTCGCCCGTAAGCAGGACGGGAGCATCGTGGCGCGCATATTGCTGCACCTTGTCGCGTAGAGCCTGCATTAGTTTGCTGCGGCCGACCGGCGCCAGCAATGACGGCAGTAAGGCGTGAGCAGTTCTGGATTGCTTTTCGGCCGAACTCAGCGCTGCTTCAACAGTGCGCAACAACTTGGCGAGTGAGAGCGGTTTCTCGACGAAATCAAATGCGCCCAAACGTGTCGCCTCAACCGCCGTGTCTACACTTCCATGTCCGGACATGATTACGACCGGGCAGTTCAGGTCGCCGCTTTCGGACCATTCGCGCAGCAGCGTAATGCCATCGGTATCCGGCATCCAGATGTCCAGCAGGATCAGATCAAATCTCGTATCAACGCGCGCGGCGCGTGCTTCTTCTGCGTCGGCCGCTACGGTTACTCCGTAACCTTCATCAGTCAAAATATCTTGAATCAAGGTGCGGATGTCCGCCTCGTCATCGACTACCAGCACATGAGAATTACTCATGCTTGTTCCCTCCTTTTTTCGGCACGTGCAGGTGCCTGTGCAATTATTGCTTCGCGTGCTGCCTCAGTCAGGGGCAGTCTTATACTGATAACAGCCCCACCAGTGCTGCTGTTAACGGCTCGAATCGAGCCGAGATGTTCTTCGACCAACTTCTTCACAATGGCCAGGCCGAGGCCCGTGCCCTTGGGTTTCGTTGTTACGTACGGATCAAACACCTGGCTTAACGACGTTTCTTCGAATCCCGGACCGTTGTCTTCGACTTTGACCTGCATGAGTTCTACGTGGTCTATCTCAGCAACGCTCACGTGGACGTCAATCTGACCGTCGGCCGTGTTCTCCAGGGCTTCAATGGCATTGCGTATGAGATTATGCAGGATTTGTCGAACCCGACCGATGTCGGCTTCGATCATTGGCATACCCGGATCCGAGGTCAAAGTGATGTCAATACCGCTCTCCTGTGCTCGATACAGTTCGACGACTTCGGAGACCAGCTTGTCCATACTGAACAGGCCAACATCCATATCCGGAGCGCGCGCATAGTCGCTAAAGGCGTTGACCATTTCCTTCATCGCCTCTACCTGTTGCACGATCGTATGTGTCGCACGATCGAGTATCTCCGCATCCTCTGCATTCATTGTGCCGAGATACTTGCGACGCATGCGCTCTGCCGACAACTGGATTGGTGTCAACGGGTTCTTGATCTCATGCGCAAGACGCCGTGCGACTTCGCCCCACGCAGCATCACGTTGCGCCTGCAGCAACGCGGTGATGTCGTCGAAAACGATGACGTAACCAGCAGCGGTGTCTTCATCGCCAGGCAATGTAGTACAAGCACAGGTCAATATTCTGCGGCCCGTTTCGCCGCGCAGTACCAACTGCTCGCGCCATTCGGTCTCGCCCGCGTCCAAGTGCATCTGTGCAACATCCACAAATTGCTCAAGCAGCGGTTCGCCTTTCGCGACTTCGAACAGGTATTCACCAGCGCGTTTTTCAAGATCGACGTTTAAAATCGCGCCCGACGCTTCGTTAGCCGTACGAATACGCATGTCAGCTTCCAATGCCACAACACCAGTCGACAGACGTGCAAGTATGACTTCAAGATTGGCGCGCTCCGCTTCAACCAGTGCTTGCGACAAACTTGCTTCGCGCCGTGCAGACGCCAGTCTTTGCGTCATGTCATTAAACGAGTTGATAAGGAAGCCGATTTCATCGCGTGACGGTTTTGGCAAGCGCGTATCGAAGTCTCCTTCCGCAACCGCGCGCGTACCCGCAACAAGGTCCTGAATAGGTGCGACCAGTCGCCGCGCCAATACGAACGCGCCATAGACGGCCGCGAGCAAGCTCAGCATGAAAATAATCGTCAAGGTCTGAGAAAGTATTTCTTTAAGCGGCTGTCGTAGATAGAGCATGCGCTGGTAGCCTACATAGGACGTATCTACGCTCTCCGCCATGCGCGCCAGCCGTTCGGTGATCGGAAACTGTGCTTGCAAGACACCGATCGGCTCCGCTCGGCCACTGATACGAAACAGCACTGCCGTTCTTACTATGTAACCTTCCGGATCGAGCGCAACGTACGGTCGATTCTGCTGCAGCTGCAGCATCACTTCTTCTGTTAGCGCTCTGGGCAACTCTGCCTCCGAGCTGTTTGAACTGGTTGCCAGAATACGATTATTGCTGCCATAGATTGTTATTTCGCTGGCGCCACTTTCGCGACGCAACATGCTGAGTTCGAATACCAACTGTCGCTCGTCGCCCTGGCCGAGTTGTTGAGCGATCTTTTGCGTTGTATCCAAGTGCTGTCGCACTTGCATCGACAACGCAGCCTGACTCAGCTTCAGCGCGTTCTCCATGCCTTCTTCAACCTCGACGTTGAACCAGGAATCGATGCCACGATTAATAAATTGCAGCGAGAAATAAAACACGACGATCAAGGGCAGCACGGCCAGGCCAACGAACATGCCTACCACGCGTGCTTTTAGCCGCGCGCCAGGAACGTGTGTCCTGTAGTCGCGCCACAGTCTTGCCAGGTTTCCAACGAGCAGAATGAACAGCAAGATGATGCCGGCAATGTTAATGGCGAATATGACTTTGTGCAGTCGATCGAAGTCATTCGAATTTTGTGCAGTGAGACTAAGCAAGAACACGGCCACTACAACGGTGCCAACCCCGAGCGCGGCCAACAACGTATAAAATCCGCGTTTTATCGCTCGAGTATCCATTCGGACCATTCGCTTTCGAGTTGCCACTGGCCACGCCAGAAGAAGAGCATGCGTAGCGGCGCTGAGTACTGCCGCGTCTGCAGTAATGCTCGTACGCGGATTCGATAGGTACTATCGGCTTCGAGCACTGTGTCATCGATAAGCGGCAGGCCTTGTACCCGACCGAGGTTATTCAACGCAGAATAGAGTGTTGCAAATGAATCCTGATCACCGCTATTCAGATTGCGCACCAGGTAGCGCTGCGTCAGCGGGTGATACTCCAGCTCGTATCGTGTCGCCAGTTCGGCTTCGAGATTATCGATGTACCAACGGCGAACACGGATTAGTTCTGCCTGCAATTCAATCGTCAGGGTAAAACCACTTGAGAGTGCGCGCAGTGCCTCGCTACTCAGTACTAGTTGCATCCGCGCATCAAGAACATGCACGCCATCGATCAGTTCCGATTCGGCTGACCGTATCTCGAAGTAGCCTTCGCGATCTTGCTCTTCGTCCTGGGCCAAGGCACTCCCGGATACCAGCAGTACCAGCAAAAGTGCCGGTAATAGTTGAAGGCGTTCATTTTTCTTGGCAGCGAGTGACATTATTATTATTCAGAGGACCTTTTCGAGGCTCGCAAAGTAGAAGCCGTCAAGACCCGCTGTTCCAGGTAAAACTTGATGGCCACAAGCCTTAGCACGCATTAGATCGTGGATGTTGTTATTTTGCAACAAAGTCGATTCCTTCGCATCATCCTTGTCCGCCAGAAACCGTGCGACAACATCATCATTTTCCGCCGCAAGCACGGAACAGGTTACGTATAACAAGCGTCCGCCCGGTTTTAGCGTTTTCCACAAGCCCTTAAGCATCGCCAGCTGTGTCTTGGCAAGCGCGGCGATATCAACCGATCGTCGCAGGTGCTTTATATCCGGATGGCGACGTATCACACCGCTGGCCGAACACGGTGCATCAAGCAATATGCCGTCAAAGGGCTCCTTGTCCCACCACCTACCAGGATTCGATGCGTCGCCGCGCAATATAGTTCCAGCCAATCCCAGTCGATCCAGGTTCTGGCTAATGCCTTCCAGCCGTTCGGCGTCGTTATCAACGCAGGTCAAATCAATCCCGGCAGCGCCGATTTCAAGCAAATGACTACTTTTGCCGCCGGGCGCAGCGCAGGCGTCAAGAATTCGGCCCTTCACATCGGCAAGCAACCATGGTGCCGCTAACTGCGCCGCTGCATCCTGCACCGACACATGTCCTTCATAAAACCCGGGCAGAATTTCGACTGATTGCGGTTCATTGAGTCGCACGGCTTGCGGCAGTCCTGCCATCAATTCGGATTCAATCTCAATTTCTTTGAGGCGCATGACGTAGTCCGCAGCACTGCCATGGGCCGGATTTATGCGCAGCCACATAGGTGCCCGGTCGTTGTTGGCAGCAAGTATCGCCTGCCAGTCATCTGGCCAGTCCGCGCGCAACTTTTCGATCAGCCAACGTGGATGATCGTACTCGGCTTCTTCGTTAGACGGCGGCTGGTCACAAACCTGGTCGCGCAAGAAGCGGCGCAATATTGCGTTCACCAGTGGCGCGAGCTTCGGGCGGCCCAAATGACGAGCAGCCTCAACAGTCTCCGACACAACAGCATGGTCGGGAATGCGTGTATCGCTGAGCTGAAAAAGCCCGACGGCGAGTAACGCATTAATACAGCTATCACGGGCCTTAAGTGGCCGCGACATTAGCGAGTTGATCCACGCCTGTAAGTGCCAGTGACTGCGCAGCGTGCCGTAACTCAGCATGCGCAACAGAGCTCGATCCCGTTCGCTTACCTGACCCTGAAAATCTGCCAACGCGCGATCCAAAGATCGCCCTTTGGAAACGACATTGTCGACAACTTGTGCCGCCGTGGCGCGCAGCTTCGCCCCAGTCACATTTTCGCTCATAACTGACGGCCAACGAGGTCGATATTGGACAGAAACTGCGCGGCGCTAACCGGGCGCTTGCCCGGCCGCTGCAATTGGATCAATCGTAACGCGCCCTGCCCGCAGGCAACCACAACGCCGTCGGGTCCTGCTGCCATTATGGTTCCCGCCGGCGAATCATCCGCGTCCGTCGCCGCTGCCTGCCAGCACTTGATACGCTCGCTGTCGAGCATGAAGTAAGCACCGGGCACAGGATTGAATGCCCGCACCAGGCGCGCGAGTTCGGTGGCCGGTCGTTGCCAATCGATGCCTGCATCACTGGTTTTGATCTTGTGCGCATAGGTCGCAGCAGCTTCGTTCTGTTCCGCAGCGCTAATTCTACGATCGATAATATCTGCAAGATGTTCTACCAAAAGCTTGCCTCCAGCCGCCGCCAGTCGATCGTGTAATTCACCCGCATTTTCATCGACACCGATCTGCAATGTTTCACTAATAAAGACCGGCCCGCAATCCAGTCCTGCCGTCATCGACATCAGGCATACACCAGTCTCTTCATCAGCACCTAGAATTGCTGCCTGTATCGGAGCGGCGCCACGCCAACGCGGCAACAACGACGCATGCACATTCAGACAGCCGGCCCTTGGAATATCCAAAACACCTTGCGGCAATAGTAGGCCGTATGCCGCAACGATCATGATGTCAGCTTGCAACGCCGTTAACTCTGCAACAATGTCGTCGCCGCGCAATGACTCCGGCTGCAGCACGTCAATGCCATGCTGTAACGCAAATTCTTTTACCGGACTGGCCTTGAGCTGCTTGCCGCGGCCTGCCGGTCGATCTGGCTGCGTAAGTACAGCGACCGGAACAACGCCCGACTTCAGCAGAGCGCGCAGAGACGCAAGTGCGAACTCAGGCGTACCTGCGAAAATTACACGAGGATTGTTCAAAAACTTCTCTACGTCGACACAGCGTCTGCGACGCGATGACGCTGGTCTCGTGTCAAGCGTTTGCGAATACGCGAGCGTTTGGCTTCGGACAGGTAGTCGACAAATAACTTGCCATCAAGGTGATCGATCTCGTGTTGCACAACGACCGCGAGCAAGCCTTGCATTTCTGTTTCTATCTCATCGCCGTTGCGATCCTGGTAGCGCACCCGAATATGTTCGGCGCGTTCTACCTCTTCGTAGTAGCCGGGCACTGACAAGCAACCTTCTTCACTGACTTGCACGCCATCCTTCTCGAGAATCACGGGATTAATAAAAACGTGCGGCGCATCATTGTCGGAAGAGACGTCGGCGACCAGAAACCGGCGGTGCACATCGACCTGAGTCGCTGCCAAGCCAATTCCAGGGGCCGCATACATGGTCTCAAACATGTTATCGATCAGCTCGCGCAGCGCATCATCCACCTGCGCGACCGGCGTCGCGGTCTTGCGCAAGCGCGGGTTGGGAAATTCTAAAATCGTAAGTTTTGCCATAATTTTGTAACTGCAGAAAGTTAGTTATTCGCGTAAATTGCGACCAAACGAGTCTAAATGATTGACTTTACTTAATAAAATGTCAGACAATTGCTTCCAGACGAACTCACCCCGGCAGCACATTACGGCCGGAAATGTGACGTAATTGGCAGCTTCGACGGCACCGGAACGACATATTATAGCAACGCCAATAAAGCTAAAGGTCTCAACACCTTGTATGGAGTATTGAGCAACATGTCCCTCCGAAAAATCAATCTGAACTATCGCCTCCGAATCACGTTCGCAGCATTAGCTGCGGCATTGCTATTCGGTTCCCTAAATGCGTTTTCGCAAAGCGATTCGCCACTGGCTAACGATCATCCGGACGAATATACCGTCCAGGAAGGCGACACGCTGTGGGATATCGCAGAAACGTTCCTCAAGGACCCATGGTATTGGCCCGAAATCTGGTACATCAACCCGGATATCGAGAATCCACACCTTATATACCCAGGTGATGTGCTCGGCTTAATCTATGTAGAGGGCCGACAGATGGTTGCGCCGATTCGCGCATCCTCGTACCGGCTTTCACCTGAAGCGCGCGCAACACCTCTGAGCGAAGCGGTGACCAGCGTTGCTTACGAAGACATTGCTGCTTTCCTCACGATAGGCGGTGTTCTGCAAAAAGATCAAATTGACGAACTCCCTTACTTGCTCGCCTCTCGCGGCGACCATTTGATGGCTTCGGCCGGCAACATCGTTTACGTTCGTCGCAACTCCAGCGACGCGCTCGGACAGCGATTCAGTATTGTTAAAGTTGGTGACGAACTGACCGACCCCGACACCAATAAAGTTGTTGGCTATCAGGCGATTATCGTCGGCGCTGGCACATTGCGCCGCGGTGGTGATCCGGCAACGCTGGCGATAACGGAATCTACGATGGAAGCGAACCAAGGCGACCTTCTGATCCCGTTTGACAACACGCTGCCGCTCAACTTTTTCCCGAAAGCACCTTCAAGCGAAATCGACGGCCGCATTATTTCGGTCGTTGGCGGCGTCAGCCAGATCGGTCAGTACATGGTAGTAGTCATGAATCGTGGCACCGGCGACGGCCTTACGGTCGGCGACGTTCTAACTGTTTTCCAGGACGGACCAGAAGTCGTTGACCATGTCGAAGGTGGCAAGGTTAAGTTGCCGGACGAGTCTGCAGGTACCGTAATGGTCTTCAAGACTTTCGACAACATCAGTTATGGGCTAGTGATGGAAGCGACCACCGCGATTCATAATTACGATCACATTCGCAACCCGATTTGATCGGTTTACGAGTCACATTGTTTTAAAGGAACGGCGCCTTCGGGCGCCGTTTTTGTTTGCCCGGCCGAATTACTGAGCACCCAGAGACCCCACATCGCTGTATCATTTGCGCTCGAATCAGCGAGCAGGGCAATGAGCAAAGAAAACGACGAAATTTGGCAGAGAGCCGCGCGGCATCGCATTATTTCGCACGGCGATGAGGACTTTCCGCAGCTGCTCAGCGAGATCCCCGGTCCGCCAAAGCTGCTATATGTAGATGGCGACCCGGAAATTTTGCACCTGCCGGCCCTGGCTATTGTTGGCAGTCGCAATCCGAGCAAGGGCGGTGAACGCAATGCCTTTGAGTTCGCTCGCCATCTCACCAGCGTCGGTTTTACGATTGTCAGTGGGCTTGCTCAGGGCATAGATACAGCCGCACACCGCGGAGCCCTGGCGGCCGGCGGCAAGACAATTGCTTTTCTTGGCCACGGGATCGATCGCATTTACCCGGCCAGCAATAAGGATCTCGCCGAGGAGATCGCGGCCAACGGTGCTCTGGTTAGTGAGTTCCCTCTCGGCACACATCCCGGAAAGGAGAACTTCCCGCAACGCAACCGACTCATTAGCGGCCTGAGTCTCGGCACTCTGGTTGTTGAGGCTGCACGCCGCAGCGGCTCTTTAATCACGGCGCGGCTCGCGGCTGAACAAGGCAGAGAGGTTTTTGCGCTACCGGGTTCTATCCATAATCCGCTCGCACGCGGTTGCCATGAACTTATTCGACAAGGTGCCAAACTGGTAGAAACCAGCGATGACATCGTCAATGAGCTCGCACCACTCGTTACCCAAATTCTGCAAAACACAATGGAATCAACGAGCAAGGAAAAAACCGAAGAATCACTCGACGATGAATATGTTCAACTGCGAAATTCAATGGGCCATGACCCGATAAGCGTCGATCAACTAGCTGCAAATTCTGGATTGACGATCGATCAGGTTTCATCCATGCTTCTGATTCTGGAGCTCCAAGGGGAGATAGAATCCTTATCCGGCGGACGATATTCGCTGTTGAATTAGGCACTTCATGGAACCAGAAACTGAAGGAGCAGCTCCAGGCATGAAAGAAAATGTACTCGACGTATTGATGTATTTATTCGAGACGTACGTCGACACCGAAGAAGAACCCGAGGCCGATCATCATGAACTGCGCGACGAACTCGCGCGAGCAGGATTTGGCGACCCCGAAATTGACCGAGCGCTCGAATGGCTGGACGGTCTAACGGAACATCAGGAAAACTTCGCATACCACGCTCAAACGGCGCACGGCACTCGCATATTTAGCGACTTCGAGCACGATCGTTTGGACGCGGGCTGCCGTGGATATATCACTTATCTCGAACAGATTGGCATCCTGACGCCGCCAGGGCGGGAGATTCTCATAGATCGACTATTAGCGCTGGAGTCAGCTGATATCGACGTTGAACAGATCAAATGGGTAGTACTTATGGTCCTGTTCAGCCAACCCGGGCATGGAAGACCTGGTGTTCGAAGAAAGTACCGGCTCGATTCATTGACAACTTGACACGCTGCTGTGAAGCACGTAATTAACCGCGGCATCGTCCGCGGTTTTTTATTTATGGGTAATGCTCTATATGGCTAAGAATCTCGTCATTGTCGAATCGCCTGCCAAGGCGAAGACCATCGAGAAGTATCTGGGTAAGGACTTCGAAGTCCTTGCATCGTATGGACACGTTCGCGATCTGGTGCCAAAAGAGGGCGCCGTCGATACCGAGAACGGTTTCGGCATGAAATACCAAATCATTGAGCGCAACGAGAAGCACGTTAAGGCGATCATGCGCTCGCTGAAGAAAGCCGATGCCTTGTACCTCGCAACTGATCCCGATCGTGAAGGTGAGGCTATATCCTGGCATTTAGTCGAGTTGCTTAAAGAAAAGAAGGCGCTGGACAACAAAGACGTGCATCGCGTCGTCTTTCATGAAATTACCAAAACAGCGGTAAAAGACGCAGTCGCGAATCCACGCAGCATTTCCACCGATCTCGTCGGCGCACAACAAGCTCGTCGTGCTCTCGACTATTTAGTCGGTTTCAATCTTTCCCCATTGCTGTGGAAGAAGGTCCAACGCGGACTCTCCGCTGGTCGCGTGCAAAGCCCTGCATTGCGCATGATTGTTGAGCGCGAGCTTGAGATCGAAGCATTCACGCCGCGCGAGTACTGGAGCATCGAAGCCGATGTCAGCAAGCAGGAGCAACCTTTTCTTTCGCGCCTCGTGTCTTATAAGGGCGACAAGGTCGAGCAATTTAGTTTCGAGAACGAAACCACAGCTCGCGACGTCGAAAAGACCGTTGTCGACGCCGCCGACGGTAAGCTCACAGCGGTAAGCATCAGCAAGAAGCAACGCCGTCGCAATCCGACGGCGCCGTTCACGACCTCGACTTTGCAGCAGGAGTCTTCGCGCAAACTAGGGTTCAATACGCAGTGGACCATGCGCGTCGCGCAGAAATTGTACGAAGGTATCGAAATCCCCGGCGAAGGCCAGGTCGGACTGATCACCTATATGCGTACCGACTCCGTAACGCTGGCCAATGTGGCGGTTGAAGAGATTCGCGAACTGATTGCCGAGCGCTATGGAGCAGAAAATGTTCCCGAAGAGCCGCGCACGTTCAAAACCAAGGCTAAGAACGCACAAGAGGCGCACGAGGCCATTCGCCCGACGTCTGTACGCCACACGCCCGAGTCACTAAAAGATTCGCTGGACGAAGATCAGTTTCGCCTCTATTCATTAATCTGGAAGCGCACGATGGCCTGCCAGATGGTGCCCGCGGTATTCGATACTGTCGCGATTGAGTTGGCGGCCGGCGACCCCGACATCGGGCATCGCTTCCGCGCTAACGGCTCCGTAATGGTCGAGCCGGGCTTTATGGCCGTATACAAAGAAGGCCTGGACGACGCAGCGAAAGACGATGACGGCGATCGACTGCTGCCGGAGGTTCTTGAAGGCGACGTCATCAAACTCGACGAGCTGCGCGCGGATCAGCATTTCACCGATCCACCACCGCGGTTTACGGAAGCCAGCCTCGTTAAGACACTGGAAGAATATGGCATCGGCCGTCCGTCGACCTATGCGAGCATCATTGCGACGCTCAAGAATCGTGAATACGTCGAAATAGACGCCAAACGCTTCTATCCGACGGACATAGCACGCATCGTCATCGGCTTCCTGACCGAACACTTTCTGCAATACGTCGATTACGACTTCACGGCGAATCTTGAAGATGAGCTGGATGCCGTGTCACTCGGCCAGAAAGACTGGGTGCCGGTATTGGCAGAATTCTGGACACCGTTTAAAGAGCTCTGCGTCGACAAGGAAGAATCGGTCAGTCGCGAACAGGTGGCACAAGCGCGCGAACTTGGCGTGCATCCGAAGAGCGGCAAACCGATGTCGGTACGCATGGGCCGCTACGGGCCGTTCGTACAGATCGGCACCAAGGACGACGAAGACAAACCGAAGTTTGCTGGCCTGCGCAAGGGTCAGAAGATGAACGACATCACGATGGAAGATGCGCTCGAACTCTTCAAACTGCCGCGCAAACTGGGCGAAACGGAAGATGGCTTAGCGATATCCGCCAGCGTTGGGCGTTTCGGTCCATACATTCGCTACGGCGACAAATATGTTTCGATGAAGGAAGACGACCCATATACCGTTGAGCTACCGCGCGCACTCGAGCTTATCGAGGCCAAAAAGATTGAAGACGCAGCCAAACTAATCCTGGACTTCGAAGAACAGGGTATTCAGGTGTTGAATGGCCGCTACGGTCCATACATCACCGATAAAGAGAAGAACGCACGCGTGCCGAAAGACCGCGAGCCGAAAACATTGACGCTCGAAGAATGCATTGAGTTGCTCGCCGCAGCACCCGTGCGCGGCAAACGTGGCAAGAAGAAAGCCAAGAAGAAGACGGCAGAGAAAAAGCCGGCGAAGAAAAAAGCCAAGAAAAAGGCTAAAAAGAAAGCTAAGAAGAAAACAAAGAAGAAGGTCGCGAAAAAGGTCGCGAAGAAAACCGAGGAATAGACTGCCGGCATGAACCAGTTCATCTCCCGAGCTTCTGACGTCCTGCTCGGTGGAGGAGTAATCACCTGCCCCACCGAAGGTGTATTTGGTCTGAGTTGCATGCCGGACAACGCAGCTGCCCTGCGGCGACTGCTTGAGATCAAGCAAAGAGATCCCGCGAAGGGACTCATCCTGATCGCCGCATCGAAACATCAGCTGCGCGACTGGATTGCGATACCGCCCGAGAGTATTCCTGATCCGCTGCCCGATCAGGCAATCACCTGGATCGTTCCCGCTGCAGAGGGCCTGTCGGAGCTGGTGCGCGGCGAACATTCTAGTATCGCGGTGCGCATTACGAATAACCCGACGGCCCGTTCAGTCTGCGAGGCGGTCCGCTCTCCATTGGTTTCAACCAGCGCCAATATGGCGGGCGAGGAAACGATTAGCGACAGCGAAGCTCTTCACCGTATGTTTGCCGGGAGTGTAGACTACGTCCTGCCCGGCGAATGCGGGCCCGCATCCGGACCTTCCCAAATAATCGACCTGAAGTCAGGTCAGAAGCTGCGATAACACGATGAATGAACTCGATCAGGTAAAGGACTATCTGCAGTCGCTGCAGAGCCGCATAGTCGCAGAGCTGGAACAACTGGATGGCAAGCAAACGTTTCAACGCGACGCCTGGCAGCGTCCCGGTGGCGGTGGTGGCCTAAGTTGCATCCTCAGTGATGGCGACGTGTTCGAGCAGGCCGGTGTTGGCTTCTCGCATGTGTTCGGCAAAGAGCTGCCGCCCTCTGCAACCAA
>RCNC010000794.1_pt1 | contig 20584 bp, 18 predicted proteins | sample 2041301 | NCBI WGS metagenome assembly RCNC01 (sample SAMN09708231, study PRJNA481090) | Marine sediment metagenome, whole genome shotgun sequencing project. | biome: marine sediment; feature: ocean; material: sediment; isolation source: Sewage treatment plant 13A marine sediment (STP13A) ...
TTTATTGAAAACTGATCGGGATACATCTGAAAAATTGAATTGGAGTTTGTATACTTTTGTTCCAGAAGGTATTTATATCGGAGCTTTGGCGGTTAGAAATAAATTAGTGAAGGTTCATTGTTGTAGATGGGATAATTCTCAGGTATAGTATGTATTATCGTTCAAAATGACTTGCTTTTAATATAATTTTATACGGAAATGCTTTTTTGAACTTATTCTGAATTTCTGTAAATAACTTTATTTGTTTAGTAGTGAACTCATCCAGGTCAGGGTTTTCACTGCCAACCAGATGCGAGAATACACTTTTTATTTCAATTTCCTTTATATTTTTCAATTTATCCAGAAGATGGTCTATTTCTGATGCTTCAAAACCCAATCGGTTCATCCCCGTATCAATCTTAATATGTATAGGATAAGGACCTGTGCCTGTTTTTTTAATGTGATTTCGAAAAGAGTTTAGTATTTTCTCGTTATAAATCTCTGGTTCAAGTGAATACCTGGTGATATTGTGTAAGTTATTAAAGTCAGCATTCATTACCATTATCGGTAGACTAACACCTTTTTCTCGAAGCGCAACTCCTTCATCTGTAAAAGCAACAGCGAGATAATCAACCCGATGAAATTGCAGGAGATTGGCAATCTCAAAAGAACCGGAACCATATGAAAATGCTTTTACCATGACCATAATACTGGTTTCGGGCTTTAATTTATTTCTGAAAAAATTTAAATTGTTTTGCAGGCTACCAAGATTAACTTCTAAAACTGTTTCATGAGCCTGGAACTCAAGTTGACTTGATATTCTTTCAAATTCAAAATCCCGGGCCCCCTTTAATAATATAATTTCCTTATTAAATTGATTTCGTGAAAAGTACTTTAAAAACTCCTCGGTGGACTTAAAGAATTTCTTATTTCCATGAAACTTATCTGCATGGGCATATAGAGCTTCACCAATTCCTATAAACTGGTTGATTCCTCTATTCATGACCATATCAGCTAGCTTTGAGTAGAGATCGCCCTCTGATAAACCACTTTGAAATATATCTGAAAGTATTAAAGTCTTTTTTTCGAGTTGTTGCTGTTGCAAATAATCCAGGGCAATTTCCAGTGAGGCAACATCAGAGTTATAAGTGTCATTAATAATGGTGCATTCATTGATTCCTTTTTTAAGTTCAAGACGCATTGCAACCGGCTCTAACTCTTCCATACCTATAGCAATCTTCTCAGAAGGGCAATCTAAGACCTTTAATGCAAGGAGTGTGTGTACTGCATTTTCAATGGAAGCCTGATCCGTGAATGGAATCTCAAGTTCCTCTGTTTTCCCCCTAAAACTGGCTACGATACGGGTCGAGTTTTTTTTCTTTGTTATTTCACTAAGAGTTAGATCAGCAATTTCATTTTGGGACCAGGAGAGTATTTCTTTATTCTTTCCATTATATCTTTTTCGTATTGCTTTATCAATTAAAATATGGTCCCTGCAATAAATCAATGTTGATGCATGTTCAAAAAGATCCAGTTTTTCTTCGATTTTTTGTTTAAAGTCAGTGAAATTTTCCTGGTGAGCCTCCCCGATATTGGTAATAATACCAATCTCAGGTTTAATCATTTTTTCAAGCTTTTTCATTTCTCCAGGCATAGATATCCCTGCTTCAATTATTGCCAGGTCAAATTCACTATCAAGGAGCCAGAGTGATAATGGAACTCCTACCTGGGAATTATAACTTTTTGGGCTTCGAATTACTCTTTTGCTTGAAGAAAGAATTTGAGATAACCACTCTTTTACAATTGTTTTGCCATTACTTCCCGTAATTCCAATAAGAGGTCTTTCGAAAGTACTTCTGCAATAGACAGCCAGAGATTGCAAGGCAATCAGAGTATTTTCAACAAGGATAAAACTAGACTCTTCAAATACAGTTATATCATCTGGAAGACTACTAATTACATAGCATCGAACTCCCTTTGTATAGAGTTGATTTAAATAATTGTGTCCATCGTTGTGGGGCCCTTTCAGGGCGAAAAATGCTGTTTCACCTGGAGTACAATACGCCCGACTATCAATAAGGATCTGATTTATAGTGCCTTCACCTGATCCTATTAATTCTCCATCGGTAAACTCTTTTATTTTCTTTATTGAAAGTTCCAAAATAGTAGACTTTGAAATTGAGTGTTTTGGAAAAACCTGAATTGTCTTTTAATTGTCACTATTAAAACAGTCTCTGCAAAGAGGTTCATAAGAATCTTTTTCTCCAAGTAATACCCTCCCTTGATCTTGTGTCTTACGATAGGAGTATGATGCCAGGCTACCGCATCGCATACAAATAGCATGCACTTTGGTAATGTGTTCAGCGATGGCCATTAGTTCAGGCATAGGGCCAAATGGAACTCCCAGATAATCCATGTCAAGACCAGCTACGATAACCCTTATCCCCCTGTTAGCTAAGTTGTTGCAGACATCAGTCAGCCCAGTGTCAAAAAACTGAGCCTCATCAATTCCAACCACATCTACATCATATACCATAAGTAAAATATTGGCGGCAGTATCTACGGGAGTTGAAAGGATCGATCTTTCATCATGAGAAACAACCTCAGTGTCAGAATAGCGAGTTTCAATTTTTGGTTTGAAAATCTCAACTTTTTGATTAGCAAGTTTGACACGTTTCAATCTGCGAATCAGTTCTTCAGTTTTACCTGAAAACATTGATCCAGCTATAACTTCAATAGATCCTCTTTTTTTACTCCCACCAAGTGACCTTTCCAGAAACATTTGATAATTTTTCTTACTTTTTATCGTTAACTTTGTGTAATAATAGACCTTAAATATTCTGTTACAATGGATTTTAAAAAGAATATCACAAATCTATCTAAAGATATAGAAGATATTGAGAATTTCGTGAGTAAGATTGAAAATAATTCACACATTACCCTGCTTGAAATGGATATCCTTAAAGCTAAAATACATGAGCTTTATGGAACTTTATTGGAATTTGAAGTTGGAGGAGATACTGGTAATCTTGATACTGATGCAGTAGAAGAAGCTTCAATAAATGATCTTATAAGTAAAGAGATTGAAGAAAAAGCTATTGATGAAAAGTTGATTGAGAATCCGGAGATCTCAATTGATGAGGGAATTATTGAAGATCAAATGCCGGAAGTTTCCCAACTGGAAGTTGAATCGGAGGTTATTAAAAATGAAATTCCTCCCCAAACTGACCCTCCAGTTGCTGAGGAGTTTGTTGATGAGGTAGATGTGACAATTGAAAATAAAGAGATTATTGAAGAGAAAACGGTACCCGAAAAAGATCCTGTGCAAATAAAGAAAAAGATAGAACCAGAGGTAATTGCTGATTTGTATATGAATACAAAGCGGTTCAGGAATGAATCGATACAAAAAGATAACACCCAGGATATCTCTTCCAAGTTCCATAGTCAGCCAATTTCAGATATCTCACTTGCAATTGGATTGAACGATAAATTTAGGTATGTCAGAGAACTTTTTGAAGGAGATAATTTGCAGTATGCAGAAACATTGAGATTCTTGAACAATGTGAAATCTGAAACCGAGGCAGTGGATTACCTTAATGAACAGTTTGAATGGGATATGGAGACTAAACTTGTTAAAAGCTTATTGGAATTAACTTCAAGAAAATTGAAAATGACAGATAATGGGTAAGCTTATACTAGTTCCCACTCCCATTGGCAACCTTGAAGATATAACGATTAGAGCAATTTCAACTCTGGCAGGTGTAGATTTAATTCTCGCAGAGGATTCCAGAAAAACGGGCATACTTTTAAAGCATCTAAATATTCGCAAAAAAATATTTTCCCATCATAAATTTAATGAGCATAAGACAGTTGAGCCCCTGGTTAAACGCATGATCGAGGGCGAAAGTTTTGCATTGGTCACCGATGCCGGGACCCCGGCAATTTCCGATCCAGGATTTTTATTAGTCCGGGCATGTATAGAATCTGGGGTAGAGGTAGAATGTTTACCCGGACCTACAGCATTTGTTCCTGCTTTGGTGGTTTCCGGCTTGCCTGCAGATAAGTTTTGCTTTGAGGGTTTTTTGCCAGTAAAGAAAGGAAGGAGCAAACGGTTGAAGGAGCTCGCGGAAGAAAGCAGAACCATTATATTTTATGAATCCCCTCATCGATTGTTACGCTTTCTACAACAAATCATTGATGTTTTTGGAGACGATCGACGGGTTTCTGTTTCAAGGGAACTTACAAAGATTTATGAAGAGACAAAACGTGGAAATCCACAGGAATTAATTGCCTATTTCAGTGAAAAAAACATTAAAGGTGAGATAATAGTAGTACTCGAAGGGAAAAAGCAAAAGTAGCCTCCAGAAAGAAATTATATTTATCGAATGTTATTATACCAATAGATCCACGAAAGGATTATTCATTCTCCCCCTCCATTGCTTTTTGTAAAAGATCCTGAGGGAGAGATTTTTTTGTTTTTGCTCCCAATTTCTTAATTTGCTCGACTTTGCTAACCAGGGAACCCCTTCCATCAGAAAGTTTACTCATTGTTGATTTATAATGTACCTGGGCTGAATCCAACCTCTTCCCCAGGTCAGATAGGTCAGATATCAGTCCTTCAAATTTATCATATAGTGCACCTGATTGCCTGGCAATTTCCATTACATTTTTATTCTGATACTCTTGCCTCCACATGCTTTCCACCATTTTTAAGGCTGCAATAAGATTTGTTGGGCTTATTAACAGGATGCGTTTCTCATAAGCAAAATTCCAAAGCTCTGGATCTTCTTGTATTGCTAGATGGTACGCAGGTTCAATAGGAAGAAACATCATAACGAAGTCAAGGGCTTTTATCTGGGCTATGTCATGATAATTTTTATCAGCCAGTTCCTTAACATGATTCCTGACTGAAATCAAATGCTCTTTCAAAGCCAATTCCCGCTGCTTTTCAGTTTCAGCTGAGATATATCTTTCGAAAGCCGTAAGTGATACTTTTGAATCAATTATTACACTTCTGTCTCCTGGATAAGTAACCAAAACATCTGGTTGTAATCTTGTTCCGGTATCTTTTGTAAATGAAGGCTGTACAAGGTATTCTCGATTTTTTACCAAACCTGATTGTTCAAGAATATTTTCGAGAATAACTTCTCCCCAATTACCCTGTGTTTTAGCATCTCCTTTCAGGGCTTTTGTCAGGTTGCTTGCTTCTTTGCTAACCAATTGGTTCAATTCTGCCAGTCTTTTTACTTCTTCCTTTAGTGAAACCCTTTGCTGAGTCTCTTTATCATAGGTTTCTTCAATTTTCTTCTCAAATTCTTTAATTTTTTGATTTAGAGGGTTTAAAATTTCACCCAATCGGACACTATTTTGTTCAGTAAATTTCTTTGTTTTCTCTTCCAGAATATCATTGGCAAGGTTTCTGAATTCTATACGAAATTTCTCCTGAATTTTATCAATTTCTCCTTTTTGCTCCAGCATTCTTTCATTCAGGTGTTTGTAGTCAGATTCTTTTGCAGCAAGGTTCCTGTTTAGACCTATAATCTCCTCATCTTTTTTACTTTCTGAAATTTCCTGAGCTTCAATTGAGGTGCTAAGGTCCCTGATTTTTTCATTGGAGACCATATTGGCGCTATCCAGTCGATTTCTGTAAATGAAAAACAAAGCAGCTCCACCAACTAACAACCCAATACCAAAAAATAACAGTTCAGTAAGTCCCATTTTTTAATTCTGTAAAAGTTTAAGTATAATTATTTTTTGTTTCCCTCTGTGGGAGGGTTTATAAGATCAATAAATTCATAAATTTTTTCATTAGGCACTGTAACTGATAAATGATAGTGTATTAATTTCCATTGGTCATTTTTTAATTCTATCACACCCGATCCTCTACATACTCCCATCCATGTTTCCAGGAGTTCATCAAACCAGGCAATTTTCATATCCTCAGAAAATATTATTTGTCTATCATAGGCCTTAAAATCCCAGGCTTTTCCCTTATCAAAATAGGGCTTGGCAAATTGAATGAATTCGTTTTTGTTCCATCTCTCGCCAGCGTCCGTTCCAATATAAATACAGGATTCATCCATAAATCCAAAATAATTATCTGCATTTGCTTCGCTCGCTGCATTATGCCATTCGTCAAGAGCAATGTTTAATTCTTTTTCTGTATTTTGAGAATAGCTACTATAGGATATTATAAGAAATAGAAGAATTAAATTTATTATAGTTTTCATAAGATTGTATTAATAAATTATTCTTTTAGGTTCTGGGGAAGTGGTATTGCGAAGATCTTTTCCTCAATCAACTCTTCAATCTTTTTGAGGCTTCGCATTTCTTTTCTATTAACAAACGTAATTGCTACGCCGGTTGATTTTGCGCGGGCGGTTCTACCTACTCTATGCACATAATCTTCTGGATCCCGAGGAACATTATAATTAATTATCAGATCAATATTGTCGATATCAATTCCCCTGGAAACTATATCAGTGGCTACAAGAATTCCCGTCTTCCCACTTTTAAAATTTAAAAGGACCTGAACTCTTTCTTTTTGTTCCAGATCAGAATGTATTGCTTCCACAGGAAGTTTCAGTTTACGAAGTTTTTGGGCAAGCTGTTTTACATTGCTTTTAGTAGAGGAAAAAATCAGTACACGGGTAAGGTCCTTCCCTTCAATAAGATCAACTAATAGATCCTGTTTTCCATTGTCTTCGACCTTATAAATAGCTTGCAAAACTCCTTCAGCTGGCTTTGCAATAGCTAAGTTAACTTCCTCAGGGTTCTTGAGTAACTTATTCGCCAGTTTTCTGATTTTTGGAGGCATGGTGGCAGAAAAAAGTAGAGTTTGCCTGTTTTTAGGAAGTTCATTAACTATTTGAATAATATCTGCATGAAATCCCATATCCAACATCCTATCTGCCTCATCCAAAACAAGGTGTTTAAGCTTAGAAAGGTTTAAATAACCCATTTGCAGGTGAGCAATCAGCCGTCCTGGTGTTGCTGTAATTATATCTGTTCCACTATTCAGGGCATTTTTCTGTTGCTCCCATGTCACACCATCAGTTCCACCATAAATAGCCACCGAACTTACTCCCGAGAAATAGGAAAAGCCCTGTAGTTGTTGGTCGATTTGAATGGCAAGCTCCCTTGTAGGAACAAGAATGAGTGTATTAATTTCCAGGTTATTATTTTTCTCTTCCAGGATCTTTTGCAGAATCGGAAGGAGAAATGCACCTGTCTTTCCGGTACCAGTTTGGGCACAACCAATCAGATCTTTGTTTTCTAAAATAATAGGGATACTTAATATCTGAATGGGTGTAGGTTCTATAAACCCCATTGATTCTAATCCTTCAATTATGGGCTCACCCAGATCAAAGTCTGTAAATTCTTTATTTTTTTGTTCGTTTTCTCCTGTCATTTAATTAAATCTAATTTTCTGCCGAAATTCTTAATATTTCAACTATCATGATCAATGCTTTTTCCATATCTGAAATATGAATATGTTCTTCGGTTGAATGTTCAAGTTTTGCACCAATCCCAACAACAGCTGTTTCAATTCCTTTGTTATTATATACGGATGCATCTGTAAATCCTGTTATAAAAGTTGTGGTTGCATTAATGCCTGCTTTTTTTAATGCGAGCATAGAAACTTTTACTGTATCGGAATCAGGGGGGATTTCAATCGCCTTAAAAGGGTTCTTTACCTGAACATCTACCGTGGCTCCAACTGATGTAACCTGTTTTACTATTATTTCTTCCATTTCTTTTGCAAGTCTGGTAGCCTTGTTATGATCCAGACTCCGACATTCAGCCAGGAATGAGGTTTCATCCGGGACTCCATTTCTGATCATTCCACCCTTTATAACCCCCACATTAGAGGTAGTTTCTTCGTCTAAACGTCCCATTGGTAATGCCGCAATCGCTTTTGAGGCAGCAAAAACAGCATTAACTCCTTTTTCTGGTTCCATACCTGCGTGTGCCGCTCTGCCTTTAATCAATACATCAATGGTAAAGTAGGAGGGGCCTCCGATTACTATGGTTTCAAGTGTGTCATTGTCTAGAAGGAATCCCTTTTTTGCTTTCAACCAGCTAAAATCCAGGTTGTTTACACCAATCAACCCAACTTCTTCCTGCCTTGTAATGGCAATTTCAACAACAGGCCTCTTTTTAGCAATTCGCAAAGCCTCCAACATTTCAGCAATCCCAGCTTTATCATCTGCACCAAGTATTGTTCTTCCATCTGAATAAATCACACCATCCTTAATAACCGGCTGAATATTTATTCCTGGTTTTACCGTATCAGCATGGCAGGATAGTAAAATTGGAGATTCATTTTCGGCATTTATTGCTTCTAACCTACATAACAGATTTCCATAATCGTCAATATACGTTTCAGCCCCTAATAATTTAAACTCTTTCTCAAGATATTCAATCATTTGTTTCTCATTTCCAGATTCACTGTCGATTTTAATCATCTCTAGAAACTGCTCAATCATTCTGGTACTCATAGCGGATAGTATTTTATCTACAAATTTATTTTTGCTCCAAAGCTACAAATAATGCCCCTATTTCAGGCAGAGTTTTTACTTATTATAAGTAAAATGATATATTCGTATCGATTATCAGATTCATTAAAATCAGAGTATTAAAAGCATGAAAAAGTACAGTCATATATTTTTCGATCTGGATGGAACCCTCTGGGATTTTGTCTCCAATTCTGAAGAAACCCAGAAAGAAATGTATAATATCTTTCAACTAAATGAACACTGTGAAAGTTTTGAGATTTTTTTTGAAGTATTTCAGAGGCATAATGATTTGTTGTGGGCAGATTATCAACAAGGGAAAATAAAGAAGGAAAAACTAAAATGGTGGCGCTTCTATCTTACATTAAAGGATTTTGGAGTTGAGAATAAGCAATTGGCCATGAAACTCGATGATTTTTATTTATCAGAGGCTCCCAGTAAAACGAAGCTGATTGAAGGGGCAATGGAGATTTTAAATTATTTAAGAAACGATTATCAATTGCATATAATTACAAATGGGTTCAACGAAGTGCAGTTTTTAAAATTGGATAATAGCGAACTAAATCATTTCTTTCAGGAAATTATTACCTCAGAAGATGCAGGTGCCTTAAAACCCGATCCTATCATTTTTGAATATGCTTTGAAAAAAGTGGGAGCAACAAGGAATGAAAGTCTTATGATTGGCGATATCTTGGAAGTAGATATTCTGGGTGCAAGAAATTCAGGTGTTGACCAGGTATTTTTGAACCAGGACAATGTGCCAAGTAATTTTAAACCTACTTTTGAGATATTAAAACTAGTTGAGTTAAAGAACTTTCTTTAATTTACTTTGGGTTACTTTTCTTGAGCTTCAGAGATTGTCCTTAAAATGGTTCTTCAAATGAATCAGGTATATTATTTGATAGGGAGTCTACTGAACTTTTAAGATCATGGTTCATTTTAGAACCTAGGGTAATTGTTGGATGATTGTCACCGTTAATATCAAATCCGCCTATTTCATCTGGCTCAATAAATTTTGCCATTTCTTCCCTGAACAACAATGTCACATCTGCAATTGGACCGTTTCTGTGTTTTGCGACTATTATTTCAGCAATACCCTTATAAGAATTTCCTTCTTCATCCTCCAGTAGACCATATTTCTCTGGTCGGTGAATGAAAATAACAAGGTCAGCATCCTGTTCAATAGCACCTGATTCCCGTAGGTCAGATAGTTGTGGCCTTTTATTTCCAGAACGCATTTCAACAGAACGATTTAACTGTGAAAGTGCAATGATTGGAATTTCCAGTTCCTTTGCGATAGCTTTTAGAGATCTTGAAATGCTACTTACTTCCTGCTCCCTGCTACCACGTGCATCTGCAGCGCTGGTCATAAGTTGAAGATAATCTACAACGATGAGTTCAATATTATGTTGGAGCTTTAATCTTCGCGCTTTGGCTCTAAATTCAAATAAGGAAATGGCTGCTGTATCGTCAATAAATATCGGAGCTTCAACTAATTTTTTAATCTTTGATTCCAGTTGTTTCCATTCATGATCATCTAATTTACCATTTCTAATTCGCTGGGAAGGTAATTCAGTTTCACTTACAATTAGCCTGGTAACTAGCTGAAGAGCAGACATCTCCAGGGAAAAGATACCAATCGGCCGACCGTGGTCTACAGCCATATTCTTTGCCATTGAAAGAGCAAAAGCAGTTTTACCCATAGATGGTCGGGCTGCCACAATGATCAGGTCAGAATTTTGCCAACCAGAGGTGATTCGGTCAAGCTTGGTAAATCCGGATGGAACTCCCAGAAGGCTGCCTTCTTTCTTTCCAGCTTCCTGGATTTGTTCAATAGCAGCCTGAATAAGAACATTGATTTTTAGAGTTTCCTTCTTGATGTTGCCCTCTGCAATCTGAAATAATTCCTGTTCCGAAAAGTCAAGCAAGTCATTAACATCAATACTCTCATCAAACGCTCTGTTTTGAATCTCGCTGGAAACACGAATTAATTCCCTTTGTATATACTTTTGGGCAACAATTCTGGCATGATAAGAAACATTCGCAGCTGAGGCAACCCGGTTCGTAAGTTTTGCAATGTACAGGGGGCCACCAATATCATTTAATTCTTCTTTCTTCCTTAGCTCCTCGGTTACTGTAAGAATATCAACAGGTTTCTCTTGTGATGAAAGGTCGATGATTGCCTTAAATATCTTTTGGTGAGCCTCGGTGTAAAAACTCTCAGGTTTTAGGAATTCACTAACCGCAATGAATGCATCTTTTTCAAGCATAATTGCACCTAGTACTGCCTCTTCAAGATCAACTGCTTGAGGTGGTACTTTTCCCATTTCCAGACCAATAGGTATGATGGGTGTTGTTTTTCTTACTTTTTCTTTGAGAGCCATTTTAATTGTAATAGAGCATTTTATTAAGGACAACAAAAATATAAAAATGGTATCGGACCTATATATAAATCAGTATATTATTATAAACAAACGCTGTTAATAAAAATAGAGAAATTGTTAAAAAGTATATTTTTTTTGAATACTGTATCCGTCGGAGCCTCCTCTTTACAAGATACGGTTTTTTACTAAAAGAATTGATTTGTACTTTTATAAAAAATTTACATATGATAGCGTTTCCAAATGCTAAAATAAATTTGGGTTTAAATATTGTCAGTAAGAGGTCAGATGGCTTTCATAATCTCGAAAGTGTTTTCCTACCCTTAAAATTAGCGGATATTCTTGAAGTAATTCCCAAGCACCATAATGATGAAAGCTCAGCAGACTTTTTCCAATCAGGAATTCCAATAGATGTCGATCCTGAAAAGAACCTGGTAATAAAGGCATATAACCTGCTAAAAACAGACTTTGATCTACCTCCTGTAAAAATAGCCTTGCATAAGATTATCCCTTTTGGATCAGGATTAGGAGGAGGATCTTCCGATGCAACATCTGTAGTTTTGATGCTTGATGAAATCTTTCAACTCAACATGACTGAGCAAATTATGGTATCATACCTGGAGAAGATAGGTAGTGATTGTCCTTTTTTTATTAGAAATAATGTGTCTAAGGTCCAGGGTAGGGGGGAGCTCATAAGACCTTTTAGTCTAGATCTGAAAGGAGTATTTGTTGTTATTGTTGTTCCCAATATTAGCATAAGTACACAGGAAGCATTCGGGTTAATTGTACCAAAAACTCCAAAGAAATCACTTAAGGAATCCCTACAATGTCTAGTAGAAGAATGGGATACAAATGTTATTAATGATTTTGAGGAGGTATTATTTCCGATATATCCAGAACTAAAAGCAATCAAGGATAAATTATATAATATGGGAGCTGTATATGCCTCTTTATCCGGGAGTGGATCAGCAATTTATGGCTTATTTGCCAGTGAAATTGAAGTTCATGAATATTTTCCAGGAATGTTTACCTGGACAGAAAGGTTTGAATAATAATGCTTATTGAAGATTATGATCCTAAAATCAACTTTTCACAGGTTCGAGTTCAAACATAAGTAGTCCTTTAGGTACTTTTTCGCCTTCCTTAATATGTATTTTTTTTACCTCACAATCCCGGTGAACAAATACATTATTTTTCATTTTCATGGCTTCATAAATAAGAATCTTGCTACCCTTTTTAAGCTTTTGTTTTTCCTTCGCAAAAATCTTAATAATAGTGCCAGGAATAAAAGCAATAATCTTGCTCTCATCAGGTTTCTCCCATGGCTTCCTCTTGTTATATTTGGTGGTCAGTTGTGTTTTGTACCTGGTATCATCAATAATAACTGACTTAAAACGATCCTTCTTTTGTTCCATTTGCTGGCTATCCATTAATTGATATTGAATCTAAAAATGATTGAATTCTAATAGATTACAATTTTAAAATATTCACATAAATAACAACTCTCTAAAATGGAGGAATTCCATGTTTCTTTTTGGGTCCTGAGATCCCTTTGTGTTCCGACACTTCAATAGCATGCAAAATCTGACTCCGAGTTTCCTTGGGCTCTATAACAGCATCAATATATCCTTTCGATGCAGCTACATAAGGATTAGAGAACTTATTCTTGTACTCTTTTATTTTTTGTTTTCTAGTCTTTTCAGGGTCTGCAGATTCGTTAATTTCTTTTCTGAAAATAATGTTTGCTGCGCCTTCTGGTCCCATCACAGCAATTTCTGCTCCCGGCCATGCAAAAACAAAATCTGCCCTGAGGTGCCTGGAGCTCATAGCTATATATCCACCACCATAGGCTTTTCTTATAATTAATGTGATTTTAGCCACTGTTGCTTCACTATATGCATAAAGAATTTTTGCTCCATGTCTGATCACACCAGCATGTTCCTGGTCAATTCCAGGTAGATAACCGGGCAGGTCAACAAGTGTTACAATAGGTATATTAAAAGCATCACAATAGCGAATGAATCTAGCAGCTTTATCAGAAGAATCTACATCAAGTACACCTGCAAGAACCATTGGTTGGTTACATACAAATCCTACAGTTTTTCCTGCAAATCTTCCAAAACCAATAACCATATTGGCAGCCCACATCTCCTGAACCTCAAAGAAATCAGAATCATCAACCATGGCTTTTATAACATTTCTGACATCGTAAGGTAGTTTTGGATCACCAGGTACAATTTGATCTATTTTAAACTCCCTTTTTGGTTCCTTCGATCTTTTTGCATCCGCGATTTTACTATTATTCCATGGGATGAAAGAAAGCAATTTCTTTATTTGATTAATACTTTCTGTCTCGCTCTTGGCAAAGAAATGAGCATTTCCTGTAATTTCACAATGCACTCTAGCACCACCCAGGTCTTCCATAGAAATTTCCTCACCCAATACAGTCTTAATTACCTCAGGGCCTGTGATGAACATTTTGGAAATTTTATCAACTACAAAAACGAAATCTGTCAGTGCTGGTGAATAAACAGCACCTCCTGCACAAGGCCCGAGAATAACAGAAATTTGAGGAATCACTCCCGAATTCAAGGTATTTCTAAAAAAAATCTCTCCATATCCAGCAAGTGAATTCACTCCTTCCTGGATTCTGGCACCCCCTGAATCATTAATTCCTATAAGTGGCATGCGCATTTTTAATGCATAATCCATTATTTTGGTAATCTTTCGAGAATGCATTAATCCAAGTGAACCTCCAGCTACAGTAAAATCCTGGGCAAAGATAGCTACCGGCTTTTTATGAATAGTTCCAGTACCAATAATTACACCATCCCCATGTAGTACCTTTTTGTCCATGTCAAAATCACGGGCTTCATGCTCTACAAACAAATCATATTCACTGAAGGAATTTTTGTCAAGCAGGCTTACAATTCTTTCCCTTGCAGTAAGCTTTCCCATGGCAATCTGCTTTTCAATAGCCCTTTCTCCACCACCGGCAAGTACTTGTTCTCTTTTCTTTTGTAATTCTAATATTTTTCTTTTTAGAGGCATTTTTGTTGAGATTTGATTAAAAGTAATGAAAAAGATCCTTCTGGTTACTTTATTATTTTGATTTGCAACGATACAAAAACATGCTAAGTTATAAAAATTTATTTTTCTGCTTTCATAATATTGAAAATGTAATATTTTGTATATGAGTTAGTTGGGTTTGAGTAGAAAGTATGTTGAGTCAAAATCAAATGGGTGGAGTACTTTTTTGACTATTTATTTGGGGGTTTTATAATACAATATACCAGCTATTATTGCAAACAAAATATTTGGCATCCAAACTGCTAGAAGAGGATTCAAGGCTCCACTAATAGCAAATTGGGAAGAGAACTGCATAAAGAAAATGTAGATGAAACTTAAGCCTAAGCCTGCCCCAATATTTGCTCCGATCCCTCCTCTGATCTTCCTTGAGGAAACCGAAACACCAATTAAGGTGAGGATAAATGTTGAAAATGGAATGGCTAATCTTTTATACCTTTCAAGTAAATAGGGGATTACATTTTCTGATCCTTTAAGCTGTTGCTGGTCTATGAATTCCTTAAGTTCCTTCATGTCCATAGTCAAAATGAAATTTTCTCCTCTGGCAAAATCTTTGGGGAAAATATTTAGGACGGTGTCGATATCTTTACCCTCTTCTATAGTCTCGATACCATCATATATATTTCTTATATAGTAATTATGAACTTTCCATTTATCCTGAACAGTGTCCCATTTTACATAATCAGCCATAAGCTTTGATTCGAGTTCTCCCGTCTCGTTAAATTTTTCTAATGAAAACTTGTATCCTATATTTCCAGTATTACTGTAACTTTCCATATATACATACTCATTTGGTCTTACTTGCATATGTATATTTCTTTTGCTGTAGGAACCAGATTTATGAACATAGACTTCTTCGAATTCTAACCTTTTAATATTGGCATGGGGAATAACAAAATTGCCTAATACAAAGGTAAATGCAGCAATAACAAAGGAGGCAATAAAATAGGGTAGCATTAAGCGTTTAAAGCTTAAGCCACTGCTGAACATGGCTATTATTTCAGTATTATATGCCAGCTTGGATGTGAAAAATATTACAGTAATAAAAGTAAACAGGGGGCTGAATAGAAGTGCAAAAAACGGAATAAAGTTTAAATAGTATTCAAAAATAATAGCTTTTAAAGGAGCTTGTTTTTCGATGAATTCATCCAGTTTTTCTGATAAATCAAAAACAACCACAATAAACATTAATAGAGACAAAGCAAAAATGAATGTCCCTAAGAAGTTCTTGATAATATATATGTCAAGTATTTTACTTCCTCTACCTTTCACAAGCGATTCCTTAAATTTGGCAAGATGCCATTCTTCCATTCACTGAATGTTCCATCCAGTATTTTTAACCGGGCTTTTTTAACAAGCCATAAATAGAAACTCAAATTGTGGATACTTGCAATTTGCGCCCCTAACATTTCCTTTGAAATAATAAGGTGTCTTAAATATGCTTTCGAATATTGAAGTCCAATTTTGGAAGCACCCGAATTATCAATGGCTGAATAATCATTGCTCCACTTTTGATTTCTGATATTGATAATACCATCCTCAGTAAATAGCATTCCATTTCTACCATTCCTTGTTGGCATAACACAATCAAACATATCGACCCCAAGGGCAATTGACTCGACCAAATTTGCGGGAGTTCCAACACCCATAAGGTACCTTGGTTTATTGGCTGGTAATATATCTGTAACGATACTGGTCATTTCATACATCATTTCTTCCGGTTCTCCTACAGATAGTCCTCCTATGGCATTTCCTTCACACCCAAATGAGCTAACTACTTCAGCTGATTTTTTCCTGAGGTCTTTATAAACGCTTCCTTGTACAATTGGAAAGAAGGTTTGATTGTGGCCATATTTTGCCGACGAACTTTTAAATTGGTTAATCCCTCTTTCCAGCCAGCTATGTGTTAGATTAAGTGAATTTTTTGCATATTCATAATCGCAGGGATATGGGGTACATTCATCCAAGGCCATCATTATATCAGAGCCAATTGACCTCTGTATTTCAACAACATTTTCAGGAGTAAAAGTATGTTTTGATCCATCAATGTGTGATTGAAAGATGTATCCTTCCTCACTTATTTTCCGATTATTCGATAATGAAAAAACCTGGTATCCTCCACTATCTGTCAAAATAGGTTTTTCCCAGCCAATAAAATTATGCAGTCCTCCTGCTCCCTCAATTATTTTTGTTCCAGGTCTTAGGTATAAATGGTAGGTGTTGCTAAGAATTATTTGAGCCTGAATTAGCTCCCTAAGATCATTCTGAGAAATACCTTTTACCGTGCCTGCAGTCCCTACCGGCATGAAAATGGGGGTCTGAATTTCACCGTGGTCGGTAACTATCTTTGCAGCTCTTGCTCCAGAGCCTGGATCTGTATGATTAATAAGGAACTTCATCGGGGCAAATATAAATATTTCGAGGCGATAATCAGTTGCATAGTAATTGATTTGGATTAGCCGGAAAACTTTAATAAACTTGCAAAACTTTGAGAATAATATGGACTTGCATCTTTTTAACAATTTTAGACTTGTAGATTTATTACTGATACTGTTTGTTTTAGCGGCAATTGTACAGATTTTTTACTACTTATATTTCTTCAGAAGAGTCGGATTATCTGACACTAAAATTAAGAAAGCCAAAAAAGCACCCGTTTCAATTGTAATTTGTGCAAAGGATGAGGCTGTAAACCTCAAGAATAATCTGCCGGCAATTTTAGATCAAAATTACCCTGACTTTGAGGTTGTAGTGGTGAATGATTGCTCAGAGGACAGCACTGAAGAAATCCTTGTGGGCTTCCTGAAAAAATACTCCAATCTGAGAGTAACTACTATTAAAAAGGATCCGAAATTTACACATGGGAAAAAACTTGCCCTTACAATTGGAATAAAAGCAGCAAAGCATGAATGGTTACTTTTAACCGATGCGGATTGTAAACCAGAATCAGCAGAATGGGTATCAAGTATGCAAAAGAATTTTACAAATGATACTTCAATAGTGCTGGGCTATGGTGGTTTCTACCAGAGGAAAGGATTATTAAATACATACATTCGTTTTGATACATTTTTTATTGCATTACAATATTTGAGCTTTGCATTAGCAGGTAATCCATTTATGGGCGTAGGTAGAAATCTGGCTTATCGAAGGTCATTGTTTTTTGATCAAAAAGGGTTTGCCTCTCACAATAAATTAACCTCAGGGGATGATGATCTTTTTGTAAACCAATCTGCTACGGCAAATAATACAAAAACTGAATACAGTGAGCCTGCTCAGGTGAGAGCCGAGGCAAAAAAAACATTTAGGGGCTGGGTGAAACAGAAAAAACGTCACCTAACCACGGGATGGCATTATAATCGTAAAACAAAGTGGTTGTTGGGAACGGAATTATTCTCGAGGATAACATTTTATATTCTTTTTATCCTGCTTCTTGTATTTTTAAAATATGTTTATGTTGTTTTAGGTGCTTTTTTGATACGCAGCATTATCATGGGAGTGGTTTTTAAAAATGCAATGAATCGTTTGAACGAGAAATATTTATTCCTATCTTCGCAGGTTTATGATTTTATTTCGCCAATCGTAAATATATTGTTGGTATTAGCAAATAAATTTAGTTCGCGGGAAGTCAAATGGAAATAAATCACAACCTTTCTGAAAAGGCCGTATACGACTGTAAATTAGTTTCGTTAGCTGTTGAGGGTGACCAAAAGTCCTATGCAGAATTAATGGACCGTTATAGGGATGCAATTTACTTTATGCTTTTGAAAATGGTTAACAATCCTATAGATGCTGAGGATTTAACCATTGAAGCTTTTGGTAAGGCCTTTAAGAATATTGGCCAGTATACTCCAAATTATGCTTTCAGTACCTGGCTCTTTAAAATTGCTACTAATAATTGTATTGATTATATCAGGAAAAAAAGAGGCAATCTGATTTCTATTGATCAGAATGATGATGATTCTAATAATGCTCCTTTGTCAATACAGGATTCCACTCTGGATCCAGAGGAGGATATGATTAAGAAACAAAAGGAAGTATTAATGCGGGGTGTGGTAACCCAGTTAAAACCTCGGTACAGACATCTTATTGAATTAAGATATTTTAAGGAATATTCTTACGAAGAAATAGCCACAGAAATGGACCTCCCTCTTGGAACCGTTAAGGCTCAGCTTTTCAGAGCCCGTGAATTACTTTTCAATATCTTGAGTAATTCTAAAGGCTATGTGTGATATCCACCTCTATGGAAATCATAAATAAATATTTTACATCTCTTTCAGAAAAACAGCTTGATCAGTTCATAAAGCTCAAGGAACTTTATGTTACCTGGAATAGCAGAATAAATCTGATTTCAAGAAAAGATATAGACAACTTATATGAAAGGCATGTTTTACATTCTCTGGCATTAGCTAAGCTTGTATCTTTTTCCAAAAACTCAAAAATCCTTGATGTTGGTACGGGAGGGGGATTCCCAGGGATACCGTTGGCTATTTTATATCCTGAGGCAAATTTTTTATTAATAGATAGTATATTAAAGAAGATTAAAGTAGTCGAGAACGTTTCATCGGAACTTGGGTTAAAAAATATCCAATCCAAACAAATAAGGGCAGAGAAATTAAATGGAAAATTCGATTATATAGTCAGCAGGGCTGTAACAAGCCTACCAATTTTCTATAAGATGATTAGAAAAAATCTTATCACAGTTAATTCTAAAGTCCAAAATGGTGGAATTTATTATTTAAAAGGCGGAGATTTGAGTGAGGAGATTAATGCTCTATCCATAAAGTCGGAAGAATATCAAATTTCTGATTTCTTTGATGAGAATTTTTTCGAGACAAAAAAAATTGTATTTATTCCATCAAAATATGCTAAGTAGTTTTGGTAAATAGAAAAAAGATATATCTTTGCATTCTGATTTTTTAAAGCAATACTGAAACAGTTATGAAAAGAACATTTCAACCATCTAACAGGAAAAGGAAGAACAAACACGGGTTCAGAGAAAGAATGTCAACTGCCAATGGTAGGAAAGTATTGGCATCAAGGAGAAGCAAAGGCAGAGCAAAGCTCACTGTTTCAGATGAGCCCAGGCATAAAGTATAACAAAACTTAAATTATATTAGGAAAGGATCAATTTTTGATCCTTTTTTTTTGTTTTAATCTGAAATAGCCTGAATTTCCTTGCGGTAATCCAGGTCACTGCCTGAACTGAAGTTGAACTGACTTAACCATTAGTTATTCACAATTTCATGGCCATGAGCTGATCTGCAGGTAAAAACCTTAATTTTCTTTATTAAGAGGTTTGTATTGTAGAATCCCACAAAGTCAAAGTAATCATATTGTCCTTTTAGCGAAATGATAAAAGGAATATCTTGTTTTTTACCTGTTCAATATTGAAAGATTAAAACTTAGGTTGATTCATTTTTTTTTAGGACTACTTTTTTCCATATTTGCCAAGAATTAATATACCGGACACGAGTGTGCTTTTTTAAGGGCAGCCCGGTATTGAAAAATGAATATGGAAAACATAGATTTATTAAAATACTCGGTTGTTGGTAATGATAAAGAGATGCAAGAGATTGTGGGGAAAGTTATTTCTGGCAACCGGATTAATGAAGAGGAAGGAATATATTTGTTCAATAATGGAGAGTTGGGTGTCTTAGGAATGTTGGCAAATCATATTCGTGAAAAAAAGAACCAGGATTATACTTTTTTTAATAGGAATTTTCATTTTGAACCTACCAACATTTGTATCTACAATTGTAAATTCTGTTCGTACAAACGAAAAATTAATGAGCCAGGAGCCTGGGAGTTTTCTATTGATGATCTTTTAGAGAAGTTAAAGACATATGATAATAAACCTCTCACTGAAGTTCATATTGTTGGTGGCGTTCATCCTAAAAGGGACCTGCATTATTATGGGAATATGATTCAAAAGGTGAAATCCTATCGTCCCGAACTGCATATTAAAGCATTTACAGCAGTTGAACTTGATTTTATGATAAAGAAGGCAGGAATGAACCTCGAAGATGGTCTATCGAAACTTAAAGAATATGGATTGGATTCAATTCCAGGTGGTGGTGCCGAGATTTTTAATGAAGAGATTCGAAAAAAAGTATGTTTTGAAAAATCAAGTTCCGATTTGTGGCTAAATATACATGAGACAGCCCATAAATTAGGGATACCTTCCAATGCTACTATTTTATACGGACACATTGAAAGCTATGAGGATAGAATAGATCACCTAAGTCGCTTACGTAACCTGCAGGATAAAACAAATGGATTTAATGTGTTTATTCCATTAAAATACAAAAGTGAAAACAATTTGCTTTCTGAAATTGGCGAAGTATCAACTCTGGAGGACTTAAGAAATTTTGCGATCTCCAGAATATTTCTTGATAATTTCCCACATATAAAAGCATACTGGCCAATGATTGGGAAAGATATTGCTCAATTATCACTTTCTTTTGGAGTAGATGATATAGACGGAACCATTGACGACTCTACAAAAATCTATTCTATGGCAGGTTCTGAAGATAAATCACCAAAACTTTCAAGTGAACGATTGGTTAAGATTATCAAAGAGGCTGGTAGAATACCCGTTGAGCGAGACACCCTCTATAATAAGAT
>RCNC010000935.1_pt1 | contig 20555 bp, 16 predicted proteins | sample 2041301 | NCBI WGS metagenome assembly RCNC01 (sample SAMN09708231, study PRJNA481090) | Marine sediment metagenome, whole genome shotgun sequencing project. | biome: marine sediment; feature: ocean; material: sediment; isolation source: Sewage treatment plant 13A marine sediment (STP13A) ...
CCCGCAGGGGGACCCGGCCCTGCTCGAAGGCGATTGGCCTGTGCTGGGAATCTGTTACGGGATGCATTGGATCGCACAAGCGTCCGGCGGACGGGTCGCTCGGGGGGAGACACGGGAATACGGGGGCGCCGAGATCGTTTCGGAAGACGGAGGAGAGCTCCTGGCCGGGCTCGGTGGAGAGACCGGGCGGATCAAGGTATGGATGAGCCACGGCGACAGGATTGAGAAGCTGCCCCAGGGGTACCAAGTCCTGGCAAAGAGCCGGGGTGCGCCGGTTGCCGGATTCTATCACCCTGGCAAGAAGATCTTCGCCGTTCAGTTTCATCCGGAGGTACACCACACCCCGGATGGAAAGGAGATCTTGAGGAACTTCCTCTTCCGTGTGTGCGGGTGTGATCCGTCCTGGACCATGCACTCCTTTGTCGATCACTCTGTCCGATCTCTGAGGGACAGGATCAAGGATGGAACGGTGATCTGTGCCCTCAGCGGAGGTGTGGACTCATCGGTCGTGGCCGTCCTGCTCCACCAGGCCATCGGAGATCGGCTGCACTGCATCTTCGTCAACAACGGACTGCTTCGCCAGAACGAGGCCGAGAGGGTCCGGGAGGTCTTTGAAGGACATTTCAAGATCCCCCTCACCTATGTGGAGGCGAGCGATCGGTTCCTCGCGAAGCTGGAGGGAGTCGAAGACCCGGAACAGAAGCGGCGCATCATCGGGGAGGAGTTCATACGGGTCTTCGAGGAGGAGGCGAAGGGGGAGAAGGACGCCCGCTTCCTCGCCCAGGGGACCCTGTATCCGGACGTGATCGAGAGCATCTCGGTGAAGGGGCCCTCTGCCGTCATCAAGACACACCACAATGTGGGGGGACTCCCCGAGAAGATGGACCTCGACCTCGTGGAGCCCCTGCGGGAACTCTTCAAGGATGAGGTCCGGCTCGTGGGCAGGACATTGGGGTTGCCCGATGAGATCGTCCTCCGTCAGCCCTTCCCCGGGCCGGGGCTGGCCGTACGTGTCTTGGGAAAACTCACCCGTGAAAGGCTGGAGATCCTCCGCAGGGCGGATCGTATCGTGGAAGACGAGATCATACGGGCAGGCCTCTACGAATCGATCTGGCAGTCCTTTGCCGTGCTGTTGCCCGTGCGGACGGTGGGGGTCATGGGAGACGAAAGGACGTACGAGCACGTCATTGCACTCCGGGCCGTTCAGAGCCAGGACGGCATGACAGCCGACTGGGTGCGTCTGCCGTATGATCTCCTGGCAACCCTGTCGAGCCGAATCATCAACGAGGTGCAGGGCGTCAACCGGGTCGTGTATGACATCTCATCGAAGCCGCCTAGTACGATTGAGTGGGAATGAAGAAGAACGGTGAAAAGGCGCCTGAACAATTGGCTATTAGCCGTTAGCTGTTAGCTCTTAGCTCCCTGCCTACCCCGCCCCTTGGCGGCCACTGTGCGGGGCCAGAGTGGGGGAAGCTAACAGCTAAAAGCTAATTGCTAACAGCTTTTGGAGAGGGGAAACGGTGGGGAAAGACTTCGTTCACCTGCACCTCCACACCGAATACAGCCTCTTGGACGGGTCGATAAGGATCGGAGCGCTGTGTGATCGGGTCCGCGAGCTGGCCATGCCGGCGGTGGCGATGACCGATCACGGAAACATGTTCGGTGCCGTCGACTTCTACCGGAAGGTGGATCAGGCCGGGATCAAGCCGATCCTTGGGTGCGAGGTCTACGTCGCGCCGGGAAACCGGCGTGATCGATCCGCCCAGGGCATCGGTGAGGCCTCGCATCACCTGATTCTGCTGGTGGAGAACGAAAAAGGATACCGAAACCTCTGCAAGCTGGTCAGTGCCGGTTTCCTCGAGGGCTTCTACTACCGGCCTCGGGTCGACAAGGACCTCTTGCGGGACCACAACGAGGGCTTGATTGCCCTGAGCGCCTGTCTGGCCGGAGAAATCCCCAGCCTCATCAATCGGAACGCCCTGGACCAGGCCCGGCAGGTGGTGGCCGAATACAAGGAGATCTTCGACGACGGAAGGTTCTACCTGGAACTCCAGGACAACGGGATCCCTGAGCAAACAAAGGTCAATGACTCTCTCCTTGCCCTGTCCAACTCCCTTGCCATCCCTCTGGTCGCCACGAACGATTGCCACTATCTTCATCAGGAGGACTCGCGGGCCCACGACGCACTGTTGTGCATCCAGACGAACCGGCTGCTCGATGACCAGGACCGGATGCGGTTTCAAACGGATGCCTTCTACCTGAAATCCCCGGAACAGATGTGGGCGGCTTTCGGACACGTTCCGGCGGCCCTCGAGAACACGATGGCCGTAGCCGAACGGTGCAATTTTCGGATGCAATTCGGTGAGTATCACTATCCCAAATTCGAAATCCCGGAGGGGGAGACGCTTGACAGCCACCTGAGCCGAAAGGCGCGGGAGGGACTGGAGAGGCGGTTCGAGGAAAAGGCCCAGCGGGAGGAGAAGCCGGTCCTGGAGGAGACGCGGCGCTCGTATCAAGAGCGGTTCGATGAGGAAATGCAGGTCATCCAGAGGATGGGCTACGCGAGTTATTTCCTGATCGTGTACGATTTCATCCTCTACGGGAAGACCCATGGAATCCCCGTGGGCCCGGGCCGTGGCAGCGCTGCGGGAAGCCTGGTTGCCTATGCCCTGAACATCACGGACATCGATCCTCTTGCCTACAACCTCCTGTTCGAGCGCTTCCTGAACCCGGAACGGATCAGCATGCCGGATATCGACGTCGATTTCTGTGAAAACCGTCGCGAGGAAGTGATCCAGTACGTGGTCGACAAGTACGGCGGCGAGAAGAACGTGGCCCGGATCATCACCTTCGGCAGGATGAAGGCAAAGGCCGTAGTCCGGGACGTGGGGCGCGTCATGGGCATGCCCTACGGAGAGGTCGACCGCCTTGCCAAGATGATCCCCGAGGGGCCGAACGTGCACCTCAAGGAGGCCCTGGAGTCGGAGCCCGGGTTGCAGCAGGCCCTCGAAAAAGACCCGAAGGCGGCCGATCTCTTCGAGATCGCCCTGAAGCTGGAGGGCCTGGTCCGGCACGCCTCCACGCACGCAGCCGGGATCGTCATATCCAGCCAGTCCCTCGAAGACATCGCCCCACTCTACAAGGACCAGAAGACAGGGGTCGTGTCCACGCAGTTCTCGATGAAGCCCCTCGAGCAACTGGGCTTGATCAAGTTCGATTTCCTGGGCCTGAAGACCCTGACCGTGATCCATCAGGCCATGGGCTTGGTCGAGAAAACCCGGGGTGTTCGGATCGATATGGATGCGACGCCCCTGGACGATCCGGAAACGTACCTCTTGCTGGCCCGGGGCGACACGGACGGGATCTTCCAGCTGGAGGGATCCGGGATTCGGGACTTGCTCACGAAGCTCAGGCCTGAGAATTTCGAGGAGATCATTGCCCTGGTGGCGCTGTATCGGCCCGGTCCGCTGAACAGCGGCATGGTGACCGACTACATCAAGAGAAAACACGGCAAGGCGAAGATCCGGTATCCCCATCCGGCACTGCGGGAAACCCTGGAAGAGACCTACGGGGTGATCGTCTATCAAGAGCAGGTCATGGAGATTGCTACCCGGGTGGCCGGCTTCTCCATGGGAGAGGCAGACACCCTGCGCAGGGCCATGGGCAAGAAGGATATGGCTGAGATGAACCGACACAGGGATGCCTTCGTCACCGGTGCGAAGGAGAAGGGGATCGGGAAGGAGAAGGCGAAGGAAATCTACCACCTGATCAAACAGTTCGCCGAGTACGGGTTCAACAAGTCCCACAGTGCGGCCTATGCGATGGTCGCCTACCAGACCGCCTACCTGAAGGCCCACTATCCTACGGAGTACATGGCTGCCCTGCTCACGTCGGAGAAGGATCGGACGGACAAGCTCATCCGATACATCCACCATTGCCAGGAATCGAACATCCCGGTGGATCCTCCGGACATCAACGAGAGCGACCGGGATTTCAAGGTGTGTTCCCATCGCATTCGGTTCGGCATGGGGGCGGTGAAGAACATCGGGGAGGCGGCCGTGGAGTCGATTCTCGCCGCCAGGGAGGCGGAAGGGCCGTTTCGTACGCTCTATGATTTCTCGAGCCGCGTGGATTTGAAGAAGGTGCATCGGAGGGTGATCGAGTCGCTGATCAAAGCGGGCGTCTTTGATTCCCTTTCGGAAGGACGGAGGGCTGCCTTGCTCCATGCCTCTGGAGATGCTGTCGAGAGAGCAGGAAGAATGCAGGCGGAGAAAGCGTCTTCTCAAGCCAACCTGTTCGAACTCGGCCTCACTGATCAGGCGTCCCCGCTCCATGAAAGCGCCTTCGAGTTGCCTGAGGTGGAAGAGTGGTCCTTGCCCGTTCGATTGGACTTCGAAAAGGAGACCCTCGGGTTCTACCTTACCGGCCACCCCTTGAAGGAATACGAAGAGGAACTGAGTCGGGCCGGCGTTCTTTCGACCCGGGATCTCCTTGACGCGGGCGATGGCAACGACGTATCTGTGGGCGGATTGGTTGCTTCACGGAGGGAGACGCAGACCAAGAAGGGGGACCGAATGGCCTTTCTCACCCTGGAGGATGTACACGGAAGGGTGGATGTCATCGTCTTCCCGGATGTGTATCGAGAAGGATCGCTCTACCTGCATGAGGAGGAGCCGATCGTCGTGCGGGGCAGGCTCGAGCTCTCCGAAGTTGGGGCAGAGGCGGACGGGGAAGAGGACGTAGACGCGGAGAGGAGAAGGGGGGAGAGCAGAAGAAAGGGTGCGAAGATCATTGCGGCAAAGATCATGCCCCTGCGTGAGCTTCGCTTTGCAGCGAAGTCGAGTGTACACATTCTTCTTGACGCGAGTGACGCCACGCGCGAGAGACTTGAAGAGTTGCGGGATATCCTGTTGGATTACCGGGGGCCCTGCCCCGCGTATCTCCATCTCATGGAGCCGAGCCGCCGAGAGACCGTCTTGGAGATGTCCCAGGATTTCTCGGTGAGGCCTTGCTCCGAATTGGCTGAAAAAGTGGATGGATTGTTCGGCAATACCGTTATCCAAATGAACTGATAAATATATTATTATTAAATACTTAATACGCTTAAATTAAAGCAAACTATTATGAAAAAGAGATGCGTTTTCTATCTGATCGTTGCCCTTTTCCTGCTTGCAGCCGTGCCGCTGCCTCCGGCCCATTCCGCAAGTGAGCATGATCGCGAGAGAGTCACGACCGACGGGGAAGGGGAGGCCGAAATCCAGGGACAGGACCTGTCTCTGGCCAGAGGAGAAGCGTTGGAGGACGCGCTGCAGAAGGCATTCGAGAATGCGCTGGTGGAAATCCTGCCTTTGGACCTTTCACTGACCGGAAGACAGGATATCCTGGATCAGCTTGCCACACGGCTGAAAAGGTACTTGCTCCAATACCGGGTCCTTTCCGAATTGCCGGCCCTGCAGGTGTTTTTCGTCAACGTGGAGGCAACCTTCTCTGCGTCCCTGATCCGGGAGGACCTTGTTTCGCTGGGCATTGCCTGGACAGAGGAGGGTCTGGGGGAACCTGTCGAGTTGTTCGTGCGGGTGAAGGGGGTTGCCTCGGTTCGCTCGTACCAGGAGTTGATTCAGTTGTTCCGGAAGATGGCGAATGTGAAGGCAGCAACCCCCTACGAAGTTTTCGGCGCCGCAGTGGTGCTCCGATTGGAGTACGAGAGGGGCCTGGAGAATCTGGTGGAGGCAATCTCGGCTTGGCGTTCCGATGAGTTCGCTTTCAGGGTCGAACAAGTGAACGATCGTGAGATCTCGGTTTCCCTGGTGACCATGGGTGACCAACCCATGGACTGGTAGACTGCAGGCTTGATCTCCACCCCATCCCCCTTTTTGTTCGTCCTCGTCCCGAAAAGACTCAAACGGTGATGGCAGATGAATCACAAAGGACTCCGGGTGAAAGCCCTGGATGCAAAGGTGGCCGAGGAAACGGGGATCTGTCCGGGTGACAGGATCCGCCGGGTGAACGGCCATCCGATCGAGGACGAACTCGACTACCGCTTCCACGCGGCAGGGGAGGAGGGGGCAACCGTCGAGGTTCAAGGATGTGAGGGGGGCGATTGCCGGAATCTACGGCTGTCCCGCGAAGATGTTCTCGGTGTCGATTTTGTCCCGATGCGGTCCAGGCGATGCAGGAATCGGTGCCTCTTCTGTTTCGTGGACCAGATGCCGGATGGTCTTCGAAAGTCCCTGTACGTGAAGGATGAAGATTACCGGTTCTCATTCCTTTACGGGAACTACGTGACCCTTTCCTCGGTGAAGGACGAGGAACTGGATCGGATCTGTCGACTCAAGCTTCAGCCGTTGTATATTTCCGTGCATGCCACGGAGCAGCGCGTTCGCAACTTCCTCCTGGGACGCAAGACGAGCCGGCACATCATGGACACGCTTCGCGTGCTTGCGGAAGGGGGGATCTCTCTGCACACCCAGGTCGTGTTGTGCCCTGGGATTAATGACGGCAGCGTCCTGGAGAAGACGTTGCGAGATCTGGCGAGCCTGTACCCGGCGGTGGCCTCGATCGCTATTGTCCCTGTGGGGTTGACACGGCACAGGAAACGGAAAGGGCTCTGGCCAATCCGCGGTGTCCGAAAGAATGAAGCAAGAAGATTGATATTTAAAATAGAGGAGTTACAGCAGTTATTTAAAGTAACATATGACGATCCTCTCGTCTTCCTTGCCGATGAGTTCTACCGGCAGGCCGAGAACCCCTTTCCTCCTGCTGATGCCTACGGGGATTTTCCTCAATGGGAGAATGGTGTCGGCATGGTCCCCTTGTTCAACCATCAGTGGGAAAGGAGAAAGCGAAGAGGGGCGCTCTGGAAGAAGAGGAGAACTGCCGAATTCCTTGTGGTAACCGGAGAGTCTGCCTACCCCTTGGTCCTTCCTTACGTGGAATGGATGGGGAACGCTTCCGGAGCGGCTTTGCGCCTCGTCGCGATTCGGAATTGCTTGTTCGGCAGGTCTGTGAACGTGACAGGCCTGATTACGGGGCAAGATGTCATCAGGCAGGCGAGGCCCCTTCTCAGGGACCGGAGCGTTCTTCTCGTTCCCGACGTGATGCTCTGCCGGGAGGAGGACCGGTTCCTCGATGGCGTGAGCATGCGAGAAATTGAGGAGGCCTTGACCGTTAGGGTTGAGAAATTCTCCCCCGATCCAAGGGGTTTTGAGAAAATCCTAAGAAAGTGCACAAAGGGATTGTGAAGAAGAATTGATCTAATCGTTGACAGGTTTATTAGAACCTGCTATTTTATATTACCTTTTTGCGTAGAAATGAAGGTACATTGCAGGCACGTAGCTCAGTGGGAGAGCACTACCTTGACACGGTAGGGGTCGGCGGTTCAATCCCGCCCGTGCCTACCAAGAACTGAGGAAGTTCAAGAGAAAGCAGCCCCGCGAAGAGAGGGCACTCCAGAACAGTGTTCAGGACCTTGATCGAGGATCTAGATTTGTTCGTTCAGACATGAGAGGCACCCGGTGGCGGTCAGGCCACGAAAGATGGATGCCTCTGTTTTCTTATGCCTCCCGGATTCGGTCCAGAAGCCATCCGAAAGTGGGGTTCGCGGTTCCTCTGCGCGTACCGGGAAGGACCGCGTGAAGCTGCCTGCCGGCTACCTCCGGGAGGGCGTGAATTCGTGGTGCGAGAAACGATGCAACTATCGTCAGAGCCGGAGAAGATGATCGAGATTCAAATTGGCGGAGGCGAGCCGACGCGATACCCGATCGGCGTGCCTGTTCGCGAGGTCCTGGAAGACAACGCTTCCTTTACCCACGGCGACACCATAGCGGCGCGGTTCAACGGATCTTTGGTCGATCTCCAGAGGCCCCTCGAAGAAGACGGGGAACTCGAGGGGATCTCGATGAAGAGTCCGAACGGATTGGAGATCCTTCGCCATAGCACTTCCCACGTGATGGCCTGCGCCGTCCAGGAGTTGTTCCCGGAGGTGAAAGTTACGATCGGGCCCGCCATCGAGAACGGCTTCTACTATGACTTTGACCGGGAAACGGCCTTCACACCGGACGATCTCGCCCTGATCGAAAAACGTATGAAAGAGATTATTTCCCGGGACGAGCCCTTCGAGCGCCTTTTGCTCCCACGCGACGAGGTGCTGGGGCTTTTCAGGGAGAAGGGCGAGAACTACAAGCTCGAGCTCCTGGAAGATATCGGTGATGAACAGGTTTCCCTGTACAGACTGGCCGGCTTAACCGATCTTTGTCGGGGCCCCCATCTTCCTTCTTCGAAGCGAATCAAGGCGTTCAAGCTCACCGGGGTCGCCGGCGCCTACTGGCGTGGGGACGAGCGGAAGCCCATGCTTCAGCGAATCTATGGGACCGCCTTTCCGGACAAGAAGGCGCTCAAGGAACATCTCAGGCTCGTGGAGGAGGCGAAGAAGAGGGATCATCGCAGGCTGGGGAAAGAGCTGGATCTCTTCTCGATCTCCGACGAGGTGGGCCCGGGACTGGTTTGCTGGCATCCGAGGGGAGCGAAGATTCGGACCCTGATCGAGAATTTCTGGCGGGAGGAACACACCCGGAACGGGTACGAACTCCTCTACACCCCCCACGTTGCCAAGCTTAAACTCTGGGAAACGAGCGGTCATACCGGGTTCTACAAAGACAACATGTTTTCACCCATGGACGTGGAAGAGCAGCACTATCAGTTAAAGCCGATGAATTGCCCGTTTCACATCCAGATCTTCAAATCCGGCCTTCGAAGCTACCGGGAGTTGCCGAAAAGATGGGCGGAATTGGGTACGGTCTATCGGTATGAGCGATCCGGTGTGCTGCACGGTCTGCTTCGGGTCCGGGGGTTCACGCAGGATGATGCCCACATCTTCTGCCGGCCCGACCAGCTGGAAGGCGAGATCCGGCGGGTCATCGACTTTACGCTCTTTGTCCTCAAGACCTTCGGGTTTGATCGATTCGACGTCTACCTGAGCACCCGACCCGAGAAGTATGTGGGGACTCCGGATAGTTGGGAACTCGCCACCGATGCGCTGAAGGCGGCGCTCGAGAAGGTGGGCCTGGGCTATACCGTTGACCCGGGTGAAGGCGTGTTCTACGGCCCCAAGATCGACATTAAGATCAGGGACAGCCTGGGAAGGCAGTGGCAGTGCTCGACGATCCAGGTGGATTTCAACCTGCCCGAGCGGTTCGACCTGCACTACATTGGAGAAGACGGAGGGCGCCATCCGGTCATCATGATCCATCGTGCCCTGATGGGTTCCCTGGAACGTTTCTTCGGGTGCCTCATCGAACACTACAACGGTGCGTTCCCGGTCTGGCTCGCTCCTGAACAGGTCATTCTGTTGCCCATCACCGACAGGGCCCACGATTATGCGCAGGAGATCGTCCCTGTCCTCACGGACAAGGGTCTCCGGGTGGAGTCTGATCTGAGAAACGAGAAGCTGGGGCTCAAGATCCGTGAAGCACAACTGGCCAAGATCCCCTACATGCTGATCCTGGGCGACAAGGAGGTCGAGGAAAGAACGCTGTCTGTCCGGACCAGGTGGGGTGAGAACATACAGGGGATGACCCTGGAGGCGTTCCTGGAGCGCATCCAGCAAGAAACCGAAGCGCGAAAGGTAGAAACTGGCTAGCCTGTCGGAGAGCGGCAAGGTTTCCGTTGTTCTAACCACAAAAATGAAGAGGAGGGAATGACGAACCACAGACAACCAAAAAAGGAAGAGGCAGGAGTCAAGATCAATCGTGACATCAGGGCGAGCGAGGTTCGGCTGATCGACTCGGAGGGGGAGCAGGCAGGGATCGTGCCCATTGAGGAGGCTCTTCGGCTCGCGGAGGAGAGCGGCCAGGATCTCGTTGAAGTGGCTCCCAACTCGACGCCCCCGGTTTGCCGGATCATGGATTACGGGAAGTATCGGTATCAGCAGTCCAAGAAGACCAAAGATGCCAAGAAGAAACAGACCGTCATCCATGTGAAGGAAGTGAAACTGAGACCGAAGACCGAAGAGCACGACATCGGGTACAAGACCGAGAACATCAAACGATTCCTCGCTGAAGGGAATCGGGTCAAGGTGACGATCCAGTTTCGGGGAAGAGAGATCTCCCAACCGACCATGGCCAACAGGGTCGTCGATAGGGTGATGGAAGGCATCGAAGGTCTAGGCCTTGTCGATCAGAGACCGAAGATGGAAGGCAGGAGAATGATCTTCATTCTTCGCCCCGACACCACCGGCAAGCCATAGCCCGAAGCGGTGCCGTACACCTCCGAGGATCCCGGGCCACGGTTGGTTTCGGAAACCACGTTGTCCATACAGCGTACGAACGTCTGGAGGAAGCGAAGGAAGGGTTCATCATGCCAAAGATCAGGACAAACAGGAGCGCCCACAAGCGGTTTCGCATCACGGGAACAGGGAAGATTCGTCGCAACAAGGCGTACACGAGTCACATTCTGACGAAGAAGTCGCAGAAGAGAAAACGGAATCTCCGCCAGTCCACCATCATGGACGAGGCAAACGCGCCACAGATACGAAGGTTGATTCCTTATAAATAGACAGCCCCCTCTAGTGGGTTTCTATAAACAAACACTGCGAGAGGCTGGCTAGAAATGGTCATATGCAAGGCGCACGACTTCCTGAGGAATGAGGCGTACACCGTACGCCGCAGTGACGAAGGATGAGTGCAACGCCGCAGATGGCCGTTTCTAGCCAGCCTCTCAGGAAGAGGAAGTTATCATGCCAAGAGTAAAGAGAGGAAAGACGGCTCTCCGAAGAAGAAAGAGGCTGCTCAAGGAAGCGAAGGGCTACTACGGGGCCCGGAGCAAAACTTACCGAAAGGCGCGGGAAACCCTTTTACGGGCCTGGTCGTTCGCGTACCGGGACCGAAAGGTGAAGAAGAGGACCATGAGAAGCCTGTGGATCGTGCGTATCAACGCAGCGGCCCGTCTCGCGGACCTTTCCTACAGTGAGTTCATGGGCGGCCTGAAGAAGGCGGGCATCGAATTGGACCGCAAGGTTCTGGCCGACATGGCGGTGCACGATCAGAAGGGGTTCGAGCAGATCGCTGAAATCGCAAGGAAGCATGTGCCCCCGAGGACCGGAAAATCGGCATCCTCCCCCGCGAACGGACTGCAGGAAACGGTAAACACGCATGCGTGAGCAGCTTCTTGCTCTGAAGGAAGAAGTATCCAAGGCCCTGGGGTCGGCCTCAACCGACCAGGAGGTGGACCAACTCCGCACCCAGTACCTGGGCAGAAAAGGGCCGTTGACCAAGATTCTGCGGAGCATGAAGGACCTTCCCGAGGAGGAGAGGCCTCTCCTGGGGAACCTTGCGAACCAGATCAAGCAGGAACTGGCCGACCTCCTGGACGGTCGGCGCGAGAAGATCCGGGACGAGGAACGAAGACGAAAGCTACGACAGGAACGTATCGATATCTCCTTGCCCGGTCGGTTGCCTTCCCGGGGCGGCTATCACCCGCTCACCACCGTGACCCGCGAGATCATTGCCGTCTTCCAGGGAATGGGGTTCGAGGTTGTGGAGGGGCCGGAAGTCGAGTTGGACTTCTACAATTTCGAGGCCTTGAACTTCCCCCGCGATCATCCAGCCCGAGACATGCAGGACACCTTCTACGTGGCCGAAGATGTCCTGTTGCGCACGCACACGTCGAACGTACAGATCCATACGATGAAGGCGAGGACCCCTCCCTTTCGTGTGCTTGCACCCGGAACGGTATACCGCTGTGATTCCGACACCACCCATTCCCCGATGTTCCACCAGGTGGAGGGATTCCTCGTGGATCGGGAAGTCAGCTTCAGTCAACTCAAGGGCGTGCTGACCGTGTTCTGTCAGACCCTGTTTACCCCAGACGTACCCCTCAGGTTCAGGCCGAGCTATTTCCCGTTCACCGAGCCGAGCGCAGAGGTGGACATTGGATGCTTCCTCTGCAGGGGGGGCGGCTGTCGGGTCTGCTCCCAGACCGGCTGGCTGGAGATCCTCGGGTCCGGGATGATTCACCCGGAGGTCTTCCGGAGTGTAGGGTATGATCCGGACGATTACACGGGCTTCGCCTTTGGGGTCGGTATCGAGCGGATCGCCATGTTGAAGTACGGCATCGACGACATCCGCCTCTTTTTTGAGAATGACCAGCGGTTCCTCCAACAGTTTTGAAAAGCGGAGACCCCTTCCGTTGCAAGTTACCCTGGAGTGGCTGAAGAAGTATGTTGAGATCGAGGAGTCGGCGCAGGAGATCGCGGATCTGCTGACCCAGCAGGGGCTCGAGGTTTCGGAATGCGTTTCCGTGAGGCCTCACCTGCAGGGCGTGATCACGAGCCGGGTTGTCTCCCTCGAGCCGCACCCTTCGTCGCAAGGCCTGTGGGTATGCCGGATGGACACGGGCAAAGAGGATCGCACCGTGCTTTGTGGCGCCCAGAACGTGGCCGTAGGGGACTGTGTTCCCCTCGCCGTGCCCGGGACGGCCATCCCCGGCGGGAAGGTGATCGAGGCCACCACCCTCCATGGAGTGTTTTCCGAGGGGATGCTGTGCTCCGAACTCGAACTGGAGCTTTCCGAGGATCATGTGGGCATCATGAAGTTGCCCTCGGACACATTACCGGGGCAGGAACTCGGCAGGGCCCTCGCACTCGAAGACGATGTGTTGGGCATCGAAGTGACGCCCAACCGTCCGGATTGTCTGAGCGTGATCGGCGTTGCCAGGGAGATTGCGGCCAAGAAGCAGAGGGAACTGCGTCTTCCGAAGATCTCCCCGGAAGAGCAGGGCCCGTCCAGCGCCGAGGCGAGTTCGGTCCAGATCCTTGCCCCTGAAGCCTGCCCCCGTTATGTAGGCCGCGTCCTCGAAGGCGTTCGGGTGGGCCTCTCCCCTTTCTGGCTGCGCAGGCTTCTGAGCCTCGTGGGCCTGAGACCCATCAACAACGTCGTGGATGTCACCAACTTCGTGATGTTGGAGTGGGGGCAGCCGCTCCACGCCTTTGACCTGGACCGACTCGAGGAGAATCGGATCGTCGTGCGCACGGCGAGGCATGGGGAGACCATCACGACCCTGGATGGGGAAGAGCGAAAACTCATCCGGGAGGATCTGCTGATCTGTGATGCCCACCGCCCTGTGGCCCTGGCAGGGGTCATGGGAGGGCTGGAGAGCGAAATCGGCGACGGAACGACACGTGTGCTTCTCGAGAGCGCCTTCTTCGAACCGAGGGGAATTCGCAGGACCGGAAAGCGGCTGGGTATCTCGACAGAGGCATCCTACCGATTCGAGCGGGAGATCGATAGAGAGGGCTGCCTCCGGGCAGCCGACCGTGCGTCCGAGATGATGACGTCCCTGGCGGGGGGCAGGCTTCTGGCCGGTGCCCTGGATGTCTATCCGATCCCCTATCGTCCCAGCAACGTCCGAATGAAGGCCTCCAAGGTCAACCGACTCCTGGGCACGTCCATCGAGAAGGAGAAGATCCTCGGCTACCTGACAAGCCTCGAGATGGATGTCAGGGACGAGGAGGGAGACGTATTCGAGGTGACGCCCCCCTCCTTTCGTCCGGATCTCCGGATGGAAATGGATATAGTGGAGGAGGTGGCCCGAATCTACGGTTACGATGCGATCCCCACCCACCTGCCGGAGGCCCCTGTTTCGGTCGTGCTCGCTGAGCCGGAACGCCGGGCGGAAGAACTGGCCAGGGATGTCCTCGTCGGGACGGGGTTCTGCGAGGTCGTAAACTACAGTTTCAGCGGGCCGGACCTCCTCGAGCCTCTCGGTTTTCCGGACGGCGATGTTCGGACCGTGCCGGTGCCCCTCCAGAATCCCCTGAGTGAGGCGCAAGGGTTCCTGCGAACTACCCTGGTCGGCCTGCTCCTCGACACGGTGGCGAGGAATCTGCGGCAGAGGAATCGGGATCTCTGGTTTTTCGAACTGGGCAGGGTTTTTCTGCCCTGCGCGGACCAAGTCCTTCCCGAGGAGCGAAAGATGCTGGCCGGGGTAATGGCAGGGAGGCGGTACACGGAAAGATGGAATCAACCGGACGCCGAAGTCGATGTTTTCGACCTGAAAGGCACCCTGGAGGTCCTGCTGGAGGCCTTCGGGATACGGGGATTCGAATGGAATCGATCGGAACAAGTTTCTTGTTTACATCCAGGGTGTTCCGGTGATATTCTAATAAATACAACAAAGATTGGCTATGCGGGGAAACTGCACCCGTCGATTCAGGAGGTCTTCGAGATCGAGGAGGACGTCTATCTCTTCGAATTGGAATTCGAGAGTCTTGCCTCCCGCGTGGATCGTCCGAAAGAATACAGGCCTTATGCGAGAAGGCCACCCGTGCAGAGAGATCTCGCGCTCGTGCTGGACGAGGCAATGACCTACAGTCAGGTGATCGAGAAGATGCGGGAGCTTGCCGATCCCGGCGTTACGGAGATCGAGTTGTTCGACCTTTATCGAGGCCCCCCCGTTTCTGAGGGCAAGCAGAGCATGGCGTTTCGGATAACCTACCAGGATCCATCGAGAAATTTGACCGACGAGGAGATCAACAGGATTCAAGAGGCCTTTTTGGGCCAACTCCTTCCAGGGTTGGGGGCCCATCTGCGTTGAATCCTTGCGTAAAAGGATAGAGAACAGGTATGGTTCACGTAAACGTCCATTTGTTCGGGGGGAGGGCAAGTTCATGACCAAAGCAGATATCGTGGCGGCCATCTATGAGAAGGTGGGCATCTCGAAGACCGAATCATCGGATGTTGTGGAGAGCGTTTTCGAGATCCTGAAAGAGACCCTGGAAAAGGGTGAAAAGGTAAAGATCTCGGGCTTCGGCACCTTCATGGTGAAAGAGAAGAATTCGAGAAAGGGAAGGAACCCCCAGACAGGTGACGGAATCACCATCACGGCAAGGAACGTACTCACCTTTAAACCCAGCCAAGTACTGAAAAAGGCCATGAACGACGGGCGAGAGGATTCAGCATAGTCATGGTGGGAAGGCATGGCGGGGAGGGGGAAAATGATGGGGGTTGCATGTCAGGCATGCCCAGTTTCCACAGATAGGGGGGTATCGACATGAGCGCTGTAGTCAAACGGGTCGCTTCGAAGAAGACCTATCCGATTCCGGATAAGCTCTACTTCAAGATCGGCGAGGTAGCCGAGATCACGGGTGTGAAGCCCTACGTTCTCCGCTACTGGGAATCCGAGTTCAAGATGGTCAACCCTTCCAAGAGTCGCTCCCGCCAGCGTCTCTACCGGAAGAGTGATGTGGAGCTGATCTTCCGGATCAAGGAGCTGCTCTACGAAGAGCGGTACACGATCAATGGTGCACGGAAGAAGCTGAAGGAACTGGGCTACGGGAGGATCTCGCAGCCGGAGCTCCAGTTCGAAAAGGTGGAGAGCAAATCCGCCCTGGACAAAGTGATTCAGGAACTGAAAGAGATCCAAGATCTCCTGTCCGAGTAAGACCCCTCGAGCGCATGGGCATGCAGGGCGGTCCACAACCGCAGCTACCCATGACCACGGCCCTGCAAAGGAGCGAGGAGGACATCATGGAGATTGTCCGACGGTTCCGGGAGATCAAGAAGGTGGAGTTCGACCTCGCCGATGCAGGCATCCCCTCGGAGACTTGATCTAGGTTGGCCTTCCTGGCTGAGATGAAGCGATTCCTCTTTCGTTCCGCGGCCCTCCCTTTCTGGATGTTGTTGGGGGCCATTGTTGGCCTGTTCCTCCTCGAGCAGTTCCCCTTCGAGATTTGGACCAAAACCCGACACTACCTGTTAACCGCCCCCTTTTTTTATCAATCTCTGATCCTGTACCTCCTTGCCCTGGTTCTGGCCCTTCTGACCTACCGGAGCCTCTACAACGTAAAGATCCTCCTTGCCAGTTTCCTGTTTCTGATGATGGGTGTCTTCAGCATGCTCTATTTCATCGGGTTCCAGATGCCGAACGGGGGGATCCATAGGATCGGAAAGGACGAAGGCGTCCACCTGCTGCTCTACTTGCTCTACAGCACGGTTCTCCTGCTCCTTGCGCTGGTTCCTTCCTATCTCCCGAAGCTCTTGACCCGTTTCTGCCTCGCCTCGTTCATCCTTCTCGAGTTGGTCGTCATGATCGCCTGCCCGGATTCCCTGTCGACGGCCATGAAAGCGCATGTTCCCTGGATGCTGAAACAGCCGGTGTCGATCGTTCTCGGTCTGAACGCGGCTATCGCCGTGCTGGCGCACATCCTGTCCGTCCGGAGGCGGGATCCTTACTCATGGTCGATCACGGCCCTTCTCGTCCTGTTCTCGATTGCCTTCCTCGTAAGAGGGTCGGAACGAGAGATTCTGCTCCTGCACCTGGTGCCGATTGTGCTGGCCCTGATGGTGATGGCGAACCTGACGGCCAGTCTCTCCCATCATGCCCATTATGACCAGCTCCTGAACATCTACAATCGAGGCCACTGCAACAACATCCTCGAAGGGAAGGGCAAGTCGCTGGGCAAACGGTTCGCCCTGGCAATTCTTGACCTCGATCATTTCAAGAAGGTCAACGATCGGCACGGCCACGCGGCCGGGGACCGGGTTCTGTATGAGGTGGCGCAGAAGGTCCGTGAAAAGGCCCTGCCCCGGGGGATTACGTGCCGGTACGGAGGGGAGGAACTCCTGGTCGTGTTTCCCGGCACCTCTCTCGAGTACGCGGAGAAGGTGGGACGGGAGGTTGTTTCCTCGATCGCCCAGATGAGAATCCAGGTGGGAGGAAAGAAGAAGAAAAAGAAGGACCTGCGTATCACCGTGAGTGGCGGGCTGGCGGCCGGAAGAGCGGGAAAGGACGACGTGATGGCCGTGCTGGAGTCGGCCGATCGAGCCTTGTACCGGGCGAAACGGCTGGGAAGAAATCGGCTGACCGTGGTCCGCAAGCGGACAGCCCAATAGCAGAGTGTTGAAAAGAATGCCCACTGTAGGAGGCTGTTGAGAAATGGTCATATGCAAGGCGTACGAAACTTGTCCCCGCGAAGGCGGGGATCCATGTCATAATGAGGCGTACACCGTCCGCCGCAGTGACGAGGCCATTGGGTGTGAGTCGAAGCTGGGGGATTGCCACGCTTCGCTCGCAACAAGCGCCGCAGATGGGCGTTTCTCAACAGCCTCCTAGTTCTTCGCCATCAGGTGATAAACAGCACGCTCCAGTCCTTCCAGGCTCAAGGGAAACATAGGAACAATGCCTGCGATCTCGCGCTGGGTGTAGGACCCGTGGGAGTAATCCGTGGAGAAGGTCACCATCGGGTTCAGCCACGCGGAGTGCCGGAAGACCTGAGCGAGGAAGTCGAGCCACTCGATCGACGCTCGGGACTGCTTCTCGCTGTAGTCGATGCATCCCCGTGGGTGCTCGAGCTCGTAGGGCGCCATGGCGGCGTCCCCCACATAGATGATCCGGTAGGTGGGGTCGAGCCTCGGGAAGTCGGTGGTGGGGAAGGGCTTGTGGAAGCGTTGAGGGTCCTCCCACACCCGGTCGTAGATGCAGTTGTGAAAATAGAAGATCTTCAAGTCCTTGAACTGGGCCTGGGCATAGTTGAAGAGCGTTTGCACGACCTCCACGTAGGGTTCCATGCTCCATCCGCCGTTGTCGATCATCAGGATGATCTTGAGGCGGTCGCGCAGGCTTCGCCTGAAAACGATGTCGATTTCTCCCCCGAGCTTCACCGTCTGGCGTATCGTCTCCTCGATGTCCAGATCGTCCTTCGGTCCGGCCGGCGTCATGTGTCGCAGCCGCCGCAGGGCCTCTCCGACCTGGGAGGAGGTCAGACGGGTGTTCTGCGTGTAGTCGCGGTAGCGCCGCTCCAGGGCCACCTTGATGGCCGACTTACCCCGTGACATCCCCCCCACGCGCATCCCGCCCGGGTGGGATCCGGAATGGCCGACAGGGGAGGTGCCCCCCGTGCCGATCCACTTGTTGCCCCCGTCGTGTCTCTCGGTCTGCTCCTTCAGTCTTTCCAGGAAGTACTTTACGAGTTCTTCCGGGCTCAGGTCGGGCAACGACTCCGGGTCGATGCCCAGCATTTCCGCAAGCTCTTTCGGGTCACGGAGCCATTCGTTCAAGAGCATTCGGATGGATTCCTCCAGCTCTTGTTCCCAGTCCTCTTCCTGTTCCACGCCGTAGAAATGGTGCGCGAAGATCCTGTCGTAGAGGTCGAAGTAGCGTTCGCTCTTCACCATGATCGCCCTTGCCGCGACGTAGAAATCCTCCAGGGACTCGATCAGGCCCAGGTCAAGGGCCTTCTGCAGACGCAGGAAGGCGGTCGGTGTGGCCGGAACCCCGGCCTTTCGGAGGGTATAGAAGAACTCGACAAACATGTTGCAGCCTACCTCGAATAAGAGTTCCAGTTCTGCGCGTGCTCGAAATCCGCGCTCTTCTTGAACAAGACTCCGAGAAAGGGGGCGTCTTTGGTCTGTTGGAGGACTTTGGGGTCAAAGTCAGGGTCCATGCGGAGGGCGCGGATCCAGTTGAGCAACTCTCGGGTTGCCGGTTTCTTCTCCACTTGGGGAAGAGCCCGCAACTTGAAGAAGCTCTCGATGCACGCCTTCGCCAGTCGATCTTCGATTTCCGGGAAGTGCGCCTCCACGATGTGCCGCATGAAGGCAGGGTCAGGGAAGGCGATGTGGTGGAAATTGCATCGGCCGAGGAAGGGATCGCTCAAATCCTTCTTGGCGTTCGAGGTGACGATCACCACCGGCCGATGGAGGGCCTTGAGGGTCTCATCGATCTCGACGATGTCAAAGGTCATCTGGTCGAGAACGTCCAGCAGGTCATCCTGAAAGTCGCTGTCCGCCTTGTCGATCTCGTCGATGAGGAGAATCACCCGTTCCTCTGCGGTGAAGGACTGGCCGATCTTCCCCATGCGGATGTAGTTCTTGATGTCGCTCACGTCTCTGCCCGAATCGGAGAAGCGACTGTCGTTGAGCCGCGTGAGGGTGTCGTACTGGTAGAGGGAATCGACAGCCTTCATGTTGCTCTTCACGTTCAGCACGATGAGCCTCATGTCCAGGCTCTCTGCAAGGGCGTGTGCGAGGAGGGTCTTCCCCGTGCCCGGCTCCCCCTTCAACAACAGTGGCATTTCGAGTGCGATCGAGATGTTCACGATCTTGGCGAGTTCCGGGTCCACCACATAAGTAGAGGTGCCCTGGAAGGAATCCTGGCCGGTGCTTGTCCCCATGTTGTTCTCCTATTCGCGATGATCTAGTAAAACCAACATTTTAGCACGTTTGGGAAGTCGAAGTCGATCCTTTGGCCCCTCTCGCCTGCTCGAGTTCACAGGACGTCCATGAACGTGCTAACATGATCCGAATCGCTTCGGAGAAGTCACCCAAAGGGACGAGAACAACGTTACGAGGAGGCGCAAAATGATCAAGGGGATCAACCACGTAGGAATCGTTGTGAAGATGAGGTGCTTACTCTATTGCGCGACGCCTTTGGCGCAGAAGAGATCCACAGGATGGAAGTGCCGATGATGAAGCAGATTTCCTCGATTGTCCGGATCGGAGACGACTGCTTCGAACTGATGGAGCCCACGGGCCCGGACGGCCCTGCCGGGAGTTTTCTCGAGGCAAAAGGGGGCGGTCTCCATCACATCTCCCTCCTGTGCGATGACGTGGGGGTGCTGTGCGACAAACTCGAATCCCAGGGGCTGAAGATCATCAGCAAGATCCTCGAAGGCCCTTTCCGGGTTGCCTTTCTGCATCCCAAGAGCGGCAAGGGCGTACTCTATGAGTTGACGGACACACCCTCCTTACCGGACTGATCGATTCATCCAGTCCGGAGAAAGAGGGCCGAGGTGACCGCCATGGCGGGAATACAGAACAAGCGCATCTACTGCTCCGGCCCCCTGTTCTGCCCGGAGGAGGTGGCGGGCATGACCGTCATCGCCGAGACGCTGGAGAAGGCAGGCTATGCGACCTTTCTCCCCCATCGGGACGGGCTGGAGGCTTATCTTCTGAAGTACGTCAACGATCCGCGGGTGAACTTCATACGCCTTCCCCCGGCCAACCGGTTCCTGAGCCGGGCGGCCTTTGCGCTCGACATCTACCAGATCGTCGAGCGGTGCGATGCGCTCGTTATGAACATGAACGGCAGGGTGCCCGATGAGGGCGCAGTGGCCGAGACGGCCGTGGCCTTTGCCGCGGGCAAGCCCCTGGTGATCTACAAGAACGATCACCGCACACTCCTCAACGGCTACGACAACTCGATGCTCATCGGCCTGTCCCAGACCTTCTCGACGGTAGAACAGATGGAGAAGATCCCGGTCGAGGTGGGGCGGATTCTCGACCGAGTCGAACGAACGGGCCCTACCCCGTACCGGGGAGAGTCGATTCCACCGAACGTGAGGGAGGTCCTGGGTTTCGGGGAGAAAGTCTGGACGGTCCTGAACCGCCTGAGTTTCTTTTCAACCCCTGAAGAAACGGAAGAGATCGAACATCTCAAGGAACTCGTGAAACTCTGCGAGACCCTGCCGCCTCCCTAGGAGGCTGTTGAAAAAGTCCCATCTGCGGCGTTCGGCTTCATCCCTCGTCATTCAACGTACAGGAAGTACGCCTCATTGTGGGACT
>RCNC010001195.1_pt1 | contig 20548 bp, 23 predicted proteins | sample 2041301 | NCBI WGS metagenome assembly RCNC01 (sample SAMN09708231, study PRJNA481090) | Marine sediment metagenome, whole genome shotgun sequencing project. | biome: marine sediment; feature: ocean; material: sediment; isolation source: Sewage treatment plant 13A marine sediment (STP13A) ...
AACCGCAAGCATAAGAGGTGGAAATCAGTTTTGTGCATTTAGTTCAGCAAAGTTTGCGCTTCGTGGTTTTGTTCAGTCTCTCGCAAGACAATATCAGAGTTCAGGTCTGCATATCGTCCATGTTTTAGTTGACGGCATCATCGATACTGCAAAGAGCAGAGCCTTGCACTCACTACCGGCAGAACAGATGTTGAACCCTGTTGACATTGCTGAATGCTATTGGCAACTCACCCAACAGCCTAAAAGTACCTGGACACACGAGTTGGATTTACGACCATACCTGGAGAAATTCTAATGGCTGTAACGGAGGCTATTATTGTTGGCGGCGGGATATCAGGTCTCTACACGGCTTTCAAACTGCAGAAAGCAGATATCTCATATGTTTTACTTGAAGCGAAATCGATTGTTGGCGGACGGATTGAAGGTAAACCGGCGCTTCCTCATTCTGATTTATCTGTTGACTTGGGACCAACCTGGTTTTGGCCTCATCAGCATAATCTCAGACAGTTACTAACACAATTAAACATTGAATGGTTTGAACAATATTCTAAAGGTGAAAATCTCTTTCATATGCGCCCAGAAGAACTCCCTTCCCGCACATATAGTAGTGGGAGTACGATGGCTTCTTACCGGGTAAATGGAGGTATGCGGCAACTCATTGCAGCATTGACACAGAAATTAGGATCAACCAGCATCAACACAGAACATGCCGCAATGAGGATCAAGAAGCCGAAAAAAACCTGGCAGGTAACGGCCAGGCATAATGGACGAGAGAAGACATTTGAAGCACATCAATTGGTATTGGCACTACCGCCGCGACAGATCATCAAACATCTGGCACCTGAGCACTGCTTATCAATAAATCTCATCAATGATTTACAACTTCAACAAACCTGGATGTCCGGTCAGGCTAAGTTTGTTGCTGTATATAACAAGCCATTTTGGCGACAAAACAACCTGTCAGGGGAAGCTTTCAGCCACGTGGGCCCCATGGTGGAAATTCATGATGGTTCATCAACCCAAGATTCGGGTTTTGCTTTGTTTGGCTTCATCGGACTGCCATTAGCCGTCAGAACACAATTTTCAAACGAACAGCTTAAGTCTCAATGCATCGATCAGCTCGGGGTACTTTTTGGACAGGAAGCTTTGGACATAGAAGCGAGTTATTTGAAGGATTGGGCCCAGGACAAGTGGGTTGCAACGGATCAAGACAGCAAGGAATCACCCAGGCATGCTGAATTTGCCATAATAAAACATCAAGAAGAGCTCAAATCACTAAGACTGCATCTTGCCTCAAGTGAATTTGCGCAACTTGAACCAGGCTATCTGGAAGGTGCTTTGCTGGCGGCAGATGCTGCGGTACATGGTGTTAAATCATACTCACAAAGACACTCACGTTACCTTCCGTAAATTTTGCAGAAAAAAAGTAAAAAAAGGGGACAGATTTATTTAATTTCTTTATTATCGCTCTCAAGAGGATGGTAATAATTGAATAATATCTTTCTCAAGAGCTGCTGGTTGCTTTGATGGGGCATACCGGCTCAAGACCTTTCCCTTGGAATCTACCAGGAATTTGGTAAAATTCCACTTGATAGCCTCACTGCCAAGAACACCGGGGCACAGATTTTTAAGATATGAATAGAGTGGATGTGCCTCTAGACCGTTTACATCAACTTTGGCAAACAAGGGGAAACTCACCCCATAATTCAAACGGCAAAACTCCTTAATCTCCTGCTCGGTTCCGGGTTCCTGCTTTTTAAATTGATTGCAGGGAAATCCAAGTATGACCAAGCCCTTCTCACTATAGGTTTGATAGAGCTTTTCCAGGCCGTCATACTGGGGGGTAAAGCCGCACTTGCTCGCCACATTGACGATGAGCATGACCTTTCCTTCGTATGATGCAAGTGTTGTTGTTTTACCGTCAATAGTTTTGACTTCAAAATCATATATGGTGTCCATTTTCTCTCCTTTGACCATGGTGATAGAAAACGAAATAAATAGAGCAATAAAATTAATTTTTAATTTTCCAGGGTCATGAGATAAGATCTAAGATTCTTCTGCGTATTTGCAAGGCCGAGTTTTTGCCGAAGTCGTTTCCGATGAAAATCAATGCCGCTAACTGAAAGGTTCATTATGTCGGCAATCTCTTTACTGGACCTGCCGTTGCGAACCAGGTTTGCAACTTCTGTTTCCTGGGGTGTTAATAATAATCCCAATGAAGAGAGGGTGCGTAAAAACGGTGAGACAATATCTCGCAGGTTGTTGTCTGCTATTTCGACAAGGGTTCGATGTCTTTCAGAAAGCTGCCCCTGCTGCAGTTTTTCAATATATGGCAACACCAGACGATCTACATTTTTGTATACCGTTTCTTCCAGCCTGGCTTTGTCTTCGTCCCTCTGCCTGAGCAGCACACGAAGAGCGGTGTTGGTCTCCTCAAGTTTTTCACGTTCGAGCAGCAGTTCACTTTCTTTCTGTTTCAGTTCTTCCTGCATTATCATGATAGGAGTGATGTCTTCGTGGGTTATAACTATTTTTGCCACCTTCGCTTCCCTGAACGGTACGACTCGAACGACGAACCATCTCTTCTGGTCCGGCGAATGACACGGGTAATGGGTGACAAATTCAGGTATTTTCCCCGAGATAACCTGCTTTATGCCAATGCCTACCCGACTTGCATCATTTTCTGAATCCAGGGGAGCAGCCTCACAGATTGAAAGATAGTTCGTACCGACGCTATCAAAAGTTTCCGGCATTCCGTTTTCCTGGGCATAGTCCTGCCAGGCCTGATTCGTTTCTTGGATCACGCCCTTGTTGTCGATTATTGCAACATGTGCCGACATTGAGTTAACAATCTCTTTATAAAGATTCTTTTTAGCCAAAACAAGACCTCATCATTGGTAGTTTATACTATCATTAGTACCCTATTTGTCTGCCGTTGTGCCATAGTTTTTTATCCCTAATCTTTTAATCAGGAGATGGTAAAAACCATCTGAACTATCAAATCACACTTTATTGTGAGGTCCACACATGAAAGGCGGAATAGAATCACTGACCTGGCTCAAGGATAAAAACGGCAAAGAATATGTCTGCTCTCTTGAGAGCAGCGATAAAAAATCATATGAGGAACTCACCGAAGATGAAAAAAGAAAATGTGCTGACGTAAGCCAGATTGTCAGCACAGATCGCAGGTAATTTACTATTCTACTCCATCTCTTCATCTACTGAGGAGATGATGTATCATTTGCGATTCTTCTTTTCCTTCTATATGGCTTGACTAGATACCTTTTGCATTTATTTTCAGAGGTTAGAGATATTCAATGGAGAGTATGAACTATCCATTATTGATAGTATTTACTATCAATACACTACCTTTATGCCATTATTGTATTGAGGCAAAACAATCTTACTTTATACTACGAGAGAGAGCACACGATGCTTTCACCAGTGAAACACAAACCATATAACAGAGTATCATTATGAAATTACTAGCAATACTGTTAATATCAATTCCACTGCTCAGCTGCTCCAAAGCAGACCTGAGCCAATACCAGGACAATGAACCCGCCTTCAGCCTCTTTGAGTACTTCCAAGGTGAGACAACTGGCTGGGGAATGGTTCAGGACCGCAAAGGCAATCTCACTCGCAGGTTTGTAGTGGACATTCGGGGTACGGTTAATGGTGACAACCTCTCCCTTGATGAAGATTTCGAATGGAGTGATGGTGAAATAAGTTCGAGAATATGGTCCATCACAAAAACGGGGAAGCATGCGTTTTCCGGTACTGCAGATGATGTCGTGGGCAGTGCAACGGGTGCAGTGTATGGCAACGTACTGAACTGGCGCTACTACCTGAACATCGTGGCGGACGGAAAAACCTGGAAAGTTCACCTTGATGACTGGATGTTCCTTCAGAATGACAATGTACTCATCAATAAGACCAAAATGAGCAAGTTTGGCATTTCTCTCGGGGACATAACTATTGTTTTCCGTAAAGATGGAGAACGAGGATAACTATGAAAACATTAACTGTATTAATTACGCTATTGCTCATAACCACATCAAACAGTTATGCGGTGACTGATTCCATGCAGCTCCGAGGCCATGGAAATGTCTACTATCTCAGTTTCATAAAAGTATACAAGGCCTCTCTGCTGACAGTAAAAGATGCCGACACCCTCAATATTCTTGATCCGGGCATCTCAAAATGCTTAAAGTTGGAATATGATGTTTCCCTCACTTCTGAAAATTTCATTGAAGGAGCGAACACCGTGCTTGGCCGGCAATATTCAAGTGAACAACTCAACGCGCTCCAGCAAGAAATCGAAGCTCTTCACAGTGCCTATCAACCAGTTCAGAAGGGAGACAGTTACCGGCTCTGTTACAATAGCGACAACGCCACAACAACATTAACGCTGAATGATAGAGATCTTGTCTCAATTACATCGCAGGAGTTCAGCTCGGTATACTTTGGTATCTGGCTGAGCCCTGACAAGCCGTTAGACAAAAAGTTGCAGCGCAATTTGGTGGCAGGCAAAAATTAACCTGACCGGAGAAGCGATCAAATGGAACAGTTCTTAAAAGTCTACCAGGACCTGAACCTGGATAATATCGACAGCATAGAAGAGATCTACGGTCATGACATACATTTTATTGACCCTGCTCATGAAATCAGGGGACTAGCTGAGCTTCGCATGTATTTCGAGAACCTCTATAAAAACATTAATACTATTCATTTTGATTTCCTTCATCCAGCACGCGCTCAGGATCAGGGTTATGTGCAGTGGCAAATGATATTCTCCCACCCCAGGTTAAAAAACGGTCAGGATATTTCTGTTCATGGGGCATCATTTTTGAAATTTTCCCCTGATAACAAGGTGCATTTCCACCGGGATTATTTTGACCTTGGCAGCATGCTTTATCAGCACCTGCCGCTTCTCGGCACAGTTGTTAAATCAATCAACAGGAGGCTGGGATCATGAGAATCCTGATCACCGGTGCCACTTCAGGTATCGGCAAACAACTCGCTCTTGACTATCAAAAGGATGGTCATGAAATCTGGGTAATCGGTCGCAACCAGGAAGCTCTTGACGAATTAGCTGAAGCTGGTTTTCACACGGCCCGCCTGGATCTGTCAGAGCGAACAGAAAGTCTGCAATGGTTTTCCACGCTGACCGCTGTTGACCTGGCTGTTTTAAACGCCGGGTCGTGCGAATACATTGACCTGCCTGAATTTGACAGTGCGCTGGTTTCCCGGGTCATGCGCGCCAACGTTGAATCGGTGGCGATCTCAATTGAAGGTATCCTCCCTGCTCTGAGAAACGGTACTAATCCGCATCTTGTTGTCGTTGGATCATCTGCGTCTTATCTTCCTCTTCCCCGGGCTGAAGCATACGGAAGTTCAAAGGCAGCTGTCGCCTATATGGTAAATACCTTAAGACTTGATCTTCACCGTGAAAATATTGCTGTCAGTCTTGTGTCCCCGGGGTTTGTAGAGACGCCTCTTACCAAGAAGAATGATTTCCCCATGCCATTTCAGGTCAGTGTTCAAGAGGCATCAAAGCGGATCCGGAATGGAATTGCCAAAAGAAAAAAAGAAATCCACTTTCCCAAGCGTTTTACCTACATCCTGAAAGCCCTGTCGATGCTTCCCAACTCAATTTGGACTGTGATTGGAAAAAGATTGGTAAAAAATGAAAAATAAAAAGATTGCCATCATCGGTACCGGCATTTCCGGTCTTGTCTGCGGATATCACCTGGCTAAAAGGGAATGTGATATCACCCTCTATGAGGCGTCAGACTATATCGGAGGCCATACCAATACTTCAGATGTAGCGTTTAACGGAGAAAAAAGTCAAATTGACACAGGTTTCATCGTCTTCAATGATCGCACCTATCCCCATTTCATAAGCCTTCTGCAAGAAATTGGTGTTGAATATCAACCCACGGAAATGAGTTTCTCTGTTCGAAATGACCAATTGGACCTGGAATATAACGGCAATAATTTCAACTCGATGTTTGCCCAAAGATCCAACATTCTCCGTCCCCGCTTCTGGCAAATGCTCAGAGATATCGTTCGCTTCAACAAGGATGTGAGAGCGGTTGCAAAGAATGACACCAGCCTGACCATCGGCCAGTACCTGCAGGACTCCCATTATTCAACCATCTTCAAGGATAACTACCTGCTGCCGATGATCTCGGCCATATGGTCGATGGGGCTTCAGAGTTGTGTTGATTTTCCCCTGGGGTTTTTTGTGCGATTTTTTGAGAATCACGGTCTACTGGACATTGCCAATCGCCCGCAGTGGTACACAATAAAAGGTGGCTCAAGCAGCTATATCGCCCCACTTACATCCCGTTTCAGCAGCAAAATAGTGCTGAACACCCCGGTTACACGGGTTGAGAGAAATGATGACAGTGTTCTCATCCATACCGACCGCAACCAAGAGACATATGACCAGGTTATTCTTGCATGCCACGGAGACCAGGCTCTTGCACTGCTCCAGCAGCCAACTGAAAAAGAACAGCAGGTTCTCGAAAAATTTCAGTTTTCAGAGAACCAGGTAGTCCTTCACACAGATATCTCGCACCTGCCAAGACGTCAAAAAGCCTGGGCAAGCTGGAATTACCGTGTTGTTGACAGCGCCAGGGAGCAGACAGCGCTCACCTACAACATGAACATTCTCCAACAGCTGAAGAAACAGAATACCTATCTCGTTACGCTTAATCAGGACATCGAAGAGAAACATGTGATTCAGCGATTTTCTTACAGCCATCCAATTTATACAACCTCAATGATTCAAGCCCAGTCACAATGGCAATCCATATCAGGAATTGACCGTATACACTATTGCGGGGCATACTGGTTCAACGGCTTTCATGAAGACGGCGTGCGCAGCGGCCTGAGGGTCTGCGATATGCTGGAGGAGTTATAATGGAATCAGCAATCTACTCGGGCCATATAGCCCACACAAGACATATTCCAAAGCTCCACACCTTCCGGTATCCTTTTTTTATGTGGTACCTGGACCTGGATAACGTTGATCATCTGCAGGATCTGGGCAAATGGTTTTCATCCAAAAAATGGGCCTTAAGCCGTTTTCGCAGGGCTGACTATCTGGGCGAAGCCAGCCACTCACTGGCCGATTGTGTAAAAGATAAAATGAACAATCTTACCGGCAGCAACGTTACCGGCAAGGTCTTTGGACTACTCAATCTACGCACGGCCGGTCTCTATTTCAGCCCGATAAATTTTTATTATGGATTTGACGAAACCGGTAAGGCATCGCACCTCCTCGCAGAAGTTTCCAACATCCCCTGGAATGAGCGCCATTATTACGCCCATTATCTGGATAAAACCCTTGATGAAAAAATCGAAGACAAGGCCTTCAAAGTTTCGCCGTTCAATCCGAGCAAGAATCAAACATACAAGTGGATTATCGGAGCACCAGAAGAAAAAGTAGCCATCAACCTCGGGGTTCACGATGAGCGGGGGCATGTTTTTGAGGCCTCACTGAGATTAACCAGGCAACCATTTACAAAACAGTCTGCAAGAAAACTCATGATTAAAAAACCGGTGATGACAGCTTTCATTATTGCCGGAATCTACTGGCAGGCCATGAAAATCTTTTTGAAAGGCATACCCTACATACCATACGAGAAGGAGGAAGCATGAACGGCATAGCCACAAACGAGCAACAGGTTTTTGAAAAAAGCCCCTCTTTATCTGCGAGATGGGCGAAAACTATCTTTACAAAACTGGTTGCCAACATTCGATATGGCCAGATTGTTTTGCAGGATGGAGAGCAGATGGAAACCTTCGGTGATGATACATCGATGTCTGTCCATGTCACCGTATTGAACCAACGTTTTTATTCCAAAGTGCTTCTGGGAGGATCTATTGGCGCAGGTGAAGCCTATGTTGAAAATCTCTGGAAAGTCGACGATCTGACAATGCTTGTACAGATCATGGCGCGCAACATGGCACTGCTTGATGAACTGGAGCAGAAATTCTTCTGGGTCTACCAGCCCTTCAGAATTCTTAAACATAAACTAAATCATAACAGTAAGGTCGGGTCCAAAAAAAATATTATTTCCCATTATGATCTCGGCAACGAGATGTATCGTTCATTTCTTGACCCTACGATGATGTATTCTTCGGCAATGTATCCGAAAAAAACAAGCAGCCTTGAAGAGGCATCGGTTCATAAACTCGAGACAATATGCAAGAAACTTGACCTCCAGCCATCTGACAAGGTCATAGAAATTGGTTCGGGCTGGTGTGGGTTTGCCATATATGCAGCTGGTAAATACGGCTGCCACGTGACCACCGTTACTATCTCAGAAGCCCAATATCAGGAGGGGAAAAAGAGAATTGAGGAAGCCGGGCTGAGCGACAGGATCACGCTGCTCAGACAGGATTACAGAGACCTGACCGGCAGCTATGACAAACTGGTAAGCATTGAGATGATCGAGGCAGTGGGACATCGCTATCATCCTCAGTTTTTCTCAAAATGCAACGAACTACTCAAAGACAGCGGAATTATGCTGATCCAGGCTATCACCATGAGGGACCAGGGTTACCAGCAATATATTAAAACCGTTGATTTTATTCAGCGTCACATATTTCCTGGTGGATGTCTGCCATCAAACAACAGGATGCTTCAATTGGTCTCCAGTGAAACCGATATGGTGGTCAGGCAGCTGGATGATTTTGGTTTCGATTACGCCCGAACCTTGAGAGAATGGAGAAACAGGTTCAATCAATCGTTTTCCGGACTGAGAAACAAAGGCTATGATGATACATTCAAACGACTCTGGAATTTTTATCTTTGCTACTGTGAAGGCGGCTTTCTTGAGCGGGCCATCAGCGTAGTACATCTGGTTGCCACGCGCCCGAATAACCGGAACACCGTTGGTTAAAATGTATATCCTTCTCAACGTTATCCTCTACCAGGTTGTCTGGTTTCTCTGCGTTTTCAAAGAAAACCAGGGTGCGCTCATTGCACTCGTCTTCCTGGTTGCACATTTGTTTTTTTCCCCATACAGGATAAAGGATATGAGGATGATGGCAGTTCTCCTTGCCGTCGGAACACTGATTGATGGTACACTCTATCTTGCCGGATTCATGACCTACAATGTTCAGGCATTGCCGATTCCGTTCTGGCTTGCAGTGGTCTGGCTGGCACTTGCCACCCTGCCCCATCACAGCCTGAAATGGCTCAAAGGGCGCATTTTGCTCTCTTCGCTTCTTGGTGCTCTGGGAGGACCGCTTGCATACTGGGCCGGAGTAAAGGCAGGTGCTGCCAGCTTCACGCTTCCCCTTATCTCCTCCCTCGCACTGCTGGCAGTGATTTGGGGAGTACTTTGGCCGTTTACCATGTATATTGCAAATAAAGACCTGCCAAAGAATTGATTAGCCATTACTCCTATAACCATCTGATCCGAGGGTATGCCAATGAACAACAGCACGAACAGCGAACTCAAAATAGGAGTCAGCTCCTGTCTTCTTGGAAACGAGGTCCGTTTTGACGGCGGTCATAAGCACGATCGCTACATAACCGGGACCCTTTCCAACTATATTACTTTTGTACCGGTATGTCCCGAAGTTGAGTGCGGTCTTTCAATACCCCGCGAAGCGATGAGATTGACCGGTGACCCGGAGAAGCCGACACTGATCACCAACAAAACAGGGATAGATCACACCGAACGCATGATTAACTGGGCTAAGAAAAAGGTCGTTCAGCTGGAACAGGAGTCACTGTGCGGATTCATCTTTAAAAACAGATCACCATCCTCAGGAATGGAACGGGTGAAGGTGTACGACAAGAACAATGTGCCGCGCTCAATCGGGGTTGGTCTGTTTGCCAGGGCATTTATGGATCATTTTCCCTTGCTGCCGGTGGAAGAAGAGGGACGCTTGCATGATATTTTATTACGTGAGAATTTTATTGAATCAATCTTTGTCTACAGGAGATGGCGTGATGTGGTAGCTTCTCCATCTGCTGGCGGCCTGGTCGATTTTCACTCCAGGCACAAACTGCTTTTAATGGCTCATAGTGAAAAACACTGCAGGATGATGGGAAAGATGATTGCCCAGGCGGGTAAAGTCGATCATAACGAACTCATCGGCCAGTATCAGGAATCTCTAATGGCTGCCATACGCCTCAAACCAACCATCAAAAAGCATGTTAACGTTCTGATGCACATGATGGGTTATTTTAAAAAGCTCATTTCTGCAGATGAAAAACAGGAACTGCTGAGTGTTATTAACCAGTTTCATGAATGTATCGTACCGCTTATAGTGCCGATAACCCTTTTAAACCACTACATAAGAAAATTTAACGAACCGTACCTGAACAAACAATACTACCTGAACCCGCATCCTCTGGAACTTAAATTGAGAAACCATGCCTGAGACGCTGCCAATTAAACGAGTACTCATCACAGGGGCAACCGGATATATCGGCAGACGCCTCACCCATCGCCTCTTAAAGGACACAGCCTGCGATATTCGCCTCTTTGTCCGGAACCAGAGAAAAGTACAACTCTCTGTAGCCGAAGAGGTAGAACTGTGTGAGGGCAACACCTTTGATACGGACTCACTTGATACTGCTCTTTCCGGGGTCGATACTGCCTTTTACCTGATACACTCCATGGGGTCTGACAAGGACTACCAGGAACTTGACAAAAAGAGTGCAGAACACTTTCGTACGGCCTGCATCAAGGCGGGAGTGAGAAGGATTGTCTACCTCGGCGGACTCGGCGTCAGGGAGAGCGCGAGCAAACACCTTCTCAGCCGCATTGAAACAGGAGAGATCTTGTCGGCAGAGCCGGGCAAGATCCAGACAATATGGATACGGGCAGGAGTAATTGTCGGTTCAGGAAGTGCCGGCTTTGAAATTATCAGAAATCTCTGCCAGAAACTACCGGCCATGATCACCCCGCTTTGGGTCCGCACCCGGACGGAAGCAATTGGCATTGAAGATGTCCTCTCCTATCTGCAACAGTCAATTACTCTTGATCATACTGAAAATATCGTTGTTGATATCGGTTCTGAAAAAATCAGCTTCCAGCAGATGCTCGCACAGGCAGCAGAGCTCATGGGACTGCGCCGTTTTCTGATTCCGGTTCCTGTTCTGTCGCCTAAACTGTCGTCCTACTGGCTCATCCTCTTTACACCGATTCCTTTTAAACTTGCATCATCCCTGGTTGAAGGGCTGAAGAGTGAGACAGTCCGTGAAAACGATAATGCCCGTATCTACTTCCCCTCGATATCACCAACTTCCTATCGTGATAGCGTCAGACATGCTATATCCGAACTTGAACAGGATCATATCATCAGCCGATGGTGCGACAGCAGCAGTGAGAAAGCGTGTGATATAAAAGATTTTGACAATCCGACTGGCGCAATACTGCGGGATATTCGCATTATCGCTTTTCAAGAAGAAGACAATCAGGATGAGGTCTTCAAATCGGTCTGTTCCATCGGCGGTCCAAATGGCTGGTTCAGGTATAATTTTCTCTGGCGTCTCAGAGGAGTACTCGACAAGATATCAGGAGGCTATGGGCTTTCCCGGGGGCGGAGAAACAACCGCGAATTAAGGATTGGTGACGCTCTAGATTTCTGGAAAGTCGCAGATATCAAAGAGGGAAAACGTTTGCTTCTCTATGCCCAGATGAAACTTCCCGGACAGGCATGGCTGGAATTTGACATTCAACCTTACCAACTCGTTCAAACCGCCCACTTCATTCCGCATGGCATCCTCGGAAGGCTCTACTGGTATTCAGTTTATCCGCTCCATGTTTTTGTCTTCTCAAACCTGGCAAAAACCATCGTCAAGTTATCCCGGGAAACAAGTCACTGAATACCTTTTTTCACCCCGCTACCATTATTTCTCGACACCTGAAGTAAAATCCAGACAAGACAACTGCAGTGATCATTAGCTCTTGAAACCATCGGTATATAAAAATTTAATTAATTTGTTGAAAAGGTGCTTCACAGAGTGCTCAATAGACCTTACTATAAAATACGATTCGACCAATACGGTCTATTTTTGAGATAAATCGCTCTGGTCTTTTATACATTTCAGTCAACTTTAAGTAAGGAGAATATCAATGATGAAAAGATATATTGTATTCGCAGTGTGCATGGTATTGGGGTTTTCATCGTGGTCTCAAGCTGATGAAAATCGCTTCAAGCAATTTAATTCAGATGTTGACACTGCCTATGCTGACTATCGTAAAGCCCTGTTCCAGACCAACCAGAAAAACACGGAAAAATCTGCGAAAACAAATAGTTCATTTCAAAATCAATGGAAAAAAATAATAGCCACATATGGTTCTAATCCTCCTGAGGCGTTCGGTTCCGATCCGAAATGGAATGAAACACTTATAGAGATCGAGAAGATCGCAGATACAAGTTCTGAAATGATAGCAGCAGGACAAGTAGTCGAAGCACATGAACATCTTGAAGGGATCAGAGACCAGCTCAGCCAGCTCAGGCAGAGAAACTCAATAATTGTTTTCAGCGATCATATCAACAATTATCACCAGGCAATGGAAGGTCTGCTCGTGGGAGGCTATACTCCAGACAAGATCAATGAATCGGCAATGAATGAAATACGGGGTCAGCTTTTCGTACTGAAATACCTTGCCGGGGCTATCAAAGAGAATTCTCCACCCCAATACAATGACAATGAAAAATACCAGCAATTGCAAAAAGCTCTTTTTACATCGCTGGATGCTCTGGACAAGGCAATTGTCTCCGAGAATCCTGAAACAATCAGTAAATCCATTAAAATGCTTAAACCGGCCTATGCGAAACTTTTCGTGAATTTCGGCTAAATATACAGATTATTGCGGGTAAATGATCAATAGCAGGTGGATGGTTATGTTGTATAGTGGTTCACGATTAATCTTTCTTATCATGCTGGTTGCGAGGTATTTTAAATGAACGATCTCATCTGCTATTGTTTCAATTTTACCGAGTCAGACATCAAATCAGACATATTAACAAACAGGAAATCAACTATTCTGGAAAGAATCAGGGCCGAGAAAGGTGCTGACACCTGTGACTGTATAGCAAAAAATCCAAAAGGAAGATGATGCTTCCGTGATGTTCACCGTGTTGTGAACGGTATTTTGCAGGAAGAAAACATCAAATCTGCGATAGATATACTTCAGGTAGATACCTGACAGACAGATCTATCCTCAATTCTGGTTACTCACTATAAACGGATTGCTTTCTATCGGACTGTCAAACTGAGGAGATACTAAACGAATCTTTACTTCAGGCAGGATGCTGTCAGTATTTCTCAAGATCTGTATTGGACATAAAAAACGCTGGGAAAAAGAATCGGTACTCTATTTTCGTGTCTATCCTTTTTTTATCAAAATTTCTTCACGGGCAGCAATTGTAACACTTTCGATGATCTCTATTATGCCATTATATACCATATTTCCTATCAGATACTGAGATCCTCTGCATGGGTTTCTTAAAAGAATTATACTTTGCAGAAGGCTCAATAGCGAAAACCCTCAGCAAAAAGAAGTCCCATGCATATACTCACAACCTTGGGAATCGCATTGGCTCTGGCGATGGATGCCTTTGCCGTTGCTATCGTTACCGGCGCCTGCCTGAAACATATCAGTGTTCGGCAGACCTTCCGGCTGTCATGGCATTTTGGCCTCTTTCAGGCCCTGATGACAGTCATCGGCTGGGCAATTGGTGCCTCCATTGAAGGATTTGTAGCCGCCTATGCCCATTGGGTTGCCTTCTTCATGCTCATTCTAGTTGGATCCAATATGCTGAGGGAAGCCATCCTGACAGACGATGACGAAGAGATATTCAAACAGAGGAAAGATGCCACAAAAGGCATGACCATGGTCATGCTTTCGTTAGCCACCAGTATTGACGCCCTGGCCGCAGGCCTCTCCATGTCGATGCTGCAGGTATCGATCGCCTACCCGGCCATGACAATAGGTATCGTCGCCGGTCTTTTCACCATCATCGGGTTGCACCTGGGCAAAAAGATCTCGCGTGTTACCTGGCTTTCCAACTGGGCAGAAATAGTTGGCGGACTTGTACTCTGGCTTATCGGCTTAAATATTCTGCGGGAAAGCGGCGTTTTCAACACTTTATTTTAAGAATATCCGTGTGGGTGAGGCAATAAGTAGTTTCTTTGTAAGCCCTGCCCTAACAATGACCAGATTATTTTGGTCCCGGCCTATTGGGGAATAAGCCGTGTGTTTCTTGTTTAAGGACAAAGATGGGTTCTCAGAAAGCATATCAACATGGCAAATAGTCTTCAAGAGCAGAGGTTTTCTGTTATATTGATATGCTGCCTATTAATATCCGATAGAGATGGTCCCATAGAATAGGACCACGAGCTGATTTATTCAAGTGATAAGAAGTGATAAGTAATCGTTTTATTGGCTAGGCATAATTTTATTATAAAATCTTCCGATACGCTATCAATCCTCAACAGCTCCTTCTCTTTTAAACGTTTCTCCAATAACTTTTTGTCATGCCACCTGCAAGCCAACAAATTCAGATCAAAAAAGATGGCCCCTTGCTACTGGCAGTTAAATCATATTGACATCAAGCATAAAACGTGGTCTGTCCCCAGTTTTCTCCCTTTTTTCTCAGTTTTTTTAAAGGTGTTCAATCTTCTTTCTTTAGTTCTTCTATTAATTCAATGCTCTGGATTGGTTTGAGATGAAAATTACTGAACCTGATCATCCCTGATTTATCAATAATTACAACCCAAGGTGTTCCTCTTGCCGCATACTCATAGAGCAGTGGAGAGGGTTTGCCGGGCCAGCCACTATGACCGACTGGAATAGAAAGGTCGTATTTATCCGCAATCTCATTAAGTGCTTTAGCGTTGTTAATTCCAAACCCCTCAAATGTCGTCTGTACTGTTACAACAGCCACCTTCGAGTCGTTATTGTAATGATTTGCTATCTCCTGCAACGCAGGAAAACCATACTTATGGCACCCTGGTCACCATTTCTGAAAGAAAGAGAGGTAGATTACTCGTCCTTTAAGGTCATTGATATCAAGAGAATCTTTCCCGGGAGCAAGATTAATCCACTCAACACCCTCCCACGATGGTGCTCTTAGCGTTTGAGCGCTTGAGCCAGACGATTTCTGAAATACTACCGAAGCACCGAGAAAGATAAGTATTAGTGACAGTTTAATAAAACTCTTTTGCATAGCTACTATTACATGGATGAAGTTGAGGATTGGGTTAGTTTTTAAGCAACCTTTTGTTGTTTTGTTTAGTCTTTATTATTTCGATAATTTCACGATTAAACGCACATTCACAAAAGGCATCACAACGATCAAGTTGCTCTTTCTCAAAACAATACAGAGGACAATCTTCCTTGTTTGTCCTTCGTTCCTTGTATTTTTTGCCAGAATATAAACTTAAAAATTCCTCGGCCGCTATTGCTATTGTTGAAAAACAACCCTCTTTCTCGTGTGTAAAATAAAAAAGGCTCTTTCCAAGTCTTTCAAAATGGGCCTGATAACCATTTATAAAAAGCAAAGGGTCATTTATAAAATCATCAAGGGTTTCCCATTTTGTGGAACACATAGAACAAATCTTAAAGTACTTTTCTTCTGCCACAAACTGCCTCCGGATGGTTGCAAGAACTTTCATCCACCATATACTTAAAATCTTCTATATATAAGAAGATACATTTTATCTCAAATATTTCTTTTAATCGCTCGACAAATCCCACAATGTAGCACTTTTAATGTAGGCAGTCAATTTAGGAAGAAACAGGGGACAGACCAGAATGGCGCTAGTTTAAGCCATTCGGGTCACCACCACCTAGGTCTATGTGTTTATTTATAGGTCTTTTATTAGTATTTAAAAACCTTAAACTAGCGCCATTCGGGACAGACCACGGTTTATGCTTGATGTCAATATGATTTAACTGCCATTAGTGCGGTTCAACGGTGTTTTATATAAAGGAACTAAAGCTTCTTCCTATTTAATCTTCTGTGTGAATCACACACGTTATGAACATCCTCTCACTGTTTCCTCGGTGATCATATCAACAACTGCTTTAAGGCTGCCCGTTTCCTGATATTTTCGGATTTGACGATCGGCACTTGTCCCCTCTCTTAAAATGGTTCGAATGTGTTCCAGCTCATCTCTGGAACCTAATTCATCCGTCACATCATCGACTAATTCAAATAACTCTTCAATCAAATCTCGGAGAGGAACTTCTTTTTCTTTACCAAAATCGATCATAGAACTGTCTACACCATATTTCATAGCACGCCATTTGTTTTCCGCGATTAAGCCACGGCGATAAATGCGCCACGTCTGATTTTTCTTTCGCAGTAATATTAGCTTAGCGACAATTGCCTGGATCAATGCAGCGATGCCAATCACCTCATCAATCTTGGTGGTACAGTCACAAACTCTAAATTCAAGTGTAGGGAAAATCGAGTGCGGTCGAACATCCCACCAAATTTTAGTAGGATCATCAATACATCCGGTTTTTAGTAAGGTATTCACATAATGATCATACGCCTGGGCTGAATCAAAAGACTCTGGCAAACCTGTTCTGGGTAAATCCTCAAAAACCACAGTCCGATAAGATTTCAATCCGGTATTATGATTCAACCAAAAGGGTGAGGACGTGGACAGCGCGAAAATATGAGGGAGGAGATATCGTACCTGATTCATGATATCAATTCGCAAATCAGGGTCTGGTATCCCGATATGAACATGCATACCAAATATCAGCAATTGTCTTCCTAGGATTTGGAAATCTTCCATCAATCCTTTGTAGCGATCTTTATCTGTAATCATCTGATCTTGCCAACGAGAAAAAGGATGTGTTCCCGCGGCAGCGATTTTACGTCCGTTTTTGCTGGCAATTTCATGAACCACGCTTCTTAAACGCGTCACTTCCTTGCGTGCATCACTAATATTGCGACAAACTTTGGTACTGGTCTCTACCTGAGATTGCAGTGCTTCAGGTTTTACCTGGTCCCGAAAAAGGATTGCCCCCTGATCCAGCATCTCGGTAATATAAGACGTTAATTCTCGCGTATCCGGATCAATGATTTGGTACTCTTCTTCGATACCAATCGTCAGATCTCGTATCTCCATATCTGTACCTCCAGTTTTTACATCTATTGCTGCTACGCTTCTTATTCTATTAAACACAGCTTTCTGGCGTTCTAATCATTGTGATCCTCAGAGTAAAACACAATATGAATAATTACAATCTAATCAGATTGTTCGGAATAAATGGGGTGAGAAGGTATCTTTGATTGATCTAGAACTGGTAAGGTTGGCAATTTCTGAAATGGTTACGGCTTTAAAAACAACCTCCACGGTTTTCCCCGAAATATAACGCCTGTCGAGCAGCGTAATCGCTATACCAAAAAGAAGTGCTGCAAATGTAACTTCCCTTATTTCACCATATATTTAAGGTCGGATGTATATGTTGGATATGCCCACATAAAATCGGCAAGCTCAGATGCCTTTATGTGGAATTTCATGGCCAGGGCAAAGGTATTAATCACCTCAGCAGCGTTGTGACGGACGATATGGGCACCCACTATAAGATCTGTTATATTATCGATGATGATTTTATAGGCGGCATGTTCTTCGCCAATTCGTTTGGACGACGGCCACCCTGTCGGCTCACCATAATTTACCCGAAAGTCTCCACCTTGCTTTAAGGCTTGTTCCTCTGTCAAGCCTACCGAGCCAATGCTGGGAATCGTAAATACCGCACTTGGAATTACGGAATAATCGATAATCTGCGTATTTCCATGGATGATGTTGTGGGCAGCCGTCATCCCCTCCTTGTCGGCAACCGGTGCGAGCATATAGGGTGTGGCAGTGCAGTCGCCAATTGCATATACTCGTGGATTGGAAACACTCTGCAGGTATTGATTGACAACAACCCCCTTAGATGAGTATTCCACATTTCCCTTATCTCTGGTCAGCACGCTCAGATGAGGAGTACGGCCGGTAGCCTCAATTATAAGATCTGTCCCGAAGGTCTCCCCAGATGAAGTGTGTACCAGATATCCGCTCTGCTCTCTGGTGATTTGGACAGGCGATGTGTCCAGAAGCACATCGATACCTGCCGCCCTGCTCGCGTTGACCACCGTGGCAACAATATCGCTGTCAAATGCTTTGAGCGGGCGTGATGACCGATGCATAATCAAAACTTCACCTGCACCCGCCCTGGCAGCAATGTGGGCAAACTCAAATGATATATAGCCACCGCCAATAAACAGTATACGTTTTGGTAAATGAACCATATCAAGAAAATATTCGCTGTCATTGATACATTCACTGCCCTCTATCTTGCTGTGCCGCGGCAAAGCGCCCGTTGCTATGATAATGTTCTTTCCCTGTAAAACAGCACCACCAACCTCCACTTCATCCTCAGAAATCATCCTGGCATTGCCATGAAAGGTGGCAACACCACGCTTTTGCCATTGCTTCACGTCAGCATCGGAGCGTCCGTGGAGAAAATCGTTCTTTAGATCCTGCAGGGCCTGCCAGTTTGTGCTTACTGAACCATCAACACCACGGCCGTGCAGGTGTGCCGCCATAGCCACCACTTCTGCGTTACTGACCAGATATTTCTTAGGCTGGCAACCCCGCAGAGCGCAGGTACCCCCATAGGGACGTTCGTCGATAACAGCAAGTTTATGCTTTGGGTCACGGTTCAAACCTACAAGTGCGTAATATGCTGAACTGCCTGACCCTATTACAATTGTATCAAATGTTTGTCTGTTCATAAGCTATCTCCATGAATCGTTTCGAGACAGGAAGTGGAAGTAATGAGAGATAATCTTTTTCCCTGCCAGAAGGTGCTCTGTAGGTTGATGAGTTAGAGGCAAGCACTCCTTTTGGATGGTATCGCCTCAGTATGGGGCAATACCTTTTAACCGAACATACCTTATCAATCCCCGAAAATCGGTGTCGTAAAGCTGTCTCTTTTCATAGCTGCTGTGCTGGTGAATCTATTTTGAAAGCCCCATTGCCTTTTCCTCCTCAGTTATACATGAATCAAGAACCGGGATTGCCTCGTCTATTTCTTCCTTCTGGATGATCAGCGGAGGCGCAAACTCAAGGGCCATGCCCATGGTTTTCAATAGGATGCCTTTCTGTTTCGCACGGGCGATTATATTCATCAGGTTTTCCAACGGGAAATGGGTTCGGGACTGCTTATTGACAGTAAAATCAATGGCCAGCCAGAGTCCGGTCCCGCGCACCTCCCCCACGCTTGGATGGTGTTCCAGCGTTTTCAGACCATCAAGAAAGTATCTGCCCATTTTTTCGCTGTTTTCGATCAGGTCCTCGGTTTCCAGAATTTCAAGATTTCTCAGTCCTACTGCGCAGGAGACCGGGTGATTACCGTAGGTGTGCAGGTGGTTTAACATTTCGATCGGTTCTATAACCCGGTTTGAACATCCAACCGCCCCCAGGGGCACATAACCGCTGGTCAACCCTTTGGCCATGGTAAGGATGTCCGGCTGAACGTCAAAATGTTCGGTGGCGAACATTCGCCCGGTGCGGCCGAATCCGCAAATCACTTCGTCTATGACAAGCAAAATGCCATACTCGTCACAGATCTCCTGGATCAGCGGCCAGTATTCAACCGGAGGTTTATAGGCACCAAAGCCCTGCTGGATCGGTTCACCAATGAACATGGATATCTGTTCCGGTCCTTCAAACTCGATGATTCGCACCAGTTCACGGGCACAGAAAAGGTCGCAGGCTGGATAGCTCATCTTGTGAGGGCATCGATAACAATAGGGAGACTCGATAAAGGCAGCACCCGGGGCCAGTGGCTCCATCAGGTGACGCATGGGCATCACCGTTCCCAGAGCCCGGACGCCGATACCGTTAACACCGTGATAGGCACCGCGTCGTGAGACAATCTTAAATCGTCCATGGTCGCCCCGATAGTAATGGTAATGCTTTGCAAACTTCATGGCGGTTTCCACCGCCTCGGAGCCATCGCATTCGAAAATAAACTGTTCGATTGGTGGCGGAGTAATCTCGGCCAACTTGTCGGCCAGTTTCATGGCCGGCTCATTGGCAAATCCCATTGGAGTAAAATAGGCCATCTGACACATCTGGTCATAGCCGGCCTGGGCCAGTTCTTTACGGCCATATCCCACATGAACCGGGCGTGTGCCGCCAGCTTCCAGATCAAGATAACTGTTGCCGTCCTGGTCGAAAACGCGTACCCCCTCACCCTGGACAATGACGCTAATCCCCTTGTTAACATCGTTCCTGCTGGTCCTATGCAGGATTAAACGAGACGTTTTGTCAAGTTTGTTGATGGATTTGGCCATGCCTCCCTCCTGTCTCAAAGAAGTAAAATTCCCGATTCTGCTGCGGCTGCTCTGTATACGCACTGCCGGGCATTTGAGTATCCGCCCCATAAGTAGTGAATCAACTTCTCCCTACTATGCTGTAATTCCAACAACGTTGCCAAGTATTTTTCGTCATGCCTGTTCATTTCTACCACTCTTTAATATACGTTCC
>RCNC010000795.1_pt1 | contig 20524 bp, 14 predicted proteins | sample 2041301 | NCBI WGS metagenome assembly RCNC01 (sample SAMN09708231, study PRJNA481090) | Marine sediment metagenome, whole genome shotgun sequencing project. | biome: marine sediment; feature: ocean; material: sediment; isolation source: Sewage treatment plant 13A marine sediment (STP13A) ...
CAACAGGAAAATGGCAATTTTGTTAATCATGATCCTCTCCGTATCTATCTAGTTTGCAGGTCCAGCCCGACCTACTCGTCGTCGCTGTCCCGAATAGTTTCCAATTCATTATTGCCATTGAAAACAAGAACCTTTTCCTGCTCTGCATAATGCCATTCAAATCCATCAATCTCTGTCGGCTCTCCGCATTTTTCCAGAACCTGTTCTGTCAGTAATGGATCTACCTGGTCACCGGAAATCAGTTCTTCGCCACATCTCATTTCCTGGGCCATGACCGGTATGGCCAGGCCGACTGCAAGACCGCATAAGAACACACTTCTGATATTGATCATGTCCTACTCTCCATTAAGGAAACTACATACTGATTTTCAGGCCTTCGACCCCGATAGACAGTGCCAGTCCCTTTGATTTTGAGATCAGGTGCAAGGCAACCCCTTTGTCGTTTTTGACCCAGGAGCCTTCGCGACCCATGGCAGCAGTAATGCCGGCCTCCGCTTTAAAGTAGACGCCGTCAAAATCCTCAAGTTTGTTGAGGTGGTAAACCGTGCCAGTTACCTCGGCCACAGTGATACCAATACCGCCTATCTTGGCGCCGGTCATGTGAAACATATGTGGCTCACCATTATAGGTCAGGGTACCGTGCCCCCAATCGCCGCCGATCAAAACACCCACTTCCGTTTCCTTGACGGTAAGGGTTGCGGACGGTTTGGGATCCGCCGCCGCCGCGAAACCGGCAAAGACCAGCAGGGATATGGCGACAGACGCCAGGACGATACTGCGAATAGAATTGATAGTGTTCATAGCTAACTCTCCGATAGTGTGCTTTTGTCCAGTAAACCTCACCATATCAAGCAACGCGGAGCGACCGCATGAGCCACACGGCCCATAAGACGGCCCATTTTTACTGTATTCCGGTCACTTTATGGGTCTACCCTGAAGAATCTCTACCGTGAAAGCTTGCCCGATGAGCGCAGCGAGTGCATTGGATACGCCACGACCCAAGTGGCCGTTGTACCAGGCACGTTAGTGAAGAACCGGGAAGACCGTATAGTGGTATTGAATCGGGGATGCAATGCATCCAATCAATAAATCGTTGCTGCTTTCTGCTAAAGGCTCTAACTGTTTCTACGCTCCTGCGCCAATCTTCATCTGGCCTAAATAGTCCATCTTGCCTAGCGGGACACCAAGCATGCGCAAGATGTTATACGTTGTGGTGGCATGGAAGTAGAAATTGGGTAAGGAGAAGGACAGCAGGAAGTTCTGGTTTGTAAACGGGATCTCGTTCTTGCTGAGCTTAAATACTATAGATTTCTCAGACAGCGATTCTATCTCGGCGGCGTCGAGCGCGGCGAGTCCGTCTCTCGCATTGGCAACCACGGCCTGAAGGCTTGCGTAGTCCATGTCGAGTTCGAACGAGGGCGGACTGAAGCTGCCCTGCTGCAATCCCTGAATTGCGCCCCACGAGTGATGTGCAACGGATACGATCTGGAAATGGAGTGGCATCATGTCATCGCTCAGTCTCGTCATTACCATTTCCTGCAGGTCCAGTCCCGCGTCGGCGGCATGGCTTACCCCATTGTTGAGAACACCGGCGACGCCTTCCAGTACCTGCAAATAGCTCTTCACGCTAGCGTCATAAAATGAAATGGACATATCGTTTTCCTCGGTTAGATGGCTCTCTTATGGTCTTTTTTTCTATATTGTAAGTCCAATCAATACTTGCCCTGCACCCTCGCCACCAGATAATCCACAGCGACTTTTACTTTTGGAACCAAATATCGCTGCTTTTGATACAGCAAATACACCGCTAGATTGGTGTTTTGAGTGACTCGCAACACCGGGTCAAAGAACAACTCCTGCAACTCGCCACGCTCAAAATACGACGCCAAAGTCCACCGTGGGGCCATCATTATTCCCTGCCCGGCAACGGCTTTTTCCGCCAACCAGCGGCCATTATTCGATACCGCCACCGCCGGCCCTGAGACATCGTGCCATTGGCCGTCCATCTTGCACAACCAGGGGGAAGGGCCATTGGGCGTGCGAAAATACAAGCCCTTGTGATGGCGCAGTTCCATGACATTGCGGGGTACCCCCATCCGGGCCAGATAGCCCGGAGCGGCGACGGGAACAAAATCATTATCCATCAACCTTATGGCCAACACCCGCTCGTTGGGAGCATAGCCGCCTCGAATGGCAAGGTCGACATCATCCCGACCCAGGGCCGACAGCTCATCACTTAAGCTCACATCGAGAATAATCTCCGGATACAGTTCACTGAACTCACCCAGCAGGGGCATTAATATACGTTCGCCAAAGCCCACCATGGAACTGATACGTAATTGCCCCATGGGTTTAGTCTGATAGCTGCGCACGGTCTCGTTGCTTTGCTCAAGCTGATTGAGAATGTCCTGAATCTCGTTGTAGTAGATTTGTCCGACTTCAGTCAGCTTCACCGCCCGCGTTGAGCGTTTCAGCAAAGCGGCTCCCAGACTTTTCTCCAGGTCGGCGACCCGGCGTGATACGGATGAGGGCGGCACGCCAAAAGCACCGGCGGCCCTGGTAAAGCTGCCGGTTTCGGCCACTTTGCTGAAGTAGCGTATCGCACGAAGTTGATCCATTGGCTGTCCCTATATCGACGATCAGAGGCGTTTTTGATCTATTATTGTCTAATTGGCAATAATGATTAGCTTTTTATTGTATATATCTGACGGAAAAATACCTTAATAATCGGGTCACCTTCAACGATCGAGGGTTTAAATCCAACCTGGAGAGAACAATATGAGTACGTATACCGCCATCAACCTGATCGCCCGCCCCGCACCAGGCCCCGTAAGCCCCGACATATTTGAAGTCGTACAAAAAGATATTCCCAGCGCTGGCCCCGGCCAAATTCTGGTCAAGCAAACCCACATGTCCCTGGACCCGGCAATGCTGGGTTGGATGAGCCCGGACCCGGAAAGCTACATACCACCTGTGGCTTTGGGTGAGGTTATGCGTTCATCGGGTGTGGGGGAGGTGCTTGAAAGCAACCACCCCGACTTTGCTGTGGGTGATCGCGTAATGGGCATGATGGGATGGACAGAGTACCTTGTCAGCTCCGGCGAGGGACTGAACAAAGTGCAACCAGGCCCGGATGCCGAGGCTGTGCTCTCTATTTTTGCTCTTCCGGGACTGACGGCCACCCAGGGCCTGTTCGGGTTTGCTGATCCGAAGGCAGGCGAGACCATTGTGGTCAGTGGCGCCGCCGGTTCCGTTGGTTCGATAGTGGGCCAATTGGCCAAGGCCGAGGGTTTGAGCGTGATCGGCGTCGCAGGCGATGATGAAAAATGCGACTGGATCGTCAACGAGTTGGGTTTTGACGGCGCGATCAATTACAAGACAGATGATATCGCTGCCAAACTGGCAGCATTGGCGCCCAATGGTATCGATGTGTATTTTGAAAACACTGGTGGCCCGATCCAGCAGCACGTAGTCGACCGCATGAATGCCCATGGCCGAATCGTGGTGTGTGGCATGATTGCAGATTACGGTAGGGCAGTACCGAGTGCCGGCCCTAATTGGATCCCCATCATCAAAAAGCGCCTCACCATTCAGGGCTTCGCGATGCCTGACCATTTTGGCCAGGTGCAGGAACTGCTGGGTAAACTTACCCCTTATGTTGTGCAGGGCAAAATCAAACACCGCGCCCATGTATTGGAAGGCCTGGAGTCGGCCATCGACGGCCTGAATATGCTCTTTACGGGCGACAACAAAGGTAAGTTAATCGTTAGGTTGTAGAACTGCGATTCGGCGTCAGACACCGGAACTCATTATGGTGTCTGACCTGAACCTGCTATGCCACCCGAGGCATAGCCCTAAGTGCAGCAACAACCCTGTCACCAAACTCATCGGTATGGATCATTTTCACGCCCGAGCCTGGCTTGGACAAATCCGGTGTGGAATAACCGTCGGCAAAAACACTCTGCATGGCAGCCCAGACATTCTTTGATTCTTCCTCCATACCGAAGCTGCCTTCCAGCATCATGGCCACGGAACCAATCATGGAGTACGGGTTAGCGATGTTCTGGCCGGCAATATCAGGCGCGGAACCATGGGAAGGCTCGTAGTAGCTTTTGTCCGGCCCCTTGCAGGCGGAGGGCATCAGGCCCAGTGAACCCAAAATACCGCCGCCCTGGTCACTGAGGATGTCGCCGAACATATTCTCCATCACCATGACGTCGAACTGCCCGGGGTTGAGGCACAACAAAGTTGCCGCCGCGTCCACCAGGATATGCTTGATTTCAACTTCCGGGTACTCGACCGCCACTTCCTCCAGCACTTCGTTCCACAGTACGCTGGATTTCAGGACGTTGCTCTTGTGGATATTGTGCAGCACTTTCTTGCGACGCATGGCCAGTTGCAGTGCCTCGTGCATGATGCGGCGAATCTGCTCCTCGTCATACTCCAGGGTCTCTTTCACATAGCGCAGGCCCTGCTCGTTAACACCCACTTCCTTGTCACCAAAATACAGGCCACCCACCAGTTCGCGCACCATAATGATATCGATACCGTCACCGATAATCTCGGGCTTCAGCGGCGAGAAGTGACCAAGAGCCTTGGGCAGCGACACGGGGCGAAAATTAGCGAAGGTGTTGTAGCGCCGACGCAGCGGCAGCAGCGCGCCACGCTCCGGTTGCATGTCCACTGGAATCTTCTTGGACTCCTCATGGCTGAGGCCAATGGGGCCTTTGAGAATGGCATCGGCCTCATCACAAATCGCCTTGGTCTCCTCCGGGAAGGGGTGCCCGCACTTGAAATAGGCAGCGGCACCGAAGTCCGCATGATTCAGGGTAAAGGTGACGTCGTTGCGCTCTTCGATGACATTGAAGACCTTGATGGCCTCCTGCATGATTTCGGGGCCGATACCATCTCCCGCCAGCAGCGCAATTTTGTAGTTTTTCATAGCATGATTCTCTGGATTTAATTCGATGGCGCGCCAGCAATGCCAGCGCCCGGGTCATAAAAAGGCGGCTATTCTACTGTAGTTGCGCCGAATTTTCATCGGCTTTGAGGCTTGTTGTGCGGGGATTGCAACCCGGGATTAAAACCCCGGATATCAAAAGATCGTGGGCACTATGGCATCGATCAGTCGCGGACCCGGTGCGGCCAGCGCCGCCGCCAGTTGCTCGTTGAATTCCTCAGCAGTGCTGGCACGTTCTGCCACTACCCCCATGCCCCGCGCAATCGACACAAAATCCAGATCAGGATTGCCGATATTCAGGGTACTGGCTGCCTTCGGTCCGGGGGTTCCGCCGCGGGCCCCGGTACGGCCGAATTCCAGCTCCAGGATGCTGTATTTACGGTTATTGAAAATGACCACTGTTACATCCAGCTTCTCCCTGGCCATTGTCCACAGGGACTGGATGGTATACATGGCGCTGCCATCGCCCTCCAGGCACAGCACCTTGCGCTCGGGACAGGCAATGGCGGCCCCTACGGCGGCGGGCAGGCCCCAGCCGATACTGCCGCCGGTGAGATTCAACCAGTCGTGGGGTCGGCTGTTAGCCGTAAGGGGAAACATGACCAGGCCACTGGTATTGGCCTCGTCCACCACCACGGCATTGTCGGGCAGGAAATGCGCGATGGACTGGGCCGCCGTGTTGACGTCCAGGTCACCGGTGGGCGCCTCGGGCACTTGCAGCGGATACACATCGGCATCTACCCCGCTGGCATCCAGCTGCTCCACCAGAGCCTGTAGCACCTGGTCGATGTCATCATTGGGGCCGGCCAGGGCAAATTCATCGCAGTCTTGCGGCGCCATCAGGCTGGGCACATTGGGATAGGCAAAAAATGACACCGGGGGCTTGGCACCAATCAGTATCAGGTGATCCAGTTCCTTGATGTGGTCGATCGCCATTTCCGCCAGGTAGGGTAAACGTTCCAGTACGCCGCAACCCGCTCCCCGGGCCAGGCGAGCGGGAAAGGTGTCGGTACTGACGCGGGCACCACAGGCCTTGCCGATGCGGCTGAGCAGCAGCCCCCTTTCCTTGCTTACCTCCCGGCCGCCTATCATGACCATACAGTTCTTGTCCGATTGCAACAGGGCCGCTGCTTCAGCAATGCGGCTGTCCGCCACCGGCGCAGGCGGCGCAATGACCACCGCAGCCTCGGCGCCATTGGGGTTGTCGCTCCAGGACACATCCGCCGGCAGCATCAAAGTGGCAACCTGCCCAATCCCCGCCTGGCGCACAGCTTCAGCAGCATCCCGGGCAATATCTCCCGGCGCGCCGGAAGTGTGCACCCAGTGCGATACCGGGCCCGCTATGCCCTCTATATCAGCCGTCAGGGGCGCATCGTATTGCAGGTGGTAGGTGGCGTGATCTCCCACGATATTGACCACGGGAATGTGGCCCTTCTTGGCGTTATGGGTATTGGCCAGTGCATTGCCCAATCCGGGACCCAGGTGCAGTAACGTGGAAGCCGGCTTGCCTGCCATGCGGGCATAACCGTCGGCGGCACCGCTGAGCACACCCTCGAACAGGCACAGCACGCAGCGCATACCCTCTACCTCATCCAGGGCCGCAACGAAGTGCATTTCGGAGGTGCCCGGGTTGGTGAAACACACCGTGATGTCATTGTTGATCAGGGTGGTGAGTAAACTTTCTGCGCCGTTCATGTGGGTACTCCAGTAGGTCGTGACATCAGTGCTCAGGCGGCGGAAATTTTCTCCGCCGCGAATAACTTGTTGGGGTTTAGTATATTTTTCGGGTCCAGCATTTTCTTCATACGAATCATCAACTGCAACTCAGCCTCACTGCGACTGCGCGGCAGTTGCTCACGCTTGCTTAAACCAACGCCGTGCTCAGCTGACACTGAACCCTGGTAACGCTCCACAGTATCGTACAGCAGAGACTCCAGCGCCTGGTAATCAAAATCACCGGCATCGCTGTTGCCGAGAAGAACGTGCAGGTTACTGTCTCCCAGGTGGCCGAAGACAATACAAATTGGATCATTCAATTGCTTTACGCCAGAACGGATATCGCTGACGAATGACTCCACCTTGTCGAGAGTCACGCTGACATCGAAGGGTATGATCGGGCCCAATTTGAAAAACTCCAGCACATCGTCGCGAATTTCCCAGATGGCATTGCGCTCGGCTTGCGACCGGGTCAGCACCGCGTCGGCTACCAGGCCCTGTTCCATGGCCCCGCCCAGCACGTTTTCAAAACTTTCCGCATCCGCCTGTGGGTCAGAGCCCAGCGTTTCCACCAGCACATAGAATGCGCTGCCGTGGGGCAGTGGCGCTGTATGCACGCTGTCCTCACGCGTAATGAACTCATAGAACTCCGGCCACATCACTTCAAACGCCGACAGGGTGCCTGCGGTATTGCCATCCAGCCAATGCAGCAGCTTGGCCACAGAGGAGAAGTCGTCCACCGCCAGCAGGGCCGTGTTCTGGCTTTTGGGCTCGGGACGCAGGCGCAGGACCACCCGCGTGATGACGCCCAGGGTGCCTTCGGCACCAATAAACCATTGTTTAAGGTCATAGCCAGTATTGTTTTTAATCATTTTGTTGAGGCTGGTAATGATCGTACCGTCGGCCAGCACCACCTCCAGCCCGAGTACCATTTCGCGCATCATGCCGTAGCGAATCACCATATTGCCACCGGCATTGGTCGCCACAGTGCCACCAATGGTGGCCGAGCCGCGTGCGCCAAAATCCAGCGGCAGTAACAGGCCCTCCTCCCCTGCCGCTTCTACCGCGACCTGCAGGATACAACCGGCCTGTACGGTCATGGTGCGATTGAGGGGGTCGATTTCCTCGATAGCATGCATGCGCTCCAGCGAGATGCCGATTTCACTGCCGGTACGAAAATGCCCGCTGGCCAGACCGGTTTTGCCCCCCAGGGGCACCAGGGCCTGATCGGCGGCGTGGCAAATTTTGAGGATTTCTGACACTTCTGCGGTGGAACCGGGCTTGACCACCACCTCGGGCATTACATCGTCAGCTTGAAGGCGCACACCACTGTCGCCCAATAACTGGCGCAGTTGTTCCACAACCTGGGTGTCGGGTTCGTCCACTGTGCCGTTCCTCCTTTGACTATTGCAGCATTCGTGCGATGCCACAGCCCAAGCATAGATCAAGCATCAAATATTGGCTACGCGCCATCTATTCGCGGTACAGATTTCAGCAGCGCCCGGGTGTAAGGATGCTGTGGACGGGTCAGTATCTGTTCGGCGCTGCCCTGCTCCACCAGCTTGCCCATTTGCATAACGCCAACCCGGTGAGCCAAGCCCGGCACGATAGACAGGTCGTGGGTGATAAACAGATAGGACACCCCGGACTCACGCTGCAACTGCTGCAGCAACTCCAGTACCTCGGCGCGAATCGACACGTCCAGGGCGCTGGTAGGTTCGTCACAGACGATCAATTCCGGCTCCACCGCCAGCGCCCGCGCTATAGCGATTCTCTGCAGTTGCCCCCCGGAAAACTCGTGGGGGTAGCGCTGGATGAATTCAGGGCCCAGTTGCACGCGCAGTAACAATTGTGCCACGCGCTCGTCGCGTTGCGCCGCCGACAGGCCCATGCCGAGGCTGTCCATACCCTCGCTGATAATTTGCCCAACCGTCATGCGCGGGTTCATCGAGGAGAAAGGGTTCTGGAATATCACCTGGATTTTCTTGCGCAAAGGCAGCATCTCGCGCCGCCCCAGGGTATGAATGGGCTTGCCCGCAAAGCAGATACGACCGGCGGCTATCGCTTCAAGATTGAGAATAGCGCGACCCAGGGTCGACTTGCCGCTGCCCGACTCTCCCACCAGCGCATAGGTTTCACCCCGGCCAATGCTCAGGGATACGCCATCCACAGCACGCGTGTAATCCACCACACGCTGCAGTACTCCCTTGCGAATGGGGAAGTGGACTTTCACATCTTCAAGCTGCAGTAACACATCATCCCGCACGGCTTCTCGAAAGTGGCGCAGATCCGGCAGCGCATCAATCAGGCGGCGGCTGTAGGCCTCCTGAGGATCGTGAAAAAATTGCTCCACCGGAGCCTGCTCAATGATTTTACCCTGGTACATCACCGCCACTTCATCGGCGATATTCCTGACCACACCCATGTCGTGCGTGATCAGCAGCACTGCCAGTTGCCGCGAGTGTGTCAGGCCGCGAATCAGCTCCAGTACCTGCTCCTGGATGGTGACGTCCAGGGCGGTGGTGGGTTCATCGGCGATCAGTATGTCCGGTTCACAGGCCAGCGCCATGGCGATCATCACCCGCTGCTGCTGTCCGCCCGATAACTGGTGCGGGAAAAAGCTGTAACGCTGTTCAGGGTCCGGTATGCCCACCTCTGCAAATAATTGCACTACCCGCTGTCGCAGGGCCTGGCCCGACAGGGCGGTGTGTAAACGCAGGGTTTCAGCCACTTGTTGCCCCGTGGACTGCACCGGGTTGAGGGCGCTCATGGCGTTCTGGAAGATCATAGCCACCCGCCGGCCGCGCACGGACCGCATGTCGGCCTCAGGCAGATCGAACAGGTCCTGCCCGGCAACATCAACGGCGCCTGCGGTAATTTTCAAGGCTTCGGGCAGCAGGCGCATGGCCGCCAGGGAGGTCACCGACTTGCCGCTGCCGGACTCACCGACCAGGGCGAAAACCTCACCGGCCTTCAACTCAAAGCTCACCCCTCGCAGGATTGACTCCTCGCCTGCGGTGACCTCGACCCTCAGGTCCCTGACCCTCATGCGCACTGCAGCAGTGTCCGTCATGTATTGGACCTCCCGCTAGCGGTACGCGGATCAAAGGCATCACGTACCAGGTCTGAAAAGAGGTTGGCGGCCAGCACCAGGGCGAACATAAACAGGAAAGCACCGCTGAGTGTCCACCATACGGCGGGCTCCCGGGACAGTTCAGAGCGCGCGCCGTTGATCATATTGCCCCAGCTGCCCATGGACGGATCAATACCCACACCAATGTAGGACAGTACCGCTTCCGCCAATACCAGGGCGCTGAAATCCAGCACGAAGGTGATGAGAATAATGTGCACCACATTGGGCAGTATGTGCCGGGTGAGAATACGCGTATTGCTGACACCAAAGGCGTGTGCGGCCTGCACATAATCCAGCTGGCTCAGCTTCAGTGTCTCCGCACGTATGAGCCGGCACAGGGAAGACCAACTGGTGACCCCGAGAATAAAACACAGGGCGATGAAGCGTGCGTCTGCTTTTTCCAAACCGATAGAGAAGGAATCAGGGTTGAGGTCGATATAGACCTGGAACAAAAGCACCGAGGCCGCGATCAACAAAATACCGGGGATGGAACTCAGCGTGGTGTACAGGTACTGCACCACGTCATCCACCCAGCCTTTGAAATAACCGGCCATCACCCCCAGGGTGACAGCGATAGGTAGCATGATCAGCGTCGACAGGGTTCCCAGTAACACCCCGGTACGCACTCCCTTGATACTCTGGTAAGCCACATCAGTGCCGCCCAGGTCAGTGCCCAGCACGTGGTAGTGGCGGCTGATGATGACCAGCCACACTCCCAGGCAGATGATCACCCCCTGGACGCCCCAGGAGGCATACCAGGGATGGGGGCTGCCGCGCAGCAGCGCCCACTGCAGGCCCACCACGATAGCGGTCAGCAACAATCCCCAGAGTAGCGCCTGCCCCGAGCGGGCCAGTACATCGGGCCACTTGTCGGCGGGGTTCGCCAGGTGCTGGCCCGCGTGTTCCAGTGGCGGAAAATCCCGGAACGCCCTGCCCTGCTCATCCTTCATGTTCTTCTTCTCGAAAGACTGCAGGGCGAACGGCGCCGAGTAGGTACGCTCAAATCGATCACCCATACCGCCCAGCATCACGTCGAGCACACTGGTCACTTTGTTGTCATAAAAAATTTCAGTGCTGTTCACGCCCGCCGCCGCCTCCAGGGCCTTACGAAAATGCAGGGAATCGAGCAAGGCGATACCCACATACGCCATAATGACCGTAAAAGTGACCATGCCCAGACGCGTGCCAAACACCTGCCCCCAGCGCTGCCGTGTCTGGGGGTCGCGACGCAGCCGGTAAAAAAACAGGGTCAGGGCAATCACCAGCAGATACACCAGCACGTCGGACCACAGCAGCAGCGGTTTCATCAGGCGCTGCTCCTCAACTCAACCGCACCCTGGGATCTGCCCAGGTATAGGAAATGTCGGTGAGAATCAAACCCACGATGTAGAGGATGGAGCCGATAAAGACCATGCTGCGCACAATGGCAAAGTCCTGGGACCTGATCGCATCCAGCATATAACTGCCAAGGCCGGGTATCCCGAAAAAGGATTCGATGAGCAGGCTCCCCATGAACAGCGAAGGTATCACCACCACCACGCCGGTGAGGATGGGTATCAGCGCATTGGGCAGGATGTGCCGGAACAGGATACGTATTTCACTGGCACCCTTGGCCCTGGCGGTGCGCACATAGTCCTGGTTGGCCTCCTCCAGGAACAGCGTGCGGTACCAGCGCGCGCCGGAACCGATGCCGGCGACCACCCCCACCAACACGGGCAGGATGAGGAACTTCCAGGCCTGCCCCTCGGTGTGGAAGCCCGAGATGGGCACAAGTTTCCAGGTCTTCGCCACCAGGTACTGGCCACCGATGATGTAAAACAGGTAGGAGATAGACATCAGGGCAACAAACAGGAACACCGCCCAACGATCCAGTTTGGTGGCGTGAAACATGACCACCAGCAAGGCTACGCAAATGTTCACCCAGATCCCCACTATAAAAGTCGGCAGGGCCACCGCCAGGCTGGGCCACATGCGCGTGGATACGTCGGTGGTGATATCACGCCCGCTCTCCGAACGGCCGAAATCGAAGACGAACAGCCGCACCGATTTGGAGAAGAAAATGGTTTCGGTCAATGCCGCAGCGCCATTCTCACCAGCGTTGATAAACAGTGGCAGATCGTAACCGTTTTTCTTTTTCCAGGCCTGGATGGCATCGGGCGTCACGTATTTTTCACCCAACTGGGACACCGCCATATCATCCGGCGAGTTCACCACAAAGAACAGGGTGAAAGTCAGCAGGTTGACCCCGATGAGGATAGGTATGGCATATAACAAACGCCTGATGATGTAGGCCAGCATAATTATCCCCCTGTGTGCCTGGCAGTGGCGGTCTGGCGACGGCGATAGGCAATAACACCGGGTACCAGCATGCCCAGCAGTAACAGGACAAGGACATAGGCAGGCCAGGTCACAGGCTGGTTCCACTGGCGCTGCATTTTCTCCCGCTCATCCGCATTCACCCGAATATATTTGAGGGTGGCCTTGGAAATCCCATGACGCTTGGTGTTATGCACCCAACTATTGTTGAGGAATATTTCCTTGGGATAAAAGGCGTAAAGCCACACCGCGTCCCGACGGAACAGCTCCACCATGCGCGCCACCAGTTCCTGCCGTTGGGGACCCGCCGGCAACACTCTTACTTGCCGGAACAAGTCGTCATATTCCTCATTGGCGTAATTGGTATTGTTGGCGCCATCGCACTCACAGATCAGGGGGCTCTCCGGACCGTACAACAGGAACAGGAAATTCTCCGGGTCGGGATAATCCGCCAGCCAGCCGTGGGAAAATATCTGGGTATTGCCGGTGAGCAATTTTTCCCGGGTGCGGCCCCAGTCCGCCGGACGAAACTCTACCTGCACACCAATTTCGTCAAAGACCCGTTCGATCCAGTTCATGGAAGTATTGTTTATCGCCTGGGACTGCACATCGATGAATATCTTGAGGGGCTCCCCGCTCTGGGCATCACGACCACCGGGATATCCCGCTTCCACCAACAGTTGCCGCGCATACTCAATGGATTTACGCCTGGGTTCACCGTCTACCCAGTCGTAAACATAAGGGTTCATGCCCGCTTCTCCCTCCAGGTGTCCGGGAATCCCCGGAGGAATAATATTGTGGGCAGCGATGCCATTGCCCTTGTAGAAAATATTGATGTACTCCTCGGTCAGGAACGCGATTTGCAGGGCCTGGCGCAATTTTCGCTTGTCCTCGGTATAGCCGCCCACCAGCGGATCGCGCATATTGAAACCGAAGTAATACAGGCCCGGCTTCACATCGGGTGACATAGTGATGCCGTGATCCGCCAGTTCCGCAGACATTTCAACACCGTCCGGCCCGACCACAAAAGCCTGGTCGAATACCCCTGTGGTATGACCGTGAACTTCCCCGGAGCGATCGTAATAGCCCTGCAGGAATTTGGTCCACAGTGACAGTGATTCCTTCTCCAGGCGAAATACCGCCCGGTCGATAAAGGGAATCCGCTTGCCCGCATCTACCAGGAAGCCCGCCTCCAGGTCACCCGGCGCACCCTCGGTGGGAAAATACTCCTCGCGGTAGTTGGGATTGCGTTGCAGTACAATTTCACTGTTGGGGTCATTCTTGACCACCATGAAGGGGCCCGAACCCACCGGCCACCAGTCCAGGGTCAGGTTGCGTTCTTCGAAACCGGGGTTCTCGTAGAAGCGATCGACCTCAGGGGCGATGGGCGAGAAAAAGGGCATGGCCAGCCAGAACACGAACTGTGGATAGCGGCCCATGATGGTGATGCGTAAGGTTCTATCATTAATAACCTCGAGACCTGCCATAGCGTGGTCATTGAGGTTGAGCCAACTGTCCCGAGGCAATTTGGCCAGACCCGCGGAAAACTCTTTCATACCGACAATGTACTGGGACATGAAACCAAGCATGGGAGAGCCATTGAGCGGGTCGGCCAGACGTTTGATCGCGTAGGCGTAGTCATTGGCCTGCACCGCTCGGTGACCGCTGTGTGGGAAATCGGGAATCTGTCGATAGCGCGCGCCCGCTGCCGCGGTATCAAACAGGTACCTTGGCTGCCCAGCGTCATCCAGGGCAAACGCCGGATGGGGTTGGTAACGCAGGTCGTCGCGCAAACGCAGGGTGTAGTGGCTGAAAGCCAGGGAGTCATCCTCCGCCGCCACCGCCTGGCCCTGTGCATCGGAATAGCTGATATCCGGAAATGCGAGCAGCGCGCCCGGCACCAGTTCATAGGGCCGCTTGAGAAAATGGTAGGACATGGGCGGCTCGTACACCTGCATAATGTACAAAGCCTCATCCGAGGCATAGGAAACCGCCGGGTCAAGGTGTTTCGGGGGCGACGACGCCATCATCGACTGGTAGGTCAGCAGTCCCTCGGGCGCAGGCGGGTGAGGGTTGTTCCAGGGCGGCTCGCCACAGCCCGCCAACACGGCTACGAACAGAACCAGGAGTAAGCTGATGTACGGTGGTGTGCTAATCGTATTGGAAGTGGTCTGGTCCGCTGTCATTCGGTATAGAGGCAGTAGCATGCTGGCAAGCGCGCAAGCATACCCTGTTGCGACGTGCGGCGCACGTTGTGCAGAAAAAGGCAGGCGACAGCGGGACATTAGTCCCTATAATGGGCCGCAACTAACAGTCTGCAACTAATGGCTTGCAACTACCCAGCGCTGGACAAAGGAGCAATCAACAACGATGACCACCCCAGCCGCCGAAGCTCCTGCGGAGGCCTCCGAAATTCTCGGTCACCCTACCGGGCTGTATGTCTGTTTCGCCACTGAAATGTGGGAGCGTTTTTCATTCTATGGGATGAAGTTCCTGCTGCTGCTCTATCTCACCAAGTACCACCTGTTTGGCGATACAGGCGGCTACGAGGTGTTGGGGAGCTATGCCGCTTTGGTCTACGCCATGCCCGTACTGGGAGGGCTGCTGGCCGATCGTTACCTGGGCATGCGCAAGGCGGTAATATTCGGCGGTATTTTACTGGCGCTGGGGCACCTGGGCATGGCCATCGAGGGCGAGCAGGCCCGTCGGGTAGGCGACCAGATAGTGCGCGATGAAGGCGCCCTACAGGCCTTTTACTTTTCCCTGGCGTTGATTGTCATCGGGGTGGGATTCCTCAAGCCGAATATATCCACCATCGTGGGGCGACTCTACGCCGCAGATGATCCTCGGCGTGACGCCGGTTTCACTATTTTCTACATGGGCATCAATCTTGGCGCCTTTGCGGCCACCCTGCTCTGTGGCTATCTGGGAGAGACCTATGGCTGGCGCTACGGCTTTGGCGCGGCTGGCGTCGGTATGGTCATTGGCTTGGCCACGTTCCTGGGTGGGCAGCGTCACCTGCAGGGTCTGGCGGAGCCCGCTGACAGCAAGCTGCTAAAACAGCGGTCGCCAATAGGCCTGAGCAAGGAATACACCATTTACCTGTGCGGCCTGCTGGCTGTGGTAGTAGCCTGGCAAATGCTGCAGTTTCACAGTGCGGTGGGCATTGCACTCAACATCCTGTCCATTGCCGTGCTAACGGGCCTGGCCTGGTTCATAACAGTCAAATGTGACGCAGTGGAACGCAGCCGCATGCTGGTACTGATTATCCTGACCATATCCACCGTCGTATTCTGGGCACTTTTCGAACAGGGCGCCGCATCCATGACCCTGTATGCTGACCGCGTCATGGACCGACAGGTGTTGGGCCTGACCCTGACGGCGTCCCAGTTTGGTTCGCTCAATGCCCTGTTTATCTTTCTGTTCGCACCGCTGTTCGCCTGGCTGTGGACCAGCCTGGGTCGACGCGGACTGGAACCTGGCACACCGACCAAGTTTGCCCTGGGCATCGCCCAGGCCGGATTGGGTTTTGGTGCGCTGGTCTATGGCGCCTCCAGGCCCAACGAAGCGGGCCTGGTCGCTGGGTACTGGATGGTGCTGGCCTACCTGTTACACACGACGGGTGAACTCTGCCTGTCCCCGGTGGGCCTGTCAGCGGTCACCAAACTGGCAGTGCCCAGTATAGTCGGGGTAATGATGGGCTCATGGTTCCTGGCCACCGCCTATTCCGAATTCGTCGCAGTGCAACTGTCGAAACTGGCAGCCGTTGAGACAGTCGATGGCGCGGTGACCGATGTCGGCGCGGCCCTGGCCAGCTATACGGAATTATTTGGCAGCCTGCTGTACGTAGGGCTGGGCGCAGCTGTACTGTTATTACTACTGTCACCCCTGTTGAAAAAAATGATGCACGGCATCCACTAAAGGAGTCCCTTTATGGGCAAACACGAATTCGACCTGATCGTATGGGGAGCTACCGGTTTCACCGGGCAGCTGGTGGTGGAATACCTGGTGGACACCTACGGTGTCGACGGTGACCTGAAATGGGCCATCGCCGGGCGCAACGAAGACAAGCTTGACGCGGTGCGTCGAGCATCACTGCCAGACGCCCTGCACGATCGCTTGCCACTGGTGCTGGCCGACAGTGCCGATGCGGACACCCTGGCGGCCATGGTCGCACGCACCAGTGTGCTATGTACCACGGTTGGCCCCTACGCCAAATATGGGACACTGCTAGTCGAGGCCTGCGTCGATGCCGGTACAGATTATTGTGACCTGACCGGTGAAGTGCAGTGGATGGCGCAGGTTATCCGGCAGTACCAGGACGCTGCGCAGGCCAGCGGAGCGCGCATAGTCCATACCTGCGGTTTCGACTCGGTCCCTTTCGACATGGGCAACTGGTACCTGCAGCAGGTAATGCAGGAGCGGCACGGCGTGTACGCGCAGCAGGTCAAGGGTAGAGTCGGGCGCAGCAAGGGCGCAGCCAGTGGCGGTACCATTGCCAGCATCCTGAATATGATGGATGAGGCGACCCGGGATCCCTCTATCCGTAAACTGGTCGCTGACCCCTATGTGCTCTACCCTCCCGGCCTGGCACCCGGACAGGACGGACCGGACCAGCGCGGCGCGGTATTCGATAAGGACTTCCAGCGCTGGACCTCACCCTTCGTCATGGCCACCATCAACACCCGTGTGGTACGTCGCAGCAATGCCCTGCTGGGGTTCCCCTGGGGCGAGGATTTTCGCTATGACGAGGCGACTCTCAACAAATCCGGCTACGAGGCACGCCGCAACAGCCTGGCCGGCGGTATCGGCATGGTCGCCCTGGCCCTTAAACCAACTCGCAAGCTGGCGCAACGGTTCCTGCCCAAGCCCGGCGAGGGTCCGGACCGCGAGCAACGCGAGGCGGGGCACTACGAAGTGTTCTTCCAGGGCATCGTCCCCACTGATCGCAGTAAGGATATGATGGTAAAAGTCAGTGGCAAACTGGATCCGGGGTATGGCTCGACCTCGAGAATGCTGGGAGAGGCGGCCGTCTGCCTGGCCCGCGACGAGATCGCAGTAGGCGGCGGCTTCTGGACCCCGGCCGCAGCCCTCAACGGCAGCTATCTGGAGCGACTGCAGAATAAAGCCGGCTTGAGCTTCGAAATCGTCGACCCCGACTCCCTATAAATGTACTCCTCCCGCGCTTCCGTTGCGGGAGAGACATATTCAACAGTTCCAGCGCTGGTAAAGCGTCCGGAAACCTCGTACATTCGCTGTAGTAAACTATAAAATCAACAGGGGATAGCGGGCGCGGGGTGAAAAGATTTAACCTCACGTTTAGGGGCGAGATAGTGACCGGGCAATCGCCTGAAGAGGTCAGGCTGCGCCTTGGAAAAATGTTCGACATTGTCGACCCCGTCGAGCTCGAACTTTTCTTCTCCGGAGAACCCGTCATCCTGCGCCGCAACCTCGAGCGCAAGGAAGCCGCTCAATACTTCCAGGATATGAAAAAAATAGGCGCTGTATCAGAGCTGGTCAAAGTGACCGCCAGCGAAGCTGCAAACGCCACCACCAGACGACCAGCGCCCTCCCCCGACTCTGCCACCAGGAAACCCAGCAGCAAAAAGGACACCAATGCCGACGCCGGAAAAAAGAGCGGGGGCCCTGGTCGCAGCAAAGGCCGCAGCGCAAAGCGCGGCTCGGCTGGCAACAAGGCAAATAAAGCCGTAGAAGATGCGGCCCGTAAGAAAGCAAGAATTGGTGAAGCAAAGCGCCAGGCAGCTGCAGAGGCCACGCGAGAAAAGGAGCGATTGAAGGCCGAGGCAGATGCCCGCCAGAAGCCACTTTGGGAAGAGGCTGAGCGCGAGGCCACAGAGGAAGCCGCGCGAAGCGAGGCGAAACTGGAGGAGCAGAGGCGCCGCGAAGCTGAAGAGACCGCCAGGCTGCAGGCTGAACGTGAGGAACAGGAACGCCTCAAAGCCGAGGAAGCCGCCCGGCTGAAGGCCGGGCAGGAAGACGAGCAGGAAGAACAGCAACGCCGTAAAGCGGAAGAAGCGGCCAGATTACAGACCGAACGGGGGGAGCTGGAACGCCTTAAAGCGGAAAAAGCGGCCAGATTCACGGCCGAACTGGAAGAACTGAAACGCCTCAAAACGGAAGAAACCGCCAGACTGCAGGCGGAGCAGGAAGAGCAGAAGCGTCGCGAGGCTGAAGAAGCCGCCCTCCTGAAGACCGAACGGGCAGAGCAGAAACGCCGTAAAGCCGAAGAGACCGCCAGGGTACAGGCGGAGCGGAAGGAGCAGAAGCGTCGTGAAGCTGAAGAAGCCGCCCTCCTGCAGGCCGAACGGGCAGAGCAGGAACGCCGTAGAGAAGAAGAAGCTGCCAGATTACAGGCCGAACAGGAGGAACTGAGACGCCGCAAAGCGGAAGAAGCTGCCCGAATGAAGGCCGAACGGGAAGAGCAGCAACGCCGTAAAGCCGAAGAAGCTGCCAGATTACAGGCCGAACGGGAGGAGCGGGAGCAACAGGAACGCCTCAAAGCGGAAGAAGCGGCCCGCATGAAGGCCGAACTGGAGGAACTGCAACGCCGCAAAGCGGAAGAAGCCGCCAGACTACAAGCCGAACGGGAAGAACAGCAACGCCGTAAAGCCGAAGAAGCGGCCAGAATAAAGGCCGAACTGGAGGAACTGCAACGCCGCAAAGCGGAAGAAGCCGCCAGAGTACAGGCCGAACAGGAGGAGCGGGAGCAACAGGAACGCCGCAAAGCGGAAGAAGCGGCCCGAATGAAGGCCGAAGTGGAGGAACTACAACGCCGCAGAGCCGAAGAAGCCGCCAGATTACAGGCCGAACAGGAGGAGCAGCAGCGCCGCGAAGCGGAAGAAGCCGCCAGACTACAAGCCGAGCTGGACGAGATTCAACGAGAGGAAGATGAACAGGCAGCGAAACTGCAAGCCGAATTGGCGGAGAAAAAGCGCCAGACGGAAGTAGCAACAGTCCGCATCAAGGCGGACGCTGAAGACAAAAGGGCCGCAGCCCAGCGAAAGTCACTCGAACGCCGGCGCTCACCGACTGCAACACCTGCGGCGCGGCCCCAGCAACGACAGCAAGAGCAGGCACTACAGCAACCCGCCAGCCAGAGTGCGACCCGCATAGAAAAGGCCGAGGAAGCGCTATCGAGCCCGTTGTCCCTGAAGCCGGCCAAGGCCCGGGTCAAGACCAACATCGAAGTTCCGCAACGCCTGTCCGGCCAGGCAGCGGCTGCTGAAATCAGGCGCAAACGCCAGCCCGGTGAACCCAACCTGTACCAACTTCAGGCATTTCGCAATACGCCGGAAGTGCGCAGCCGGGCAGCACGGGCCAGGCAGCGCCAAGGTCAGGGGTTCACCCTTGGTGCACTCGCCCTGGCTGGCCTGCTGATCCTGACTGGCGCATTCCTACGCCACCCCCCCAGCCCTGACCTCGCCGGGGCAAGCGTCATCGCCATTGACCCCCAACACGGCCTGGTAATGCTCGCGGGAGACTGGCTGCTATTTCACGACCGCGCGGGTATCGGTACCAGGCAGGTCGCCCTGGAGGAATTGGGACTTGACCAATTGCAGGGTCCCATGGCATTTGCTAGCGACGGCGACCTGATCGCTCTCGGACAACTGCTCGCGACTGGAGAAGCTCCCGCCGCAGTTGCAGCCCCGGTTCTGCTGCGCTGCCAGCTGGCACTGTCCAGGTGTCTACCCTTTGCTGCAGAACTGGCCAACATCCGCATTGGCGCTTTTGCGATCAATGCCATCGACAACACCCTGCTGTTGGCGGACACAGCGGGCAAACAGCTGTTGAAGGTCGATGCGCAGGGCAAGATCCTGCAGCGCAAAGATATAGCGATGCCCGAGCGCCCGGCATTGCGCCTGAATTCGGGTTTACTGTTCATGAATAGCGCACTGGGCCCGGCAATCAGTGTATTTCGTTATGACGACAACGCTTTCGGGCAGCAACTGGACGAAGTCCTGCTACTCCCCCCTGCCGCCACCAAACTCGAGCAGACCAGCACCGGAGACTTTGTCTGGTCGGCCGACGCATGGTGGGTAAACCTGGTCAACCCACAGAATGGCAGCATGGGTTTATACCGCTTCGACGCGGATTGGAACTTCCTCGACGAGGTGGAAATCCCCTTCAAAGAAGGCGCGCTGGAACTAAGCAGTTGGGCGATGAAAACCCTGGTCAACGACAGGCGCAGTGTTGCAATCCAGCGTTTCAATGCCCAGGGCACGGCTGAAGTTCCACTGGCATCCTCACTGCTCAAGGAACTGGTTGATGGACAGCAAGGCCGGGCAAGGGTCACCGCCCTGTCATGGCGCGGGGCCCTGCTATTGTGCGCCCTGGTAACAGCGCTGGGCCTGTGCTTTGGTTACCTGCAGAGTCTGCGA
>RCNC010000796.1_pt1 | contig 20524 bp, 14 predicted proteins | sample 2041301 | NCBI WGS metagenome assembly RCNC01 (sample SAMN09708231, study PRJNA481090) | Marine sediment metagenome, whole genome shotgun sequencing project. | biome: marine sediment; feature: ocean; material: sediment; isolation source: Sewage treatment plant 13A marine sediment (STP13A) ...
ACTTACGGTCCCGAGGATCTGCACAAGCTCACACTTTTTCGCGCTATCAAACGAGGCCGGTACGCCCTCATCGGTCATGGTGTGAGTGTCAACCACCCGGTCTACATTGATGATCTGATTGCCGGAATTCTCAAAGCCGTCAATCGTGGCCGTGACGGTGAAGTGTACATTCTCGGAGGTGAAAGACCGGTGACAAAAAACGAGCTGGCGCAGACCATCGCTGCTGCGCTGGCGGTCAATCCTCCTGAAATGAGCATACCGCCGTTCTTGGCCCACATGGCTGCTTCGGTGCTGGAGCCGGCGGCGCGAATCCTCGGTTTCGAGCCGATCGTGACGCATTCGAGAGTCGTTATGGCGGCGGACAATTTCGGGTACTCGATCAACAAAGCAAGAGAAGAGCTTGGTTATCGCCCTGCTGTCAACCTGCAACAGGGTGTCGCTGCCACCATTGCCTACTATCGGGAGAAAGGCCTGCTTTAAGCCGTGAGCGAGAATCGACGACTGATCATCAACGCCGATGATTTCGGCCTCTCACCAGGGGTCAACCGCGGCATTCTCGAAGCTTTCCGCGACGGGGTGCTCTCGTCTGTCACGATGCTCGTCAATCTCGACTTCTTTGAGGACGCTGTGTCTATCGCTCGGGAAAACCCGGACGTTCCGATCGGTATTCACCTCAATCTCTTGTGGGGCCGACCGATCGCAAGACCCGAGCAGGTGCCGACTCTGGTCGATGCTGAGGGCTTTTTCCCACGCAGCATGACCACCATGGCCTGGCGCTATGGTATGGGGCAGCTGTCATCCGAAGAGCTTCGAATCGAACTCGGCGAGCAGGTGCAGCGGTTTCTGGCGACTGGCCTACGCCCGACCCACATCGATACCCACAAGCAGACACACTGCCTACCCGGTATTTTCGAGATCTTGCTGGAGGTCGCGTCCGCCCACGGGATCGAACGTGTTCGTTTGCCATACGAGCAGCAACCGCTTCAGCTTTCTCGCCTTCCTTCCCGGCTGGCTCTCATGCGCCGCCTGTTACCCTTCATATTTCGCCGCCGGAACAAGCGACTGTTGTCGAGAGCCGGGTTTCGATCAACTGATCATCTCGTCGGATTTGACTTCTGTGAGTCCTTCGACGAGCAATCTCTGAGCCAGCTCCTCTGCGATCTGAAGCCCGGCGTCACTGAGATCCTCTGCCACCCCGGAAACCACGACCAGGAACTTGCACAGTTTTCGCGGATTCCGCCTTACCGAAGGACTCAACTCGAGGCCCTCACCAGCTTGGAGATCAAGCGCCAGATCGAAGAGCTTCAGATTTCTCTCATCAGCTTTCTTGACCTCTAAAGACTCACTTGGCGTCACCACCGAACACAGGTAAATCGACCTCCTCCTCGTCCGGAATGGTGCCGAATTTCTGGAAGACCAGGGCTTTGCGAGGGGCGGTGCCGGTGATATCCACCTCGACACCTTGAGTGGCGACAAAGTGAGCAGGAGGGTCGTCTACTGTGCGCCTCGAAGAACTACGGAAGAAAAAGAACAGCGTGGAAATGACTTTCACCATATGTCGCGGTGTCAACAAGATATTGTTGAGCCATTGGTTATTGAGTGGACACGCGCATTTCCCATCCGCGATATAACGCCGAGCCTTTCGTGCTTGAACAGAACGCAACAGCTTCCGAACATCGTAGTCGAGTTGGCGCACATTTCCGAGGGAGTACTCATCACCGAGCACACAGCACGGCCAGATCTCGCCGTCGTAGTTGAGGTGGATGTTCGAAATCCCGCCGTAACAGGGTGTGACCTGCCGCCTCTGTTTGAGAATATCGACTGCGACGTCATAGTAGACGAGGCGTACAGCCTCGGTGAGCCGTGTGACGAGGCTCTTGCCATGGATATTTTCCACGATCTTGTCTTTGAATCTCTGGGTGACCGTTTCATAGTCGGCCACCGAAGGAGTAATCGGATCGCCGAGGTTGTAAAACTCGGCTCGTTGCTCGGCGATCTCATGACGGTATGACCCTATACCGAGGGAATGCACCCAGTCCTCGATCTCATCGAGGTGGTGCAGGTTGTAATTCGAAACCACCGTGCCGAGATCAACGTGTAGCCGGGGATTTTCCTCGCGTAGATTGAGAAGGGCGTTGACGGTCTCCTCTAGACGCTCGAAGTTGCCTTGATATCCACGCACGTAGTCATGCATCTTTCCGACGCCATCAACCGACGGTTTGATCGATATCGGAACGGAGGGTGAACAATACTCGTTCATATAGGCCAGAATCTTGCGTGTTGTCTTCACTATGAACCGCGGCGCGATCGCATTCGTCGGGATATGGATCAGACGCGGACGGAGATGAATGCAAGCGAGGCGTACGATTTCGGCTAGGTCTCCACGCATGAATGGTTCTCCACCGGAGACGTTGAAGAAATAAATAGGCCCCAGTGATTTGAAAACTCGCTCGATTTCTTCCAGCGAAAGATCCTGTTTCGCCAGCTTTGGGTTGGCCAAATACCGTCGCCCGATATTGCAGGTGATGCAGCCACTCTGGCACGCCGCTGTCACTGAGAAGGTCAGCGTCAATGGGTTGATGGCTGGCAGCCAGCCGCGTCGACATCCCGAATAGTAGAGTGCTTTCGGGGCAATAGTGGTCAGGTAGTCACTGAGTTTCATTTGGCTACGCTAGAAGGGTGTAGTGCATAGAATGGAGGCGTCGTGTGAGTATCGTTAAGGCCCTTCTGCGTTGCATTCTCGACGAAATACCGGGAGTATGCGTCTTCGAATGCGCTCAAAAGGACCGTTAACGCCCCTCTAAAACCCATCTGCCATCTGTGCAATACACCCTCCTAGCGCACTACGTTCGGTGACCCGACTGTCTTATGATGAGCTATCGCCTTCCGCCTGTCGAAGCGTCTCAATTTTCGCACGGTGTGCACGTCTCCGCCGCCACCAGCCTTGCAGCCCCGTAGCTGCCCCACAACACCTTTTGTACTTTTTTCCGCTTCCGCAGGGGCATTGCTCGTTGGGTCGGATCTTCACTACTCCGGCGCGTTGGGAAACAGTATGCATACGGGTCGGGAGTTTGCCTCGGAGCCGCACGACGAGCCCCGTTCACTCAGCCTCGTCAGTCGTTTCACCCGCCGATTCATCGGTTTTGGACGGTTGGTCAAGCGGTTCGGACGATGCCTTGTACAGTGCCTTGCCCGCGAAATCCCGACCAATCCAGACTTCGCTGTCTGAGGCGGCAAGCCGCACCAGGAAGGCCGAGGTTGGGGGGCCGGCGGCAAACTGGTGCGCCTCATCGAATTCGATAACAGTTCCGAATGGTGCTTCGGTCGTGACGAAGTGGAGGATGTCTCCGGGCTGGAAGTCGCCGGCGTTGGGCGCATCATAGTATCCTACCAGCCTGACGATCGTGAATGCCAGCACCAACAGCGCGATACCCAGTAAGATCGCGGTCCTGGTCAGATTTGTCCCGCTCCTCCCACGGGGTTCTACTGCGTCTGAAGTTGCCTCGGAACGATCCGGCTCTTCCCTGGTGTCGGTTTCCACCTCGCCGGCCATTCCATCATCACCCTGACTGCCCAGTGGTTCTCCAGGTTGCTCTGCCATTTTCATCCCCCTTGACCGTGTGGGTACGGGAACCGATGCCGGTGCCCATAGGTTGATAAAAACACGTCTCTTCGAATCCAGTTCCTTACCGCTTCTCAGCATCGGGCAACATCAATACACGGCATGACCAACGCCGCCCATTCTTGTTCCTGATCTTGGTTTCATCTACAAAACGGTACCTCCTTTTGAGCCTGTTCCAGATGATGCTGGTTCGTATCGTTGTCATCATCGAGACGATGAAGATGCCACCTTCTTCCAGAAAACCCTCGTATCTCCTCAAGATCTCGACTGGATCATCGCAGTAGTACAACATCTCGTTGAATACGATGGATGAAAAAAATTCGCTCGGAACAAAACTTGTCGCGCTTTCCTTGACGAATGTAACCTTGTCTTGCTCGTACGAAAAAACACTCTCAATCGCGGCTTCTGAAATATCAATGCCTACATAGCGTTTGAATGACTCCGGATCGAGTCTCGAAAGAAGGATCGCTTCGCCGCATCCGATGTCGAGAATCGAGCCGCCTGGTTTTAAGAAAACTAGATATCCGGCGATGATACTGTAGCGCGCGAGTTCATCCACGTCCCTCAGAAAACCCCAGTGTCCACTCGAGAACTGGCTCTCCCAGACCGCGTCCGAGATCTGAATACCTTGACCGCGCAACCGTCTTGTAAGTTTTCGCAATCCGTCAATAAACATCAATTCATGTCCTTGACCTGATCCCACTACACCAGTTTAATCGATCCACCTTTGCCAGGATCCGCGATGACCTGGACAAAGGTGGAAGTCAGAATCAACGTTAGGGGTCGAGTCGAAGAATCCTCTTCAGGTTTCCTCGGCCGGCGGGCGACAGCTTGAGATAGATGCCCTTCAATCGCGGCCTGAGGTGTTGAAGGTAAAACTTCTGAAGCTGCATGCTGCCTTTGAACAGGTAGAGTCGACTCGTCTGCCGTTGAGAATTGCACCACTGATCTTTGTAAACGGCCTGATCCCACGCAAAGTCGAATTCTGAACTGCCCCGAGCGAAGGACTTTTCGATTTCGTAGTACTGGAGAATCCGGCCTGGAGAGAACCTCCTGTCGAACTTGATATCGTACGCGATGATGTGACAGTACACTCGTGACGAAAACACCAGGTCGAGATTCGCCGCAATTATCTGATCGTCGAATCGGAGCACATGCGCGAACAGCCAACCTCGTCCAAGGAGAGTCGAGGCGATTTCGCGCTCGAAGTCCTGGAATTCCTGATCCTCGAAGAACGACACTTCTCCGGCTTCTTTGCGTTGGAGGATCTTCATTCTGAACAGCTCGGTCAGAGAGGTCTGAACGCTTTCCTCATCTTCACACGCGGAAAACTCGAGCGAACCACGTTCAAGCAATCGGCGTATCTGGCGTTCGCAATCTCTGCGGAATTTGCGTGGCACGACGGTCTGGAGATAGGACTCCCAATCACCTCGGAGCTCGGCCAGGTAGAATGTTTCGTCAGACGCCCAAAAATGAGGAAGAGGGCGCTGCTCGAGGAGGATTCGAAGTTGAGTGGCGGCGACAGACTCCTTGGGCAGCAAGCGCAAAACGGCATAGTCGCGAGGGCTCATTTCTCGATAAAGGTGCATGAGAAGAGTGTGCACGGTCTCGGTGGCGTCCGCAGTTTGAGCGAGAAGAATATCGTGATAGTTGCTGTATCGCTTGCCGATGAATTCGAACTTGCGCCACCTCAGTGGACCGGTGCCCTTGTGTGAATACATGAGCGGCCAGATCGCGATCGTCTCGGTTCCTTGAGCGGCTACAATAATGAAAAGACGATAGTCTTCGCCGAGATGCTTCCACCAGATGAAGTTCCAATCGAAGGTCTGAAAAACGTGACAGTCAGGATTGGACTGTGAAAGCCTCTCCCAGTCCGCCTTCAAGGCCTGGAATTCCTCGGAACTCTCGACGCACCGTGTCGTCAGCTCAGCCATCTTGAGCACGGACGAATCACTTCGTCACCGAAGGGCTGACATCAAAGCACGACTCATCGATTGGACCGATGGGCGCCAAAAGGTATGTAATTGAGCAGTTGCTTCATCCCGCCGATCTTACATGATTCCCCGGCGCAGATCTTTTGATTTTGCTCCTGCAGCTGCGGTGACGGTGTCTATCGTAGCTGCTAAGATAACCGCGTTGGCCCTGTTTGCTCTCATTTGGCTTGAGAGCCACGCGGGACCGGTCAAAGGAGATTCATAGAGAATGAGCAATGGAAAGAAAGTGAGATGTCTGATCACGGGCGGCGCCGGTTTTATCGGCTCCCATCTTGCGGAGGCACTGCTGGCAAAGGGTCACGAGGTGACGGTACTCGACAATCTGTCGACGGGCAGATTCGAAAATATTGAGCATCTTGTAGACGAACCAGGCTTTCGGTTCGCCATTGAAAACATCACGAATACAGTGGTGATGGACCGGCTGATGTCGGAATGTGACTGTGTCTTCCATCTTGCCGCCGCTGTTGGCGTTGATCTCATCGTGCGGGATCCGGTGCATGTTATCGAGAGCAATATCTTCGGTTCTCATGCCGTGATGTCGGCAGCACGCCGTTATCGACGGAAGACTTTGGTCGCGTCGACCTCGGAGATTTACGGCAAAACCGAAAAGATGCCCTTTTCCGAAGAAGACGACCGCTTACTGGGGCCGACGACCAAGGCGCGTTGGGCGTATTCGACATCCAAGGCGATGAGTGAGTATCTTGCACTTGCTTTTCACCGCCAGGAAGATCTGCCGGTCGTGATTCTTCGTCTCTTCAATACGGTCGGTCCCCGCCAGACCGGGCGATACGGCATGGTGATTCCTCGCTTTGTGCAGCAGGCCCTCAAGGGCGAAAAATTGACGGTTTACGGCGACGGGAAACAGAGCCGTTCCTTCTGTGATGTTTCCGATACTGTGCGGGCGATCATCGCACTGTCTGAGAGGGAGGAGGCGATCGGTCAGGTATTTAATATCGGTGCACCAGAAGAGATCTCAATCGAAAATCTGGCGCGCCGCATTCTCGAACTCGTTGGTGGCGAGCAGGAGCGCATCGTGCATATCCCGTACGATGAGGCGTATGAAGATGGCTTTGAAGATATGCAGCGACGCCTGCCTGATACGAGCAAAATCAACGCCCTTGTAGGTTGGAAACCCGAGTTGAGTCTCGAGCAGACCCTTGAAAGGGTGATCGCATACTATAGCCGCTGAAGCCTACGGCGATGAAAATTTTCTGTCTGTCTCAGTATGGGGATGTCAAGTACATGACATCGGTTGGCGAAGTCCAGAAAACATCGCATCAAATAGAGAGAGAGAATTGTCCCGCTCTTTCGGCATCTATTGCACCGCAGTCATCTCCTCAGTTCTGAGAATCGCGCAGCGCCGACGCGACGACTCAAGGCACTTGCGAAATGTCTCGGCCCGGCCCGGCACGCTCTCCCAGCGGCATCCCGAGGCGCAATCGGAGAACCTCTTCCATACCGAGCATGGCACTCATATTGTGCTGAACGAAATCGATCCGAATCGAAGAATCGACGACTCCACCCATCCACCCACCTGCTGCCCTGTCCGGCCTCGGGACCCACCAGAGCATGTCCGGAGTGTACTGAAAGAGCATTTGATGACGGATCGTGTCATCGAGCACTCGCTCGATCCAACGAGTTTCAACACCGGCGAGGCGACACGTCCCAAGCACAGCGAGCAATCCTTCGGACCTGGTGGCTGCCGGAGTCGATCGTGGCGGATCGTAGTAGCCTCCAAGATAATCCGGATACTCCGCGGCCAGCCCGGCATTCGTCTGATACTTGTTTTCAACCGCACGGGCCAGTTTGAGGGAATGCTCGAGGTAGAGCTGATTCTCGGTGAGTCGGTAGAGTTCGCGCATGCCGAGCATGAGCCAATGGTCATTCCATAGCTCTCCGACAGGGATTTCTGCGTCTCGAACTGTAATCAGCCACGTCGCGGCACGCTCGGCAGTATCGAGCCAGAGAGGATCTCGATCCCATGAATAGAACTGTGCCAGCGCGAAAATGGCCTCTCCGGGATAATATAGAGACGTCTTGTCCAAAGGTGGATCGCCTGCATTGAGCCCTGGAAAGCAGATGAACTCACCGTCGGGTTTTTGCATCGCGACGAGAAACCGCGCAAGCGCACGCGCATTCTCCCGGTTTGCGCGAAAGTCGCCTGTAGCGTTCGCGTGCTCGTTGAGCGCCAACAATGTTAGGGCCGAGCCACCGAGCTTTACCCGCTTGCTCTCGACGACATACAAGACCTCGCCGCCACCGTAATGACCGACCCGTCGACCCCGCTGACAGCGATTCAGAAGATAGCTCGTCGCTCTTTCCCCGGCTTCCAGGTAGGCAGGGTCGTCAGTGCGGCGAAATGCCTGGAACAGGGAATAGGTCGTCCCCGCATGGCGAAGCAGGTTATAGCCTCGTTCAACCCGGTCACCGGCAACACTGTAGTGATAGCGATAGCGCCCCTCGACGCCGATAACGGACACCAGGTAGTCCGCGGCCCAAACAATCCGTTGCAGGAGAGTGTCGGGAGCCAGCTCGGGGCGTTCGGCAGGGTGCACGCGGTCAATTCGAAAGACCGGCCGAGATCCGGCCCCGCCGGAGGCGCCTTCTACCCAGCTTACCGTTTGAAATCGCTCGCAGGTCGGACTCATTAGTATGGGCGGGATCGCGACATTGCGCCGTCTCAGAACCGCGAGTAGGGCTCGTAATTCGATCCCATCCTCGTCACCCTGCTCGGTCCACAGCCCCTCTTCCAGAAACTCCGAGGGTAGGACATACGAAATCTCCCCGTTGGCCTCCAGCCAAAGGCCGAACCTACCGACATCGCGCGGCTCCGTGTCGTTGATCACGTCGTACAGCCGGCAATTTTCGGCCCCAATCACGACATCGATCTTGAACAAGCAGCCGTCCATCAGTGCAGCCCGTGATCCGAGCCGTTGGGCCAGCTGATGAGTGGCATCGCCAAGGGAAGCTGCCATCGTGTCGCCAGTTCCAGTCGCACAAATGCTGCGAAGCTGATCCAAGGCATCTCCATAGACACAGACGAAGCTGCGCGTACCTGGAAGCTCATCAAGAGCGCCTGCCGGTATCTGGACCCCAGCCAGCGTCGCTCGTGCAAGAGAAAAGGATTCCTGCACCAGCTCGCCATCTTCGAAAGCTTTGACGGCTGTCGTTGACTCAAGATCTGTGCTGCCGACAGCGCTCTGCTCACTGCCTCCGGAACAGCTGCAAGCGACCGCGGCCAACACCAGGAAACAGAGTGCTGGGGGCATCCTGAGGTACGCTCCTCCACGTATTAACGATCCCATGTTCAGTCCTCCTGACTGAAGACCGAATAGATGCTGTTGAGATAGGCAGATCAGATTACGAATCATTCCCGAAACTCCTGTGAACTCGGATCCTGTGTTGATGTGGCGTCGAATAAGCTGAGACTGCGATCGCGAAACTCGAGCACATCATCTGATCCGCTGACGAATCTCTCGCACGCTCTGGAGAGAAGCCTCCTATGAGGGTCATACGAGAGAAGTTCCTTGCACAGATCAACGGCGCTGGTCGTGTCTCCAGCAAGAGCGTGCATTTGGGCAGCCCAATACAGTGTTGCCGCGAAGGGGCCCATTTCATGGCGCCGCTGCCCGAGCAGAAACGAGAGGTGGTTTTCGGCTCCGGCAGGTTCGCCGAGACTGAGCCAGGCCCGGCCAGTGTAGTACCGGGTCGGTGTGTTGTAAGGATGGTCCGGAATGGCGAGAATCGACGCCGACTGCTCGATCACCATCTCGTACTGTCGAGCTTCAAACGAAGAGACCAGGGAGCGAAAGGGCTGTTCGAGATCCCCAGCTCTGGCAGCGACCTCAGTCCGGGAGAAGTCAGCGGCCTGATCGAAGAAGTCGGCGATCTCAAGACCGGTCGTTTGAGTTATTGCTCCTTGCCAATCCCGTCCGGCGGTCAACTCCGCCACCACCCGGTGAACCGCCTCCATTCCCCAACGACGATGCAAGAACTCTATAGCCAGGAAATCCTCCGGCGCATCGATCCAACCCTCGGTTCTGGTCTCCAGACCGTCTATCAGGTCAGTCGCCTGTGTTAGCTCAGCCCAAGCCATCGCCCTCCGAATCTTGCTCTCACCCTGACCAGCACCAAATGTTGCGAGTCCCTCGTTCAGCCAACCCGGCAAATCGAAATACCTCTCTTGCATCACATGGGCCAGAGTTGCGTGAACAAGCTCATGAGCGAGCACCTCGCGGGGTTGACTCTTGCCGAACAACAATGGCTCCAGTTGCAGCTCGATGATGATTGGCCTGCCGTCAACCGACACTAGAGTCTTGCCTCGGAAGCCAGAGGCGGGGCCCGCAGAGGATCGCAGAAGATACGTGAAACGCCCGGGTAACACTGTCAGGCCGATGGCTTCGGCCGCTTGAGCAGCGGCCGGATCAAAGCTGTCTCGCAACTCACCGGTCAGCTTGATAAAGTTCGGGTGATCCGACAGCCGCCCATGGTAAGGCAGCAGCGGCCACTCCCCTTTCCAGCCTTGTGACCGGTCACAGGCAGAGATCGGCAGCAAGACAGCGATAGTCCACCACCCGAGCATGAGGCGAGAACATATCAGCACAAAAATGGCACGACGACTTTGGCCGCCCGGCCCCACACCTCGTACCTCCTTGCGATTTCTTCTTTGCGGAGGGTTTCCGGCCCGACCCTCAATGTGACGGATGAGCATCAGGCCATTCATGAGCATACCGACAAGCTCCTTCAAATCGCGTCGTTGTGTAGCGGGTGCTCCGCCTGGATATTCGACGACCATCCTGCTAGTCCAGCATTTCTCACAAAAACTGCCTCAACCCCCTCCTATAACACCATGGAGATATGGCAACGGTGCTTCCGTTGCCGCCTGACGACTTGCGACCCAAGTGGCCAAGCCGACCATGAGGCTGGACAGAATGACGAACACGCCGAGGGCTATCAGAGCGCGTCTCGAGAATAGGCGATTTGCGGTTTTCATTCTCTGTTGGGACTCCTGGCCAAGGGCCTGGGTCAACGTCTTGAGGTAGAAGAGAAGTGCCATCAGTAGCGCGATGGCGCCTGCCATCTCGAACCCTTCCTCGATCACCACCGAAGCGTCGTAGCTTTGACGTCCGAGCATCTTGACGGCCTCTCTGACCGATTCCACTGCGATCGCACAACACCAGCATGCGATACCTGCCCCAGCAGCCTTGCTGGCAGTCATGCTGAAACGCAGCCGGCCTGCAAAAAAGACCACAAGAAATGCCAGGATGGAAAACAGCGCCGGCGCAAAAACAAGCTGCCACTGGGTGAGATAAACCCACAAACCACCAACCTCCTGTGTGCCTTGTCGTATCTCACGCCAGAAGAGGTTTTCATGGAGGATCGTCATCTCGTCCAGAGACATCAGGATCCCGATCCCAGCCACCAGCAGCCAGAGGGAAGGTAGCCTAAGATCACCCACCTCGGCTTGATTGATGAACGACTCGACATGAAAAATGGCTATCGCAGCCATGCCGAAGAGAAAGAAGAGAGCGCCCGAAAACCAGGTTGGCAGATTGCGCTCCTTGTCGAGATGCAACCAGTAGACCCCTCCTGCACTGAGGTCGCTGAGAGCTACGTGAAGCACCAAAAGCAAGAGAGCCAACAAGAACAGCGCGAGGACACATCGGATGAGTACCCGATCGGCAAAGCCCCGAGGGGTTATTTCGCCCATGACTCAGAAGTTATCTTGACGATGCCATCCGTCACCCTGGGAAAGTGCGTGTAGACATCGGGATCATGCCCCGGAATGACGAGCCAGGGGGAGGCTGCCAAGCGGTTGAGCTTTCTGAGATTTTCCAGGTTTTTCTGATAGTCGGCTGCAACCCCGGTCGGCTGCTCCCTGAGAGTATTGTCGTACAGGTAGCTTGAATCAGAAGCGAGCACGACATTACCGGACGCTGTATGGACAACAACCTGCTGCAGGCCGGGAGTGTGGTCTCCGATCAGCCTCAGCGAGACGCCTGGATATAGCTCCAAATCGCCCTCAACCAGGTTCAAGTATCCGGCCTCAGATCGCTTCTGCAAACGTTGGAAGTCTGACAACAACATGCCAGCGTCTTGCTCAACACCCGAAGCAAAAGTCCTCTCGGCATGCTTGTACTCGGTTTCCTGAAGCCAGATCTTGGCCTGCACATAGGGGCCAAGGTTGCCGGCATGATCCCAGTGGAGATGGGTGAGAATGATGTCAGTTACTTGCCATGGAACGATGTCCATGCGCCGCAGCAAACTGTCGGACGAAACGAAATCTCTGATGCGCCAGCTTTTGACCAGCCCCTGGTCCACGACACCAGTGTCCACCAGAATTACCCTGTCATTTCCCTTGAGAAGCCAGACGTACCAGCCGAACGTGAGCTTTCCTGACCGCTTCTCCCCGGTCGAAAGGGGTTGGTAGACCATCTCCTTCTTGACTCGAGATCTTCCGTACCTGAGCGCAAACACCTCATATTCGCCGTCTGCCAGATCAAGGGCGTTGGAACATCCAAGAAGGCACATCAGAATGACCGCCCCGGCCAGGCCTCTGGACCGTTTTTGCATCAGAAGTAGCGGACTCGATGTCATTCACTCCTCCTAGAATGCCAGAAAAGGCGTCATGAAGAGGCATCCCAGAATCACGGCCGCCACGGCGGTGGTCAATGCCGTGTATTTCTGCCATTTGAGTATCATCAGCATCACCAGACTTGCACCATATGCAAGACCGCCCGCTAACGATGTACCGAGGTATCCGAACATCGGAAACAGGTTGAGCGCCAGGGGCACCGTCAAGGCTCCGAATATCCCACTGATGCTATACAGCAACGCTGCTGCCTGCGGGTTGAAGGCAGTCTTGGAAGCCCTGAGAATGAACGGAAAAGGAATGCCCATGAAAAACCCGGGAGGGGCGATACAGAGCACCGACAATGCAATCCGTACCCGCTGCGGCTGCTGAGCGAACACCGCGAAGAGTAGATCGGTACTCTGCAGAAGTAACAACATCAAGAGGAGGGCCGCCACAACGCTGGCCCAAGCCCCACCCAGGCTGAGTCTGCCGACCACCAGACTCCCGAGACCAGAAGAAACGAGCAAGGTGCCGAGTACACAGGCCAGCGATATCACGGGATTGCCGAGGAAGATCTCGAAACGCTGAATCAGAATCATCTCGAATATCAGATAGCCGGCGGCCGTGAACGCGGGCACCAACAAGTATGGACTCAGGGATCGCAGGTCCAGGGGGCTTTCGCTCTCCCCACGATGCCTGGCCACCGCCAGAGCCGGAAACGGCATCAGCAATAGAACCAGAACGAGGGTTGTCCGCATTGCCTCTCTGAGCGACCGCTGCCGGTGGTCCACATCATAGACAAAAGGCTTGTCGTCGGTACTCGCTTGAATCTTGAATCGAGCCCGGTAGTCGTCTGGCAATCGCCCCCTAATAACCTCAGCGAAAAGACCCGAGGCTTCACTTCCAGGCGTATACAGGGGCACGCAGTGCGCGCTCGAGATCGGGCCGAGGCGGTGTCCCGCCTCCGCCTCCAGCTTCTTGAGGTCATTGCAGTCTTGCATCCACTTGTGAAGACTCTCGATCTCGGCGCCTGTTATCGGCGTCTTTTTGAGCAGGATCTGGTAGTAGTGGTTCGATTTGGTCGTCCATTGGAAAACAAAGAAATGTCTGGCCGGGTCTTCGACTCCCTGATCTATCAGCATCTCCCTCATTGTGTACAGCATCTTGACGACCGGTGGGTCGGCGCTAGGTCGGTTTGCTGGTTCTTCAAAAATGATAAATCCGCGATTGTTAAGATGCTCGAAGTAGCTCTCGTAAGCTTCTTTGGTATGAAGCAACTCAGGAGTGCCTGATTTGCGCTCCGCCCGACCGCGAGCGAAGTGGGCGTTCATCAGGGTAATGAAGTCGAATTGCCGTTGGTTCTGCTCGAGGTAGGTCCGCCCGTCGACCAATTGCACATCGATGCCCGCGTAACAATCCTGCGAGGGCTCGACAGCCTCGTTCTCGATCATGGCGAGGGTAGCCGGGTTGATTTCCAATCCCACGACCTCACCGCCCAATTCAGTGGCAGTCTTGGTGATTCCTTCCCCGGATAAGCCGATGATCAAGATATCCGGGCGGTCGATGAGGGTGTGAGGAACTCTCGGGTCAATCGTGTAGTACTCCGCCGGCATGTCCCGGATCGTGTCGATGGTCCGGCCATTCTCGTACAACTTGAGCACGTTGCTCTCCGGGCTCCGGCGGACCAGATCGATTCTGCCAACAATGCACGATCTGGTGGCCACGATATCGAGCATGGAGTAGCGCTCAAGGAGTTTCGACCGGGTCAGATGAAGCATCGACGTCGACAGGTTCAAACTGATGACCATCAGCATGATGACCAACTCAGCCGTCACGACAAGAATGGTCAATCGCTTCTGTCTCGGGCGGTGAAGTATCGGCAGAAAGCACAGGGGGAGAAGCGAAGCGGCGCCAGCCAAGACCAGAATTGTATTTTCTTCGAGAATACTCGAGATCATCGAATTGACGAGCAAAGCAGCGAGGCCGGCGCCGAGCAGGTCGGCAAAGTAGACAATATGTGAAGGCGCCACAGCAAGAGCAATCGCCAATACGAGACCAGCGAGAGCGAACGGCAGGGTGAGCAACAGCGGCGCCAGGACTGGCCAGGATGTGACATAGTAAAGTGGCCCGAAAGACAGGACCAGGGTGAGAGGAAAGCAGACTGCTGCGGCAGCCATGGCCTGACCTGGAGCGATGCGGCTCCACGTGAAACCAACTACACCGCCAATCGCGATTCCGAGTAGGGCAATCGAGATCGCGAGGTTTGCAGAGAGATAGTCGCCAAAGACCGTCAGCAGGTCGAACAGCACGATCTCGAACAACAACATCGCGAATGATGTGCCTGCAACGCCGACATACAGCAGGCTTCGCCCAACGGCTGATAGTTCTGGTATCGGTATCGAACGCCGGGGCGAAAGCTGCAAAGGCTTGGCCTTCCCGGCGCCGGCGGCTGCGAGCAGTCCGAGGGTGGCAGCCAGGCTCACAGCGCCAAGTAGAAAAGAGCCGTGTTGCAGGAATGAACGGACCACATCCTCTTCAGCGTCCCTGGGCACGAGGTGGATCGAAACCGCAATAAAGGTAACGATCCACGAATCCTGCCAGATCTTGAAGTAGATCCAGGCGGCTCGGCCGCAGCGATCATTGGCATTTGGCGACGATCGGAGTTTGCCGGGGTCTGCGCCCTTACCCCGCACGACCTGCGGTCGAAGAAAGAGTGAAAACCAGAGCAGCAGCAATCCACCAAAGAACACGAAGTACCCCTGCCCGAAAAGGAACTGGGGAACGTGCAATGTATCGTCTGTCTGAAAGGGTGATACTTCAAAAATACCGAGACGGATCGGAAGGCGGGTGAATTCGAAAAAGGACAGGGAAAAGGCGACGCCGGCGGCCAACAGCCACTGGGGTCCGGATGCAGCCGAGCCCGCGTGATGCCGGGCCTGCTTGAGAAAAAGTACTACAGCGAGCAATCCGCAAAGCAGCAATGCCATCGACGTCATCCAAGAGACCAACGTCAGGCGGTTTGAAAGATTGAAGAACGATGATCTGCCCTGGCCCCACGTGTACTCTGGCACCAGAAAATGGAGGACACAAACGATTCCGCAAAGGAGGATGACCAGCGGCGTTCCAGTGGTGATGACACCACTGGTGTTCTGAAGAAACCGATTCGCCAGGGTTTCTCTGTCTGGGGAGTTCATTCTCCGACTGTGCGCTTCCAGCGAGACCTAAAACGCTCCCGGCTAAGGTGCAGCAAGCGAGCCGCTCCCGAGGCGTTGCCACCGCTGAGGGCCATGGCCTGGCGCAGCAGGTCTCGTTCGAAGTCCTCAAACGGAGCGCCCGTCGAAGGCAGGCACACCAGTCCCGTCCCATCGTCGCCTGTCGTAACACCCTGTGCTTTCTGCTCCGGTTGACTCACCAGCGCAGGCTCAATGCTTGCCAGCATGGCCATCGTAATCTCACCTCCACTGCAGCGGACCACTGTTCGCTCCATCAGGTTCCGAAGTTCCCTCAGGTTCCCTGGCCAGGTGTAGTTCAGCATGGCCTCCTTCACTGCCGCCGGGAGAAGGGGTAGGCGCAGGCGATATTTCTCAGCCGACTGCCTCAGAAAATGCTCAGCCAAGAGAAGGATGTCGTCGCCACGATCACGCAACGGTGGCATCCGCAGGTGGAATGTGCTGATCCGGTAGAAAAGATCCGCCCGAAATTCACCGTCGGTGACCATCTGGCTGATATCGGCGTTGGTGGCTGCAACCACCCAGGTATTGATTTCCCGCTGATCAGAGGACCCAACCCTGCGAATCATCTTCTCGTCAATCGCGGAAAGCAGTTTAGCCTGAAGAGCCAATGGCAAATGCCCGATCTCGTCGAGAAAAATCGTACCACCGCCGGCAGTCTCGAACAGACCCTGACGTGTTCGATCGGCACCGGTAAATGCACCTCGTTCGTGACCGAAGAGCTCGGCCTCGAACAGGCTGGCCGGCAGTGACGTGCAGTTGATCGTAATGAAAGGTGAGTCGGACGATGAGGCGCTGTCGTGAAGCTGCCGCGCCAGCATGTTCTTTCCGGAGCCCGTCTCACCGGTTATCAGGACCGGCGGACGCGCGGCTTCCTCGAGCCCACGTGCCAACGCCGCTATCCGGTGCATATCCTCGATCAGCTGCTTGAAGGAGCTATGATCCCCGAGAAGGGTGGTGCCGCGCCTGTGCCCTTGCGAACTGTCGCGCAGATACTCGAGCTCCCGCTGCCGTCGACTTCTCTCAAGAGCGAGCTCAATCCTGGCACTGAGCCCCTGAAGAGGGAAGGGCTTTCGCAGAAAATCGACTGCGCCAGAGCGCATAGCCCGCACTGAATTGTCAAAAGTGCCAAGAGCTGAAATCATGATCACCGGTTGATCAAAACCCAGCTCTCGCATTGTACGCAGCAAATCGAGGCCGCTATCGTGGCCGAGGTTGATATCAAGAAGGAGAAGGTCGAACGAGAGTTCCTCCAGTTTCTCCAATGCACTCTTAGCGTCACCAACCGCCTCAGTGGCGTAGCCGCTGCCGGCAAGGAACTTGGCCACGCTGGTTCGCAGTGACGCTTCGTCGTCAACGATCAGTATTCGCGCCTGCATGTTACGCGGCCAATAACGGTAGGCAAAGAGTGGCTACTGTACCTCCGTCAACAGATGGAGTGAGGGTGATGGTTCCTCCCAGGCTCGAAACCAGGCGTTTGGCAGTTGACAGACCCAGGCCGGTCCCCTTCTTCTTGGTCGTGAAAAACTGATCGAAAACGAGATCGTGGTCTGCCTCGGAGACTCCTGGTCCACTGTCCTCTATTTCGAGGACCATACAGTCGCCTGCAATGCTGGTCCCTAATCTCACTGTGCCCTCAGGAGGGCTCGCCTCGATGGCATTCTCGAGTACTGCCAGGATGGATCGCTGCAAGGCTGCAGGGTCCGACTTGATCTTCGGGAGGTCATCGTCAAACTCAGTGGCCAGGTGTACCGAATACTGGGATGCCAAGGATTCGAGGATTCCCAGAGCCTCACCTACGACGATGTTGAAGTCTGTCATCTCGAACGCCAATTCTCCAGGACTAGCGACTCTCAATACGTCGGCGATGTAGCGTTCGAGGCGTTCCGATAAATCGAGAATCTCTTGAAACGGGGCGGGGTCCTTGGCCTCCTGAGTCCCCAACTCGGCCAAAGCGCGAATCGAGGCAAGAGGATTGCTGAAACTGTGCACGATGCCAGCGGAAACTTCACCCAACATTGCAAAACGCTCCGCTTTGAGGAGGCGGTCGCGAAGCCGTCGTTCGCTTGCGAGCATCTGTTGAATTGCCTGCGCCACCTCATTGAACCCCTCCCCGAGCCGGCCCAACTCGTCCGTTCCATGATCGACAATTCGGGCATCGAGGTCGCCAGATACGACCGCGCTCGCGAATTTGCTGAGGTTTTCGATTCTACGTGTCACCAGGATCTGGAGGAGTCCCATGAGCACCAGCATCGAAATGACCGGAACAATTACGAGAGCCATGGCGATAACCTGGCTCTTCCTGGCCTGCTTCTCGGTTTCCCCAGCAAGCCGCAAGAAGGTCTCGTTGAAAAACAGTCCGAACTCCGCCCGAGCCGATCTAATCTGCGCTACCCCCGATTTCTGCGGCAGGGATGCGTCTCTGATGTTATCGAGCTGTGCGACCAACGGCGTGCTCATTTCCTTGAGCCGCCCTCTGAGGTCGTCGTCCCCAACCATTTGCCCGGCTTGCTCTGCGGTAACGCCAAACCTGTCAATGCTATCGGAAAAGGCGGTTATGCTCGTGGTCCCTTCGTTGGCACTCGCCTCGAGATCATTCAACCCAGTCATGAGCAAAGCCAACGAACTGTTGATCCGGGATTGACGTGATGTCAAATCGTGCCTTTCTTGGAGGCCATTTTGAGCTTGAACCACCAACATCGACATCAGACCGATCACGACGAACACCGCCGCACCAATCGTCACTTTGAAGTTCATGGGCTAACCCGCTCCCTCCTCGATCTCATACTCCAACAGTACATGCAGCAAGTAGATCGCCGCCTCGGGGTTTGTTTCCGGGTCGGTGAGATCTTGCGGAAGGCCACCCATGTCATGTGACGGATCGGAGAGGAAGAACCCGGAATCCTCGGTATATTGATGCAAGAGCAGCCAGGAGAGGCCCTCCTCGATTCTCGTCCGAAAGAACTGTCCCATGGTGGATTCTTGATTCGCCAGATCCAAGACTTGATAAAGGGCTGCAAGTCGCGATGCTACCGACCCGGTGTAGTACGGCGGATGATCCACCGCGCCAACGAGATCGCTGTAAGCTGGTGACGGATTCGAACGAAGTTCAATATTGATACCTCTGGCTCGGGACATCGCTTCCTCTGCGGCGAGGTCGACGCGCGTCTCCTCGTAGAGCTTCACGAGCGCCCCCATCAACCACAGGTCATCGACCCGATCCATGTCCAACGACTTTCCTCCATCAGTAGTTACGAGCACGATATGCAGGAGCTGCGATATCCAGGTCAAGTACTGATTCTGGTGGTCGAGCATGTAGAGACGGAAAAGACCGTACGCCGCCTGGCCAAGATTGCTGCGACTTTTGTCGTAGCGGGGGGTTCCGCGCGATCTAAATGGCACATGACTGGGAAAGAGCCGGTGGTGAGTCAACGTCCACCCGATCGATCGACCGACTTGTTGCATCCAGGGCAAACTCGAACGATCACCTGTTGCATCGACGTACTCTGCATAGGCGATAAGAGCAAGCCCTGCCAAGTCAGTGCGCGCATTTTTCTCTTGGACAATAATCCGATAGCCTGCACCCCAAGGGCCATTCAACGGAACGAATTGGCTGGCATTCCGGAGGCGGTCGAGCTCTACCCGGGCGGCATCGAGGTACACGTCCGACCCCGTACGACGATAGGTCGCGAGCAACACATGGGCGATTTGTGCGTGAATCACAAGATCAAGATCGTCGTCTGCAACACGACGGGTGAGAAAGTCGGCAGTCAACTCAATTCGATCATCTATCAGAGCCGGGGAGAGTTCCGGACGCTGTGTCAAGTGGAGCCGTTCGAGTTGAATTGCATGGGTCTTGTCAGCTGACTCCACCCAACTCAGGGTTTGGAAGGCCACCAGGGTGCTCTGATTTGAAATTTCGCAGTCACAACGTTCCTCGAGCCTGGCAAAAAGGCGCCTGCGCCTCAGACCCTCGCGCTCGGTGTTATATAAGTCACGTTCGACTATTTCTGACGGCGTCAGGAGACCGGTGTTTTTGCCTTGAATCACAGAGATGCCGCTCAACCCAACCTCCTCCATTTCCAAAGAGAGAATGCGCTTCTCGAGATCCCAGTGAGGAAGCCATGCGCTGCTCGGGACATCAATCTTGATCCGTGTATCCATCGACGAGGAACCAAGCTGCGGGTCGTTTTCCATCAGCTTATGTGCGGCGTCGACCGCGCTCTCGAGGATGTTGCTTCCGGCTCCAATCACCGGAGTGGGTCTCATGCCCGGTTGGTAGAGGGTGACAATCACCGATTCGATATCCTGCTCTCTGAGAGCATCGTATTCTTCGCCCTCGAACTGCTCGTTTCCATCAATGGTTGCGCGAATGACTGCGATCACTTCACTCATCATCGGACCATCGTCAGCCGTTATTCCGTCGATCGGAACTCCCACCATTCGATCGGCGCCAGACCTGGCGTCATTCGTCCCGCAGGCCCAACTCAAGCATAAGAACATGAATGTGATACTCAGGCTGAAACAGCGTCGAACGGATCTTCCGATGAAACAACCGATCGCGCGCAAGGCTGGTCGGGCCCTCATGAGCCTGTAACTCACGCTCGAAAAGCCAAACCCGCAGACTTCACCAACACCAGTGTTCGGCGGATCTGCAGACTCACATTGACCGCTTGAATCGATGATCCGTGAAATAGCGGGCCATTCGCTTCCTGACTTTTGTGATCTGGAGACTGCAGTCTGGCTGTCAACCCGCATCGGTAACCTCCCCAAGCTCCTAGCCGTGGCTGTGCGCGTCTTGAATCACCCAAACTGCCCATCGAGACGTACGCAACGCCAAAATACTGAAATGAGAACCTATCCGAGCGAATATTCTGACGTTCGAAGGACCCCGGCTGTTCACCCGATTCAATTCACTGATTCTCATTGGAGACCAACAGAGACTTGCGGGCATAGTCGGCGCTGACCCAGACCTCACTATCTGTGCTCGCCATCAGGACCAGGAAGGCAGGAGTGGGCGCTCCTGCGCGGAACTGAAGCTCTTCGTCATAGCTAACCACCCTGCCGAAGTAAGCATTCGCCTGTCGATTGTAAAGCTCATCTC